>OFHA01000083.1_pt1 | contig 80973 bp, 93 predicted proteins | sample 1521891 | NCBI WGS metagenome assembly OFHA01 (sample SAMEA3504089, study PRJEB24116) | mouse gut metagenome | biome: mouse gut; feature: mouse-associated habitat; material: faeces | place: Denmark | collected 2011
CTATACCGACATATAAGAACTTCTAAAGAGATAATCTAAATTCACCCATAATTTTGTCAGTAAAAATAAATGGAATACGGACCGGGAGATAAAAATGAAAGAACTTATTTTTTATATGTTATGTCTGATCGTTATCCTCTTATGTATCGGTTTTATCTTATATCATTTCCATACTCTGCGGACCATGCGCTGCCTGGAAGATATGATAAATGCTGCCATAGAAGGTTCCTTCTCGGAACATATTTTTGATGAGAGCAGGCTTTCCGCCTTAGAAAGCCGCTTTGCCAAATATCTCTCCGCATCCGAGACTTCCTTTAAAAATACGGCAATGGAAAAAGACAAGATCAAGACACTGATCTCCGATATCTCTCATCAGACCAAAACGCCGGTATCCAATATTCTCCTGTACTCCGAACTGTTGGCAGAACAGAACCTTACGGAAGAATCAAAACAATATGTCTCTGCTCTGACCATGCAGACAGAAAAATTGAAATTTCTGATCACTTCGCTTGTAAAGCTTTCCCGTCTGGAAACCGGAATCCTCACCTTATCTCCCCGGAAAGCTCCTGTTTTTCCGATGCTTGAAACTCTTGCCAGACAATACGCCCCTTTGGCAAAAGAAAAAGGACTTTCCCTGTCCCTGCCGGAAATGGAACAAAACAGAAACTCTTTTGCAATTTTTGACGAAAAATGGACTGCGGAAGCTATCGGCAACCTTATCGATAACGCCATAAAATATACGGAAAAAGGCGGCATCACACTTTCCGTAATATCCTATGAGATGTTTCTTTGTATTCAGGTGAAGGATACCGGGATCGGTATACCGGAGGAGGAACATACAAAAATATTTTCACGTTTTTACCGTTCGGAATCCGTACATGAAAAACCCGGCGTGGGAATCGGTTTATTTCTTACCAGAGAAATTATCATGCTGGAAGGCGGCTATATAAAAGTTTCTTCCATACCGGGAAAAGGCTCCGCTTTTTCCATATTTTTACCTCTTTGATTCTAACACAAAACAGCTTCTTTCTTACAAAACTGTCATAATTTCATTCACTTCGGAAAGAATCTGGTAAGATTGTTATGAAAAAATAGTATCTATACAAAGCCGTGCATGACAAATAAAAAATGATATGGAACAAAAAATAAACGGTATGGCTGAAAGGAGACAATTTTTTTATGGCTATCTTATCAACATCAAATCTTAAAAAAATTTACGGAAACGGAGAAAATGCCGTGCATGCCCTTGACGGTGTGACGCTTTCTATTGAACCTGGAGAATTTGCGGCGGTTGTCGGTACATCAGGCAGCGGTAAATCCACACTTCTTCATATGCTGGGAGGTTTAGACAGACCTACTTCCGGCAATGTTACCGTGGACGGAAAAGATATATTTTCATTGAAAGATGAAGCTCTGACAATTTTCAGACGCCGCAAGATCGGTTTTATATTTCAGAACTTTAATCTGATCCCCGTTTTAAATGTATATGAAAATATCGTTCTGCCGATCCAGCTTGACGGCAATGAACCGGATAACGCTTATATCAACAATATTATCGAAACTTTAGGACTCTCCGAAAAACTTTCCAATCTTCCGAATAATCTTTCCGGCGGTCAACAGCAAAGAGTAGCAATTGCCAGAGCCATCGCCTCCAAACCTGCTATCATCCTGGCGGATGAACCTACGGGAAACTTAGACAGCAAAACTTCTCAGGACGTACTGGGTTTATTAAAGCTGACCAGCCAGAAATTTTCCCAGACCATCGTTATGATCACCCACAATGAGGAGATCGCGCAGCTTGCCGACCGGATCATCCGGATTGAGGACGGCAAAATCGTAACAAGAGAGGCAATGTGAGAAAGGAGAAGCCGACATGAGAGTAGCAAACAAAAAATGTATCCGCAGGCTTGCCTGTAAAAATCTGCAGGCTGCAAAACTTCGCAATTTGATCACGATCGTTGCCATCGCCCTGACCACGATTCTTTTTACAACGCTTTTTACCATAACCCTGTCCATGGTGGAAAATTTTCAGCAAAGTAATTTCAGACAGGTCGGCACTTATGCCCACGGAATTTTTAAACAACTGACCAAAGAACAGTTCGATGAACTGAAAGACGATCCCTTAATCAAAGAATGGGGACTGCGCCGCCTTGCAGGTTTTGCGACAGATGATGTATTCCGAAAATCACAGGTAGAAGTCAGCTACATGGATGAAAATTATGCCAAATTTACTTTTTCCACTCCCACCGTAGGAGATTTTCCGGAAGAAGGTACCAACCAGGCGGCAACGGATTTAAGAGTACTGTCTCTGCTCGGTGTAGAGCCGGAGCTTGGAAATGAATTTACCATTACCATCGATGTGGACGGCACGGAAACGACGGAAACTTTTACGCTCTGCGGGTATTGGGAATATGATGGAGTTATGGTGGCAAACCATGTAGCCATGGCTCAGAGCCGTCTGGATGAAATCCTTCAAAAATGTAATAACCAAAATCAGAACGAAATAACCGGCTCCTACAACCTTGATGTAATATTTCAGGATGCCTCCTCAATCGAAAACGATCTGAAAACCGTTCTGGAAAAACACGGTTATCAGAATGATGATCAGGACAAAGACAATTATATCAAACTCGGTATCAACTGGGGTTATGTGGGAGCACAGTTTTCTGATTCCATGGATTTTTCCGTTATCCTGGGCATTATGGCGGCAGTCATCCTGATCATTTTCACCGGATATCTGATTATCTATAATATTTTCCAGATCTCGGTGGCAGGAGACATACGCCATTACGGCCTTTTAAAAACCATCGGAACAACCGGAAAACAGATGAAAAAAATTGTATTAACGCAGTCTCTGCTGCTTTCTGCAGTCGGCATTCCCATAGGGCTCTTACTCGGCTACGGAACCGGCGTACTGCTTGCACCTGTTGTCATCCGTACCGTATCAGACAACAACAGCATTTATTACGCCTTTGCTTCCGCAAACCCGGCTATCTTTATCGGTGCGGCACTTTTTTCCATTGTTACGGTGCTTATCTCCTGCAGAAAGCCGAGTAAAATGGCAGGAAAAGTTTCGCCTGTGGAAGCGCTGCGTTATACGGAATCGAACCCTCTGTCTCATAAGAAAAAAACAAAAAAAGTATCAAAAAAAGGGATTTCCATTTTTTCCATGGCATATGCCAACATGGGCAGGAACCACAAAAAAACATTTATAACCGTTCTTTCCATGTCCATGTCCATCGTACTTTTTATATTGACCGTCACCCTGTCAAATGGCTTCAGTATGGAAAAATATCTGAAGATGAAAATCAGTACGGATTTTATCGTTGCAGATGCCAGTTACTTTAATCTAAGGATGCACTGGGCAGATAAAATACCCGTATCGGATGATATCATTAAACTGATTCAAAATATGGACGGTGTTACCGGCGCGGGGAAAACTTACGGAGAAGCAGATTTTTTTGTCTATGATTTTATTTCGGAAGACTATATCAGAAACGGTCACATGTCAAATTATTACAGCTCTGAGATAATGGAAGAATTGGTCAGCAGCATGCCGAAAGAGGGCGATCAGCTTTTGAATAATATAGATATCTATGGTATGGATGATTTCTGTCTCGATAAATTAAAAGTATGGGAAGGAGATATTTCCCGTCTGAAAACTGAGGAAGATGTGGTAGCCGCCGTTTATTTTGAAGATGACTACGGCAATATCGAAGAACATACTAACTGGGCAAAAGTCGGCGATACCGTAAAAATACGATACGCCAAAGAAGTAGAATACTATGATGCAAAGACAGGGGAAATATACGAAAATAATGATCTCGAAAACTTATCTGCAACAGCTTCTCTGTCTATGCGTCCTAAAGACAAAGGATCTAAAGATATGGAATATGAAGTAGCAGCGATCGTTTCCATACCTATCAGCTTAAATTACCGTTTCTACAGAAATGAGCAGTTTATTCTGAGCTCCGAACAATTTATCAAAGATACCGGAACTTCCGTACCGATGTACTATACTTTTGATATGGTGGATGACGAGGCTGTCAAAGAAAACATGGAAAACTTTATCGCGGACTATACGGAAAACGTAGATCCCACTTTGAATTATGAGAGCCGTTATACTTATGCCGGAGAATTTGAATCCTTCCGAAATATGTTTATGATGATGGGAAGCATTTTAAGTTTGATAGTAGGGCTGATCGGCATTCTGAACTTCTTAAACGCTGTTCTCACCGGTATCATTGCCCGCCACAGAGAATTTGCCATGCTGCAGTCCATCGGAATGACCGGAAAACAATTGAAAAAGATGCTGGTACTGGAGGGACTTTGTTATACTGTCGGTTCCGTCGTTATCTCCTTTATCCTGGCAGTTATCACAAGTCCGCTTGTTGCAAATGTAATAGAGAGTATGTTCTGGTTCTTTGAATACCATTTTATTATAACGCCTCTCTTTATTATGATACCGGTCTTTGTACTGCTCGGTATCCTGCTGCCACTGACCAGCTACCATTTCCTTGCTAGAAAATCTATCGTAGAGAGATTGAGGGAAGCGGAATAACACTTTAACGATTTAAAATAAAACAAGGCAGTTACTTATATAACGGTAACTGCCTTAAGATATCCTATCTGCTGCGGATCAATTCTTCCACTTCTTCCCTGCAGGGCATTACCCTCAGTGCTCCTTTTCTGGTAGTGATAATAGAAGCAGCCGCATTTGCAAAAACCAGCATTTCTTTCAGATCATTTTCTGAAAGATCTTCCAATCCCTTTTCCAGTATGTAATTCAGAACGCATCCGCCGAAAGTATCTCCGGCGCCTGTTGTCTCTATCGTATTTTCCTGCAGGAAGGGCTTCACTTCCACCATTACTTCCTCTTCAGTGCCGGGTTTTTTGTAATACGCCCTGCTGCCTTCTTTTCCGAGTGAAACAAGGATAAGAGGTATATCGTTCTTTTCCCTGATATTTTTTACGCCCGCCGTATAATCCTCTTCTCCGGTAAGCCACTGAATCTCATTATCGGAAATTTTTAAAATATCACATTTCGTAAGCCCACAGAGCACCTGCTCTTTTGCATCGTCCAGGCTGTTCCAGAGAGGTTCTCTGAGATTCGGATCAAAAGAAATAAGAGCACCTGCTTTTCTTGCTTCATCGATTCCGAATTTTGTAGCCTCCCTCACTTCAGGGTGCGTCATGGAGAGTGTTCCAAAATGGAATATCTTTGTATCCTGCAAAAGGGAAACACTTACTTCTTCCCTTTTCAGCATCATATCCGCACCGGGATTTCTGTAGAAAGAAAAATCTCTGTCTCCGTCCTCAAAAGTCTGTACGAAAGCAAGCGTTGTCCGCGCTTCTTTATCGATGATCAGATTACCGGTATCGATCCCCACCTCATCCAGTACTTTCTTTAGTTTATTTCCGAAGATATCATCTCCGACTTTGCCGATAAATCCTACTTTACGTCCCAGCTTATTCAGCATAGCAAGTACATTGCAGGGTGCGCCGCCCGGATTTGCCTCAAACAGCGTATTACCCTGATTGGATATGCCGTTGTCCGTCATATCAATCAATAATTCTCCAAGCGCAATTACATCAAACTTTTTTCCCATTGTAACCCTCCTTTTTTCAGACAGATTCTGATATGATCATTCTATTTACTCTTCCTGATTTTCCCCTGCCTCTTCTTCCTCCGCAGTATCCTCGCCTTCTATCTTCTCACGTACTTTCGCTATCTTGGCAACTTTTACACCATTTTCCAGATTGATCAGCTTCACACCTGACGTAATCCTGCCCAATATGGAAACATCACTCATTCTGATCTGAATGATAATACCTTCCGTTGTGATCATCATGATTTCATGTTCTTCGCTGACAGCTTTCACACCTACCACATTTCCGGTCTTTTCCACGATCTTATAGCATTTGATCCCTTTTCCGCCGCGGCGCTGTACGGTAAACTCATTGATATTTGTACGTTTTCCCATACCATTCTCAGAGACGATCAAAAGTTCATCTCCCTGCGTATCGAGCTGCATGCCAACCACTTCATCTCCATCGGCAAGATTCATACCAATCACACCCATGGAACTTCTGCCGGTTCCTCTGACATCCGTCTCTTTAAAACGGATACACATACCGAATTTCGTCACAAGAAGAATATCCGTATCTTTATTTGTGGTCTTTACCTCGATCAGTTCATCATCGTCCCGCAGATTGATGGCTATCAGTCCGTTTTTCCGCACATTGCTGTACTCAACAATGGAAGTCTTTTTGACAATACCTTTTTTTGTCACCATAAACAGATTCTGATCGTCATCATAAGTCATAACCGGAATCATGGCGGAAATTTTTTCACCGGGATTAAGCTGCAGCAGGTTGATGATAGCCGTACCTCTCGCCGTCCTTCCCGCCTCCGGTATCTCGTAAGCCTTCATCCGGTAAACTCTGCCCATATTTGTAAAGAACATCACATACTGATGGGTATCCATCATCAGAAGATCCTCAATATAATCCTCCTCGATGGTCGTCATTCCCTTAATGCCTTTTCCGCCCCTGTTCTGAGTCTTAAAATTATCCACGGTCATACGCTTGATATAACCAAGACTTGTCATGGCAATCACAGTATTTCCTCTGGGAATCAGATCTTCCATGTTGATATCATATACATCTATCCCGATCTTACTTCTTCTGTCGTCGCCGTACTTGTCAGCAATTGCCTGAATCTCTGTTTTGATCACTCCGAGAAGCAGTTTTTCATCGGCCAGGATCGCTTTCAGTTCCTTAATCTTTGCCATCAGTTCTTTGTGTTCATTTTCCAGCTTTTCCCGCTCTAAACCTGTCAGAGCACGCAGTCTCATATCTACGATAGCCTGCGCCTGTACATCGGTAAACTCAAACCGCTCTATCAAATTTAATTTGGCTTCTGCCGTGGAAGAACTCGCTCTGATAATGCGGATCACTTCATCGATATGATCAAGAGCCTTCAAAAGTCCCTGTAAAATATGATCCCGTTCTTCCGCTTTATTTAAATCATACTTTGTCCTTCTCGTCACAACATCTTTCTGATGATCCAGATAATAGTTCAGCATATCCAAAAGGTTCATAACCTTCGGCTGATTATCCACAAGGGCAAGCATATTTACGCCAAAAGAATCCTGAAGCTGGGTATGCTTATAAAGCTGATTTAAGATCACGTTGGCATTCACATCTTTTCTCAGCTCAATCACAATACGCATGCCTTCCCTGCTGGACTCATCCCGCAGATCCGTAATGCCGTCTACTCTTTTTGTCTTTACAAGATCGGCAATCTTCAACACCAGATTTGCCTTATTCACCATATAGGGGAGTTCCGTAACGATAATACGGGTTTTTCCGTTGCTCATCGTCTCCATATCCGTAACCGCGCGGACACGTACTTTACCTCTTCCTGTGCGGTAGGCTTCCTCACTGCCTCTTGTCCCTAAAATAATGCCGCCAGTAGGAAAATCCGGTGCCTTCACAAGCTGCAGTATCTCATCTATTTCGGTTTTTCTGTCCTCTAAAATCTGATTATCAATAATTTTTACAACGGCACTGATAACTTCACGCAGATTATGCGGCGGAATATTTGTTGCCATACCTACCGCTATACCGGTGGTACCGTTCACCAGAAGATTCGGATAACGGCTCGGAAGAACCACAGGTTCTTTTTCCGTATTATCAAAGTTCGGTACAAAATCCACGGTATTTTTATTAATATCAGCAAGCAGTTCCATGGAAATTTTGGAAAGCCTTGCTTCCGTATAACGCATGGCTGCGGCGCCATCTCCGTCCATGGAACCAAAGTTTCCATGCCCGTCTACGAGCGGATACCTTGTAGACCACTCCTGTGCCATATTGACAAGGGCACCGTAAATAGAACTGTCCCCGTGAGGATGATATTTACCCATCGTATCACCGACAATACGGGCACTTTTTCTGTGCGGTTTATCAGGTCCGTTGTTCAGTTCGATCATGGAATAAAGCACACGCCTCTGCACCGGCTTTAATCCGTCCTTTACATCGGGAAGCGCACGAGCCGCTATAACGCTCATCGCATAATCAATGTAGGAATCTTCCATTTTTTTCTTCAGATCGACTTCTTCTATTTTGTCAAAATCGAAGATCTTATCATCCATATTTCCTCACATTCCGCCGCAATAAAAACGACATCAAAAATCCACAACAACACTCTCAAAAATTATATATCCAGATTTTTCACAAACTTCGCATTTTCCTCAATGAAGATACGTCTCGGCTCCACCTTATCGCCCATCAGCGTATTAAAGGTCAGATCGATCTCCGCCTCGTTTTCCTCATCCATATTGACACGAAGCAGAATTCTTCTCTCCGGATCCATGGTTGTTTCCCAAAGCTGATCCGCATCCATCTCACCAAGTCCCTTGTAACGCTGAATCTTATTGCTCTGATCCCTTCCTACTTCGCTCAGAATTTTATTTAACTCATCATCACTGTAGGCATACCATATCTTATTACCTTTTTCCAGCTTATAAAGAGGCGGCTTTGCCAGATACACATGTCCCTGCCTGATCAGTTCCGGCATAAACCGATAAATAAAGGTCAGCATCAATGTGGCAATATGGGCGCCGTCCACATCCGCATCCGTCATAATAATAATCTTATCATAGCGGAGTTTCGTAATATCAAAATCTTCATGGATACCCGTACCAAAAGCGGTGATCATGGACTTGATCTCTTCATTTCCATAAATCCTGTCAAGCCTTGCCTTCTCCACATTCAGAATTTTTCCACGAAGAGGCAGAATCGCCTGTGTGGCACGACTTCTTGCCGTCTTTGCCGAACCGCCTGCCGAATCTCCCTCCACAATATAAATCTCACAATTTTTCGGATCTTTATCGGAACAGTCCGCCAGTTTTCCGGGAAGAGTGCTTCCTTCAAGAGCCGTTTTACGCCTTGTCAGATCCCTCGCTTTTCTAGCCGCTTCCCTGGCACGCTGCGCCATAATGGATTTCTCACAGATCACCTTCGCCACGGAAGGATTCTGTTCCAGGAAATAGGTGAGCTGCTCACTGACTATATTGTCCACCGCGCCTCTGGCTTCCGAATTACCAAGCTTTTGTTTTGTCTGTCCTTCAAACTGAGGATCTTCAATTTTCACACTGATAATAGCTGTGAGCCCTTCCCTGATATCCTCTCCTGAGAGATTCTGTTCCGATTCTTTCAGAAGCTTTGCGCTTCTGGCATAATCATTCATCGTCTTTGTCAGGGCATTTCTGAAACCTACCAGATGCGTTCCGCCTTCCGGCGTATTGATATTATTAACAAAAGTATAGACACTCTCATTGTAGGCGTCGTTATGCTGCATTGCTACTTCTACATAAACGCCGTTCTTTTTTCCCTCAAAATACATGATATCATGATAGAGAGCATCTTTGCTGTTGTTCAGATACTCGACAAATTCCCTGATACCGCCCTCATAATGAAATTCTCGTGTTTTTTCCGGCTCTTCTCTCTTATCCGTAAGCCTGATCTTCAAAGCCTTTGTCAGAAAAGCAGTCTCCCGCAGTCTTGTCTTTAAAACATCAAAATCATAGACTGTATCTTCAAAAATAGTACCATCGGGCTTGAAAGTTACTTTTGTACCTGTTCTTTCCGGTTCACATTCCCCCACAACTTTCAGAGGATAACATACCTTACCTCTCTCATACCGCTGTCTGTAAACCTTTCCTTCACTGGAAATTTCCACCTCCAGCCAATCGGAAAGCGCATTCACAACGGAAGCTCCCACGCCGTGAAGCCCGCCGGAAACTTTATATCCTCCGCCGCCGAACTTACCGCCGGCATGAAGTATCGTAAATACGACTTCCACGGCCGGTATTCCCGCCTTGTGATTGATACCCACAGGAATACCGCGCCCGTTATCGATAACCGTAATTGAATTATCCTCATTGATAAACACGTCGATCACACTGCAAAAACCTGCCAGCGCTTCATCCACGGAATTGTCTACGATCTCATAGACAAGATGATGAAGCCCTCTCAAAGAAGTGGTTCCTATATACATACCAGGTCTTTTTCTTACCGCTTCCAGTCCTTCCAGAATCTGAATCTGATCTGCGCCGTATACTTCCTGATTTTTTTCATTGCCCATCTAAAATGTCCTTTCTTTTTATCCAAACAAACAACTTTATCCACTTTAAGCCGCTGTATCAGCCGCAAAATAAGAATTTATATCAAATCAATTCTCTATATTCCCGTTTACCACCTTAAAAACTTTATTAATTTCAAACCGGTTCTTCACAAATTCATCCAACCCCGTACAGGTAATGATCGTCTGAACATCCCCTATACTGTTTAACAGATAATTCTGCCTGTTGCTGTCAAGTTCCGATAATACATCATCCAGCAGAAGGACCGGCGTATCCTTTATTGATTTTTTCACAAGCTCTATCTCAGATAATTTAAGAGAAAGCGCCGCTGTACGCTGCTGCCCCTGGGAACCAAATTTCCGGATATCCACATCATTTACCATAAAGCGGATATCATCCCTGTGAGGACCAACCGTAGTCTGCTTTAATATAATATCTTTTTCCTGATTTTTCTTTAACTTCTCTTCCAGATCATCTATCTCCACATTTTTCTCATAGATGATCTTTATCTCCTCTTTTCCGCCGGACAGTTTTGTATGCAGTTCCCTGATAATATCACCGAGCTGCTCGATAAATATCTCCCGCCTCTCTATCAGTTTACTTCCAAAAGAGGCAAGCTGTGAATCCCAGATCGAAAGAGTCTCCTTAAGTCCCGGTTTTACGGATAAATCCTTTAACAGTTTATTTCTTTGATTTACAATCTTATTATAATGATTTAAATTATACAGATAAAAGGAATCAAGCTGACAAAGTTCCATATCAATAAAATGTCTTCTTTCCGCAGGACCGTTTTTGATAATACTCAGATCCTCCGGTGAAAAAAACACGACATTTAAAAGTCCCATTAACTCCGCAGCCTTTTTGATCCTCTGGGAATCTATCGCGATACCCTTTGTTTTTCCTTTTCTGAGATGCATATCTATCTGTCTTGTAATCTCTTCTTTAAACAGATAACTCCTGATATGCGCTTCCTCATACCCAAACCGGATGATATCCTGATCTTTGCTGCCTTTATGCGACTTGGTAGTTGCCGTCATAAAAATAGCTTCCAGAATATTCGTCTTTCCCTGGGCATTGTCGCCGTAAAATATGTTGGTACGACTGTCAAATTCAAGCTGTAAAGTGTTGTAATTTCTGAAATTTTGAAGTTCCAGAGATTTAATGATCATAGTTTTAATTTTTTATTGTAAAGAGTCCGCTTATTCAGGAATATTTTATTCCTGAATAAGCTACGTTATCGGCAAAATATAACTTAAAATAATTCATCACTGCTTTATCAACTGTTTTTTATGATAAACTCTTTGCCATTATAAGAAAATATATCGTCTTTGTAAAGTTTTCTTCCGCGGCGGAGTTCCACTTCATTGTTGACGGTTACTTTTCCGTCCTGAATAACAAATTTTGCATCGATGCCGGAACCTGCTTCTCCGGAAAGTTTTAATGCCTGGCCTAATTTTATAAATTCATCTTTTATCCTTACTTCTTCCATCTAAGCCTGCTCCTTTATAAATTACAAATTTGACAGCCTCAACACAACCTGAATAACCAAACTTTTAGGAAACCGTCGTAAAATTAACCGGCAGTATCATATAAACATAACTGTCCTCAGAATCCTTGATAAAGCAGGGAGCTTTCGGATTAACAAGATAAATATCAATCTCTTCCCCGTCTATCACCCGCAGCGCATCTATTAAAAACTTCGGATTAAATCCGATCATCAGGTCCTTACCACTCTTTGTAATATCGATCAGTTCACGCATACTGCCTATCGTAGAATTGATTTTTAACTCCATATTATCATCTGTGATATTGATAATGATCGGTTTTTTATCTCCCTCTTTTACGAGCAGAGTAGCCCTGTCAATACTGTCGAGAAGTTTTCTTTTATTGATCGTTACTTTAGTCTCATAATCGGAGGAAAGCATCTGATCTATATTGAAATAATCTCCCTCGATCAGCCTTGAAACCACCGTGGTATTATCAAACTCAAATACAATATGTTTATTCGTAAAGAATATTACCACATCTTTATCCGTATCACCGGACAAAATTTTGCTGATCTCGTTTAAAGTTTTTCCCGGAACAACCACTTTTTTTCTGGGATACGAATTTTTCAGATACACTTTTCTGATGGAAATACGATGTCCATCTAAGGAGGCAACCCGCAGTTTATCCTCATTTACCTCAAAAAGTTCCCCTGTCATCAGTTTATTGGTATCGTTATCCGCGATGGAGAAAATTGTCTGACGGATCAATTCCCTCAGCGTAAACTGTGATAAAATAATGGAATCCAGCTTCTCTATACTGGGGAGATAAGAAAAATCTTCTCCTGATTTTCCGACGATCTTGATATTGGCATCTCCGCTTGTAATGATTGTCTCATAGGAAGCGTTTGTTTCTATTTTAATATCACCATCAGGAAACTTCCGCACAATCTCAAGAAATATCTTTGCGTCAAGTGCAACGATACCCGGTTCGACAATTTCTCCGTCAACAACCGTTTCGATACCAAGCTCCATATCATTTGCCGTCAGTCTTATCTTATCGGAAGCATTTACTAAAATGCACTGTAAAATAGACATGGTAGTCTTATTCGGAACAGCTTTTGATACTGTCTGAACACCATTTAAGAGATTCGATCTTGAGCATATTAATTTCATCTGTGCATAATCCTTTCCTTTGAATTTTAATGAATGTGGTTTTTTTGTGTCGCGAAATAACTGTATATTAATGATGAATTTCTTAGTACATCATAGTAACGGATGTTGAAATGTTTATAACCTGAAAATGTTTCGGAAATAAGCCTTAAAATGCTATGGAAAAAGCTATGGATAACAATGGAAAAACTTTTGATAAGTCCGTAGTTATACACTCAGGCTTTTCTTAAGTTAAACGGCAGAGTGTAACCTGTTAAGAGTTATCCTTACCTGTCCACACAGGATGTTTATAAAATTGTGGAAATGTCAGGAGGGACTTAAAATATTTATGATGATATTGATTTTGTTTTTCAGTTCCTCATTATATTTCATTTCTTCTTCTATTTTTTTGATACCATGGATAATGGTAGTATGGTCTTTTTTTCCGAGCGTCTTTGCGATATTGGTGAGAGGAGTGTCGATCAGTTCCCTGCAAAGGTACATATAAACCTGCCTTGGAATAACAAACTCGGCATTTCTTCTCTTGGACCTGATATCTTCCGATGAGACTTCAAAATGTTCGGAGACAATATTAAGGATCAGGTCAGTTGTGATCTCTTTGGATTTTGAAGGATATATCACATCTTTCAAAGCGTCTTTCGCATGTTCCATTGTCAGTTCATCAAGAGGGATCTTATTGATCTTGGAGAATGCTATTATTTTATTAAAGGCACCCTCTAACTCTCTGATGTTTGACTGGATGTTATTTGCAATGTATTCAAAAATGGCATTATCTATCTTTCTTTCGTAGATTTCCGCATTTTTGCGGAGAATAGCCACTTTTGTTTCATAGTCCGGAGCCTGGATATCGGCAATCAGTCCCCATTCAAAACGGGATCGGAAACGTTCTTCCAAAGCTTCCATCTCTTTTGGAGGTTTATCGGAGGAGATGACAATCTGTTTTCCGGCTCCATGGAGTACGTTGAACGTATGGAAAAATTCTTCCTGGGTACTCTCTTTTCCGATGATAAATTGTATATCGTCGATCATCAGCACATCTACGGTTCTGTATTTTTCGCGCAGTTTTGTCATTGTAGTGGCATTACCGCTTCTGATGGATTCAATCACTTCGTTTGTAAACTGTTCGGAAGTGACATAGAGGACTTTCATTTCAGTGTTCTGTTCAAGTATAAAGCGTCCGATCGAATGGATCAGATGAGTTTTTCCAAGCCCTGCGCCGCCATAGATATACAGCGGATTGTATGCGCCGCCGGGAGTCTCTGCAACGGCAAGCGCCGCGGAGTGTGCAAATCTGTTATTGCTTCCGACTACAAAAGTGTCAAACTTATATTTCGGATTCAGATTTGCTCTTTCATATATAATATTGTAAATAGATTTATTATCACTGTTTTCCTGATCCGAATCGCTTTCAATATCTTTTTCCAGAATAAAAGAGACAGTATAATTTTTGTCCATCATTTCCGTGATAGTGACCTGGAAAAAGCTTGTGTATTTATTGGAGATATAATTGATGGCATGCGCCTTATCCGCAGGAATGATAATATACACGTCATCATTTTCTACCTTATATAATGTTAAGGGTTCTATCCATGTGGAATAAGAAATATTGGACAGTTCATATTCTTTTTTTATCGTTTCTTTGATAAGCTTCCATTTTTCAATCACAGGATGTGATTTCACAGGATGTGATTCCACAGGATGGGAAAAGGTACTTTCCATTTTAAAATCTCCATAATTTATTTGTGTTTTCGGATTTACAGGATGTCCTTTCTTCAAAAGGGCGTTAGTTTCCATTATAATATATAAATCCGCTTTTTTCAAATCATTTATATCCACATTATTGTAGCATAAAAAAGGGGAAAAGAAAATGTTATCCACATAAATAACGTTTGTCAGTTGTGGATAACTGAAAATAAACGGAAGCGAATTTTGTAACAATGAGTATAAATAAAAAGAAAAAAACGGATATCCTCAGTAAAAAGAGTATAAAATAAACTGTTTTAGTGAAATTATCCACAACTTATCCACATTTTGTGGATATATTTATATTGAAAAAGTTGTCCACATACAGGAAAATGTTGATATGTGTATTTCTATATGTAGTAGTCAATAGCTATGTGCAATTACTATATATTGATTTTATAAAAAACAGGAAAAAATCTTTTATTTTATGGGGATTTTTTTATGGTAAAGTATTTTGAAAAGTTGAAAAAAATTGGTATATCTGCTTGACGAAAAAGGTAATTACTTATATAATTGTAGACGATATTTTCCACAAAGTGATTGATATTGATGAAAAAGATTACCTTATATAGAGTAAGGTTTTAAGAAGGAGGTGTATTTGATATGAAAATGACTTTTCAGCCGAAAAAGAGACAGAGATCTAAGGTGCATGGTTTCAGAGCAAGAATGAGCACTCCGGGTGGGAGAAAGGTATTAGCTGCCAGAAGGAGAAAAGGAAGAAAAAGATTATCTGCATAAGGTATTTATATGTAAAACATTTACATTGGCCACAAACAGAATTTGTGGCCTGTTTCTTTCAAAAGCTGTTTTTAGAATATGCGGATTTTCTTGAAAAATGGTAAATACAGATGGAATTTTCAACTTCGTTAAAAAAAAATGAAGACTTCCGGTATGTTTATAGAAATGGAAAAGTAAAAGCAAATCGTTATCTTGTGATGTATATTGTGGAAAATAATCAGGCTATAAACAGACTTGGGATATCTGCCAGTAAAAAAGTAGGAAACAGTGTTGTCAGGCATCATTTTTACAGACTGGTCAGAGAAAGTTACCGGCTGCATGAAAAAATATTTAATAGTGGTTTAGATATTGTAGTCGTTGCAAAAAAGAGTGCGGCACAGGCAAATTTCAAGGAGATTGAGAGCGCACTTTTACATCTTGGAAAACTGCATCATATATGTAAGTGAACAGGATAATGCTTACAGCGGGATATATGTGCAGAAAATCGTCATTAATATGAAAAATATTATGATTTCTTTGATTAAAATTTATAGAAAGTACCTGTCTCCCCTGAAGAGTACAAAATGCCCTTATTTTCCAAGCTGTTCGGAATATGGTTTGGAGGCGATAGAAAAATACGGGGCTCTGAAAGGTGGGATGCTGGCTTTATGGAGAATTTTGAGATGTAATCCTTTTTCCAAGGGAGGATATGATCCGGTTCCTTAAGGGGTAGGGCCAGGTTAAAGTAAGGAGGCTAAATGTCAAATATTTTATTAACGCAATATCAGGGCATGTTTATCGGTCCGATTGCAAAAATACTTGGTTACCTGATGGAAGGCATTTTTTATGTGCTGGATATGGTAGGTATTCATAATTCAGGTCTTTCCATTATTTTGTTTACTGTAGTTATTTATCTTTGTATGACGCCGCTTACAATCAAACAGCAGAAGTTTTCCAAGCTTCAGTCTAAGATGAGCCCTGAGATCCAGGCGATTCAGGCGAAATATAAAAATAAAAAAGATAATGATTCCGTGATGGCTATGAATCAGGAGACGCAGGCTGTCTATGCGAAGTATGGTGTGTCCGCTTCCGGCAGTTGTATACAGCTTTTGATTCAGATGCCTATTTTGCTTTCTTTGTATCGTGTTATTTATGCGATTCCGGCTTATGTTGCATCGGTTAAAGAAGTATTTTTTCCTTTTGTGGACAAGCTGATTGCTCAGAAAGGCAGTGCGGAATTTATTCAGAATTTTGCGAATGCGGGAATGTATGCGAAGCAGTTTGAGAATGAAAGCTTTATCGGCGGTGTGACAAGCTATATTCAGAATACTTATATCGATGTATTGAACAGAGCAAGCACGGCGGACTGGCTGAGTCTTAAATCACAGTATCCGTCCCTTTCAACGGATATTGATACGACGATGGCGTCTCTTGATCAATATAATAACTTTTTGGGGCTCAATATAGCAAATTCCCCTTCCTTTATTATCAAAGATGCTTTTACAAACGGAGCATATCTGCTTGTGGTAGGGGCTCTTCTGATTCCTGTTCTTTCTGCTGCCACACAGTGGATTAATACGAAGCTGATGCCGACACAGGGAAAGAGCGGAAATGAGCAGGCTGACCAGATGGCGGCTCAGATGAAGATGATGAATACAATGATGCCGCTTATGTCAGCGGTGTTCTGTTTTACGCTTCCGGCAGGTATGGGTATTTACTGGATAGCCGGTGCCGTAATCAGAAGTATTCAGCAGGTTGTTATCAATAAGCATATTGATAAGATGGATTTTGATATGATTATTGAGAAGAACAAAGATAAGGCTGCGAAGAAGATGGAGAAGAAAAAAGTCCAGACTGAGAAGATGCAGCAGTATGCAAATATAAGCACCAGAAATATTGATATCAATAAAAAGTCAGGTATCAGTGATGCGGAAAGAGAAGCAGCGCTAAAAAAAGCAAACGAATATTACAGCAAAAACGCAAAACCCGGTTCCATGGCTGCGAAAGCTAATATGGTAAGGGAATATAATGAAAAGAATACCAGGTAATAGCAAGGGGGAATAAAAAATGGAATTTGTTGAATTTTCTGCGAAGACAGTGAATGATGCGGTGATAGAAGCATGTCAGAAATTTACGGTGACAAGTGATAAACTGGAATATGAAGTGGTGGAAGAAGGTTCTTCCGGATTTTTGGGAATCGGTTCAAAACCTGCTGTTATTAAAGCGAGAGTGAAATCTACGATTGTGGATGTTGCCAGGGAATTTTTAAACGGCGTTTTTGAAGCTATGAATATGGTTGTTGTTTCGGATGTCAAATATGATGAAGCTGAAAGAGCAATGGATATTGAGTTAAGCGGTGATGAAATGGGTGTTCTGATCGGAAAGAGAGGACAGACTCTGGATTCCTTACAGTATCTGGTATCTCTTGTTGTAAATAAGGATACGGAAAATTATATCAGAGTAAAAGTTGATACGGAAAATTACAGACAGAGAAGAAAAGAGACGTTAGAAAACCTTGCAAAGAATATTTCTTTTAAAGTGAAAAGGACAAAGAGAGCCGTTTCTTTAGAGCCGATGAACCCTTACGAGAGAAGGATTATCCATTCAGCGCTTCAGAACGACAAATATGTTACAACGCACAGTGAAGGAAATGAACCTTACAGACATGTGGTTGTTACGATCAAGAGAGAAAGATAATAGTAAGATTAAGACAAACAGGAATAAGAGTAATCATATGGTGTGTAAGGATTCGGGCGTCATTTCGGCGCCCGAAATTTGATATTGGAATTTAATTGATTTTAGTTTATGATGAAATGAAGCAATAAATAAAGAAATAAAAGAAGTTGTGGATTGATATGAGAACAGATACGATAGCAGCGATAGCAACAGCATTTTCAGAATCGGGAATAGGAATCATCCGTATCAGCGGTGATGATGCTTTTCGGATTGCGGACAGAATCTTTTTTAGTAAGAAGGATATTGTCAGATGGAATAAAGAAAAAGAAAAGACGGGAATTAAAAAAGCAGATTTTCAGAAAATGTTTTTTATTGAAAATGCAAAAACTTTTACGCTGCATTATGGTTATATAATAGATGGTGAGACTGTAATAGATGAAGTGCTGATTTCCATTATGAGAGCACCGAAAAGTTATACCGCGGAAAATGTAGTGGAAATCAATTGTCATGGCGGCATTTTGATTTTGCAGAAGATTATGGAACTTGTTATCAGAAACGGCGCCAGGACTGCGGAACCGGGTGAGTTTACAAAGCGGGCTTTTTTAAATGGGAGGATGGATCTGTCGGAGGCGGAAGCGGTGATGGATCTGATACAATCGAAAAATGAATTTGCTTTGCGGGCTTCGGTAGATCAGCTAAAAGGTTCTGTTTCTTCTGTGATAAAGGAACTCAGAAGCAGGATTATTTATGAGATTGCTTTTATTGAATCTGCTTTGGATGATCCGGAAAATTATGATACAAATGGATATGGTGAAAAACTTTTTGTTATTTTGGATCAGTTAGATCGAAAGATAAAGGAACTGATCAGTCATGCGGATGACGGGAGGATATTAAAAGAAGGGATTCAAACTGTTATTATAGGAAAGCCAAATGCCGGTAAATCTTCTTTTTTAAATGAACTGCTTGGAGAAGAAAAAGCTATTGTTACCGATATAGCCGGAACAACAAGGGATGTTTTGGAAGAAAATATAAGGCTTGGCGGGCTCAGTCTGCATATTACTGATACTGCAGGTATCAGAAAGACGGATGATACCATAGAAAAGATTGGTGTGGAAAAAGCGAGGAAGTATGCTTTGGAAGCTGATCTGATTATTTATATAGTGGATTCTTCCGTGGATTTTGATGAGAGTGATGAAGATATTCTGGAAATTCTGAAAGATAAACATTTTATTGTGCTGTTGAATAAATCTGATCTGAATATGGCTGTGACAGAGCAGGAGATAAAAGAAAGGCTTTGTGATTTTTCGGATTATGAAGTGATAAAGATTTCGGCCCTGCAGCATCAGGGGATGGAAGACTTTGAAGAAGCAGTGAAAAGGATGTTTTTTAAGGGAGAAATTACTTGTAATAACGAAGTTGTTATTACAAGTATGCGGCATAAGGAAGCTTTGATGGAAGCGGAAGAAAGTATTTCTATGGTGAAGCAGAGTGTTAAAGCGGATATGTCGGAGGATTTTTATTCTGTTGATCTGATGGATGCTTATGCAGCGCTGGGAAGGATCATCGGGGAAGAAGTTGGAGATGATCTGGTAAATGAGATATTTGAGAAATTTTGTATGGGAAAATAGAAAAGATTTGTTGTTGAAGTAATCGGAATAATACGGAGAAAAATAATATGCCGGAATTTAGGGAAAAAGCAGATGTTTGTATTATTGGTGCGGGACATGCAGGATGTGAGGCGGCTCTTGCCTGTGCAAGGCTCGGTCTTCAGACGGTTATTTTTACTGTTAATATAGAAAGTGTAGCAATGATGCCATGCAATCCGCATATAGGAGGCTCTTCTAAAGGGCATCTTGTCAGAGAGATAGATGCCCTTGGCGGGGAGATGGGAAAGAATATTGATAAGACTTTTCTGCAGTCAAAGATGCTGAATAAATCAAAAGGCCCGGCTGTGCACTCTTTGCGTTGTCAGGCAGATAAGGCGGAATATAGCCGCTCTATGAGAATGATTCTGGAAAATCAGGATAATCTGACAATTAAACAGACGGAGGTGTGTGAACTTCTGCTGGAAGATATGGATACTGTTAGTGAGAATAGCAGTGCAGATGAAAAAAAATGTCATAACGGACAGAATAAAAAAATAACTGGAGTGAAAATTCTGACGGGCGGCATTTATGAATGTAAGGCAGTTATTTTATGTACAGGTACTTATCTGAATGCCAGGTGTCTGTGTGGGGAGGCAATCACTTATACGGGACCAAACGGTATGCAGTCTTCCACACATCTTTCAGATGCTTTAAAGAAAGCGGGTATTGTTCTCAGAAGATTTAAAACGGGAACTCCTGCAAGAATGGATAGGCGTTCTATAGATTTTTCAAAAATGGAGGAGCAGTTTGGTGATGAGAGGGTGATTCCTTTTTCTTATGAGACTGATCCTGAGGATGTGCAGATCAGGCAGGAATCCTGTTATCTGACTTATACAAATGAGACAACGCATGATATTATCAGAGCAAATCTGGACAGGTCGCCGATTTATGCGGGAGTGATAGAAGGGACAGGTCCAAGATATTGTCCATCCATAGAAGATAAGGTTGTGAAATTTTCAGATAAGACGCGCCATCAGGTTTTTGTTGAGCCGGAGGGCAGATATTCAAATGAGATGTATGTGGATGGCATGTCTTCTTCTTTACCGGAGGATGTTCAGCTTGCCATGTATCGGACAGTGCCGGGATTGGAAAACTGTAAAATTGTCAGAAATGCCTATGCCATAGAGTATGATTGTATCGATCCGGGACAGTTACATCTGACTTTGGAATGTAAGCATATAAAAGGGCTTTTCAGCGCAGGGCAGTTTAACGGCAGCAGCGGTTATGAAGAGGCAGCGGCGCAGGGATTGATGGCGGGTATCAATGCGGCATTGAAAATTCAGGGAAGAGAGCAGATTGTCCTGGATCGGTCTCAGGCTTATATCGGTGTTTTAATAGATGATCTTGTCACAAAAGAAAATACGGAACCTTATCGAATGATGACTTCCCGGGCGGAGTACAGATTATTGCTGCGTCAGGATAATGCTGACTTAAGGCTCAGAAAGATTGGTTATGAAGTTGGGCTGATCACCAGGGAGCAGTATGAGTATGTCTGTGAAAAGAAAAAGCAGATTGAAAAAGAGATAGAGAGATTAAAGAAAACTGTTGTTGGTGCTTCCGGAGATGTACAGGAATTTATGGTTTCCATGGGAAGTTCTCCATTGAGAACAGGGACAAGTCTTGCGGAGATTATATGCAGACCGGAATTTACTTATGAGAGTGTAGCGGCAATTGATAAGGAACGTCCGTATTTGAGTGAAGCTGTGATAGAACAGGTTAATATTTCCATAAAGTATGAGGGATATATTGAGAGACAGATCAGGCAGGTAGAGCAGTTTAAAAAGATGGAAAAGCGTTTGATTCCTGAAGATATACAGTATGAAGATATTTCGGGTATTCGCATAGAAGCAAGACAAAAGCTGGTAAAACACAGGCCTGTATCGATTGGGCAGGCATCCAGAATATCCGGTGTTTCTCCGGCGGATATATCTGTTTTGATGGTATATATAGAACAGAAAAGATAAATGAGATTCCATTTTAGTTGTTGTCGAAAAAATCAGTTAATTGTAAGTAAGGTATAAAGTAAAAATGAGTTGTTATAATACAGAGGATTTTATAAAAAAGTGCGGTGTATTTGGTATAGACCTGTCTAAAGAAAAATTAGATATGTTTATGGATTATTATGAACTTTTAACAGAATGGAATTCTTTTATGAATTTAACTGCTATCACAGATTTTGAAGAAGTAGTAGTAAAACATTTTGTTGATAGTCTTGCTGTTTGTCAGGCGGATGTATTCCGGGATGCCTTGAATCATACGGAGAGAAGAGAAGTTTCTTTGATAGATATCGGAACAGGCGCAGGATTTCCGGGAATTCCTTTGAAGATTATTTTTCCGGATCTGAAAGTTGTGCTGTTGGATTCTCTGAAAAAACGGGTGAAGTTTCTTGATACGGTAGCAGAGAAGCTGCAGATGAAGAATATTAATGCGATTCACGGAAGAGCGGAAGACTTTGCCAGAGATCAATTGTATAGAGAAAAATTTGATTTTTCTGTTTCAAGGGCTGTTGCAAATCTTTCTACATTGACGGAATTGTGTATTCCTTTTGTAAAAAGAGGCGGCTATTTTATTTCTTATAAGTCTGAGAAAGTAAAGGAAGAATTATCTGCGGGGAAAAAAGCAATAGAAATTCTCGGTGGAAAGATGGAAGATCAGTTAGAGTATAATCTGCCGGATACGGATATAAAAAGGAGTTTGTTGTTGGTAAAAAAGGAGAAGAGTACACCAAAAAAATATCCAAGAAAAGCAGGTACTCCGGCAAAGGAACCGTTATTATAAAATATAGGAACAGTAAATTGATAAAAGTGAAAGGAAAAGGATAATTATTAAAATATGAATGAAATAATCAGGTCTTTATATGAAAGAAAATCGGTCAGGGTTTTTGAGGAGCGTCCCATACCGGCAGAATGCAAAAAAGAAATATTACTGTCAGCCATGCAGGCACCGACGGCAGGAAATCAACAGCTTTATACGATCCTTGATATTACGGATCAGGAGTTAAAGGATAAACTCTCGGTAAGTTGTGATAATCAGCCCTTTATTGCGAAGGCACCGTTGGTACTTATTTTTTGTGCGGATGTATTAAAGTGGTTTGATGTGTTTAAAGAGGGAGGAGCTGATCCCAGAGAGCCCGGATGCGGTGATTTGATTTTAGCTATAGATGATGCTTTGATTGCGGCTCAAAATACGGTAGTTGCGGCAGAAAGTTTAGGTATTGGCTCCTGCTATATAGGAGATATTATGGAACAGTGTGAACTGCACCGGGAGATGCTGCGTCTTCCTGAATATGTATTTCCGGCGGCAATGTTGGTTTATGGTTATCCGACCAGCCAGCAAAAGGAGAGGATTAAGCCAAAACGATGCAGACTGGAAGATATGGTACAGGAAAATTATTATCAGAAAAGGGACGGACAGCAGTTGCGGAATATGTTTGATAAAGAGACGGAAAACAGAAGTTTTGAGGAATGGAGTCAGGCATTTTGTAAGAGAAAATATAATTCTGATTTTTCAAAAGAGATGAGCCGTTCAGTGCAGGAATATTTAAAAGATTATCTGAAAATCAGATAACAAATAGGGACAGATGGAGGATATAAAGTGAATAAAAATGTAGAGGTTTTGGAAAAAGTTCTGGAAGTCCTGGAAGAAGAAAAAAGAAGTTTTTATGCGTTGATAAATCAAAATGATTTTAGAATAGAGGAGATAAATTCTTATCTGAAGGATCTTTCCAAAAAGGAAGATGAAGATTTTAAAGTATTTTCTCCGAGAAACGTAGAAAATACTCATAGAGAGCAGATAGAAGCTGATGTATATGAAAAGAAAAAGTATGAGGAAGAAAATGCGGAGTACCAGAAGAAAATTGACTTTTTAAAATCTTTGATCGATAGGGTTAATATTGTTATTGAAAATTTGCAGACAGATATTAATTTTTCCGGAATATCTGAAAAAGAAGAAGTGAAAATAAAAGAAGAGAGAGAAGTATCGAAAGAAAGCATAATAGAAGAAAAAGAAAAACAAGAAAATATTGAAGTACTAATAACCGCATCAGAAAAACAGCATATTGCTCATCAAATTATTAATTGTGTATCTTTTATTACATCTGATGCGGAAAGAACAAAAATAGAGTTAACTGCACTGGCAAAAAAACTGAAAAATTAAGTTTGAATTACTATATATTGAATTAGCTTGATAAATACAATAATTACTTTAAAAGAATGTCAGAATGTTTCACGTGAAACATTCTGACATTCTTTTATTTAACCACAATATAATGTTTCACGTGAAACATTGTTACCACAATATATTGAATAAAAAATGTGAAACATATTTATTTATGTTGAGATTATTGTGAAACATTATATACAAGGCTTTAAAATATATAAAACAGAAAAATAACAGATACAAGATATAGTAAATATGTCTATTTTAACTATAGTCAAAAAGTGATTTTTTAAAAAATTAAAATTTATAAAATAGTAGTTGACAAAATTCAATTTTAGGTATAAATTAGAAAACAGCGAAACAATCAGGTGTTGCTATTGTAAAAATATATAGAAAGAAAGAGGTGTAAATGTGATTATTATTACCTGCTAGTTAGTAACTTAAAAAAGCATGATAAAGTCAATAGATCAGTTTATATTGGTAGATTTGTCATGCGGGCAGGAATATTTTCACCTTATTTCTCATTATAATATAATAGTCTACATGATAGAAATTTAGAAATTTTTCAGACAAAGATATTTCTGTGTCTGCTGAATTTTATGGTAGCTATTTTTTCGGAAGAGTAAAGATGCAGGAAAATATTTCTGTATCTTTTTTTATGTGTAAAGGCGCATAAGAAAATCGGTAGCAAAGAAAGTGAGGGATGTATATGTCATTGATAAGTGTTAATAATCTGACGTTTCATTACGAGGGAAGTTCAGACAATATTTTTGAAGATGTATCTTTTCAGATCGATACCGATTGGAAACTTGGATTTACAGCAAGAAACGGAAGGGGAAAAACTACATTTTTAAAACTTCTGATGGGAGAGTATGAATATAAAGGTAATATCAGCCACATTGAAAGTTTTGATTATTTTCCGTTTGAGGTAAAGGATAAAGAAAAGACTTTTATGGAAATTATGGAAGAACTGTATCCGGAGTATGAGTTATGGAGGGTTTGTAAGGAATTATCCTTACTCAAAGTGGATGAAGATATTTTATATCGTCCTTTTTATACACTGAGTAACGGAGAACAGACAAAAGCCATGTTGGCAGTTTTGTTTTCTCAGGAAAGTAAATTTCTATTGATAGATGAGCCGACTAATCATCTGGATGTGAGAGGAAAAGAAAGTATCAAAGACTATTTAAAACAAAAGAAAGGTTTTATTCTGGTTTCACATGACAGGGATCTTTTGAATGAGTGTATCAATCATATTCTTGTTATCAATAAAACAAATATAGAAGTGTATAAAGGAAATTTTTCTACCTGGTGGGAAGAGAAAAAACGAAAAGATAACTGGGAACAGGAAGAAAATGAGCGGCTGAAAAGAGATATCAAAAGATTAAAGGAATCTGCTAAAATAAAGGAGGAGTGGGCGGATAATATTGAATCCAGAAAAAAAGGAAAAAAAGCGGCAGAAGAAGCAAAGAAGAAGGGCGCTTCTATGAAAGGAAGGAGAGCATATATCGGAGAAAAGACAAGAAGAATGGAAAAGCGGAGAAAGAATCTGGAAAACAGGGAAGAGAGAGCAATAGAAGAAAAGTCAGGACTTCTTAAAAATTTGGAGACGACGGAAGATTTGAAACTTTTTCCGCTGCAGCATTATAAGGATGTGCCTGTAAGTTTGTCAGATGTATGCATATATTATGAAGGAACGGATGGAATGAGAAAAAATCTCGGATCGGTGAATTTTGAAGTGAGAAATGGAGAATGTGTAGTGCTCAGCGGAAAAAACGGGTGCGGAAAGTCCAGTGTGTTGAAAGCAGTTATCCAAGCGGTGGAAGAAAAAGCAGGTATCGAAAATGTGCCGAGTCTTTCCCTGACAGAACCGATTCATTATACGGGGACGATCACAACAGCGGGCGGTATAAAAATTTCTTATGTGCCTCAGGATACCAATCATTTAAAAGGAAGCCTTAAGGAATATGCTGATAAATATGATTTGAATATTAGTTCTTTTCTGATGCTTCTTCGTAAATTGGATCTGGGGAGAGAACAGTTTGAGAAGAATATGGAAGATTACAGCGGCGGACAAAAGAAAAAGGTATTGATTGGGAGAAGCCTTTGTGAACAGGCACATTTGTATATATGGGATGAATCTTTAAATTTTATAGATGTATTTTCCAGAATACAGATTGAAGAACTTTTGATGAAGTACCGCCCTACGATGTTGTTGGTGGAACATGATGCGGAATTTGTGAAAAAAATCGGAACAAAAATAGTGAAACTTTAACTGAAAGTAGTAACAGTTCGACATATAAAAATGTGTAATGGGAAAGTAAAGTTAGGATGTCGGACATCTTTACAGAAATATTTAATTGTGATAAAATAATAAGTCAAAAAGAGCCCATTTTTTATCAAAAATTATAAATTTGTAAGACAAAAAGGAGGGGAAATAAAATGGGATTGTTTTCAAAAAAACCAAAAGAGCTGGAGTATGATGTTTCAGACTGTCAATGAAAAAAAGAGATTATGCGCAAAATGTGGAATGAGTCGGTGGAAGACGGAGACAGTTACGAAATTCTTTATGCGGGACAGACTACTTCCAAATTTGAGAGAGGTTTGGTGTTTGATACAAATACCACCATATTTTACCATTATATCGTCGGTTACAGAAAAAGTGACTGGAGTGTTGGTATGATCCAGGTGGACAGAGAACTGACACAGCATACGGAACCTTTTTTCGTGGAGATGGACGCAGTGGTCGGTGTAAGTTATCATGCCAAATTACAACAGGCATGGCTTCTGTATCGTAAAAATTATGAGAGTTACGGTGAACAATTTAATATGAGTGATACAGGAAGTAAAACAGTAGCAGGAATTACAAACACGGTTCAGCCGGAAGAAAGAGAAAGATTTCTTGACTTTTTAGAGGAACTGCGCAGCCGTCTGGAACAACAGGGACATAAACAGGAGAAGTGGAAAAGATCATGATTGGAAGATTATTTAGAAGTTTAACGGGATTTACAATTGCATTATTTGCTTTTGGATGTATTTTTCTTGGGGCTATGATAAAAGTAGGGAATTTTCCTCAGATTTATTTTCCTTCGCATGATTTTGAATATGTAATGGAAAACGGATTAAAAAAAGGACAACATATTAAAGGAGAAATCTATTACAGCCTGGGAAGTTTTGCTTCGGAAGAAAGCTACACCCAATATGAGGATTACAGAACAGCGTCCAAGACTACCGGTTATTATTATTTGATCCCGGTGGGAGAGGGCGGAATGGCGGCAGTTTTTATCCGCAAAGATGATTTGGATGCTATGGATATTCTGACAGATGAAACATATAATTATCTGAGCGGAGGAGATGTTCCGCAGACAGAAGTCCACTTTGAGGGAGTGGCTGTAAAGATGGATAAAGAACTTGCCGGTTTAGAAGGTGCTTTCAGGGATCAGTTAGAATATATGGGTTATACGGAAAGTGAAGTGAATGAAATGTTAACCTCTTATTCGGATGGAGAATGTCTTGTTCTTTCGGGACCGGCCGAGATGTCTACGATGTATGTTATGACTGCCATTGTATTTGCCGTACTTTTACTGGCAATACTCCTGATTGTGCGTAATTACAGAAGAGAAGCAGAGTATGATAAGCAATAGCAGAAATGAGAAAGAATGATCGTTTCTGATTAAAAAATTTATTACTAAACAAAAAGGGTGCTATGAAAATGATATCATGGTACCCTTTTTGTTGTTAAAAAATAGTTACTGTCTACCCTGTTTTTCTTTCCAGAATTTATCTCTTTCCTGACTGGACGAAGTTGCCATTGCCGTCTGCATCACAATCTCACTGAAATACCGTTCCGGAAGTTCTCCGATTTTTTTATTGAATGTCACATCGAGTACGGTAACATCTTCATTTTGTCCACCGACATAACTGCCGGAAAAGTTGAGTTCGGCATGCAGTCCCTGTTCTTTATCTTCTCTGTAATAATAATAGAAAATACCGGCGTCCTCCGCCTGTCCGCGATACCATCCCATGTTTTGCATCTTTCCATGCAGGGATAAGTCATTGAGGATACAGCCGCCGAAACGTTCCATGGATTTTTCTTCTGCTTCCTCCTCCGTCATATGGTAGACGGGGCGTAAGAGCTGCTCTATGGGCTGGGTGATCTCATAATCTTCCAACTGAGTTTTCCACGCTTCTATGGATTCATCCGATAATTCCACCGGATGTACAAGACCGATTCTGGAAACTTCCTTCGTATTATCACAACCGTCAGGAAGTTCAAACTCTTCCTCCTCTTCCGTGTTAAAACTGCCATCCTCCATATAGCGGAAAGTCCGTATCAGTTTCTTGTCCTCATATATACCCCAGATCAGTCCGATTGCAAACTGGTGCATAATCGGATTTTCCACAAAAAGTTTTTTCCACGCTTCACAGGTCCATTGCCGTTCCGTTGAAAGTGCCAGTTCAAGGCGCATTTTCTGGCTGGAGACGGTGGCTTTCATCTGCTTTTTCATTTCCTTAAAGGCAGTGTAGCTTTCCGCAGCTTTTTTCGGATCATCCTTTTTACCGGGTGCCGGCAGGTTTTTCAGTTTCTTTCCGCTCTCATCGAATACTTCCACTTCAAGAGCAGGAGTAATTGTTACGGTGAACGTACGTTCACCATAGTCAAAATGCCGTTCCATGTTTTCATCAAAACCCAGGTTTGGCACAATGCGGTCGGCAAGTTCTTCCGTGGTAATACCAAGCTGATCGGCGGCAAACTGTAAGGCTTCACCGGCAGCAGTCTTTACCTGGCGGAACTTAAATTTTCTGGAAATGCTGTCTACGATGAGAAGTGCTTCCGGTTTGGGATTCAGTGCCAGAGCTTTTACCGCATCCGCGGCGATGGCTCCTCTGGAATGCTGAGGCCATTCGCTGATCTGATGCTGCAGCTTTTTGATGATATCGGTTCCGCCATGGATGGAAGCAGCATAGAGCACCCAGCGTTTTTTCGCTTCGGCGCCCAGAGCAAGCCATTTATCGAACAGTTCGTTTACATAAACGGCAAGTTCACCTTCATCCAGTTCCATCGCCAGGAGCGCCGCATCTTTGCTGACGCCGCATGCCGTCATGGGAGCATAACAGAGCAGAATTGCCTGCAGGTAATCCTCATCTGCCGGTATCGGCTGACAGATATTTTGTTCATTATCCACACTGCTGTCAGTTGGTTCCCCGTTTGCATTTTCGCCAGTTGATATATTATGTATATTCTGATTAGAAGTAAGTGCAGTTGCTTTCTTTTTATGCACCACTGCAAAAGGTGTATCATAGGCCCATGCCAGAGAACGTTTTTTACCGCCTTTATGAAGCTCTTTCACAAGGTCCTGCAAAGTAAGTATATTGCCTGCCGAAACGGAGCCCTGATTCAGAAGTTCCTGCAGAAGTGTTCTGGTCTTGCTGTTTTTTTCTTTTTCAAGTGCTTTCGAGAGCTGCGGCCTGTATTTTTCCGGATCCCATTTTACCAAAGTACGGATTGCCAGCTCTCTCTCCGCCGCCTTTTTGGATGAAAGAAGAGTCAGAATTTCAGGCTCCCAGTTTTTTTGCCCGCTGAGTACGGTTAAAAGGGCATCCCTCACAACTTTTGAGCTGTCCTGCGTATAAGAGAGTATTTCCGCTTTGTTTTCCTCTGCATTTTTCTGCAGAAATGTTACGGCAAAGGTTCTGATTGTCAAATCCGATTGTTGAAAAGCTGAAATGACTTCCTCCCGGTATTCTTTAATATATCCGGTGAAAACTTTTTCCGTTGCCTCATTCAGAATCTTTATTTGTCTGTTATTATAAATATACCAGTGATGCATCAGCGAATAAAATTTTAACTGGTGCACCATATCAAGGTGTTCCTCCCGAAAGGCGGCGTAGAGCTGCCTGATCGAGATAAGGGAATCCTGCAGTTCATTAAAAAAGAATGAACTTGTACCGCGCAGGAGCTGATGGGAAACGACACGGTTGTAAAATGCCTGATCATGGTAAGTATAAATGTAAGGGTGCAGAAGATTTCTCGCCTGCATAATATTGGAGTTGTGGTATCCATACTGATCAAAAATCTGATCCTCAAAGAGATAGAGAGTGGAAATGTCCGTCTCTCCCCGCAGATACGCCTTTACCTCTTTGATAGCAGGATTTTTATCGGCAAGAAGATCGATCAGTTTATTTCGTTCCACGTCACCGCCGGATTTCTGTCTTTTCAGAAAGAGTGTTTTATCTTCCTGTTTTAAAATATTCATCATGACAAAAGAATCATGGGCATTTGCCGTTTCGATTGTCTTTAAAAACAGGTCCTTATTTTTATGAAACTGTGTTTTCAGGACAGTATCTAACTCTTTTGATGCGGCAAACAATATTAAAGCTTTGCTGTTAATATCAAAAAGAGTATCATAGTCTCCGCCCATTTTTTCCGTATCGATCCGGAAAGATTTGCTGACAAGGACTGCCGTAGAAAACATATTCTGTAAATTTGCCGCAAAACAGATCTTTGTATAGTTTTTTAAAATATCTGACAATCCGGAGTTCAAAAGGGCTGATCCGCCGAAAAGATGCAGAAAATAAGGGGATATCCTGTATTTTTCTCCGGCAAGGTTTAATATTTTTTCGTTCACCTGATTTGTTCTGATCGCCTGGCTCAGTTCCTGGATAATGTAATCGGATACCGTGCTTGTATCATAGATATTTCTGAGGTTCTCCGTCAGGGTATCTTCATAATATTGCATAACAGGTATATCGTCTTTTTCCAGAGGTCCTTTTCCGTCAGGATATTTTGTCAGGAAATAAGCGGTAAGCAGGTATATCTGTCCGGCGCCGAAAGAATGTATCATGGAAACATAAAATCCAGAATTTTCAAGGGTTTAATCGGCAAGGTGTAGGAATAGTCAAGAAATAATCGGCTTTTCTACACCTTCCGATACACCGTTTTACCCTCTACCGCATTATCCGAACCGTCTGTAATAACGTCTCCAGATAAGTCAAGAAGATCGTCATAAAAACACTGTTCGTCCGGATAATTTTCAAACATGGTTCCAGTAATAATTGTACCATCAGCCCTATGCGCCGTGCAACCCTTAAACAGAGTATCAGCGGTAACGGTATCGCTTGTGAGATCGATCAAAGTCTTTTTATGGTAAACGACCTTGTTTACAGGCATCTCATCACCCCGCAATCGTTACGTTTTCTTTCATAACCTTGTTCGCCGTTTCAAGAACTTGAGGAGTAAATGCTTTCGGTGTAACTTCATATTCGCCGGTATAAGTGTTATACTCTTTTGTAACGCAAATATTACCGTTCAAACCCGTCTCATCAGAAAGTTTCCCTCTCAAAGTGTCTTCTCCTGATATGGTTCCAGACAAAGCACTTAACACTTGAACGCCGCCCATATCAGTCCACCTCTTCTGTTATCTTAATCTTGGCTTTTGTAATGAAAGTATCTACTTCGCCAGTCACTTTCGTCAGTTGAATGTCATACACATATGTTCCGAACGAAAGACCTTTTGTATCTTCAGGAGCGAGAATCAATTTCAAAGTATCAATCGGAATATCTTTCAAAAGCAGTGGCTCGTCGTCAGTGTAGGCAGACTTCATAGCAAACCGTACAGAATCCCCTTCAACCGGTATATATGGTTCTCCCTTTGAATCGGTGATAGAGATTTGAGCCATGAAAGTGTCGCCTCGTGTAAGGGTAATTGTGGTTCCAGAAACATTGTAGCTCATAATCTACCTCCACGTTTATCATTCAACCAGGGCTTTCCATACTTATCAACAATAAAAAAGCCGCCTGATACAGTAGGCAGCGTCATTGTCAATAAGTATGGTTAAGCACCCGATTGAGGATCTTACTTGCCGTTTTCCTTGTTGTAGTTTGCAGAACTGATACCAAGGAGAACCCCAAGGAAGGTGTCAATAGCCGTAATGGTGCCGACTACCTGCTCGCCATAGGGAAGCCCCCAGATCCCTGCCAGCGCAAAGTACAGAGTACCCGCCGCCGGAAGCAGAAACTGCGCGATCCATTTCAGTACATCATAGGTTTTGTTACTCATGCTCATGATTTTGTTCCTCCATTTCATAGGTTGATTTATGAATCGGTAATTTGTTTACCTCATTCATCACACGTTTTGCGGAGCCGTTTCCGCCCATTTTCTCATAAGGTTTGTAGAGATACTCGTAGAGATTTTCATACTCGTCCGAAGTGATGTATCCCCTTTCTATGTAGACCATACCCAAATACATAATACGGTCATGCCCAAGCCCTATGAGCATTTCGGTTTTTACGTCTTTTTTCTCAAGCCGCTTTGTTATGTAGGCCCACAGCCCAGAAGACGCAAGAACTGAGCTAAATATAGTTAGTAATATTTGAAACCATTGTTCCATGTCATACCTCCTGTATAATATTTTGTGGCGACCTATCAAATATAACCAGCTTCTTGTTTACGACTGTGACCGTCTTGTCGAATAGGTCTTCATAAAGCCGAATAAGGTTTTCTCGCTGCTTTCTGGATAATAGTTTATAGAAACTCCCCATCCAACCGCGGAACATATTCTCTACATTTTCATATAGCACTTCCCCATTTCTGACTTTCACAGCCAGTTTCTTCAACTTTCTGCGCATCGATGTAACTCTGTCCGGATTTATGCGTTTAATGATTTTCCCATCTTTGGTAAGCGTGTACTTTACTTGCAGGTATTTGTATGTACTGGATATTTTCACAATACGTGTCTTTTTCTCGTTGATGTGAATGCCGTATTCAGAAGCGATAATCCGAATATGCTCAAGCAAATCCAGTAGCTCTTCCTTGCTCGGGTTCATGATGTACCAATCATCCATGTATCTTCCATAGAATTTCTGGCTCCTCACGTATTTAACATAATTGTCAATGCGATATGGATAATAAATCCCTATGACTTGTGATAGTTGATCGCCAATGTTGACAGACTTCTCCATCCATTTGTCACCGGTCAGCTTTTCCTTTGGGATATTGCGATATTCCAGCTTGTTGAAGGTATCGGTCAAACAATTGGCATATTCCTCATCAGTCATATAAGAAACATCAATCTTAAACCCGTCAAATATAAGAGACAAAAGCCATTCAATAAACTCATCGTCATCGAACAGCTTTAACAACTCCCGCTTTGCAATCTCATGAATAATATTGTCGTAGAATTTTGAGAAGTCTCCGAACAGAATATATCCTTCGTTACCATGCAGCTTGTAATATTTCCGAAGATGTACCTCAAACCGATCTCTTTGATGTGAAATACCTCGTCCCTTGATAGAAGCTCCATTGTCATAAATAATCCGTTTCTTTACTTCTGGCAACAGAACATCATCACATAATACATGGCGAACGATACGGTCTCTGATTCGAATACTTGTGATAGGTCTTACCCGGCCCCGTTCAGACAGCGAGAATTCTTCCGTCGGACCATTTTGAAGAGTCCGATTAAGAAGATCATCTTGTATAGAAAAGATATAGCGCAGAAAATTCATCATGAACTTCTGAGTTGTTTCTTTCCATTTGCTACCTTTCACGGAAGCCTTGTAAGCCCTATACAAATTGTTGGCGTCAGACAAAATCTCTTCATACGTCATATTTATTCACCGTGATAGCAATACTTACCGTAGTAAATTGCGTCCAGCTTTGTCATTTATCCTTGATGGAAAGGACAACGTCTCCTTCTCAGTTGGTTAGACTGAGAATCCGGACGAACCCCATTAGAGTTCGAAGCGTTGTTGTAGTTCGTATTGCCATTGTTGTTCACATTAGCGAAATTAGCCGAAGAAACGACGCGTTTTAGACATTGCCCTGTAGGTATGATTTGATTTTGTTGTCTCGCTGACGCCACTTCTTTATCAATCCGATTTCTCGGTCGATAGCTTTTACATATCGCCCGTAAGTATTTATATCTACCTCGAAGATTTCTACAACTCTTTGTAGTTCCTTGATAATCTGCTCACAGTTTATGATAGCGTTGTTTTGGTAACTTCTCCGCTGTTCGTATTCAGACATCGAAGTCGGATAGGTCGAATTGGCAGCTCTGATATTATTCGTCATTTGTGACGCCAACTGGTCAATACGAGTCTTGAAATTGCTCATAAGATATCTGTATTTTGCAAAATCCTCAGTCTCATCTTTTCCATAAGCGTAACGAACTCTAACAAAGTGATCCAAATCTTTTACCCCAAAACTTCTCTGCATGAGGTCTATAAGCATATCATGAAGTTCGATCGAGTATGTAATCGCCTCGAATTTAGATTCCTTACGGTCGCTTACCAGAACACTCATGCATACTCCGTCCCGGTAATTTCCGCAAACTCTTCTTCGGTGATCCATCCTTTTACTACGGCATTACGAACGCGGGTTATATTCCACAGCCTTTCGCCGTAGAAACCTTTTACCTTTTCGTAATTCTTGCTATGTTCCATGGTGATCCTCCTTTCTCTTACAGTTCAACATCACACATCATGGCGAGGTATTCGATATCAGCATCACGCTTTGCCTCTTTCAATTCCTTCTGGGAAATATCCCGCAAAACAATCCATGATGCCCCGTTTACCGTTGTCACCTGAACAAGCTCCATGTGTTCATGGACTTCATCCGTCACCCCATCGTTAATAACAATGGGGGAACAGTTTCCCTCAAAAATGGAAGCATCGATTAACTCAGCAGAAATATAATTATTTCCATTCAGAGTCAGATTATCGATAATCGTTCCATCAGCAAGGGTAATCTTATATGTCTTCTGATCCTCCATTTTGATTCCTTCCTTTCAATTTTTTGTTATAACACCAACTCTTGTCACCTGTGTACGGTTTTAACCGAGGGGCACAAGGCCCCAAGATTTTTCTAACCAACCGGGAAGACCGGACGAACTCCATGAGAGGACGAAGCGGTGGAGGAGTTCGGAAAGCCATTGCCGCCCACAAGAGCGAAATAAGCCGAAGAAACGACGTCTCTCAACCAGTAAGTTGCACGAATGTTGACATATTTGGGAGCCATAGCTGCCAATGCCAACTGTTTCTTGTTAATGGTGTACCGATACGGAACCGTTGATCCATCTCCAGCCGGAGTATGAACATAACTGCCGTACATCATGATCTCGTTCGGAAGTTCCACGCTGGAGTCATACCATGATCCAGCCGAAGGATAACCGTTAGTTACCGCATTAACCAGCAGATCTCTATGCGTCAGCACAGCACTGCCAAAAGCAGCATTCACCTGTGTCTTGGCATTTGCAAGATTAGCGGTATACATTTTTGAACCGACATATCCTCCTGTCGTGATATTGGTGTCGTTCATTTTTGCTTCGTACAGACAGGTGTCCGGCATAATTACAACATGGTGATTTGTAAATGCCGTATCGCCCGCATTATACCAGTAGTCGAAATCCCAGATGCGCCAATTTACCCCGCCGATCACCCAGTAATCCCCCAGAAACAATCCTTTAAAAGTTCCGTTCTGGATATTGGCTTTCTGCTCTTCTGTAAAGAAAGTCCCAAGGTTTTTACCCCGGAATACCCTGCTATGCATTTCCGGAGCAGCAAACGCATCCAATACAGCAAAAAGTGCATCTTCCGCCGCGATAGCCATATTGCCATCTGTTGTTCCTACAAGCAGTTTGTTCCCCGCTGCCAGAGAATTGATCTGGGTAAGTTTAGAGAGATCCAACTCTAAATTGAGATTTTCAAATCCCATGAGTTTTTCCAATCCTTTTGCCAGATCAGATGCCAGAATCGCTTTCGTTCCGCTATCGCCGTCAATCAAGAAAATATGATTTGCAGCAAGACTCTGGACTTTTTCGTAATCTGTAATTTTCATATGTCCGTATCCTCCTTTATTTAGTTACAAATATAACGCGTCCACAAATCGGATCACCATTGCTATCCAGAATGAGATCACTGGAATGCGTGCGTCCAATTACAGCTTCTAAGTTGCTATCTACAATTGTACCGTCTGAAGAATCAAGAAGATCACTCAAGGTTTCATAACCATTGTCATAGAGCTTATGATATACGGCAAACTCCGCTTCAAGATCACCCTCAAATCGCTCAAGCATTTCCGTTCTCTTTTTTAGCATGAGTAACTGATTTGCAAGATTTGCGGCGGCATCACCTTCCAGAATAGCCTGTAAATCATTGAACCATTTCCAGAAAATATCTGTTGTGTCCTTTCGCCATTCCGCCATCTCAGCGGTATTGCTGTTGACATAGTTGTAAAACCACTCTTCCCACTGACGCTTCCAGAAAGCATTCGTAGTTTCCATCTCAGTAGTCTGCGTCTTATACCACGTAGACCACTGCTGTTTCCAAAACGCGTTCGTAGACTCCATATCAGACGTCTGGTTTTCATAAAACTCTTTCCACTGATCTCCCCACTGAGCCACAAGAGCATCTATGGACATCAACTCCAAAGGACCGGTAACAAATGGACAATCCGATGTTCCAACACAGTTTGTGATATTTGCCTGTCTGATGGACGTGACTCCAGCATTCACTTGAATATAAGCCAACGGATACTGCCACCTGTCATTTGCTTTTATCATCTCAGGATTCTTTGGATTGGTTGCTGGAGTACCTTTTACGATCTTAATAGAGTTGGCTCGACTATTTTCACGAGCGTCAACCTCTAATACCACGGCATCTATTCGATTAAGAATCACTTCGGATATCGGAACTTCCAAAGGCAATAACGCGTCGTTTAATGTCCACGTGTGATTGAACCATGCTCGACCTATACCGACATTTACAATCATGCCTTCGGATTCTTTAACCATCATTGCTGTACCTAAATGCTGAAATACGCCATCTCGAATGATTCCGTCGAAAATACTTGACATCTGGATTGCATCATATTTTCGATCGCCATTTACAGAATTGTAAAATCCAAATGTTACACTCATTTCATGCCACCTCCTGTTCTATCGTTTTAAATGTAGGATACACAGAGCTTCCTTCTTCATCTTCGGACATAACAATTTCAACAATTCGTGCTTTTGTTTCATGCCCATATTCGTTGGCGATCTGAACGACATCTCCGTTGAAAAAGTCTTCTCCGTATTTAAACATCACTGTTGTTTCAACTTGTCCCTCAAACGAGGTGACATCCGTATTCTCTGCCAATTTCTCTCTTCCCCGCTGTTGCAACTGAGCGATATATTCAGCATTTGTCAAAGTCACGCCATTACCAACATCCGAGGAAATATCCCTTGCATCTGTAAAAAGTTCCCGGCGATTCAAACCGTTACCACCACCGACAGTAGTGTATCTCCTCGCAGAACCCTCACCTTCGCCGCCAATTAAAGTGACAGTTTTTAAAGCCGATTTGGATTCCACATAGTTGCTGTTGATGATATTCTCGAATTTCGGAGAAAATATGACATACGGATTGATTTCCTGATCATATGAGCGATCTGCGCCGGCGTACAGTTTGAACACGAACTGTTTGTTGTCATTTAACGTGACTTTAAACCCGATGCTACGCTCACTACAAATTTTACTAATGACGTCATACAAATTGTCCCCGGTGTACTGTGCATCAATTTTCAAGGATGTAATTGCCGGGTCCGTAGATGCCTCAAAAATGAAATTACTGATTTTTCTGCTACTGTCCGATGGAGATATAACATTCTCATTAAGAAGAGTCCGTATTCCATTTTGAAGATTTCCGCTTATTGTCTTTTGACCCCAAACGATGCGTCTATCCAGAATAGACTCCAACGATCTTCCCGTTACGGTGATGTGGTTTCCATCCTCAGCATCCGAAGTGATACGAAGTTTCTCAATAATCATGACGTGCTCCGAATCCCGATTTTGCACATAGTAATCCTGTCTGATGTATTTGAGAATTGTATCCGTCATGGATGTGTAAAGCTCAAAGTCACCACACGCATAATACCGATCAGTCCAGATAAATGACTCATAAACGTCTATGATGGACACAGCATCAAGATTTGTATTAAGAACAGTTAGCTCCATGTTTATACCCCCTCATAAACGATTCGATTCTCTATCCTAAACTGCAGGTTTGCCCGTCCTTCTTCCACGGTGTATGCAAAAATGTTATCGCCTTTTGCGAGCTGAAACCAATCGGCATTTTTATCCAGACAGTTAAGAATATTGGTCGTTTTTCCATTTCGTAAAAGGGTTATGGATTTCTGCCCTTTTACGGTGCAGATGATAATTTCATCACCTGGTATAATTCCAGAACCAGTAAAAGCTTTCAGCTTATCGGTATCGATACGCATTATCTCTCTGGTACCTGTATTGTAGATCGTGATGTTCCGTGCCTCACCAATTGCATGAATCGCAATGGTAACACCTATCTCTGCATCTCCACTGTAAACGATTGTCTTTTCTGTCTGGTTTTGAATTCTCCCCATCTCCAATAAACATTCATAAAGGGATTCATTGCTGAATGGGAACTCAAACAGCGGTTCTACACCATAGAAAATCGTTGTGTTAATTCCATCTTTTCCGGCAGAATAAAAGAAAGGATTCGGACACACAATTGAGATATCCGAACCCTCATCTTTACTGAATATAGTTGGCTCATTCGTTTCGGTGTAACCATCAATCTCCGCCTGCCGATTATCGGTTTCTATCAGCAGGGTAAGCTTTTTCTTAATCGGAAAATACTTATAAGAAAGTTGGCGCACATCCTCAATCGAGTCGTGCCAAAGGTATTTTAAAGAAATTACTATGTTCCGGCTTGGAAGTCTGGACGAGTTGAATAAACCGCCATCGTTAGTCGCAACTTCAGTCATGTTGATATTTGCCTTTCCAGACCCCAAACCGGTAACAGAGGTAACGACGAAGCCGGATTGCTCCGGCCGCGCCAAATCAAGCTTAATACTATCGCCCAGATAGTTTGTAACTGTGATTGCTCGAATCATGCTTTCACCATCCTTTCAAATGCCGAGAACTGGTTGTTCGTCTGACGATAGATCTCCACTCTCGACAATGACTTAGGCGAGTAGTTATTTTGCGTAAACGAGAACGAATTTCCCGTGTTCGGGGAAGCCCCGCCATTTTGAACGTCTGTGTTTCTTTGCTGCTCCATTCCTGCACTGATAGACATAGCCTGTGTACGACTGAAAAGAGCATTAAGTCTTCCGGCTCCAGATTCGACATTGGACAAATCGAGTACAGGACGAATTGTCGGCTGTACATCTATGTCACCGGAAATAAAGTCCTTAATCTTTGAAACCGCATTGCTCAATCCCGTCTTAGCAGCTTCAGCCATTCCAGAACCAGCCGTGTACGCTTTAGAAACGTAAGCACCGATTGCGTTTACAAAAGCAACACCAAAGAAATCGCCAATCCGATAACCAACTTTAGACGGGGAATGCTCGTCTAATTCTTTCTTCGCAGCGTCTGCTGCTGCGGATGCCATTGCGCGTGCTTTAGCTGCCGCTTTATAAGCGTTTTCACTAATACCGTTTGCGAAACCGTCTACCAGATAGGAACCGGCGCTGTAGAATTGACTATAGTAATCCTTAATCCCACTGACTGCCCCGCCCAGACTAGAAGTAAACGCATTCTTCACATCTGCATCCTTACTACGAACACCGGCAATGAATTTGATCATGCATTGCTGACCAGCACTCTCAAATTCGGGATACTTGTTCCGAATGGCAGTTAAACATCCGCTGATGATGTTGGTAAACGTATTTCTGGCATTTACATCCTGTAACTTTACACCCCCTATAAACTTAATCATCGTTTGGGTTCCAACAGACTGAAACTCGAAATACTTATTCCGAATAGCCGTCAGGCATCCACTAATGATGTTGGTAAATGTGTTACGAGAATTCATGTCCTGTGCTTTTACACCGGCAATGAACTTGATCATAAGTGCAGAACCAGCTACTTGAAACTCCGCTTGCTTTGCGTTGATACCTGTAATGGCTGCTTGAGCAAGCGTCGTAAACGTTGATGTCAGTGTCGTCTGCTTAGCATTTGCAGCATTGATAAAAGCGGTAAGCATATTTGATGCTGCTGTTGCCACTTTTGATTCTGCATTGTTAAAGGCATTGACAAAACCTGTCACACCCGTTTCTCCCAGTGTTGTTAAAGCTGTTCCGAACGAAGACATTCCACTGGTATCCAGTTCTGCCATACCCTTTGCCATATCAACAAGCCTGTTTGTCTGTGTGATAACACTAGCCAACAAGCCGGTGTCGATACCACTGATATAAGCATAGTAAGAACTGAAATATGATCCGAAAGAACTCATATCTGCGCCAAAATCGGCAAGTGTTTTGTCATCGGAAAACCAACCGCCCTCTTTAGGCAGGCTCTTTTGCAATTCAACAATCGAACTGGCAGCATTTGTGGTGGCTGTTACGATACCTGCGTCCACATTTTTCATGTAATCGGAGTATTGTGAAAAGTTTTCGCCAAACAATACTAAACTCTCACCAAATGCCCCAATATCGTTATCTCCGGTAAACCAGCTCACAACGCCACCCGTATTTGGAAGTGTGTTTGCCAGCTCAACCAAAGATTTTCCAGCCGTTGCAGAATTAGTAATCGCTTCCACATCAATTCCGGATATAGCATCGGAATAGGCTTTCATCGCTTCGCCAAAGGGGACAAGCTGTTCTCCGAAAAGGTCCATGTCGTTTTCTCCTGTAAAGAATCCAACAACACCACCACTGTTCGGAACCGTATTTGCCAGTTCGATCAATGCCTTACCAGCAGTTGCAGAATTGACAATGGCATCTGCGTCCAAACCTTTCACAGCAATTGAGAAATCCATCATCGCTTCGCCAAATGGAACAAGCTGCTCTCCGAACTTGTCCATATCATTTTCGCCGGCAAAGAACCCGACAACGCCTCCGCTGTTGGGAATGGTTGTAGCCATTTCCGCCATCGCTTTTCCCGCGATAGATGCTTTTGTTACTGCATCAGCATCAAGTCCTTTTACAGCGATTGAGAAATCCATCATCGCTTTGCCGAATGGGATAAGCTGTTTTCCGAATTCCTCCATATCGTTCTCTCCGGCAAAGAATCCAACAACTCCACCACTATTGGGAAGAGTTGCCGCCATCTCAGCCAAAGTTTTACCAGCAGTTGCAGCATTGGCCACAATGCCAGCATCCATACCGGCTATTGCAACAGAAAAGTCCTTCATCGCATTTCCGAATGGTACCAATTGAGTTGCAAAATCAGCCAAAGAAGAGCCGCCAGTGAGCCATGATGTAAGCCCCTGCAAAATATCCGCTGCAGTTAGGATGAGAATTGTCTCGGCAAGTGCTTTAACACCATCCATCATAGAGGGTTCAATTTTACTCGCTCCATCTATAAACGGTTGAATATTTGTCATAAACGCCGATAGATCTGCGCCAATTTGAGGAAACTGACTGGAAACACCACTCATAAATCCGCCGACAATTCCCCCAATAAACTGACCGATGGCCGTTCCAATGCCCTGTAACAGCTTTCCGCCTTCGCCGATCAACCATGATAATCCCAGTATTTGTGCTAATCCGCCAATCGCAGCCAACACAAGAGCGAGTTCCGCAATAACAACCCCCATTCCTAACACGCCTGCCATTGCTCCCGGAACCAATGATGCAGCTGCACTTAATGCGATCATAATTCCAGAAAGAAGACCGATCCCGACAATTCCTTTGAGTAGAACATCGACGTCGATTCCGTTAAGCGCATCAGCAATTCCAGAGAAGAAAGACATCAATACGTCAATAGCAGCTTTAATCAAACCTGGCAGGTTTCGAGCAATTCCCTCCAGAACTCCGATAAGGAACTGAAATATAGAATCGACAATAGACGGTGTATAAGCTACCAAAGCGGCTAAAACTCCATCCAACAATGCAAGCGCACCATCCGCAATAGCGGGAACACACTCTACCAGAACATCAACTAACGACAAAACAACCGCTTTAACCGCCTCTCCTATTGACGGAGCACCCGCTGCGATGACTTTACAGAGGGTAATGAGCCCCTCTCCAATTTTCTGGATTACTACGGGAATGAGACCGGCTACCCCTGTAATAATCACAGTAAGCGATGCCACAATTGCTGTAGCTCCAGCGGTTCCCGCGGCTGCTAAAGCAGTAAAACCAACAGCCAACGCAGATAACCCCATACCTGCCGCCAACAATCCGGCCCCAATAGCCAAAACGCCGACACCGATTAACGCGAATGCCCCGCTCAATCCCAAAATAGTAGGTACAAGCGGTGTAAGAACGGCACCAGCGATACCGAGAACAGTAAATGCACCGGCAATAGACACAAGCCCTTTGGCGATTGACTCCCAACTCATTGCTCCCAAGATACTAAGAACCGGAGTCAATATGGCCAACGCAGAAGCGGCGACAAGCATTGCTGCAGAACCCCCAAGGGTCCCTTTCATAAGGTTAAGGCCGATTGCAAGCTCAGCGAGAGCAAGACCCATAGTCACAAGACCTTTTGCAATCTGCTCCCATGTGAACCCACCCATTTTGCCGAGAGCATCGGCTACAATTTCCAAAGAAGCAGCGACAATCACCAACCCGGTACCAATACCAACCATATTTTTAGGCATCAGTTTTGTGGCTATTGCAACCTCTGCTAAAGCTCCACCCATAGAGACTAAGCCTTTGGCAATCTGCTCCCAAGAAAACTTACTGAAATCCGACATCGTAGAAGCAAATATCTTCATGGCCGCTGCAATCTCTATCAAAGCCAGACCAGAAGAAATAACATGTTTTGCATTACCTGTAAGCTTTGTAAAAGCAGCAACTTCGAGAAGAAGCGCCCCTACACTCGTAAGACCTTTGCCGATTTCACGCCACTCCATTTGACCAAAATCTTTGCAAACAGATGCAAGAATCTTCAAAGCAGCGGAAAGAATTACAATACCGGTTGCGGTTGTCATGGCTTTACCACTAAATTTAGCGGTATTAAGGAATATATCAATCTCAGCAAGCAATACACCAACGCCGACAAGTCCCTTCGCCATCTGCTCCCAGCTTAAATCGGCCATATTGGAAGCAACCGAAGCCAGTATCTTAATTGCAGCCGCCATAATGACCATACCTGTAGCAGTTGTCATACTCCCTTTGCTGAATTTTGCCGTCGCCATAAATGCATCCAATTCAGCAAGCAATACGCCAACGCCGACAAGTCCCTCTGCTAATTCTCCCCAACTCAAATCAGCCATTTTCTTAACTGCGTTGGAAAGAACCAGAACAGCAGCCGCAAACACAATCAGATTCGTGGAACCTTTTCCACTAAAACCACCGAGTTTATTGAAGGCTGCCATGGAAGCAATCAGATCCGCAAAGAGAACCGTAATTGCGCCAAGGGAAGCAGATAGTTTCTCACTATCAATCAGAGATATGGCTACAATAGAACCAGCCAGAATTGCAATTGCCGCTGCAATTTTAAGCAGGGTACCAACTTTTAATTGCTGCTGATATGCTTCAAAACATCCTCTCACGCCATCCAGAATACCGGTGACATTTTCAAGAATATCTCCAACCCCATCGAATCCGTCCCTGATATCCTTGACGAATCCCATAATTCCAACGCCAATACCGCCGGCAATCAGCCCGTTTAACATGTCAATAAAACCATCAAAATTTGCATTTCCAAGTTTATTAACGAGAGAACTGATCATATCCCCGAAAGCATTGACAATACCCTTTGCAAAGCTTGTAACCAGTTTCCAAATCGTCTGAAGAACTTCTAGGAATTTACACTTTGAAAGTGCATCGCCAAGTGCATTGACAGCACTCATGACGCCGCTTTTCATATTTCCGGCAGATTCGCCAACCTGAGACATTCTTGTATGGATTCTCTCCAAAGTTATATGAATCAGTTCCAGCCCAGGAAGTTGAATCTTTTCCTTAATCATGCTCAGAAATTCTTTAAGCGACTGTTTGATTTCATCAAGGCTTGGAAGATTGAATTTCTCTTGGATTGCTTTGGCAAAATTCTTAAATTCCTCACCAGCCTTTTTTACAAACTCGATAACGCCCTGAATCGCTTTGTTGAAAACATCGTTCTTCTTGATGACTTCATCGAGATTAACAAGCCAATCACCAAAACTTCCTGTGACCTTTAAGATTCCGCCTCCTAGATTATCCAATCCGCCGAATAATGGAAATATAGCGTTAAACAATGCCGAAAACGCCTGTTTACCAATATCCAGAACGGCAAATATCCCTTTGAAAGTGCTTTTCAGATTTGCAGACGCAGAATCACTGAGTTTGAGATGGGAAGTAAATTCTTTCAGGGCATTAGTGATGTTGTAAAGGCGTTCCGCTGTCATCGGAGGAAATATCTCTCTGAATCCCTCGGAAATTGGTTTCACAACACTTGCCAAACCCTCAAAAGCATTTTTTGCCGCCTCTATCAAAGCGGTTCTACCGCCCATATCTTTCCAGCCTTGTAGCATGGAATTGCGGGCATCTGACTGTGCATCAATGAACCCGCCAATCGAATTACTAAGGCTTGTCCAGAGTGTTTTTGCTTCCTCGAAATCACCAAACAGGATTTCCCATGTCATAGCCCATCCAGAGCCAACAGCCTCTTTCAAGGTATCCATCAACTGGGTAAAGGTTTTGACATCCTGAGCCGCAGCAAATGCCCGTTTACCAATATCGGTTGTCTCGTCAGCATAATCCCGCAAGGTATTGACAAGGACTTCCGTTGTCATCCACTGGTACTGCAAGCTGTCATTGAAATTCTTAGTGGCGTCAATCGCATCGTCCATCGTGGAACCCTGATTGTTTTCTGTAAGCACGCGGTACATCCCATCGGCAGTCTTCTCGACTGTTCCGGCGGCAACCGCCGCTTCCAGAAGCTGAGTCTTAAATTCCACCGTTGCCATATTAGCGTTTTCAATGGATTTCCAGTCAATCAGCTTGACGTACCCTGCGGACAACGCCTGTGCAAAGTTATACATAGCACGAGACGCTTCGTTTGCATTTGCACCTGAGATAGCCGCCTCATTCGATACACCCTGAATTGCCATGACAGCATCTTCCAATTTAACACCGGCATTTGTGAACTTACCAATGTTGGAAGTCATATCCGCAAACGAATAAATGGTTCTATCAGCATATGTATTCAGCTCATTCAAATAACCGTTGACTTCTTCCAAAGAAGCGCCGGTACTCATCATGATTGTCTGAATCGACCCCATCTTCAACTCATATTCTTCAAACCCCTGTGAAATAGGCTCGATAGTCAAAGAGTGAAGCATCTGCTTTCCGGTGTTGATAATGGAGTTTGTGATGTTTGCAAGGGCGGTTACAGCCATGACTTCAAATGCTGAAAATTTAGCATGGACAGTCTCAACAGCACTGGTAAGACCGGACATATTGCAATTCTTGGCCGCGGAATTAACATTCTCCAAGCCCTTAGCTGCGCCATCCAGATTCAGGCTGCGTTTGAGTTTATCAAGCGTGGAAAGACTTGTCTGAACATTCTGCTCAAACTGTTTGTTGTCAAACCGCATCTCGACAACTCTTTCATCAACTGTCTTGCTCATAGCTTAGTAACCTCCCTCCATGCTTCGTTCGCAATTTTGTCAAAAATAGGCTGGATAGCAGGATTGATATAATCTCGCCCCTGTACCCAGCCGCCGTTTCGAGTTCCATGTCCATACTGCAAAATAATGGCAATCGGAACTCCATTTTGAATATTTGAATTGTAGAACGAAATTGACACCGACCCGTTCTTGTGTTTGATCTCATAAGACCATGAACTGGCAGTTTTACCAGAATCGACAGGTGTTGCAGACGCAAGGGCGGCTACTCCCTCTCGACCAAATTTATCAAGGTCTCCAAGTTTGACGACTTCTTTTGCTCTTTCCAGATACCTTGTCAGCTTAGAGAAGTCGCCCTTTTGTCTGAACGTTATCATATGAAATTCTCCTCTACATGAGGGCGTTTACACGGTTCTGAACCGCAGAGTAATCATATCCAGCCTTTGTCAACCGGTTCTTACGATCTTCTCCGACACCCCATTTTCCCTGTATGACTTCACGAGCTATAGCATCGACTGATTTCTTGGAAGAAGAAACCAGAGCGTTGACGCGATTCTGTACATCGCCATAGTTATAGCCAGCTTTGGTCAGTGCCGTCTTACGGGCATCGCCATTCCCCCATTTTCCGGCGATTACTTCCTTTGCCACTTCGTCTACAGATTTCTTAGAGACTCCGGCATTTCCAGAGAGGATAGCATTTACCCGTCCCTGAATCTCGGCATAATTGTAGCCAGCCGCAGTGAGGGCATTCTTACGGGCGTCGCCATTCCCCCATGCTCCATGAATCACCTCATTAGCAATTTCATCAACGGTCTTCTTAGTGACCGGAGAAACAACGGTCGAAGTGCTGTCTGCATACTTCGGACGAGCAAATCCGCGAATATATCCCCAGCCGACATTGATGGTCCGCCGGTCAACTTTTTCGCCTTTGTTACCCTCGATGCAGACGATCGTATCTCCATACACCTGTTCCACATAACCGATATGATCTGCATAACCATCGTTGGGCTGAGTGGAATCATCCCAGTTGAACAGAATCACATCGCCGACTTCCGGCTTCACGGAACCGTCTTCGATCCAGATACCTTTTTCTTTGAAAATCTCGATATGCTTTTCGCATCCCACTTCAGTTCCGATCAAGTCAACAGCATCTGCCTTGATTGCACAGGCAGACACAAAAGCGTCACACCATTCATCGGTAGGCTGTATCGCATAGCCGCGAGCAAGCGGTTTGTGAGAATTGTAGGTGTCCAGAATCTCTTTGAATTTTCCGTTAGCCTCGGAATATCCGAGCCATCCACGGGCAACATCCAAAACGGCGTTCGCTGTCACTCCGGATACAACAGTGTTGGTATCTTCAGCAAAGTAATAATTCATATCAACATTGCCGTTGATTCCCGGAACACTGCCTTTGCTGCTGTACTGATGAAAAGAACACGGATAATCCGCATCGCCGCTCCAATCAGCAAGCCATCTGATGTACTTGTCAAGAAGAGCGTGATCGTACCAGTTACGGTAGTAATCAACGTTGAAATAAATACCAGCCCGATAACCGAGCGACTCAACCGTTTCACAGAACGCTTTTGTATGGGCATTGCATTCTGTTCTTCCAAGTGTCACACCAGAAGCCGCTGCCTTTGTAACGGTGTCGTACTCGAAATCAAAGAACACAATGGTATCTTTGCCGAGTCCGGCTTTCTGGAGATTTGCAACGCATGACTGCGCCTCCTGCTTGGCCTGTTCAGCATTAAGCGCATAAGAAAAGTGGTACACGCCCATAACAGGCAGGCCCACTTCATTGCATTTCTTCACATTTTCAAAAAATCTGGAATCTACCGCTTGTCTGTAACCCTCCCTGAGAATCACAAACTCAATTCCACTGTTCTTAACCCGTCCGGCGTTGATATTTCCCTGCCAGACTGATATATCAATCCCTTTCTTTTTTACGGACATTTAAGTCACCCCCTGGTATGTAATTGCTTTTTACGCATCTCATTCAAAGCGGTATTCCGCCTCATAATTTCCTTCTTACTCCTCTTTTTAGGCGGCGAATTCTTGATATTGCACACCTTTATCAGTGTAAGAAGCCTGTTAAGATGCCATTTTTGACACTCGAATGGTATGTTTAGCGCGATCATCCAGTAATAGATAATTTCCGCCGTAACCTGTTCCCGATTCGCTTTCGCATTTTTCTCATCGGAAAATCTGGTGGCGGTCATAGGCGCATCAATATACTGGTTAATCATGTCTATATTGGCAATGGTGAGATAGTTATAGACTTCTGGATTCACGTTCTGTGTGAGTGTCATACATTTCACGTAATCCAGCGTCTCTTCAAATGTTTTAGCCTGTCTTGTCAAGAAAGGTTTACACCACTTTGATTCCCATTTTGAAAGGGAAACGAGGGAATGCTCTAACTGTAATGTCTGTTCTTTCGGATAGACGAAAACCTCGTTCACTTCATCCCACCGTTCTTCTCCAGCCGGTATTGTAATCCGCAGCATCCCTCAAACCTCCCGTAATTTTCTACTTTAATTTGCGACCGGAGCGAAAACCGGCTGAGACACAGGTTTCTCATTCGGAACGATCCCATTCACGAATTTCGCTGCCGCATCAGCATCCGTAGCCAACTCCATAAAAAGCTGAGAGTAAGCTTCCGTTTCAGAGAAAGCCTTGGACAGTTCCGGAGATTTGATAAACTGCCGTCCATCCGGACTCTTCTGACCATAAGCCTTGAGAATGATTTCTTTGAAGATCTTGATAATCGCCGGCGTATCCTGAGCCGCCACAATCTTCCGAATCATCTCGGAAAGTCCTCCCGACGTGCTCATCTCCATCTCCATGGATTCAGCTTTGGACAGATTGAAATAGTGATCTTCGGTTCTCTCGACACCGTTGTAGTCTGTGTAGGTAATAGTCTTCTTTAACATGATTGTTTTCTCCTTTCAGAAATAAAAAAATGGGAGTCGCCAGCCCGTCACCCTGAATACGACTCCCTTTAATTGCTTCGGAATATGAAATTGTAGATTAGCCTGACACTTCGGGGGTAGATGCCGCAGCGCCAACAAGCGCGATTACTTCATCCGGCAGAGGCAGATGCGCTTCCGTATCCTCGCTGCCGTACAGAATCGCTTCCAGTTCAGCCAGCTTTTCCGCATCGGTCTGAGTGGAATCCACTACAAGTGTCGAAAGCGGCTTCAGCTTCTTGCCGTCAACCACGGTAGATACCTCAACCGGTGTACTGCTGATCTCCCAAGACATCGTGCCTGCCTCCGGGCTGTCATTGATTGTGCTGTGAGAACCCTCAGAAGGGGACGCCAGACAGCCGTATACCAGATGCAGCTTATAGCCGTAATCGGTACCCTCGGTGTCGTTTCCGATCAAAGACCTGTAGCAGAAGCCAAACGACTTTCTGTTCTGCTGGCCTGCATACACGCCGGGCGCCACCTCTTTGGAGCCATCGCACTCGGCAAACTCTTTCGGATAGGTATACGCCTCGATCGTAGCGGCATACTCTTCCTCACTCATAAGGTTCGCGTAAACCTTGTTGTCCGCATACAGCTTTGTAGGCTCTGCTCCGGACGGGCTGTCGTTTACGTTAGTCAACCCGTTCCACGCGACACCTTTCGGATACTGACCTTTGGAATCCTGATGGTACAGGACGCCTCTATCTACGCCGGTTTCATAAAGCTTTTCGCCGACCTGATCCCAAACAAGTTTCATAGATTTGTTCCTCCTTAATAGAATAATGTAAAAACGTAATGGTTCAGATTGTCTTTCTGGTACGATCTGTTAAACTTACATCTTGGTAATTCCGCAACCTTGCCGACAATCTCACTATCCGGATTTTTGTCGATTACTGTCACTGAATATCGCCGATGAGACAAATAAACCCCGTCATTCGCATACTGGTTCTCGATATCGTCAAGACCGTATACAATGGCGGGGTAGTTCATCTTAACCGATTCCGGTGGCTGGAAATAGACGTTTCTGCTTCCGAGGGTAATACACAATATTTCATGCAGCTCAAGACGCCGCTCCGTTGTCGTCATTGTATACACCCCCTATCGTCAGAATCAACCGCGGATATTGAACTTCAACATTGGAAATCTTCCACTTCGCTCCTCTGAATACAACATAGCGCATCGAATAAAAATTCTCATTGGCAAATGGATCGGCGACTATGCTGATTTCATTCGCAATGTTTATGTTGTCATTGAGTGTCTCAGAGCTTTGAAGTCGGCGTGTATCCCGAATCAGATCTCCATGGTATGTACGCTCGGTAATCTGTTCGTCCCACACGCCGGGACTCGTTTCCACTGTTACAGCATAGCCAATCGCTCCATAGAATTTAGCCATTTTGAATTTTCCCTCCGATTAACCCGCAGCCTCAGATGTAACCTTTTCCTCGATAACGATAGCGGACTTAATTCTGGTGAGCTGACCAGATTTACGGGTTTCCAGCAGAGACTGAAGCTGATTGAACTTGATATCGAAGTCGGTGAAGTGCGTCACATCGCCGCCCTTGGAAGCACCGTAACCATAATCGGCCATGTTTACGCAAATGGCATGGAGCTTGTGCTTGTTGTTGTCGGCATCGGTACGGATCTTGTCCTCAAACTGTGTAACCTCGTAAATGTTCGCAACACCCAGAGCCGCAGCCAGTTCGGTGTCGGTCTCGTAAATACGGCGGCCATTGCGATCACGGGCGAGAATCATGGTGTTGTGCATATCGGTGGTGATGAACAGATCGGGCTTTCCGGTTCCGCGGAAATCCTTACGGGCCTTACGCAAAGCAGTGACCATGGCCTCGGCATAGATAAAACTTTCGCCGAAATACTGTTCAGCATTGGAGCCCTGAAGTTCCTTGGCCATAGCAGCAAAGTCAACATCTTTGTGGATGGTGTACAGCTCATCATCGGTCCAGATAGGACGGATTTTGTCAGGGAAGATTTTCTCAGGATCACTATTGGGACGCTCATCGCCCAACATGGTAGCCACAGCCAGAGTTTCCTTCAAAGAAATCTGGTCGATGCTGTACTGGAACTGAACATAATCGAAATCTTCGATGTCCACCACATCATCACGATGAAGCTCAGAAGTAACATATACGGTCTGAGGGTCGGTGGTACGTCTTACCAGCTCATAGTTACCGGTAATCTTCTTCTCTTTTCCTTTCTGATAACCCTTAGCAGCCAGCGCATCGATGTTCCGAATGTCTACATGAGAAGTGCGAACCCGCCCGTGAGGGATTTTCTGAGTCTTGGCCATGATAGCATCAACCCATCCCATATCATTGGTGATGAGTTCGGGAGTGCGACTGGGATGAGCCTCAACATACTCCGGGAACATAGTGGTGATGTTTCCGTTGCCAGTCTGAACAAAACCGCTGATGTCAGCGTGCTGGAGTCCGTGCTCCTCACTGTAGATTTTCATAGCAAGCTTCAGAGAACCAACGTTGCTGGATTTGGCAAGCTCCAGAATTTCGCTCTGAGCCGCATGAGAGAGAACATTGTCCTGAGTCTCGCCCTTGTTGTCAAACACATTATGTTTCATATCTTCGTTTCCTCCTTTAGAATCGTCATTGTTATCTTTCTGCTCCCCGTTTTCACCGAGAGCCATACCGACCATAGCCAGAACCACATTCTGCTCTTTTTCATCGAGCTTCTTACAAATCCGGTCAAAGACTTCGCCGACAGTCTCATCGTCATCCGACGGTTTATCGTCCGGTTTCTTATCCTTAGATTCGCCTTTATCATCCGGCTTCTTGTCTTTGGGTTCGTCCTCATCATCCGAATGATAGAGCATGATGTTCTCGTTGTAGTTAATGATCAGCTCGTCCTCAACGGCAACGCCGTGATTCATAACCGTATCGATGTAGGCTCCGGGATTTGCGCCGGCCAAAACGAGGCTAACCTCACGGATAATACCGTGAACGACATCTTTTCCCATCTGTTTCAACTGATTTGCTGCGATAGACAAAGAGACGACATCTCCATGCTGAACCAGCTTTTTAGCAGTCTGACCGGATTCAGTATCATTGAAGGTGCAGTAGGCATAAACACCATCGTCCCTATTTTCCAGCAACGCATGTCCCAAAACATTATCCTGGGAATCATGCTGGTGGTTCCAAACCAGGCTTACAGTCTCGCCATCCTGCTGTTTAAAAGCATTCTTACGGATAATTCTTCCGTCGGCGCACTGTAAATCATTTCTTGTGGCCCAGCCACTGAAATCATATTTCGCCATTTTGAAATTTCCTCCTTACTTCTTTTTCTTTGATGATTTACCTTTGCGCTTGGATATCTTCGGCATCTCAGCAGCAATCTTATCAAATTCTCTTTGATAGATTTCCTCATAAGAAGAATCCAAAGACTCCTTTGCTGCTTTATATGCTTCTCTGGCCGCGGAGATTGCTGACTTCAGCTCATTAGCAACCTGCTTTCGCTCGGCTGAAGCATTTGCAGAATTATCCGCCCGTTCTTCTTTTGTTTGTTCCGACACCCGCTGCTTTTTCATAGTGGCATCAGAGCGAACATCTTCTTTACTGGACTGAGATTCTTCGCTTACCTTTGATTTTGCCGCTTTCGAATCCGAACGCAACTTAGCGATTTTCTCGTTACGCTCAGCTATCCGCTTTGCCCGTTCTGCTTTTGGCAAACTGTCCGGAATCTTTTCGGCCATAAGACGTTCTATAGCAGAATTAGTTTTGGACGTTATCCTTTCCTTCGCTGCCGTTGAAGTTTTTTCGATGTCTTCTAAATCAGATTTTTTATCCGAATCTATTGACTCCTTTTTACGAGATGCCCTTTTGGTTAAAGCATCGTTCAATTCCCTCAGGCGTGCGGAAATTTGTTCTCTTGTAGCCGATGCTCTTTCTCTAAGCGCTGTTATAGTTTGTTTTCGCTTTTCCTGTTCCTCCTCAACCTTAGCCTTCTTCTCGGCTTTGATTTCATTTTTGGTATAGGACCAGACTTTCTTTCCCTCATCCGAAAGCTTAGTAGCCGAACGTCGTCCCTTCAGTTCTCTGGTTCGCATATAATATTCGTGAGCTTTTTGAGGGTCATAATAGGGAGAAGCATAATGCTGAAGATCATTGTCCATCTACGAATCACCCTCCTCTTCCTCGTCATCAGAAATGTAATCGCCGATTATCTTTTCTATTTCAGCTTCAAGACTATCCAACAATTCATTTACAATGCGATCTTGCTCACTTTCACCAGTTGAAACTTCTTCATCGGTCGTTGTCGAATTTCCAGATTTGACCTCTGCTTCTGTCTGGTTAAGATTCTTATTCCGAAGTTCATCCGCTTTCGGGTCTTTCGATGGTTTCCACCCAATCGTCTGCCGCATCTCATTTGAAGTTGCAATCTCGTTGCGGGTCAACTTATCAGAAATCTCAGCCAACTCGGTAACAGGAACCAACTTGAACGGATCTCTAAAGAACATGATTGACTGCTTTTGAGAGCGTGCAGTTTTTGTCAGAAACTTTCGCTTCATTTCATCAACAATAGCAGAAACAATCGGCTCAATTGTCCGGTTATAGTAATTGAGCATCGTCGTTTCATCGGCGGTACCGTCTAATATACTCTGAGTGATTCCTAACTGGCTGTATAGCATACTCGTTAAGTATTCAATCTGGGTCATTAGATTGTTCCCGACAGAACGATTCAACTGAGTGATATGCTCGGTACCATCGGTATAAGCAATACCATACTTAGAACCCGACAATTGCTGTTCGATATCTTTACGCCGTTTTTCGGCCTGTTGACGCCTTGCTTCTGTCTTGATGACATACGGGAGCTGGATAATTAAATCCAGTTTTCCGGAACTGCTTTGCTCATCGACAACGTCCAAAAGATTCAACTTCCGGATTAACCGCTGCATTGTGGAATTTGGTTCATTGATAACTGCATACAGCGGATTTTCAATAATCGCAACTGCTTCCTTTGGCATGAGGATGTCTTCTTTTAAACCAGTATTCTCGTTGTAAACCTGAACACGAATATGCTTTGGATACCATTCGAGAATTTTTCCGGTTCGCATCTTGTCGATGTCAAATGAACCCGCTACTCCATCTTCCGGATCATCATCGGTATCGGTAGGCACAATAGCCACGCATCCTTCGTCCAGCATCGACATGACGACATCCTGAATAAAAGAACGCCCGGTCTGATCTATATTGGCTTCCAAAGAAAGACAATTGTTCAAACCGGACTTTATAACCTCAAGAAACCGTTCATTATCATCCAAACGGACATGCTGAATGTTAATCGCAGCCGCATCCAATGCGATACGATTATATACGGAAGTGACAATAGACCTCTCATTTCCTCTGGTAAGGCGGGGACGGTCTGGCCGGTAAGAATATCCGGTTCCGATATCGCGGTAATAGTTTTGCTGACCGTTACTTCGGAAAGCATTCCAGGCATGTCTAAACCTGGAACCAATCGCTACATCCATTTTTCTCATCACCTCCCTACGCCTTATCCAGCACTGTCTTTTTGTAAGCAACCCGCCCAGAAGCCCATACACCATTTCGAAGCTGCGCCATGTTATAACCTTCATCGGCGAGCGCCATCATAACGCCGATTTCCCCGCGTTTTGCTACGAACTGGACGACCTTTCCGGACGGAGACCGAATCTTTGAAGCTGACTGGCTCATAAGTTCAGCCATTTTCTTGTTATAGGCATTGATTGCCGATGAACTCAATTTTCCGGATTTATTTACAGCGCCGGGAGTTCGAAGTATTGCATTCGCGTATTGGCTCATTTCTTTTGAAGATTTTCGGCGAGCCTGCTCTGTAATCTTCTCGCTTTTCTTCTTGACCCAATTCGCATCTTTCTTACTGAGATTTCCGAGTTGAGCAGGGGTTCGGCGAACGCCCCATTTCTGTCCCAAAATCCCATGATGTTCCATCATCTCTGACAAACGCGCTCACCTCCTTTACTCAAACGCATCTCTGTTCAGTTTGTAAGCAATGTAGGCATCCATCATAGCTGCCACGGCATCAATCTTTTGGTCGCCACGCTTTTTGTAAAGCTTTCGGTTCCCATTAGTGTCTGTGATAGTAATGCAGTTGCCCATACAGAAAGACATTAGTTCTTCGTCAAATAAAAGCATCCGCTCCTCTGAAAGTTTCTTTAACTCTCCCAAAGGAACGGATTCTGTTTTTGCCCCCTGTATTACCTTTTCGATACCAAATGATCCGTTTTCAGATGCCCATCTTTCAACAAACTCTTTGGCGTTATAAGGGTCATACCCGAAACAACGAACATCGTAGCCTCGTTCAGCCACATGATTATCCAGATCTTCATATACCTGCATCATATCCAAAACAGTTCCTTCCATGACAATCAGGCTGCCTTCCGATATGAATTGCTCATACTTGCTGCGCATTGCAGAAGGAAGTTTCCGAAATGTCAGGTCCGAAATATACGCTCTGGTTTTGATTCCGAATGTCCCATTTGGCAAAGGGAACATAAAGGTAAAATCACAGAAGTCGTCGCCTCTTGATAAATCGCCGCCCATAGAACAAGGCATACCAGAAAAATCACGCTTACGATATTTCAAAGTTTCCTCATAAGTAAAGTAATAGGTATAACCTTCCATTGGTAGCCCGAACCGCTTTGCCAAAATATCATTCCTGGCGGCTGGGGCGTTCTCGGCTCTTTCCACATCTCGCTGATATACTTCAAACGTAACGGTTTTTCCAAGGTTAGGGTTAGCTTTCAGCCATTTGTTAGGCTCTGAAATCTCATCAATGGAATCGAGCTTATACCACCAAATGGACGTGTTAATTGCCGGGTATTCGCCCTTTAGGATTTTCATCAATTCCATTTTGATTGTATCGCCGCTGCCGTTTCGGACAGTTCCTTCAGAGCTGGTCGCAATGATAAGATAATCGTCAAGTTTTGAAGCGCCTTGCTCAATGGCTCCGACCACGTCTTCCCTTACGTCACCGGACAGCCATTCGTCGATTGTCGATACTTTAGTCCTCAAGCCTTGAAGTTTATCGATAGACATCGGACGAACCTCTATCAGAGAACCCGTGAAAAAGTTTTCGATTCCCTTTTTGGTTGAGGCAAGCTTTACGCGGTTCGCTTTGGAACCCGTGGTATTTTGTAAAGAACCTTCCGTAAGGAATCGAAATAGCGGGCCTTTGGCTCTTGTGATGGCTGTTTTTATTGGCTGTATTACTTCCTCCGCCTGTTTCATAGTCGGAGCAGTTGTTATCTGGTGAGTGGTAGAAGTGTCAATGTTTTCGAAATAGGATTGGATGCAGGAATCATACAAAGATTTGGCGGCTCCTCGCCCAACAATCAAATACTGTTTATTGATAAGCCGCTTCTTGATAGTTTTCACTACAAAATGCCCACCGGGACCATTTGGGTTCGGTTCCCATACTTCCCTCTCCTCGAAGTAGTACCAACCAAATATCTGCTCACCCCAAAGTTTGAATGTGTCAAGCATAACAAGATTGGCGCCATCGGTTAAAGTGAGTTCCTCTTCGCAATATGCAATCCACCCCTCAACCGGACGGTCGTCATAATAAATCCCACGATCTGCGATAAGTTCATCAATCCGGTTCATCTCCATCTCGATTTCACGGCAGACAGGTATTTCTCCGCGAATTACGGCATCCCTGAACGCGCCGTAATACTTCGGAACGGCAGTGTTCGACAATGCCATAATTTACTCACCTACCCTTTTAGTTCCTTGATAGCCAAAGCAATGGCAAGAGCCGAACTTCCAACGGTTAAAACATCGCCAACGACTTCTAACGTATTTCTGACGTACTCACGCCCTTTTGAAACATTTGGCTGCATTTCTTTCCCAAAAAGTTTGTTATACTGCTGCTCTAACAGTTCCCTGTTAATCTGTTCTCTCATTTCTTTATCGGTCATCTTCGAAAGATCCATTTTCGGTTTGGTCGACTTCGGACTGCTTTCACGCTCCAGTTTTTTTGCTTCTCTTACTAAATCTGCGCCGGCATCTATCGTTCTTTTTGAACGCTCCATATCTTCCTTTACCCAACGCTTAGGATCAGGATTGCTGGTGTCGATTCTTGAATCTTTCTTTTTTGCCAAATTGTCTCTTACATCCCGGTCATATCTTTTCTTACCCTGAACCGTAAGGGTTCCGTCCCCATTCTGGTAACGCCGAACGCCCCATTTCATTCCGAGAACGCCATGATGAGATAAACTATTATCCATTTTGATATTCCTCCTCTCCACTCGGATCGGCCGCAACAAGAATACGCCACTCAAGTTCTTTTATCTGCTGGTTCATGCATTCGATAACCGCAGACGCAAGTGGTGGATCAAAGAGAAGTTTAACCTTCAAATGCATATAGGACTTTATGAATTCAATCTTGGATTTCTCAGGAATGAAATCGGTCCATAAAGTGTCATCGTCTTCAATGGAAAATCCATCAGCAGGACCGACACCAAGCTGAGTTAAAATTGAAAACACAGAGTTGATGTGCATAATAAGGTCAGCATCATATACCTGGTATTCTTCTGCGATTCCGAGCAACTTTTTAATTGATGTCAGTATGCTTGGTATGTTCTTTTCCATCGCGGTCCTCCTTTTTACTTAAACCGTGATGAACTGTTTCATACAAAAGCCTTCCAAACCGGAATCGGTATAAACCTTGTAGAACTCGCCGATAGATTTATCCTTGTCAACCATAACTTCCGTATTGACCGGAATCGTACCAAGAACCTCAGCCTTGTCATCCGGTTCTTTACGGATTCTGAGATTCGCACAATTACTCACCAGACCGATTACAGGCTCTTTCTGTGTTGCAGTCATTTCTTTAGATTCCATAATCTGTTTCCTCCTTAATGTCTCCATGGACAGGTATCGTTTTTTGTTCGTTCAACTGGAATATGGGGGATTGGAGTTTCGTCTCCATAGTGAATTGCGTTGTGGGTTGAAAGTTTTGTAGACACAACGTTGTCTGGATCAAACACGCATGGATTCCGATTCAGAATATCTTCATAGGTTATAGGATTGATGTGGTGAATGATAATCGACCCAAAAATCTCAAATCCCTCTAAAGCCAAATCACACCCATTATCTCGAATGATGATTTTGTTTCTGAATCTTATCCATTCGTCGGAATGATAGAATTCCTGATTAAGCCAACGTTTAAAACCAAAAGTTTCTTCTGCAACTTTTCCACAAAGTCTGAGATACTGATATCGTTCCTCAAAAGTTGGAATTCGGATTAACTCGCTATAAGTCTTCTTCATCCAAATCCTCCTCTCCACTGTACCGTCGAAACGCTTTCAGTGCATTTTCGTATAATTCCTCTGATCGATGTGAAGATTGCAATGATTCCACTTTTGCCCTTAATAACTCGTTTTCACGTTCTATCTTCTCCCTCTCCAGACGCTCCCTCGTAGACCCCAGTTTTAAATAATGTGTTATGACCTGAGAGGAGGCTGTTCCCTCCATCAATTGTTTCTCAGCAAGATCTACCGCAAGAGAAATCATTTGATTTTCCCTCGCTTCGGGTGTCAACGCCGGTCGCATCTTTCTTGAAGAATTGGAAGAGCTTGCAGCCTTGGCTTTTCCCATACTTGCCGCCTCCTCTCGATTAGTTTGTTACTTGTTTTTCATGCCTTTTAGAATGGTTCTCCTACGGTATTTAAAAGAACTCACGAAGCCGGCAAATATACTTTTTCGCTGAAAGGAGAAAAAGAGCAAAAGAACCACAGCCAATGCCACGCCAACCCCGCGAGCTCGTTTAAATACCGTAGGAGAACGAAGAGGGGTAAGCCAAAATATACCCCCGGAGAATTTTTGAAGACCGCCGCGATGTGGGAGGGGGTGCCTTTTCAGCGACCCTCCCCCTATGTCTTTTATCCGCCAGTCTAATGGGCTGTCCTAACCCTATTTGTGTCGAAAAGCGATTCTGTAGCCAGAAACCCACTTTTTTATTTTTCTTTTTAAGCAGTCACAACTTGCTGTATCACTTTTCGGTAGATATTGGTGAAGTCATACTTGATAATCTCGTCAATTGCTCTTTCAATTTCCTGATTGTTTTCTTCATCCGAAAGCTGATCGGAAGTTCGAGCAATTCTTCCTAAGTATGCGCTTGAGTGATAACCTTTTTCCTCATCGAACAAGAACCAAGAAGTGAACTGTTCGAATGGATTGAAAGGATTGTCAACCGTTGTCAAAGCACATCGTCTTTCCATAAATACTTAGCTCACTCCTTTCATTTTAGGTATTTGTTCACGGTTGATGTGGATACTCCGAGAGCCTCGGCTATTTCAGCAGTGCTGTACCCAGAGGCACTCATAGATGCAATCTTGTTCACCTTGGCTGTACTCAGAACTGTGGTGGAGCGAGGTGTTGCACGCTGTCTAAGAGTATCAATGTCAACATTGTTAATGATTTGGGTAAGCCGATTCTCACTGATAGCACCAGCCTGGATAGCTTCCCATTCACGGTCACTTATTGAGATTGTTTCTCTTGATGCCCCAACAGTGGTACGAGCCGCCGTCAATGCTTGTTGAGATGCTTTCTTAATCTCGCTCCTTGTCATGTCGGGATTCTCCTGTTTCTTAGCAGCTACGGTAGCATTCGCAATAACCTGAGCCTGCCTTTCACGAGGAGCGTTCCGGAGTGCCACATTTAACTGGGCCATCAAATGATCCACCTCCTCCTGGTATGTCTCTTTAGCAGAGGCGGAGTAGGCAATCTTACCTGTACTGAGCATCTCCTTACGAGCCCGATTCGCAAGAGATTTCATCTCATTTGCATAAGTAGCATAGGCTCTTTCCTGGGGGGTATCTACATCAGAAACAAGGGTGAATGCATCCTTAGTCTCAGCCATCTTGGTACTCGCCTGAGTTCTGACTCTTGTTCTTCCATTCTTGTCAATGTACTCCTCATAAACTTCTTTGTAGGTCTGCTCTCCGGTCTCCGGATTTATGATGGGACTTCCTTTTCGTTTCAGTACAGATGTCTCAGACTTGGCTCTTGAAATCAGAGTTGCGGCTCCTTCGTGATACCGGCCATCTTCGTCATAGCTTCCCTGATACTTCTTCTTCAAAGACGCAATCCCGTTGTCAATCTCGCTTTGCTTATAGTCGAGATGGTGCTTTTCAGCATCAATAACAACCATACTGTGCCTTACTGCACGAGCAAGTTCCTCTGGAACAGCGCCACGAAGCGTCATGTCGGTAATCAGATTTGAAATCTTACCCATCTCAGTCTGAGTATTTCTCATAGGCTTGAAGCTGCCTTCAGGTTTTCCGCCATACTCAAGCTTCGGATCGAATCCTTCCAGTCCTTCTAATGCACGAGTCGATGTAATCTTTACTTTACCGCCAGTAGGAATTACCATAACGGTATCGCCATCGAAATCGGCACCAGATAATCTTTCTGCAACCTTACTGTTGATGCCAACGGCATCCATAGCATTGCCGAGAATTCTTTTGGCATCGGCCTGCTTATTGTTTACAGTAAGAACCGGAATTTCAAAGGTTCCACCATGAGGGAATCGGATAAGAGCAACCTGCTCTCCGTTCCGATAGTTAGGAGCATACACCTCGTTGTCTTTCATAGAGGTGATTGGTAGAATTACCTGATACTTTTGTCTCGGTAAAGCCGCTGCCTGTAGATGGACTGCCGCAGAATCACAATCATCGGCAAAGGATTTTAGTAAAGCTTTTTTAACCGTAGGATTCGTGAGAGAACAAATCTCGTCAAATTCTGCCTGCTTATCAGCGGTAGCTAAACCAAGCTGCTTCTTAATCAGAGTCATACTTTGCTTTGACAAAAATTGTGAAGGCAGATGGTCGCTCCATTCACCCCAATCTCCTTCTTCCGCTCTTTTGTTAATAAGTGAAAGCTGTTTTTTACCATCCTTGTCATAGTAATAACTCTGTCCACCTTTTTTAGAAGTCGGGTCATCAGGGTCAACGATACCGTCCTTTATCAAAGAACCGAACGGATTATCCGGGTCTTTTCCGATAGGTTTCAAAACGGTGTCATTCTTAGGTCCGAGCATTGGTGTTCCGGTTTTCTTATTGGTATTGAACACAACGTCTACACCATCGGGAAGGTCATCTGAGTAAATAGCCATTCCTTTAATGTAATGTGTGCCGTCAACAAGAATCCGAACCTGCGCATAGTGAGATTCACCGAGAGACAAATCATCGACACCTCTTCGAATCTCAACAACACCATCCTTTTGAGTTCCGCCATCTTCAGCGTACCTTATCTGAATCCGACTGGAATCCATACTTTTGGGATAGACATATTTCGGATCGTAGGTTTCGCCGCCGTCATGAGAAACGTAATCGCTCAACGAATGGACATTCTCAAAATTGTAGATTTCCCTATGTTCTGTTCCAGGAGGACAGATAACTTTGATATTTGTCTGTTTTCCCGGATTTGTAACCTGTGGAACGCCACCGCCATAAACCGGATAACCTTCCTGTTCCAGTATGTAAAGCGCCTGGTTCAGTTTCTCTTTTGAAATACCGAGTTCTCGCTCAACACCAGTTCCAACGTCAATCATTCCTTTTTCTTCTATTTGTTTCTTAAGGAATTCGGCGGTCTTTTTGGCCTGATTCATACGAGCTTCCGAATTTTCATTCAAAAGAGAGCGAACAGAGGAATCGTTGGAGAAACCCATAATTGCTGCGATTTCATTCAGACTTTTTCCGTCTTCACGAAGAGACCTCGCTCTTGCTACATCCAAAGCTCTTCTTTCATCTTTGGCTAACGATTTCTGAGTACGATACTGTGTGGTGGTGAGACCCATTGATTTTGCAATATCCGTTTCGCTGAGTCCCTGCTTTTTTAATTCCTCAACACGGCTCAGAAAATCTCCGCTGTGTTGATAAGGGTTATCTCCAGAACCCCAAGGATATCTGCCGGAACGTCTCGGCATCCCGTAATGCATTAACATTTCTTCCGCAATGGGATTCATGGCTTAGCCCTCCTGTTCTTTGATTTTGTTGATAATCTTATCAAAGGTAATAATCTTATCTGTGATTGGAACAATTTCTTCAGCCGTTGGTGCATGATACAAAATTTCGTTGTTCTGATACAGACGCAATTCAATTTCAATCTCGCCAGGCTTCACTTTATATTCCAAACAAAAAAGAGCAGCGTAAATCATAAGCTGCTCCATATGTGCCGGAATCACACCGGTTTTTAAATCGTGAATTCTAAGCAAACCGTTTCTAAACGCAATACTGTCCGCTGTTCCAAAACAATTCTCCGAATAAAAGAGAACCTGTTCCGGAACCATTTTGAATCCGATAGCATCATTCACATACATATTTAATGTTTTCTGCGACTTCGGCAGCTTTTGCCCCAACCGAATACACTGTGCTGCGAACTCATGAAGAACGGTTCCTTTTTGTGTTGCCAAAAACTTTGAATAGGATTCGGCAACCTTGGACTCATCATAGTTAATCCAATGATATTTACTTGCGCCGAGAAAAGCGTGTTGCCCTTCAAGATTCAAATGATTGTTGAAGTTCATATAACACTTCCTCCTTGTTCTCCGGACAGATGAATCTTGAAAATGACATCTCGTTCATCAATCCGACATAGTATTCTTGATTTGGCTGCTTTTTTGCTCCAGCGCTTTTCTTACATTCCAAGGAAGCCCACTTGTTCTTGTAAAGGATGGTCAGGTCGGGAATACCCTGAATATAACTGGAATCATTCTTTGTGACGATGCAACCGGGAAACATTTTTTTCAGTTCTTTTATCAACTGCGCCTGAAAATTGCTCTCCAACATTTCAGCGAGCCTCCTTTCTTTGTTTTTCAGAAAACGAAAAAGAGAATGTAGTCTTTAAAAATGGCTATTTTATCCTCTCTCTTCATAAAAGGGAATGTTTTTTTCGCGGGCTAAAAAAGAGCAAAAGAAAGAGTCCTATCAGGACTCCGTCTCATTTTTGTGTTTGTTGAAATAACCTCTTACGTCAAGACCCATTCTTTCCATACAGTCAAAAGATTTCATGCAGTGATCTTTCATCACAATCTCCGCTTTTTCGTCTTTCAATATGCCAAGTTGATTCAGCACATTACAAATATCAAGCATATTTGTGTGATAGATAAATCTCATTTTTGCAACTTTTTTTGTAATATCCATAATTATTCTCCTTTCGAAATAGGTATTTCCATAAAAGGCATTGTAAAATAAGCGTAAAAAAACAGAGATACCGAAAAAGCACCTCTGTCTCCCATAAATCAATATGCAGTTTTTTGCGGTGTTAGCTGTTGTTTCTTAGATACCGTATCAGTATCCAGATAAGCCACAGACCTCCGGTGAAGAATGTGAGGAACACATCCAAAATCAAACCAGCAGTGCTACGCTTTTTCTTTTCCTTCTTGCTCATCTATCGTTTCTCCTCCCTTATCGATTTTGTCTTTACTATTTCGCTTAAATATTTTTCTGACTCCTTGCGCGGCTTTATCAATCGTTTCTCTTCGTTCAAGCTTCTTTATCTCCTTCTTTTCTCTAGCCTCAACTTTAGTATGTTCCATTTCATCAAAAAGCCTTTGACTCTCTACAATAACCTCATTTGGTATGTATCTCAAGCATATTGTGGAGCCAATTTTAACGGTAGTACCCTGCTTTGGATTAGAATCTATAACTTGCGAATCAAAACAATCTTTGTACTTAGGATTTGATTCTCTTAATGTTAATCTACTTGTTGAACTTTTAAGTCCACAATCTTCCAATATTTTAATCGCTTGTTCTAGGTCGATTGGAAATCCTTTTCTATACAATTCGGGGATTTTGACTTTATCTTCAACTTTCACTTTTGTCTCGGTACCTGCACTATCTATAGCTTTTTCAATCAAAGGCGTCGCAACTGTTACTACTGTACCAATTGCTGTAATGATACCCGCTATTCCGTTCAGGTTTCTATTTCCTTTATTGTTACTGGCTCCCATACATTACCTCCATATCAGAAGATATAAAAGCGCAATAAAAAAGTGCGCCCCAATGATGAGACGCACCTGCAAAAGTGAATCCCTCATTGTTGCGACACAATCCCATCCTAATCACGGCATGAGTAAAGAGAGAATACACCCTTTGCCAAGGTTATTCTCCGTGATTAAGATCGATATAGAATTGTGTCGCAGAATAAGTATAGCACAACCACCCGAAAAAAGAAACACTTTCCAGAAAATTTTTCCCCAATCGCTTGACATTTCCCGAAATTTGTGCTATAGGCATCATGCTGTAATCAATCGTCCCCGCTGCTCCATGTAGTCGTAGACCATTTTTGTCCCGTCCATAAAATACACTAGAATGGACAGATACCCATTCGGCTGGTAGCGGGCAGCATTTTTTGACAGCCTCGGAAATCTCCTCTGAAAATCCTGGTAGATTTCAAGCCATGTAACTTTTTTACTCATAGAACACCTCTTTTCTTGCTTGTGGCCAAAAACCCACTTTTTCTGCCCCTATTTATATATACTATTAAACTTTCTATCATAATAGTTTAAGAAAAAAAGTGGGCAAGTGGGCTTTTTGATTTCTCAAAACCCGCAAACCCGCATAAATACTGGGTTTTTCGATGGCCAAATCTCCAAATTTGTGGCCAAATCCATGTTTTAAAAGTGGGCAGAAAGTGGGCAAGTGGGCAGAAATCTGGGTAAAATCGTCCGTACAAGCCCGAAAAGACCGCCCAAATTTTACCCAGATTCACCCCAAACCCACTTTTTCTGACCAAAAGCCCATTTTCAAAAACCAAAAGTGGGCAGAGATTTTTAACCTAGATTAGCCTTCATCGGGCTCCGAAGACCGATACGGACGACAAAATCACCTCCAAATCTTTCCTGTCTGCTCGTCCCGTAAAACGATTCGCTCCTCCAGATGGAAGCCGGCCAGTTCACACATATCAAAGATGGTATGTAACAGTTTGTGAAACCGCTCGTCATCCCTATCCAGATTCTTCATCGCCTCATAAGCAGTCGGGTCAGAATAACCCTCTGCATTCTTTCGTAAATCTCTATCCGTCAAAAGACTTCTCACCTCCTTCTTCACGCCATTTTTTCAGATCGATTCCATATTGCTTCAATAAATATGTACAAAGCCAAACTTTATCGTCCTCTTCCATAACATATCGTTCGAGAAGTTCTTCTATGGCTTTGTTGAATCGGTCATAGAACCTACGCAGCCTTTTTTCTCCAAAACCAAATTCTGAATGGAGAACCCATAAAATGAGCGCGTCAATTTCTGTCGTGTGTTTTTTATCGTACTCTGCAAGTTGCCTCTGAATTTCAAGGTTCATAGCTTTTTTCTCGGCAACAGTCATAGTGGCTCCGTATACTTTTCCAGCAGCTTTCTTTATCCGCATCTCACAGCCCTCCTCACATAATCCAGTTCTCCTTTGCAAAGAAGAGCGGTAGCCCCATTATCAGGGTAAATATAAAAGCCGTTGCGTCATACTCAATCGGGATGCTGAGCGCTCCCAGAGAAATAAGCGCAGCGGAATATAGTTTGTTCTTTATCAATTCACGCTTCCACATAATATCCTCCTTATGACGGCAACGGTGCGCCCGATCTCCAAGCAAGCCAAGCCACAAGAAAAGCGATTGCGATCAATAAGACCACAACCGCCGTCAACGCCAGAACAAAATGAAGCACGACTTTACGAAATCGTTTCTTTAACATTGTCCTTCTCCTTTTTCGATTTTATGATGCCTGCCTCTACATCGTTCATCTTCACCAGCACTCCACTTTCTCTGAATTTGGAATATGCTCTGGCGGTTGCACAGTGTTCAATACACTGACACACCCGGTTAATCAGCGCATACACACAAACATAGAGAACCAAAAAAGCAAGCATATACTGTACAAATGTCATTTCTTGTCTCCTCCCCAATTTCTAAAAATTATGTTTAACAGCAATCCAATTACAAACCATAGAATTGGATTATCAATCATTTCAAGCAACTTCATTTTTTAATCTCCTTTCAATCAGAAAGCTTCTCTTTCATCTTTCCGAGAATGGTATCAACCGACTTTCGAGTTTTCGGACTCATCTTCATATAGGTCTTATGCTCATCATACCAGTTGAATATTTCATTAAGATTGCCTTTCTGCCAACTGAACGCCCACCAATCACAAATCATTTCGAGAATATAATTGTAAGGCATATCCAGCACAATCTCACCCTCTTTGGGATCATCGTTAATAAGAACCCAGTGCTGCCAATGATGAGGATTCCTGTGAAGATGCAGAAGCCATGCCCGTCTGTAATTCTGAACAACCTGATAAGATTTGTTGTTGCCATAGAAATACCGGTCGTAGGCTTCATATTCATCCGGCTCATTCTTGGAGGTATCGTGTGCAAATTCTGTCTGCCAAGCTACGCCGTTTACCAACAGTTCAGGAAGGTTCCCCTGAATCCACTGAAAGCCTTTATGGACGTTGTTGCGGTGCTGCTGCAAATATAAATCATACTGTGCACTCATTCAATTTCATCTCCTTCATAAATCTGTAACGTTCCGTCTGCATTGTAAAGCGGGGAAAACACTCCACACCCGGCATTGTTGGAAATATTTTTGTTTACGGCATACATAACTTTTGTTTCCTTATGATAGACAATCATCCAATAATTAGTAGTTTCCGCGCAAACAAACATTGAAGGGGCATCGTCTTCATCTGCCTGTATCACCGAACCACATCCTACCAAACAAACCATCATCACAACCGCCAACACCATGCTTAAAATACGTTTCTTCATTTCGATTCAACATCCCCTTTCGCATTGCAGGTAATAATCTCGCTGTACGGAAGCTGCTCAATCCACCGACAGAACTCACGCCATTCGTCCAGTTTGTGATCTTTGCGCCAGCGATAAATACTGGCAAGCACTTCATAGTTCAGCATAACCGTCCGCTTCTGGTTGTAGGAAGAGGGGAGTAGCTGGATCATCTGCCACCATGCTCTTTTGTCCTTTTTTATTCCAGATTCCTCACCGGTTAAATATTCATGCCTCCAGAAATTAAGCGATTCAATAACCTGATCGAGAATATATGTAGACGATTGGTAATAATGGTCTGGTACTCCGTTGTCACCGCTTAAATGCTCCCAGCTAAAATCACCCCTTGTAAATTCCTTTGCCTGAATCTTATGCATGGTGGAGCAGGAATTGGCTACGGTTCCCACCTTATAGGTATCAAACTCCTTCCACCAGTAGAGCGGAGCAGTAATATCCAGGTACACCGTAATCATCCGGCGGTACTTTGCATGAACCGGCCCGCCTGCTGCCAGCTTCATCATCAGCTCGTGATCGGCTTTACCAAGCTGGAAAGAGTGGTCATAAGTATGCTCGCAGGAAGCCTCTTTAGCACAGTTTTTACAGCCGATACCGTCATCACCGCCCTTACAAGTCCCGCTATCGGACTTATCCCAACTGTTCATCGGGTTACGCATCCCTCTGATGGTTTCCTCCAAACCATGAATGCTTACCTTTTCAATCTTAATCATCTTCTTTGCTCCTTTCCTCGCACACCTTTTTTCACACTCATCGGCAATTCTCTCTTTCTCTTTGTAATTTCACATCAATAGCCTTTTGCAAATCCTCCGGCTTGACATCAAAAATGGACTCAAGAAAAGATAAGCAAATATAAGCGTCTGCTATCTCTTCCAAGAGTCCAAGTTTGTCACCATATCCACGAATCTGTTTACTGACCTGCTGTTGCAACTCGGCGAACTCCTCCATAGCGACAGTGCATTTCAGTTTCCATGGATACTTTTTTATACTGTTCCGAATAATTCGCCGGCGTTCTTTTTCTGAAAGCTGAACGTCGCTTTTCAGCCCCTGAATAAATCTACCTCGGTTCATCTGCTCCTCCAATACAATCACGAGAGATGCCGATTACCTCTGAAAACCGATCAGCAAGATAATCATAATCATCGCCAAATATAATTGCAGCATCCTCTACACCCTCGCGCTCTTCATTCGGAATATTTTCTTCTGTAATTCCCTTTTCAACAAGCCAATCCTCCACAACATCGATCAACCTGCCCCATAATTCCATGCGGTCAGACTGAGACATATCTTCACTTATAAGCCCAACCGGTCTGTATCCAAAGTTTCGGTCGTCTATGTACTCATTCGCAAATATCTTTCTTGTGTCTGTCCCAAAAGATGCTACAATCTCCGGCAGATTTTCGTTGACAGCGTCAAATATGAGTCCCTGCTCGGCAGACCAGTCAATGGCATTTTTCAGCATATCGTCCACCCGGCATGTCCAAAGGATGAGCTTGTTTCCGTTTACCTGCCGGTCTTTCAGATATGTAATCATCTCCTTGTTTGCTTCTCCGATTTCCGGCCACTTGTTCTCGCACAAAGTACCGTCAAAATCTACCGCAATAATTTTGTTTTCCATCTCTTTTTTCTCCTTTCAAATACACAGATTACTCTGTTCTAAGTAGGCCACCCAAATGCTTTTGAATCCTCACGGTTCCAAATTCTGAGCAAATATCGTGATCGACATTTACCACATAAGCAATAGGAAGTCCAACCTCCAAAGCATTTCTCTCCATTTCCCATTCTTCTTCGACATTGGAAACATAAAGGAAAGTCAACATCTGGCCGATAGTCATATGATTCTGAATAACATGGTAAACCAGGCATTTAGTTTCTTCCTCAAATTTCTTAACCCTTTGAGTCTGCTCCTCGTTCAACCAATATAAAAATCCTTCGAGCGACATGTTCAGCTTTCCTTCATCTTTAAATTCGTTAATGGCTTTGGGATGAAGATTTAAGCTTACCATTCTGCCGATAGCTTCCTGTTTCATTTTTTCTTTTAAATTGTTCAAGACGGTGTCTCCTTTCAGAAAACCGATTAGTAATTACGCCGTTGATAGGGGAGATGCTTTTGAATTCTCCTTTCCGCCTTATATCTCGGCGTGTAGTTTTTTAGATACTGATTCTTTTTATAATGAGGTACAAACATTGCTTTTTCTTTGGCACGTTTTTCTTTCTCCTCATAAAGTTGTCCAAATATTTTTGTAAGTGCGTCCGCAGCCTGCCTAACAGTAACTGCAAATTGTTCCCATGCTTCCGTGAGCTTATTAAGTAACGCATTCCATTCATCCGTAGTCATCGAATCATCCTCCATATTGTAGTCCAAAATGAGAATATAAATGGTTGTACAGTTGCTTTTCTATCTCATCCTTATAGACCACCACCGGTTTTCCTGCTATATGAATTGTCATGGTTTCACGGAGCAGAGATTGTGCTGCATCTATACCCGCAGATTGAGCAGCATTCATTGCTATTTGCGGTTCTGGTAAATATGCCAGAGCTTCCATTCGTTTATGATTGCATGTATCAACAAAAGGACACTTCCGGCATTTTTCAGATAACTGTGATAGTCCCATTTTTCACCGCCTTCCTCTAAACTTATCTACACTCTTAATAGCTCCGGTTTTCTTATTGATAATGCGATAACAGAACTCGGTTTCCTCAACAAACATCCATTCCTTCCAATTAAGACTGTGTGCCGACAAACACCGTTTCTGCTCGCAAGTTAATCTTTTCGGTTGTTTCATGCTTCTCCTTTCTTCGTTGTGAGCTCCTGATACAGTTCCTTTGCCTCATCATCCTTGAAAGCGTTGATAATCTCCATTTCATCTTTTTTCTTTCTTCCGACAATCAGCACCGGAATATCTCCATGCATATAGTCGAAACTTACCAGGATGGTATCAGATTTTCCTTTCATCAAATTCTCCTTTCTACCATTTCACATATCCACTTTCATTGAAGTCCTTTTTATCTTTCAATGCCCGACTGATAGCTAGGTCAATCCCAGACCGAGACTTTAAGTGGTAATAGTACAAATCTTTATAAGGTGTATTTAGCCTGTCAATTCGCCCCGCTGACTGCTGCATAATCTTGTAGGAATAATTCTGAGAGTAAAATATAATCGTGTCAGTCTTGATACAGTTCCAACCCTCAGCCCCTGCATTGTACTGAACCAAATATACCCAGCTCTTAGCTTCCGGAACCGGCTGATGGAAATGTCCATTCCACTCTGCCATTTCAAAATCCCCGGTATCTCCGCAATCTGCACGACCGAGAAACATCTCCCTGAGAATTTCCAATTCGTAGTCAAAATTGTAGAAGATGATAGCTCGCGGATGCTTTTCAACAATTTCCAGCAAGGCCACCTGTCGGGCTTCTGATGTATTTACAATCTTTCGCCAAACATAGCAGAGTCCGCCGGCATTCATGATAGGTTCTTTTTTGTAGGGGTCCCATCTAGTCCGAGACACATCTTTATATTTTTCGACATCATATTTAACGAAAACGTCCTCATGATGTGAAACGGTAGCCCTCTCAAAATCCATGTTCACCAGAATATCATTTCGCTGTCGAATCAATCGACCAGTATTCAGATATCTGTCCACTTTGGGGTACTTGCTAAATCGGCTGTAAACAATATGCTCTCTGGTAAACTCGGTTCGATTCTGATAAAACCCATTTGCGATAAAGACCGGAATATAATCCTGCCAAGTATCTCCCGGAGTAGCAGAGAGAAGAACCCACTGATTATTTTTTGCTATCCGTAGAAACGACTTTACCCATGTTCCAGAGCCAACTACCCGTTGCTCATCGAATATAAAGAAAGCATCCGTCACCTCGGCATATTTTTTTATGTTGTTCCACGAATCTACAATTACTGTATTAGAATACAAACTCACCTTATGATCGGTGGACAGAAGAAAGGGCGAAAGTTCGCCCTCCCATTCTTTTGTATCTCGCTTTCTTGCAGTGGTAATAATATATAGGTCTCGCGGTGGATCTTCCATCGGCATATAATTGTCTCCCGCAGCGTTTCCCAAAAGTTCACCGCCTTCCTGAAAAAAGTAATAAGCAAGAGCGGTTCTCGATTTTCCAGACCCCACTCCACCACAAAGAATGCAACCATTTTTCATTTGATTAACTGCCTTTTTTTGATAGTCATACAATTCGAGACCCATCACCTCCATCTCCTTTCAAAAGTTCGTCCATTTTATGAACCATTCTTCGCATTGTCCACACATCAGAAAAATACATCATCGTGAACCAGTAATTTTCTGTCGAATCTCCATCTGCAATTGGCTCTGTAAATGTATTACCCACCTTGATATAAGCTGCTACTCCAAGGAGCGAAAGCTGAATATAGCACATCAGAGCCACAATCTCGTCAATATCCTGCGCGACCACCAAAATATGATTCTGATAATTCAGATTTTCCTTTTCCAATTGCTTTCTTGCGGCATGAATACCAGCAATCAAAGTGGCTCCCGCGCCACAGCATGAGTCACAGATAGTTATGTAGCCCTGTTCATTAACCTGCTGAGCTACATTATTACCCAAGGCAATTTCCGCCATAAGTTCACAAACGTAATACGGTGTAAAGAATTGCCCTCCGGACTCATTGCCTAAATTGAGTTCCATAAAAATACTGCCCAGAAAGTCCTGTTCCTGGTTTTCTTCCAAGGCCACGACCGTCTGAGCAGCAAGTTCAGGAAATATCGCTTGTTCCTGTTTATTGTATTTCTTGATGATTTTCATGTATCTGGATTCCCGCTCATCATAATGGAATTTATCCACTGGATTCGAGAGCGAGCAGGCAAACATGATTACGAAATCCCTCCAAATATCCCAGGGTCTATGACGATAGGTAAGTTTTCTGAAAGAATCCATAAACTCCTTTCTGGCATCGTTTTTCTTAGGAATTGTCTTTGGTTTCGGCTCCGGCAGCTTTTTGGAAGCCTTTGAACCTATATCTTTTTCCGGCGGTTTGTACATCGGAGGCGAAATAGTGGGCTTCCATTCAGGAACCGGCTTTGCTTTTGGAGAGTGTGTTTTTGGCGAAGCAGCATTTGTTTTCTTTTTAGCTGTGGTCTGCCGCTTCTTTTTCTTCCAAAATGCCATGGCTTCTCCTTTCATCAAAAATATAAATCTTTAGTTGAACGGAATCTCGTCCGGACCCTCCATGTCGGCATACTTCTCAGCGAATTCATCTTCCTCGATCGTGACATACATCGTCTTCAAATATGCCTTGACCCCCGATTTTTCGTTCTTCGTCCCCTCCTGGATAACCCAGTTATAGGGGCGGATGGTCAGATCCACATTGCGAATCTCCGCATAGTCCAGGGAATCAATCGATTCCTCGTCCAACTGCGTTTTTGCCCGCCTAGTAATCATGAATACCTTGGGCGGAATGTTTTCAAAGCTTACCGCAACCTGAAGATAGTGCCTGGGTTCATCGTCCTCGTCACGCGGGGTAAGAACACGGATGTTCCACCCCTCTTCGGCCAGCCGCTGAGCTAATTCCGGGTCGTCGATTACCACGCAGAAATTCCGGCTTCCAAGTCGGTTGTACCTGCTTTCTTTGCCAGAAAAGTTCCGAAAGATGATACGGGCATTCTCCATGATGATGTTGTCGTTTACTCTTTTAGACATAATGATTCTCCTTTTCTTTTATTAAAATGGTAAATATTCTTCGTCTGTTTCGCTTTCCGGCGGATTCATAATCACGTCCGAGATATCGTATCCAAGACCGCAGTCCATATGGAACATGTCCTCGTTGAAATGTGGACAATCAAAACAAGTCGCAAATTTCGCATCTCCGCAAGGCGGCATCCACGGCGGAACTTCGGTATCGACATCCGCATCATTAGCGCCAAGTTCCTTGATATACGGGTCATCCGAAACGAACCACTCGAAATCGCCATACTCCGAAATGGTCTTAACCGCGTCATCAACCAGCTTATCGTAATAGCTGTGGTCAATATCAGCTTGCTTGTCTAACTCCCGAACCATTTCAGATTCCAGCCACCTGTACCCTTTTGAACCGGTTGCCGCATAGTATTTGCCATCTTTCTCCCGCATCAAAAGTCCGCCACCGCATCCATCCTTAATCGGACAAAACTGACCGATTTTTCCTATGAAGCGGTAATTGTGAGTCGCTGCGTCTTTTTTACAAAGCTCGCTGTATCTTGCTCCTATTTCTTCGTATGTATATCCATATTTAGTCGCGACATCTTCAAGAGATTTCCCGCCAACCTGACTATGCCAAGCCTTGTCGATAGCACTTAATTCCCTTTCTTCTTCGGTTGTAAGTTGCGGTAGACCCTCATTCATGTCCAAATATAAGGCGCTGCTTACGGATTTGGTTTCGCACATATCCTCAAAAGCGATCTCTTCTCCGCTGAATAGCTTCTTGAACACATAAGGAACGGCAAATTGCGTACCGGTAGCTGTCCATTCTCCAGCGTGTTTACCATCCTTGTACTTGGCAATATAAACGGCATCGTTCACCAGACACATCCGGTCATATGTAGCCTCGTGCTCAAATGTGTACCCATACCGTTTGCCGTAGCCCATAACAAACTGGATAATCTCCGGCGTAGCGTCAGGAATCTTGATGGAATCCGTCTTAATATGGGCAACAGTAAAGCCCCGTTCCTGCACCTCATGTTTGAGGTTAATCATGAACAGAGCTCCTCGTTTGGCTACAATATTATCTTTGTTTCTCGGATCGCGGAATGCATTCTCGAACGAAGCAGAAGTGAGACCATATACGGAATTGATTGCCGTCTTCAAAGCATCAGCGAGCTGCTTTGATGTCATTTCGCCATCGATTACTTTCTGAATATAAGGTGTAAGTTTGCCATCCAGCATCGTGTTGACAATATCCCATGCCTCATGCTTGATGCTTACACGTCCCTCAACAATATCCCGGAACGCTGTTGTAAACTTCACCCCAAACAGAACCTCGGCAATAGCGCTGTGCGGATGCATGGATGAAACATCTAGCAACGCCACATTCCCATACATTCCAGGTTCGGCATAGACATATCCGCCTTCTCCGACTTCCTCACCACGATAGGTGGACTTTCCATTTTCGAACTTGTACCCCGGAAAATAGGGCAGAAGACTACCCGCTTCACCGTGTGTCTGCTCCATCATCTCCGGGCACGCTTCTGCAAGGAACGAATATGTTTCTTCGTCTATAGCCGATGCTGGTACCGGTTCTGCCAGATTACGATAATGGAACTGGTCCTGCGGTTTCCGGTTGTTTCCAAATATAATTCTGGTAGTCAGGCTGTTGGTTGTATCATTAACCGTCATGTCTGCCAAATCCGCCAGAATCTGTCTTGCTGTCCAGTCAGCCTTCAGATAAACAAAAGATGCCTCGGTAGCAATGACATCGTTATCGCAATACTCCGCAACCTTTGTCCAGAGTTCTTCCGGTACAGGCTGGTCCCACGGTAAGCCAAGTTCCTGATGATGGGTTCCAGCTTTGATGATTCTGATTTCTGCGTCGGAAAATCCCTTCTTTTTCAGTTCCTTTTCTGTCACGTTTCCCATTTCGATTTCCAGCTTCTTCAGGCTCTTTTTGTTTCCGGCAGAAGCGAAGTCATAAACGTCCGTATAAGAAACATTGTAGGCTTCCCCGAAGAAGCAATTTGCACTGCCATTGATAATCTTCTGGGAAAGGTTATAGAGTTGCTCATTCGAGTAACCCATAAGTCTTGCATATAAAATATGATTATCATACCGGCGACAGTTAAACCCGACCAAACGAAACCGCATCAAATCTTCGATTTCAGCCGGCGTCGGGTTAATCATTCGTACAACCGGCTTTCCCTCGCCTTCGATTTTCCAGTTTACAAGAAACAGGTTAGGGAAGACCTCAACGTCATAAAATATCAGCTTCGCATTCTCATTTTTCACGGCTGTGGACGTGTCGGCGGATTTAAACTGCATCTTATTTACCAACTTGATACAATAATCGGCCTGGTGAGAACTATTCGCTGCAAATGCCAATACCGCATTCCGCATATCTGTGACATCATATTTCAAGTCGCTGGAATATGCATCCTCCAGTATTTTGTAAATAAAGTCGATACTGGGCTTAGTACCTGGATGAATCTCTTTACCCAGATTACGTTTTATCAGTGTTCTAAGCCCTTTCTCGCTTTGAACTGCTTCAAAATTTACCATTTTATTTTCTCCTTTCAGCGGTAAACCAGAGCTAATTGTCGCGATAGGCAGGTTGTTGCATTTCGACAATTTTCGTCTTAATGAACTGTTGCCTGTGAACACCTTAACTTCTATGTGGTCGTCATAAACACGGCTCAGTTTTGCCGGATCTCCCGTATAAATATAATGTAGATGCACTCCACATCCGCTTTTACTGAGTTCCGCGTAAGTAGGCGGCCATTTGCTTGCTTCTGCGATATTCCTCTCTAAAGATTTGTTACCTTCTTCATCGGGAATATCAAAATCGATTACAATATGGTTTTCGGGAACTTTAACATAGTGCAACTGCGAAGTATCCAGAGAGGACAGAGTGGTTTTGACATTCGCCCACTTTTTTCCAGGCGTACCAGCATCCGTTCCGTACTGGGCCGGGCAGGTTTCGCATTCCTTGTCAAAAACGGATTCCTGCTCTTTGAAGTCTATGGATTCCGGTTTGGTTTCCAGATTTTCACCCGCCGGATTTTTTTCGGTTTCGAATTTCTCAGTCCGAAAGCCGGAGTAGTAACTGCGAACTCGTGAGCCATCCTCCAGATTAAATCGCTCCTTGTAGTCCCGAAAATAGTTTTTCAATTCCTCCTTAAAGATTCTTTGAGAGAATGGAAAAGACACCTTTGCTTCATCGCAGTAGGTTTTATACATCTCCCATGCAGCTTTCATCGTCGTTCCGTCTTCTTTCTTGAAAACGTGATACGAATCAACAATAAAGTTGTAGAAATCGTTGGAAGCCCCAAGCATGGCAATCGGAATATAATCGTCATACATGCCCGGAGCGGCTAAATATACTTCCTGACAGTGGTACGCAATCGCCCCCAATTCAAATCCCACCCGTTTTACGATGTCTTTATAATCGTTCGGGTTCAGTTTATTGCCCGTTGGCGAAACATCTATCAACCGCCGAATCAGACCCGATTTCGCGTCCGTAATCTTCACTGGTTTGTTTGTCCCCATAAAGAGAAAACATTTGAACCGATTGGAATAGGTCGATTTAAACTTTTCGTTCACGGTCATAAGTTCATGAGAAACCAGACTGTTGAGTCTCGTGTTATCTTCAATCCTGGACAGGTCGCCATCATGTTGGATTGCCACAAGCGGATTACTCTTGAACGCTTCCAGCGCAAAGGAATTACTGGACGAACCTAATGCTTTGGCATCAAATACCGAGTAATATCCTTCAAAGAGCTGCTGAATGATGTTCAGCACTGTGGATTTACCAGTTCCCGCGGCTCCATACAGCACCATGAATTTCTGCAACCGTTTGGATTCTCCCGACACAATCGAACCAATTGCCCATTCAATTTTTTGCCGCTCCTCCTCAGAATATAGAGTAGACATCAGCTTTTCATAGGCAGACAAATCGCCAGCTTCAAGCGGATAATTCAGCTTTTTACTGGCGTAATCTTTTTTATTGGTCTCTGTGTTGGAAAATATAAGTTTTTCGTCCAGCATATGAAATGAATCCCGCATCTGTTTTTGACAATACTTATGCCAGGAATCAATCATTCCGGATTCCGCGTCCCACATATGCAGGACTTTTATATCGGAGTCAAAGCGCCGGCGGTTTTCTTCTGCATATCTATCCAGTTCGCGGTCAATGAGCTGCAAAGCATCCTGCTCGTCCGTAGACCATAAACCACGTTCCTCAATCCAGATAGCGTAGAAGTCACCACCTCGAATCATCAGATCGGAGCTTTTTTTAATAATGAACTTCGGATAGATTTCTATTACACCACGCTTTGTACTACGTGTTGAAATCATCAAAAAGTCGATCATCGCATTTTTTACTCTCCTTCCGAGCGCTTTAATTCCTCAATCTCATTTCTGAGTTCCTTTATTTTTTTGTTCTGTTCCCGGCGGTCCAGTTCCGCAATAACCACATAAGCAGTGATGGCGCCGACCCAAAGCCCAACATTGCGATTAAACCTGCTCTGATACTTGAGTGTTCTGCGAATTTCTTTAATCGCCGTTTCCGATGACCGTAAATTTCCAAAAATATAACCAAGCATTTCGCGCATCAGCCTTTTCCTCCTTTCATGTCCTTGATAAAACTTTTAACGGTTTCAAACCGCCAATCATCTTTGCCGCCATAGGTGAATATAAACTCCGCTCCATTGGTCTGTCTGACCCGAATGCTGTTTTTACCGTTTGGAAACCATGCGGCGGCGTTCTCGCCCGCATAAAGCGGAAAATATAATTCAAACCATTTATATACTTCGTTGTGAGTCATACGAAACCTCCCAAATTACACGATTTCGTCCAAGTACCAACACATCTGATACCAGATTTCAACCGTCCTTAAATCCCGTCGGCAATGTTCCACCGTAAACAGGCCGCCCTCTCCATTTCGCTTGTATCTCCGGTCTAAGAATCTTTGAACGATTTCCTCCGCATAATCCTCATCAAATCTTGCATCGGTCAGTTTCCTTAAACCAAGATTCTCAATCATACCCCAGAACCATTGTCCGGTCCGATTCCCGATATCCGGGTCGTCCATAATATGTTCTTCACAACGAATAGCGAGGGCGATCATCATCTCCAAAATGCTACAAGGACTATTATCCAAATAGCTTGAAATCATGGCGTTTTCGTATGAATTCTCGTAGCCAAACCGATACCGGAGATCTATCCCATCTTCTTCCCGATTTCCATCCATTTCAATCGTGTAATTAAAATCCACGTTATGAAGAAACCGCAAAAGTTTTTGATAGGACAGACCTCTGGTATACCGGCGGTTGCATACGAGCTGACACATCCAATCGAAGTATTCGCTATTCAGCTCGCTCCTTGTCATCATACCTCCATCTGATGCGGCCTCTGTTTCATAACGTCCGAATAAGTCCTCTGGTCCAGAAGAATTTCATAGTCGCATTTCAGCCTGTCATTTCTGACAAATACCGAATCGTCCTCAAACTCCCCGAAATGGGTCAGAGATTCAAGACCTACAACATTATCCACATCGTCTACTTTTTCATCGTCTTCATCTGCCAGAACCTGGTCCGCATAGTAACTGAGACTGATTCTCTCATAATCCTCAAACTCGCCAAATTCTTCCGGTGAGATTACATAGGGTTTAATCTCCATCGTTTCCTGCTCCTCTTTTTTCTGTTCGGCGCCCACGTTTGAATAGTTGGTATACCCATCCCGTTCCAGCCTTGCAGCATATTCGGTAATATCCGGTTTTTCCTCCGGCTTACCAATCTTTGCCGTCTGCGGCTCAGGAGATATAATCTCAACATCCGTAGCCGATTCCCGTCTGGAAAATATCTCCTTTACCGAATCAATTTCCTCCTGGGCAATCTGTTCATATTTTTTCCTGGTATATTGCCAGGTTACTACGGAGCCAACAGCCGCGCCCAAAACAAACATCACGAACCCTGTTGCTTTACTCATTTTCTTCGTCCTCCTCGTTTTTGATAGTCATTACCGTAAGCGCCAGTCCTCCGAAGAGTAAGGAAACGCTCAGCAGAATACCGCCGGTAATGTGCCTTTTTCTTTTTGTATCCAGCACATAATCGAGCATGGATATCAAATTCCCAATACCATCCACGATTACTGCTCCTTTCCGCCGGATAATACGGCAAGCCCACCGACAAAACAGATTCCGGCCATAGCAGCCAGTGTATAAGATACCAATGTTAAAAAACCGTTCATAAGAATCTCCTTTCATTCATAACTCGAAAAATAATGGTTTTCTACCTGAAACATGGGGACTCCGTAATCGCTGTAGCAACCAGCGGTAAAGAATATAACATCGTAGTTTGTCCGAGTTTCCAGTTCTTCTTGAACAAGCTGACAAATATCCGCCCTTACTTCACAGCGGTCTACACGTCCGTTCCACATTGAAGAAAACTGATACGGCTGATAAATAACATCATAGGCTGTATCAGGAAAATACTCTGAGTCCATACGGTTAAGTATGGTGTCAATTACCAATCGCTTTCCTTTTTCGCATTCTCCTTCAGCCTCTGCCATCGTTACTAACGCTATCAGCGAAATATCTTCCTCCGATAAAAGTTCTTCCTTTGTAACTTCTTCCACATTTGACTCTGAGATTCCCTCTATCGGAATATAACTAACCACCGGCATAGATACCGGAATGATTTCTATTGCCTGTGAATCAGCAGGGATTTCACTTCCGGCAGAGTGTGTAGTGATTGAAAATATCAGAATCATACACAAAGAAAAAGCCGTAGCTATTGCAGTTATTTTTTTCATGTACATCTCCTTAAAAATATCCGGCTGCCCTCCGCCAGTCTTTAGAACCAAACCAAGGGCAGTCAGTCATGTCCTGATATGGATTTCCTGAGCCAAAACCATCCAATCCATCTGTCAGTCACATCAATTCCCAGATGTTTCCGTCCACATTAAAGTCGAGAAGGATAGCCGGATCAGCGCCGTTTACAAAGTCCGAGTAGCTCAGATTATCCGCATACAAACCAAAATCAACATAGTTATCACCGATGGGATGTTCAGCGTCATAAACCCATCCAACAACCTGGCCGGCCTTTGTCGGGGGCAGTCCCAGCATGTCATAAACATCGTTCAGGAAAAGGCGCTTCTTTGCCCGGAGCAAATCGTTGGCATACTTCTCCTGTGCTTTTAGGAACATCAGATTGTATTCATTGTTGTTTTCCCAATGGGGGTTCAGGACACTGTTTCCGTCTTCGTCCATTGTGTACTTCTCAAAGAACCGGGCGTATCCGCTTACATCGGACGGATTTACAACAAAAGCGGTCTTCTTCACTTTCTTTTCCTTGCCGGTTTCCTCGTCAATAACGGTTTCGCTTACCTTTTCCGCCTTGATGTTATACTTCAATTCCCGGTCAATCTCCTTGCCAAAGCGCTCAATGACCCGTTTCCGGTATTCCTTGAAGCTCTTGTCCACCGTCGCATAGGCCGCTGCCAGCGCCACATTCCGTTTACGAAGAATATTGTTCGACGCCAGAATGCTGGTGATGGATAAAGTCCCAAGAGCTATAGCCGGAGCATACAGCTTGGCCAGTTTCACCCCGGTCTGAAGATAGACAACCGACAGATCCTTTTTAGAATCCTCAATCGAGTAATCCTCGCCGGCCTTGGTTATGCCCTTTGCTGTTGCATCGTGGATCTCATCCACATCGTTCTTCGTCTTGTCGATGATTTTTCCGACCTTCGTTGTCGCCCGGCACGCCATAACCGTACTTGCCACAGTTCCAACAATGCCCGCCACAATGAGAATCTCCGGGCTGTGCTTCTTCAACTGAAATCCGACTTTATTGAAGGTTCCGCTTACCTTCGTCATAATCTCTTCTTTTTTCATGGTTAAATAGTCTCCTTTTCCAAATTTTTAAGATGATCGATAAGATGTTGCGTGTACCACATGATTTTCTCCAAATCCTGGATTCCGTTCTTTTTCTTCCAGCGGCACGCATATTTGATGATGTTACCGGTATCCACTGCTTCGATACCCTTGAGGTCAAATGTAAAAGCCTCTATCGCCTGAATCACTTCCAGACCTGTTTCCGACTGATAGTGATCCGGATGGGATACCATTTTATCGTTTGATTCATACATGATAACCCCTCCTTAATTCAGCGGCAGTGCCTTGGGTAATTTGAGAATATAACCATCCCTCACCCGAACAGGCTTGCATCCGCTGATATCCGTCCAGCCGTACTTATTCACGGCATAATTGTTTGTCGATACATCAGCGAGGTCATACAGGTCTCCAACACTGACAACTCCGTATTGACTGATAATGTCGTTCATGGCATCGAGAACGGACTCCGCATCCCCACGGGTTTCAAATATAATGTCATCATAGTCATACCCGCTTCGGGTTCCAGATGAGCGATAATCCCGCCTCCGGTCTGATTCCCTGTCATAGAATTTTCCGTAGGATACCTTGGAAGCGGTTGAATTTTTCTTGGTGCGGCCCGTTTCTCCATACAGAATCATGTCAATCCCGTTTGTCACTATATCAGAGATGGCTTTTTTTACCGCCGGTACCAGCACCTCCATAATGATATAAGATTTGACGTTCCCGACATCCTCGGAGATAAAGACATCTGCGAACTTCTGCATTTCACCTTTCTTTTTTGATTTCGCAGAGCCGGTGATTACTTTCCCCACTTTTTTCTCAGGCAAAGCATCGGATTCTCGCTGTTCCTCTTTTGATTTATGAGAATTCGGCTTGTACTCCTCCATTTACTTTCTCCTTTCCTTAGACAGCAATCAGCTTCCCAGGTAACGTAATTTTCGTATTAGGAAGCCTGTTGTGCTGCTTTTTAAATTGATACACAAGGTTGCTCCTTGCTTTTTTCTCAGACACGGCATAGGTGGTTGATTTCCAACGATGCGCTACACAGTTTTCAAATTCCATAACCGGTCCGTCATACGCATACTGGTTCATATGGCACCTCCTTGCAAAAAGGAAAAGGGAAAGCACCTTGTTTCAGGCACTTTCCCTCGTCCGAACCCTGTTTTCTAATCCTTATTCCGGATTTCCAACACTTTCTCCGCTTACGATAGCTGCTTCCTCGAAGTCATCGAAGTCGTCCTGCATAACCGTCTGCTTGTCCAGCTTGCGGATCACGATGGTGCCCTGCTTGGCGTTGTAAAAACGGAGGGTCTGGACTTCGCCGGACTTGATAAGGATGGACTTGGGCTGGCCGTCCA
>OFHA01000086.1_pt1 | contig 80116 bp, 66 predicted proteins | sample 1521891 | NCBI WGS metagenome assembly OFHA01 (sample SAMEA3504089, study PRJEB24116) | mouse gut metagenome | biome: mouse gut; feature: mouse-associated habitat; material: faeces | place: Denmark | collected 2011
GCATTTTCCCATAGGCGGCCCTGCAATCCTCCCTTGTCCTGGTAAAGGGAATGATATATCCTGGACGCCGTTCCCTGCTGATACGGCTGTGAAGTATGGTGGAAGCGCCGCAAAAGCTGCAAAATTCAGCAGCGGAGGTGTCTGTGCTTAAGATCTCGCCGCCGCATTGGGGGCAGGTGAATACAGTGACGTTAAAGTCCCCTCCGGCTTCCTCTGCGTCCTTATCTTTGGTGATATGGTATGGGTCTTGGGTAGTAAGGCAGTAAGCGCATTTGAGCTGCTGGGATGGAATATCAAATATCAGGTTACCGCCGCAGTTAGGGCATTCGTACAAAAAGATCCCCCCTTTTTCTGTAAAATAATTGTGATAGTACTATTTTACAGAAAAAAGGGGGAAAAGTAAATGGAGGGCGCCTCTTTTTCCTTTATTCCAGTTCAATTTTGTAACATAAGGGCAGTTCTGGTTTCCCCGTGTTTTTCAGGCTGATATGCAGCCCTTCCCTGTCGCAGGAGAAGTTTTCTGCCAGGTTTGTGCCTAAGGTGGAGACATTTTTGATACAGTAGCCGCCTTTGTAGGTGGGGAAGGACTTGAGGGTGAGAGTTTTTGCCGCCGGGGGCTTCATCTGGAAAGCATAAACTATGCCGGGCTTGTAGGTGAAGCGGAAATCCTCCGGTGTATAGGCCACGTCCCCTTCGCTGAACATCCCGCTTTTGGCCTGATGCTCCCCTTCCTTGTAGAACCGCCAGCAGGTGGTGCCATAAATGCCCTCCCCATTTTCCTTAAGCCACCTGCCTGTTTCCAGCAGGGTGGTGCGCTCTTCCTCTGTGATAGAGCCGTCCGGTTTGGGCCCTACATTTAAAAGCAGCATTCCGTTCTTGCTTACAATGTCGATGAGGGTGGTCACAATTTCATAGGCGCTTTTATAATTGTTGTCCTTCCGGTAGCCCCAGGAAAGCTTCCCGATTGCCGTATCCGTCTGCCAGGGGGTGGGGGAAATCCCTTCCAGCGCACCCCGTTCCACGTCATAGGTAGCGGTCCCGGGGACAAATGCGTTGTGCTTATAGTCAATGGTGACTTCACAGCCCCATTCCAGGGCACGGTTGTAATAATAAGCGGCAAGCTTTTTCAAATAAGGCTTAAACGCCTGGTTTTGGATCCACCAGTCGAAATACAGGATTTTCGGCCTGTATTTGTCTATGATCTCGCAGGTGCGGCAGAGCCAGTCCTCCAGGAATTCCTGGCTTGGGCCTATTTCGTCAACGGTATCACAGGTTTTGGTCATGGGTTCATCCCCCCCAAGCTTTTCGTCATAAAAAGCAGGGCCATAGAAGTCCTCATAGTCCCCCTGGCGGATATCGCTGTCGAAGGTTCTCCCGCCGTTCATAAAAAAGAAATGTTCTGCCCTGTGGGTGGAGGCGCAGAAGGTTAAGCCCTCCTTTTCACAGGCAGATTTCAGTTCTCCCAGGACATCCCGGCAAGGCCCCATGGCTTTGGCGTTCCAGGGGTTATATTCCGTGTCATACATGGCGAAACCGTCGTGGTGCTCCGCTACGGGCATCACAAACTTTGCCCCGGCCTCCTTAAACAGAGCGGTCCATTTTTCCGCCTGGAAATTTTCCCCTTTAAACATGGGGATAAAGTCCTTGTAGCCAAAGTCTTTGTGGCTGCCATAGGTTTCCAGGTGGTGTCTGTACTCCACGCTGTTTTCAATATACATATTCCGGGAGTACCATTCGTTGCCGTAGGCAGGGACGGAATAGACGCCCCAGTGGATAAAGATGCCGAACTTGTCCCTGTAATACCATGTGGGCGTCCGGTGGGCGGAAAGGGAAGCCCAGTTGTCCTTGTAGGCTCCCTTTTCGATGACTGTGTCAATCTGCTTCAAATATTCATTTTTTTGCATATGCATTCCTCCTGGGCTGATCTCATGCTTTCATTTTATCCCATGGCACTGAGATGTAAATGACATTTTGCGACATCTAATGTTGTTTTTGGCGTGAAATGTATATCCTGGCAGTGCCTGGAAATAATTTTCCCATTGGCCTGAAGCCGCCTATGTAAATGGGTTTCTGTGCTTGACATACAGGCCTGGAAATATTATCTTGGTTCCAGGAGGAATTCTGCCAGCCGGATTTGGCGTAAAAGCGGTAGCATATGGGGGAGAGCCATGAAGGAATTGCATGTGGGAAGGTCAAAATTTAAGCTGGTCAATATCAGCGCCGGGAAATTTCTCAGGGATATTAACGGCCATAGCCACTCTGCCGACAGCTATGAAATCCATTATTGCTATGATGGGAGCGGTATTTTATGGACTGGCGGGCAGAGCTATGGGATCAAAAGCGATACCCTGTATGTAACCGGGCCGAATGTATGGCACCGGCAGACCATTGACCCAAACAATCCCATGGCAGAGGTATGCCTGTATATCCAACTGGTCTGCAAAGGGAAGGATCAGATATCGGCCAGCCTGCTGGGGGCTGATTTTTGGATCGGCCAGGGGAATGGGACGCTGAAGGCGCTTTTTGGCGCCCTGGAAGCTTTGGGGGAGAAGAAGGATTTTCTTGCCAGGGAGAAGCAGGTGCATATTGCGGAACTGATCGTCACGGAGCTGGCGGGGATCTACAGCCAGGGGGAGGCAGTGGCGGAGCAGGATACGCCGGAGGATAGGAAGCTTGTGATCATAGAGGAAGCTTTCCTGTATGAATATGATTCCCTTACCCTTAAGGGGCTTGCCCTCAGGCTGGGAATGAGCACCAGGCAGACCCAGCGGGTGCTTGCCAGGTACTATGGCATGGCCTTTCGGGAGAAGAAGACGGCGGCAAGGCTTGAGGCTGCCTATGTGATGATACAAAACGGGAACAGTGTGGGCGGGGCCGCCTCATCCGTGGGGTATTCGGACGCCGCCTCCTTTATCCGGGCCTTTAAAAAGCAATATGGGATTACGCCGTCAAAGATAGGTAAGGGATAGAATGTGGATTGTTTGGCGGATTGCGAAAGAGGGGCAGATGGATTATAATGGAGGAAAAGGCACCAGGGAGGTGGGGGGATGAAGAGGCCACTGCCGGTAGGCGTTGATAATTTTGAAAAAATAATAAGAGGCGGCTACTATTATACAGACAAAACAATGTTTATAAAAGAACTGCTGGATTTAAAAGGTGAAGTGAACTTATTTACCCGCCCAAGGCGTTTTGGCAAAACACTGAATCTGAGTATGCTCCGTTATTTTTTTGAGGATACCGGCAATGGGGAAAAGAATGCACAGAACAGGGAGCTGTTCAGGGGCACGAAGATTATGGAGGCAGGGGAAGGCTACACCTGCCATATGGGCATGTACCCTGTGGTAAACCTTACATTAAAGTCAGCCAAACAGGAGGATTTCCCCACGGCTTACTATATGATAGAAAATGCCCTGGGGATGGAATTTGACAGGCACAGGAGCGTTGTGGAAAGGGGAAAGGAACAGCTTTCTTTAAAAGAATATGGTCAGTATATTGCCATTGCGGAGGGGAAAGGGGAAGAAAAGACGGTGAGGAATTCCCTGCAATTATTTTCCCGGTGCCTGTATAAGATTACGGGAAAGAAAACGGTGGTCCTGGTGGATGAGTACGATGTTCCGCTGGAAAATGCCTATTTCCGGGGGTTTTATGGAAAAGTGGTGGGCTTTATCCGGGCATTATTTGAGTCGGGCCTGAAAACCAATGACTATCTGCAGTTTGCCGTGATTACCGGATGCCTCCGCATTTCCAGGGAAAGTATTTTTACCGGGTTAAACCATCTGAATATCATCTCGGTGCTGGACAAAAAATACAGTGGGCATTTCGGGTTCACGGAACCGGAGGTAAGCCGGATGATGTCTGACTACCAGGTAGAGAGCCGTTTCCCTACAATGAAGGAGTGGTATAATGGATACCAATTCGGGAATACAAGGGTTTACAATCCCTGGAGCGTTATCAAATTCCTGTATGATTTATATTCGGATATCAATGCCTTCCCCCGGCCCTACTGGAGCAATACCAGTTCCAACGATATTATCAGGGACTTAATTGCCAGGGCAGATGGGGAAACCAAAGAACAGGTGGAAAAGCTCCTCCAGGGGGGGACGGTGGATATCCAGGTGCATGAGGAGATTACCTACGCCGATATGTACAGCAATGGGGAAAACCTTTGGAACTTCCTTTATTTCACTGGGTACCTGACGAAAGATGGCGAATATTTTAAGGAATCTTCCGTTTATCTGCGCACCAGGATCCCCAATATAGAGGTAAAGACTATTTACCAGAATACCATCCTTTATTGGATGAGGGACTGGATAGGGAAGGAGGATTTCCATGGCTTGTACAGGGCAATGGAAGAGGGGGATGAGGAGCGGGTGCGGGATATTTTAAGCGGCCAGCTTTTCCGGACCATCAGCTTCTATGACAGTGCGGAAAATTTTTATCATGGTTTCCTTACGGGGGTTTTAAGCCAGAGTGAGAAGTATCTGGTGAAATCCAACAGGGAGGCCGGCGCCGGGCGCTCGGACCTTGTGGTGAAAAGCCCCTCCCTGCGGGGCCGGTCCTTTATTCTGGAGGTAAAGGTTTCCGGTAATATAGACGCCCTGGAGAAGGATGCGGAAAAAGCGTTACAGCAGATTTATGATAAAAAATACACGCAAGAGCTGCGTGCAGAAGGATACCGGAAAATTGACTGCTATGGGATATCCTTTTACCGGAAGGACTGTGAGGTACGGTTTGGGAGAGGGCAGGATTTGGCGTAACCTCCTGGCCGGGAGCCTTAAGATTAAGTGAGGGAGGAGTTATCATCAAGCCATGGAACCTTTTTTTTCGGTCATCGTAGTTTGTTTAAATCCCGGGGAAAGGCTGAAAAGCACCCTGGAAAGCATAGAGAGGCAGACTTTCCGGGACTTCCAGGTAATCGTTAAAGACGGGGGCTCCAGGGACGGTGCACCGGAAACTGCCGGGACTTTTTCAGAGAGATGGAAGAAGGAGGGGGGACTGCGTTCTTTAGAAGTGATCACCCAGGAGGACTGCGGTATTTATGACGCAATGAACCAGGCAGCGGCGGCGGCGGAAGGCAGGTACGTTTATTTTTTAAACTGCGGGGACTGTTTTTCCTCCGGCCAGGTCCTGGAAGAGATGGCGGCTTTTATCCGCAGGGAACAGGAGCAGCGCCCGGGGATCTATTATGGGGATATTTATGAGCGGCTCACCGGGCAGAGGGTTTGCTCCAACCCGCGCATGGATGCCTTTGGCTGTTACCGGAATGTACCCTGCCATCAGGCATGTTTTTATGCAAGGGAGCTTTTGCTTGCCCATCCTTTCCATAGGGGCTATCAGGTGCGGGCGGATTATGAGCAGTTTCTCTGGTGCTTTTTTGCCAGCCCTTATAAGGGCGGCGTAAAGTTTGCCTACAGCTCTGTGTTGATTGCGGATTATGAGGGCGGGGGGTTTTCCGAAAGCAGGGAGAACCGGGAGCTTTCCGCCAGGGAACATAAGGAGATTACCGGGAAATATATGTCCCGGGGGGAGCTGTTCCGGTTCCGGCTGGCCATGGCGCTGACCCTTTCAGGGCTCCGGACAAAGCTGGCGGAGAACGGGAAGACGGCTGGGGTTTACAACCGGGTAAAAGAGATGCTTTACAGGAGAAGGAAATGAACAGGGTATTATGGATTTGTAATATTATGCTGCCAGCCATCGGCCAGGAACTGGGGCTGCCCTACAGCAGCCGGGAGGGATGGCTTTCCGGTATTTTTGAAAAGATGGTGGGAAAACAGGGGGAGGTTACCCTGGGGATCTGCTTTCCCCTTGGGGAGAAGGAGCTCCCAGTAAGAAAGTTTACGGTGCAGGGCATCTGCTGTTATGCCTTCCGGGAAGACTTAACCGCGCCGGAAAAATACGCCCAGGGGATGGAGGAAGGGTTCCGGCAGATTTTCCAGGATTTCAGGCCCCAGATGATCCATATTTTCGGCACGGAGTTTCCCCATGCGCTGGCGGCGGTAAGGGCTTATCAAAATCCTGCCAGGACCCTTGTGGGTATCCAGGGGCTGTGCGGCGAGATTGCCAAGGTTTACATGGCGGGGCTGCCGGAGAAGGTACAAAAGTCCGCCACTTTCCGGGACCTGCTCCGGAAGGATTCCATCCGGCAGCAGCAGGAGAAGTTTGCCATAAGGGGCAGGCGGGAGAGGGAGGTAATATGCGGCAGCGGCAATATTACAGGCAGGACCCGTTTTGACAGGGAGGGAGCCCGCAGGCTCCATCCCGGCAGCAAGTATTATCATATGGACGAAACCCTGCGCCGGGAGTTTTATACAGGCCAGTGGCGCATGGAGGATTGTGAAAAGCACAGCATTTTCCTGGGCCAGGGGGATTACCCTTTAAAAGGAATGCATTTCGCCCTGAAAGCTATGGGGATTCTTCTGCCCAGGTATCCGGACATGAAGCTTTATGTGGCGGGCAACAGCGTTATTGGCAACCGCTCCCTGAAAGAAAAAATGAAACTGCCCGCTTATGGAAAATATCTCCTTAAGCTGATAGCCGAAAATGGGCTTGGGGGAAAAGTCATTATGCTGGGAAAGCTGGAAGGGGAGGAGATGAAAAGGCAGTATTTAAAAAGCAGTGTTTATCTGTGCCCTTCTGTGCTGGAAAATTCCCCCAACACTGTAGGGGAAGCCCAACTGTTGGGGGTTCCCGTGGCCGCCTCGCGGACAGGGGGGATTCCCGACCTGATAGAGGATAAGGTGGACGGGCTTTTGTTCCCGGTAGGGGATGAAAGGCTGCTGGCGAAAGCGGTGGAAGCCCTGTGGGATGAGCGTAAGGGCCCGGACGGCTGCTGCCTTGCCCAGCGGATTTCGGCAAATGCAAGGCGCCGGGCAAGGGCCACCCACGACGGGGAGAAAAATTATGCCCGGCTGATGGAAATCTATGCCCATATTCTGGAGGAAAAATGACAGTTACTTTTATATCCAATTATATTAACCACCATCAGATTCCTTTTTCCGATGCCTGCTCCCGGCTGCTGGGTGAGGAATACCATTTTATCCAGACCCAGCCCATGGAAAAGGAGCGGCTGGAAATGGGCTGGAGCAGCCAGGGGGAGGGGCTTGCTTATGTACACTGCCTGTACCAGGAGGAAGAGAAGTGCCGGCGCCTGGTAAGGGAGAGCGATGTGCTTCTGGCTGGCTGGAGCGGCAGGGAAGATTTGGTGCAGGGGCGGTTAAATGAGGGAAAACTGACCCTGCGGGTGAGTGAGCGGCTATACCGGGAGGGGCAGTGGCGGGCGGTTTCCCCCCGGGGGCTGTACCACAAATACCTGGAACATACCAGATACAGGAACTCCCCGGCCTACCTTCTCTGTGCCGGGGCTTATGTCCCCTCTGATTTTCACCTGATCCGCGCTTATCCGGGAAAAATGCTTAAGTGGGGGTATTTCCCGGAAATGCGGCAGTATACCCCAGGGCAGCTAAAGGAGATGAAAAAGAAAGAAGATGGGGTGGACATTGCCTGGGCCGGGCGGTTTATCCCTTTAAAGCATCCGGAGTATATGCTGCGCCTGGCAAAGAGCCTGAAAAGTAACTGGCAGGGCAGGTTCCGGATCCATATGGCAGGCAGCGGGGTGATGGAGCAGGAGCTGAAAGCCCTGGCACAGTCTTATCAGGTGGCGGATGAGGTGGTCTTTTACGGCTACCAGACCCCAGGGCAGGTGCGGGAGCTTATGGAGCGCTGCCATATTTTTGTTTTCACCAGCAACCATTTAGAGGGCTGGGGGGCGGTGGTGAATGAAGCCATGAACAGCGCCTGCGGGGTGGTGGCCAATGGGCAGGCAGGGGCGGTCCCTTATCTTGTCCGGCATGGGGAAAACGGCATGGCTTATCCCCAGGGCAGTTATGAAAAGATGGAGGAAATGGTAAGGTTTCTGATGGCCAATCCCCAGGAGCGGGACCGGATGGGGCAGCAGGCTTACCGGACCATCACCGGATGCTGGAATGCCCAAAGGGCGGCAAAGGCGCTGCTTGGAATGGCGCAGGGGATGCTGGCAGGGGAGTTTGCCCCGGCGGCGGAGGGCCCTTGCAGCCTGGCGGAACCCATTGCCCCGGGGAAAATGTATGGGAGGATGCTGGAACATTCCCTGTAGCCTGGGAAGGGAAGCAGCGCAAATAGGAGGGGATAAAAATGGAGGATAGGAAAAAACCAGTATTAATCAGCATTATTGTGCCTGTTTACAATGTTTTTGGTTACCTTGCCAGGTGTGTAGATTCCATACGCAGGCAGACCTACCGGAACCTGGAGATTATTCTGGTGGACGACGGCTCCACAGACCGCAGCGGCGCCCTTGCGGAAAAGCTGGCAATGGGGGACCGGAGGATCCGGGTGTTCCACAAGGAGAACGGGGGTTCTTCCTCTGCCAGGAATCTGGGGATTTCCAAGGCCAGGGGAGAATACATCGGATTCATTGACAGCGACGATTATATAGAGCCTGCCATGTACCAGCGGCTTCTGGAGGCAGCCCTTTCAGAGAACCTTCTCATGGCCCAGATTTCCAGGGATGAGATTGACGAGCAGGGAAACCGGATGCCGGATGTGTGCCAGCCGCCGGAGGAAGCCCAGCTCTGGGACTGCGGGCGTTTTATGCGGGAGCTGCTCCTGCACCGGGGGGACTGCTCTTTCTGCACCAAGCTGGTGCACGCTTCCCTGCTGAAGGAGGAACGGTTCCCGGAGGGAGAGCTTAATGAGGACTTTTACCTGTTGGTGAAACTACTGCCCCGGATCCCCCTGGTGGCGGTCCTGCCCCAGCAGGAATACCATGTATTCTACCGCTATGGCAGCAACACCAGGACCCGGGACCAGGAGCAGTTCCCCCAGGTGTTTACGGACATTGTCAGAAACGCTGACAGGGTGTATGCCATTGTGGAGAAGGAGTACCCGGCGCTTTTGCCGGAGGCGGTGCGCTTTGGCCTGTTCCAGCGGCTGGACTATATGCTCCACATCCCCATCTCCCAGATGAATGAAGACAATGAATTTTACTGCCAGGTAAAGGCCTACTTAAGAAGCCATAGGAGGCAGGCGCTGGGCTCTCCTTACCTTACCAGGAAAAATAAGGCTTATCTGCTGCTTCTGGGCACAGCGCCGAAGCTGGCCCGGAGGGTACACAGAAAAATTAAAGGGAAAGGGAGATGAAGACAATTTTCAGGAAGTCAAACAGGGGTTTTATATGCGCAATGGCAGCCTTACTGCTCTGCCAGTTGGCGGTACTGTTATATTTCGGCAGTAAAAAGGCGGGCTTCCACGAGGACGAGTTGTACACCTATTATTCCACTAACAAAACTGCCGGGCTTTTCGTAAACGACAGGCAGTGGATGGAGCGGGAACAGCTTTTCAATGATTTTGTGGTGCTGCCGGGAGAAGAGTTCCGCTACCATGTGGTAAAACAGATGCAGTCCTGGGATGTACATCCGCCCCTATATTATTATATTTTCCATACTGCCTGTTCCCTGTTTCCAGGCCTTTTCAGTAAATGGCTGGGGATTGGGGTGAACCTGCTTGCCTATGTGGGCTGCTATTGGCTCCTTGGCTATGTAGCTTATACCGCTGCAGCGTGGCAGGGCCAGGAGGCGGTCAAAAGGGGAAAGCTGCTGGCATTCCTTACCTGCCTGGGGTGGGGCTTTGGCAGCGCGGTGATCTCCGGGGTGATGTTTATCAGAATGTACCAGTGGCTGACGCTGTTTGTGCTGCTGTGCCTTTCCCTGCATCTTCGGGCAATGGAAAAGGAAGATTTTGGCATCCGGCATTTCCTCCTGCCCCTTGGGGTTACGGTTTTTCTGGGATTTCTCACCCAGTACTATTATATCATTTTTCATTTTTTCCTGGGAGCCGGGTTCTGCCTGGCACTGTTAAGGCGGAAAGAATGGAAGGGGCTGGCCCTGTACGGGCTGTTTTGCGGCGGTGGGTTTCTGGGGGCTGTACTGTATTACCCTGCAAGCCTTTCCCATATCTTCCGGGGGTACCGGGGGACGGAGGCTGTGGCGGAGTTTGGGGATGTTTCCAATACCTGGGACCGGCTGCGTTTTTTTTACGGGCTCTTTGACGATTATATGATGAACGGTACCTTAACCTGGTGGCTCCTTGGCATCTGCCTGCTTGGGGTGACGGCAGGGTATGTGAGAAAGAGAAAAGGGGGAGCCGGGGGCGTTAACGGGGCGGTGGTACTTATGGCTTTTGCCTGCGGCGGGTATTTTTTTACCGTATCCAAAACCGCCCTGCTGCTGGGAGAGACCTCCAACCGGTATCAGCTTCCTGTCTACGGGCTGTTCCTGTTTCTGGTTCTGTATGGGGCCTGGTGTCTGCTGGCGGAAACGCTCCTTTGGGCTGTAAAGAAGAAAAACCAGGGGCCGGAAGGTAAAGGGGGCAGCGGCCCTGGTGCCAGGCAAAGGTATGGGAGAGGGGAGTTGCTATTGGCTGCGGCATTAGGGCTGGCCTTGTTGCTGGCAGACGGGCTTGCCGTCAGGGCAGGCAGGGTATTTTTTCTTTATGAGGAAGAAAAGGACCGGATGGCGTTTGTGCAGGAACACCGGGAGGACACGGTAGCAGTGTTTTATAATGAAGCTTCCCCGGACCATATCTGGTGGCTTTCTGATGAGCTGATGGTATATGACAGGGTATTCCTTGCCAGCCTGGGCAACAGGGAGCCTATTGCGGACGGGAGAATACGGGAGAGCAAAAGGCTTCTGGTGTATGTGGCGGACTATGAGGGCCAGGAGGAAAGCCTGAGGGAGCTTCTGGCAGAAAATGGGCAATGGGAGAACTGCCGGGTGGCAGCGGAAAAGGGGCTTTGGACTTTGTACGAGGCCTGGTGACAGAAACTGCCCTTATGTTAACAAACGCCGTCGCGCCCCGCGGGCCGGCTTATTGTAACAAGAGATCCGGCAGGCGCACGAAGATGCGCTTGCCGGATCTTTATGTACAGGGGAAAGAAAATGCAGTTATTCCTGTAGAAGCTGCAGTACAGAATTTGGCTGTTGGTTTGCCTGGCTTAACATGCTCATAGCTGTCTGCCGGATAATATTATTATTTGAATAGGACACCATTTCGGTAGCCATATCAGCGTCACGGATACGGGATTCTGCCGCAGAGGTGTTTTCCGAGCTGTTTAAGTTATTGTTGTAGGTGTGCTCTAACCTGTTCTGGTAAGCGCCATACAGGGAACGCTTGGTGGAAACGTATTCCAGTGCCTTTTTGGTGTAGCCCAGGGTTTTTTCCGCCTGTGCAATTGTCTGCGAGCCTGCCGCATACAGACCCAGGACAACGGTGTTCATGGGGAACCTGGGAATGGTGGTCTTATCCCCGCTGATGCCGCTGTGCTTGATGTCAATGCCGTTGTCGGTGGTCAGGTCCTTGATGTAGGAGTTGAACTCGGCGCGGATGGCAACGTTGCTTTTTTCATCCCCTGTGATGCCCATGGTAGTGTAATCTTGGGCATCCAGGGAGAGGTTGGTTGCACTTAACATATCTTGTATGGCATTTTGGGCATACTCCTTTTTGGCGTCTGCTTTATTGACAGTTGCGCCGGTGCTATCCTTATACGTGACCGCAAGCTGGTACTTTTCGGTAGGCGCTGGGTTTGTGGGGTCATTGGCAGGCCAATTTTGGACCAAAATATAAATGTCGTTTCCGTTGGCGTCCTGTGTTTTATAGTAGCTGCCGTTGGCATTGTCAAGGTTCATTGACACGGAAACGATATCCGATGCATCGGAAAAGTCATAGGTGTAGTTTAGGTTAACTCTGTCATTGGCGCTGTTGGTGGTACTGATATTAAATGTCCCCTGGCTTAAGTTGGAAAAAGGTTTGGTATAAAATGTAGCACTGGGAGCCCCTTGGGTGTCTTGCCTGTTATCATAGATATATAGCTTGCTGCCATTTTCTGATGCATATTGTGTATAATGGAAATCAAAACACTTAGAGGTGATCTGTACCAATGCATCTGCCAGATTGCTTCCATCTATATTGTTAGCCTTTAATGAGGCAATATCGATTTTCAGGGTGTAATTGTTCCCGTCCTGGGTTTTGCTGTAACGCAGGCCATTGACAGTCTGGGCATTGTCAACATTATTTTCAAATACAATGCTGTAATGGTTGGAACAGGTTTTACAGGTAGAATCAAAGCCGGTTCCTTCCAGGTCGGCAATATCCTTTACATCTTTAAAATCAATATATGCCGTAGGATATTTACTGCCCACTTGGCCAGGGGCAAAACCGCTATCTCCATCCGTGTTTTTCATTGCAGGATCGATGGTCAGGATATCCTTGAAATAACCAGCTGAAGTAATATTATCTTTGCCCACAACATCCTGCAGGTCTTTGCTTTGAAAGGGGTCGCCTTTTCCACCGGCCAGCAAATGGGCAATTTTCCGGGATTCTACATAATCCAGATAAGGATCCAACAGGGTATCCATCCTGTTTTCCGCGGCGCTGGAAGAACCGTTAAGCGTCAGGGGGCCGGAATTATTCGGCCCGGTGAAGGTAAGGTCCACATTATTGCCGGAGGGCGATACGGGAGTCCCTGTGGCAACATGGGTCTTGTTATTATCAGGCGAATCAAAATCCCTGCCAAAACCATACTCCCGGTCAAATGTGACCAGGTTACTGTTCGCGCTTGCGGAAATGCTGAGAAGGTTTGAGGAAGCATTGGCGTCCTTTTCCACTTCCAGCTTATAATTGGTTTTTATATTTTCCTTATTGACCAGCATACCGTCTATCCCGTCAATAACAGAATCAACACTGGTAATGTCGGATAGTGTAAAATCAAAAGAAAAATAAGGGTTGCCGTTTACGGCAAAAGAATAAGAGTAATTTTTACTGCTGGAGATATCGCTGCCGCTGTCCCAGCTGGTGATCCCCAAATCGGCCCATGTTTTTTTGGAATTAGGGATTTGGGCAGAATTATTTTCCAGCCATATACCATCCTTATCAGCCCGTACCTGAAAAGAATACCCATTTTGCGCAATCTCATTTGCCATGGCCTGGGATATGGTAATAGATTTCACCATCTGGGCGTCTACCGCCTGCTCGGTACCGTTCCCGATATAATCCGTCCCCCAAACAAAGTGCGCCTGTTTGGCATGGGTCTCTATGATGGAATCTATCAGGCCATCATAGCTTGTAACATCCTCAGGGATATAGAGAGAAAAAGTTGCGCCATGGTAATTGGTTCCCCAGCTGCCGCCGTGGATATTATCGGGGGTACATGGGTTTCCATTTTCATCCAGCAGATCTTCCCAGGGAAATACTTCATCATCAATGACCAGCCCATATGTGTTGGCGCTGATATTTTTCCGGAAGCTGATATCAGGTACTTTTGCCCCGTTCTCGCAGGTGAAAGTAAAGCTGGTCCCATCCGGCGCGGTACAGGAGTACATTCCGCCCTTAAAAATCTGTTCCCCTGTAGCAGGGTCGATGGATACCATATCCGGGTCAATGGAATCCCAGGTAATACGTTCCCCTTTATATATAATGCCGCCAAAGGCAGCTTCCCCACTGGCAGAGTCATAGGCGGCGTTAAAAATCTGCATGTCATAACCCATAGCATCCACATCCATGCTGACATATGAATTATCGAACACTGGCTTTTCGTTAAAGGAGGTGTTCTGCCCGATGGTATTGATCTGCTTTTTTAATTCCCGGATCTCTGCGTCGATTTTCTGGCGGTCAGATTCAGACAGGGTCCCGTTTGCCCCTTTCACTGCCAGTTCTGTCATCCTGTGTACCATGTCGTTGATCTCATCCATGGCACCGTCGCCTACCTGGCACCAGGAGATACCGTCCATGGTGTTTTCTGCCCCCTGGTTCAGGCCGCGGATCATCCAGCGCATTTTTTCGGACATTGCCAGCCCGGCGGCATCATCTGCTGCGCGGTTGATCCTGTATCCGGAAGAAAGCCGCTCCGCGCCTTTGGCGCCTTTTTGGGTGTTGGTTTTTACTTGTCTGCCCGCGTTCCCTGCAGGCAAATTGGTTTTTAATGAAAGCATCCTTGCTCCCCCCCTTTTGCTTGTTGCGGTTTATTGTTACCGCCAGCATGTTCTCTGTTGAGAGTATTGTACAATGCAGTAAATTTAGGCAAAAAAACTAAGAAGGGCAGTTGGGGGGCCGTTCTTAGTTTTGCTGTATTGCCGTACAATGTCAGCTTTTGCTTCGCTTGTTCCCGGCTGTCCATTAATCCTATTTTTTCAAATTTATTACATTTGTGTACTTATAATACACTATACCATCTAACAGAATATTATACAATTATTTTTGGGTATTTTTGAATAATTCATGTTATTGGTGGGGTTTTTGCCAGATGGGAAATTGCAATAGCAGGCAATTTATGGTAAAATCACCTGTAGCGGGATACAATGGGGCATTTCACCGCAATATATTTAAAAGTAAGTAACGGCAAAAGCGTGTGCTGCTGGCAGCAGCCAGCCATATCCAGCCACTATTGGGAGGATATCACGTATAAGCAGATTTTAAAAACAGATGGAGGCATTTTCATGTTATTAGATAACCAGACAATTCTTATTACCGGGGGTACAGGCTCTTTCGGCAAATGCTTTACCAGGTACGTGTTTGAGCATTACAGCCCCAGGAAGGTGATCATTTATTCCAGGGATGAGTTTAAACAGTTCCTTATGGGGAACGAGCTGAAAGAGTATGCGGACAGGCTCCGGTTTTTTATTGGCGATGTAAGGGATAAGGATAGGCTCAGGCGTGCCTTTGAGGGAGTGGATTATGTGGTCCATGCGGCGGCATTAAAGCAGGTGCCTTCCTGTGAGTACAATCCCAACGAAGCCATCAAGACCAACATCCACGGGGCACAGAATGTGATCGACGCGGCGCTGGACTGCGGTGTGAAAAAGGTGGTAGCCCTTTCCACGGATAAGGCGGTGAACCCTGTGAACCTCTACGGCGGCACCAAGCTGGTGTCGGATAAGCTGTTTATTGCCGCCAATGCCTATACAGGGAACAAGGACATTAATTTTTCTATTGTCCGTTACGGGAACGTGGCGGGGAGCCGTGGGTCTATTATCCCGCTCTTCCATAATATTATCAAAAACGGGGGCAGGGAGCTTCCCATTACCGATTACCGCATGACCCGTTTCTGGATCAGCCTTACAGAAGGGGTGGCCCTTGTGATCAAGGCGCTGGAAGAAGCCAGCGGGGGAGAGACCTTTATCAGCAAGATCCCCTCCTTTAAAGTGACAGACCTGGCGGAGGCGATGCTGCCCGGCTGTAAGATGCCCCAGGTAGGCATCCGCCCCGGGGAGAAGCTTCACGAGATCATGGTGACGGTGGAAGACTCCGCTACCACCTATGAGTATGACAAACACTTTATCGTGTATCCCCAGGTGGTCTGGAATGACAAACAGAAGGTAAACGCAAACGGGCGTAAAGTGGAAGAAGGATTTTCCTATAGTTCCGGGAACAACAACGAATGGTTGTCTGTGGAGGATATCAGGGAATTGCTTGAGAAAGTAGAATTGGAAAAGTAGAAAAGGGATACCCTGGCTGTTTAAAAAGCCGGGGTATCCATTGTTTTTGTAAAAATGACAGACTTGTGGAAAGCATTGGGAACAGGGGCATATAGTAAAAAGAGTTTATTTGTATATTGGGGGAAGGGCAGCTAACTTTATGAAGGATATCAAAATAGGAGAAGAATATTTATTACAGGCACAGAAGCTGCACCGGGAACATCCGGTGGTGGACGCCCACCTGGATCTGGCGGGGGAGATCCTCTTAAGGCACAAGGCAGGGGAGAGGGATGTCATCCGCCGGCATTATCTTTCCCATTTCCAAAAGGCTGGGATAACGCTGGTGGTATCTTCTGTGTATGTGGAAAATGGCGCCATTGCCAAGGGCTGGGAGAATGCGCTGGCACAGATAAAGGCGTTAAAGGAGGAACTGGCAGGGCTGGAGGAAGCGGCCCTGGTTGAGAAGGGCAGCGATATAACGCTATTGGCAGAAGAAGGGAAGATTGGCGTGCTCCTTTATATGGAAGGGCTGGACTGTATTGGGAAGGATACCCACAGGCTGGAGGAGCTATACCGCCTGGGCGTACGGGGGGCGTCCCTTACCTGGAGCAGGCCCAATGAACTGGCAACAGGATGCTGCAAAGCCCTGGAGCACAGACAGGTTCCGGGAAAGCTGTCAGAGGCCGGGGTGAGGGCAGTAAAGAAACTGGAGGAATTGTCCATGTTCTTGGATGTCAGCCACTTAAACGATGAGGGCTTCTGGCAGGTGTGCCGGATTGCCCAGCGGCCTTTTATTGCCACCCATTCGGGCAGCAGGCTGATTTACGACAGCTACCGGAACCTCACAGAAGAGCAGCTCTGTGCCCTGGGGAAGCAGGGGGGGATCATGGGAGTGAACGGCTGTAAGTACATTGCAGGTTCCCAGGAGGGCAATCACCTGGAAATGCTCTGCCGCCATATGGAGCATGAGGCGGAAAAGATTGGGCCAGAGCATGTGGGTTATGGGTTTGACCTGTGCGATTCCTATGACAGGGCCAGGGCGGCGCTGAAAGGGGAGCAGTGCATGGGCAGGGACGACTGCCTTTTGGGCCATGGGCAGATCCCCTTTGTGACCGCCGCCCTGCTGCAGCGGGGCATGGGGGAGAAGGAAGTGGAAGGGATCATAGGAGGGAATTTTACCAGATATTTTAAGAGGATGCTTCCCGGTGGGAACCTTTAGGCCTGTACTGTGAGCCAGGATGGATAGTGGCCTGCGGCACCGGGCATTTTTTGTTGACGCCGGGTGCAAAATTTGTTACATTTAAAAAAAAACGGGATGAAAGAGGTGCGGACTATGTTTTTGATTGCCCTTTGTGACGATGAGGCCAGGGAACTTAACAAGGTGGAGGGGATGCTTGCGTCCTATAGCCGCCAGCATGAGGAATGCAGATTTTCCATCCAGAAGTTTTTGGACGCCGACGGGCTGCTTTCGAAGGTAAAGGAGAACGCATATGCGCCTGATATCCTGTTTATGGATATTTATATGCCGGGGAAATTGGGGATCGCTGCGGCAAGGGAGATCAGGAAAATGGGAAACCGCTGCCGGATCATTTTTCTTACCACTTCCACAGAATATGCTTTGGACGCTTTTCGGGTGGAAGCGGAGCAATATTTGGTAAAGCCGGTGAGGGAGGAGGAGTTATTTCCGGTTCTTGGCAGGCTTTTAGAGGAGGTGGGAAGAGAGCGAAAAAAATACCTTCCTTTGCAGGCCGGGAATAAAGTTTACCGGATAGCGCTCCATGACATCGTTTTCTGTGAAGCCCAGAAAAAATGCCAGTGTATTTATATGGCAGACGGCACACAGCATTTGTTCCGGATGACCATGGCGAAGATCTATGAGATGGTTTCCGCCTATTCGGAATTTGCCAAGGTAGGGATCAGCTATATTGTGAATTTGGAGCACATAGACAGTTTAAGTGCCCGGGAACTGCAAATGGATAATGGGGTGAAGATCTATCTGCCCAGAGGTTCTTATCAGCCCTTAAAGGAGAGATATTTTGATTATTACTGCGAAGATGACCTGGGGGGGGGTAATTGGGGACCGTATCATTGTATTTAGCGGGGGCGGTTGATTTTTGGCCCTGGTGAATTTCAATTGTGATAGTTATAAGAGACCAGAACGGGCGAGGAAGTATTCGCCTGTTTTTTACGTACAGGCCTGTAAAAGGGAAGCTGCCGCTAAAGGGCACAGGCTCCTGTAAGAAAAATGCCGAAAAATGCAAAGCATTCCAGAAAAATGACGGATGATTCCAGGAATATTGAAAAAGTATCAGACTGCGTTACAGTAAATAGTAAAAGTGAAAACACACTTTGCAAAGGAGGCAGGAAGAAAATGTTGGGAGGTTCATTCTGGATTTCGTTGCTGCGCAATTGCATGGGGGCGGGGCTGATGCTGGCGGTGTTCCTTCTGCTGGACCGGGGCAGACTGCCTGTAAAAAAGGCGGTAAGCTGCTATGGCTTATTCGGGCTGCTGGCGGCGGTAGTTTTCAGCTTCTGGTATATGTCTGACCATGAGAATTTTGTAAGGTTTTCCGGGCTGCTGGCCATTCCGGCAGTAGGGATCTTCTGCATCAAAATGAGCGGCGACACCTTTTATCTGGCACTGTATAAGATTGCACTGGGCTTTTATCTGCTGTCGGTCACAGTGTTTTGTGGTGTGGATGTATCCCGCCTGTGGTTCCAGGGAAACCTATGGGCAGATATTGCGGTACGTATTGTGCTGACGGCGGGAATGGTTTATATCATCGGAAAGAAGGTGAGAAAAAACTTTCTGGAGGGTATTGACTATTTGCGGGAGGAGATGGACTGGCTAAGTGCGGTTACCGTGCTGCTCTCCATTTTGATTGCCGCTTTGGTCGCCTTCTGGCCAGGGACCCATGAGCTTTCTGCGTATCGGGTCGTGCGGACCTGTATCCTTTTTTTACTGGCTGGGATCATCCAGTACCTGGTATTCCAGCTTTATTTGCACAGGGGGAAGGAGCGCCGCTATCAGGTGGAAAAAGAATTGCTGGAAACCAATGAGCGGCTGATCTGCCGCCAGTTGGAGCTGATGCAGGAGTCGAAAAGGGAGCTTTCCAGGATACGCCAGGATGCCCGCCGCCGGTGCCTTTTGGTAGAGGAATACCTGCTAAGGGAAGAGTACGGTAAGCTCCTTTTCTATATCAGGCAGTACAGGGAAGAACTGGAGAGCCGGGAGATCGTCTGTGAATGCGGCAATGAGACCATCAGCAATATTTTGTCTGTCTATGCCAGGCGGGCAAGCGAGGAAAATATCCAGGTCACATTGAACGCCAGAGTGGACGGGAAAGTGGAGATCCGGGATATTGATCTGGTGGTGGTGATTGCCAATGTGTTTGAAAACGCCATTCACGGCTGTCTGATCGCCAGTGTGCCAAAGCCAAGGATCTATATGTCAGTGATGGAAAAGGGCAAAAAGATTGTGGTACAATGTAAAAACACCTGTGGCGTGGACTTGAAGCTGAAAAACGGTATGCCAGAGCCAGATAAGGGAGGAGGAACAGGAATGCTAAGCGCCCTTAAGGTGGTTTCTTATTACAATGGGGAGGCGGAATTTGCCATAGAGGACGGCAGATTCACCACAAGGATCCTGCTGCCCCGTATGATCCAGAAAAATGCAGGATAATGGAACTGGAAGAAAAATTGCAGGAGCCCGGGAGGGCGGATGCGGAACTGGAAGAAAATCAGCAGGAGCCCGTTAGGGCCCAGAGGAAATCGTGGCTGTGAAACAGACAGGATATCCTCTGACGGAAAAAGGTCCGGGAGGGCGGATGCGGAACTGGAATAGGAGATTACTATGTTGGGAGGTTCTTTTTGGGTTGCGCTTCTGCGCAATACCATCAGTGCAGTTTTAATGATGTCATTTTTTCTCATGCTGGACCGCCCCAGGTTTTCCATGAGAAAGACCGTGGGGTGTTATCTTGTTTTTGGCATACTGCTGATAACCGGTTACAGTCTATGGTATCTTTTTGCGGTTGTTAGCTTTGTGCAGTATGCCAGCCTGTCTTCTCTTTTTGTGATCGGGATATTCTGCGGCCTGATGAGCGGCGAAGTGGTTTACCTGTCTTTGTATAAGATGGCAGTGGCCTTTTATATGTTTTCCGTATGCATCTTTTGCGGTGTGGATGTGTCCCGCTGGTGGTTTGGCGGGAACCGGTGGGTAGATATTCTGGTGCGGTTAATTTGCATGGCCATCATTCTTGGCTTTACATGGCATAAGCTCAGGAAGCAGTTCCTGGACGGGGTGGACTATTTGATGGAAGAGATGGATATGTACAGCGCCGTTACGCTTCTGGTGTCTGTGATGATAGGGGCGGTGGTGGCATATTGGCCCAATCTGCAGGCATTTTCCATCTTCAATATGGTGCGGGCTTTTGTGACCCTGTTTATGGTGGGGGTATTGCAGTATACGATCCTCCATTTATACATTCACCTGGGACAGGAGCATTATTATCAAAAGGAAAAGGAACTTTTAGAGATCAATGAACAGTTCCTGCACTGCCAGATGGAGCTGATGAGGGAATCGGAAAGAGAGGCGGCGAGAATCCGCCATGATGTACGCCATCACACCCTTTTGATCAACGAATACATAAGAAAAGGGGAGATCGAAAAGCTGTCCGGTTATCTGGAACAATATGGGGAAGAACTGGAAAGGCCCAAAACAAAGGATATTTGCAGGAACCGTGCGGTGAACAGTATTTTGTCAGCTTATGCCCGGATGGCAGGGAACCAGGGGATCCAGGTAACCATGGATGTGATGGTGGAGGAAGATCTGGCAGTCCGGGATATTGACTGGATCGCAATTCTTGCCAATGCTTTTGAGAACGCCATCCATGGGTGTACCCGCCCTGGGCTGGTGCAGAAGGAGATCAGCATTTATATTGCCCAAAAGGGAAATAAAGTGATCATTCGGTTTTGCAACACCAGCACAGGAGAGGTAGTCTTTCACAAAGGGTTGCCCAAATCGGAAAGAGGCAGCGGGCTGGGAGTGGCCAGTATTGTTAAGACCGCATCCCGCTATGGAGGGGAAACGGATTTTTCTTTAAAGGATGGGAAATTTGTCACAAGGATCCTTTTAAATCTTCCTTCCTGATTATCAGGGCCGTTGGTTTTTCTGGATCTGGAAAGTGCTTTGGAGCAGAAGCCAGTTGGGGCGGAAAAAGCGCATAATCTGCCAGTAGCCCATCCCACGCAGGGAGTACAGGGGAAGGAGGGAGAATTTTTCCCGGTAGCTCCTTACGTCTTCGAACCAGACCTCGTGGAGCTGCCCTTCCTTTTCGTACCGGAAAAAGGGGGACATGGCGGTTTCGTCAAACTGGATAGGGACGCCAGCGTCTATGGCAAGCTGGACAGCTTCCAGGTTGCCCACCACCCTCGCCCGTGAAGAACCCTGGACAAAGGGCAGGGCCCAGTCATACCCATAGTTGGGAATACCCAGGTCGATCTTGGCAGGGAGGATGCGGGTAACTGCGTAATCCACCACTTCCCGCACTTTGTTGATGGGAGCCACCGCCATGGGGGGACCATACGTATATCCCCACTCATAAGTCATAAGCAGGACACTGTCTGCCGCCTGCCCCAGCAGTGCATAATCCTTTCCCTCATAAAGAAGCCCGGGCTGGGTATCGGAAGTTTTGGGGGCCAGGGCTACAGATACCTGGTAGCCGTATGGGGAAAGGAATTCCCTGGCCTGTGCCACAAAGTTGGCGAAGGGAATCCGGTCCTGTGGCAGGATATACTCAAAATCAATATTTACGCCTGTGAAGCTTTTTTCCTGGAGGGTGGCAAGGAGGTTTTGCAGCAGGTTATTTTTAGCTTCCCTGTTATTGATCACAGAGGTAATCAGATAATTGTTAAAATTCCCGTCAGGGCCAAAAGGGGTAAGGGTAAGGACTGGGCTTACCTGATAGGATAAGGCAGATTGGGCCATAAAGGAATCATCCGGGTTTGGGGGAAGCAGCTCCCCTTCCGGGGTAAAGCCGTAAGAAAAGACAGACAGGGAAGTAAGGTAGGGGAGGGTATCGTTTAATACATCCTGTTCAATATAAGGATAAGCATATCCGTTCACATAAGCGGGATAAGTGGGGGCAGGGGTGGGACCCGTGGACAAAAGCAGCGCCTGCCCCAGGGCAAGAGGATAGGGATAAACCAGTTGGTTGTTAAAAATAATAGAGGATGCTGATATTCCATAGCGTCCTGCTATGGAATCTACAGTATCCCCTTCTTTTACTACATAAATTTCCATAAGCTTCCTGGAGTATTTTTGTTTATTATATGCAGTCTTTTTTATTTGGTTATGGGAATGCCCAGATGGATTTTCCGGTAAATTTTCCATATAATAATGGCGGGAAGGGACACGGTCAGGTAGATGGTGGATAAAAGCCCTGCCGCCCCGCCTACCACTGCGATAATGAGAATCAGTATGTTCATAGTTTACCTCCGTAAGTCAATTATTTTTCCTGTTTATCTTAACAGAAGAAGGGGGAGCAATGAAGCGGATAAACGGTTCCTTAACGATAGTTTAACGTTATCTTAACGTTTTTTTTACAGGGAAGCAGGAGCGGATAAAAAGCGGCAGGGGGATTTCCAGTGGATTACCAGAACAATGTTGCATAATAAGGAAAAAATTACTATAATGGAGTTAAAACAGGGATTTACTTTACAGTGAGATTGCAGGAAAGGCATGGGTATGGATATGAATTATGAACAGGCATTAGAAAAGCTTGCCAGGGCAGGGCAGGAGCATGTAATGGAGCGTTATGAGGAACTGGGCAAGGAGCAGAAGGAGCTTTTGCTGGCTCAGATAGAAGCCACGGACTTTTCAGTCCTGGCATCTTTAAAACATGGAAAGGGCGGGAATGCCAGGGGGGTTATTGCCCCTTTGGCGGCCATGGAGCTTCCCCAGATCCGCCATGAGGAAGGGCGGTTCCGGGCCTTGGGGCTTGATGCCATCAGGCAGGGGAAGGTAGGGGCTGTGCTGCTGGCAGGCGGCATGGGGACTAGGCTTGGCTCCGATGACCCCAAGGGAATGTACAATATTGGCGTTACCAAAGAGGTATATATTTTTCAGCGGCTGATAGAAAACCTGATGCAGGTAGTGGAGGAGGCAGAGGCATTTATCCCCCTTTATGTAATGACCAGCGACAAAAACCACCATGCAACTGTGGAATTTTTAAAAGAACATGGTTACTTTGGCTACAGGGAAGAGTTTGTGACCTTTTTTATGCAGGAAATGGCGCCTGCCTGTGATTATGAGGGCAAGGTCTACATGGAGGAGCCCTGGAAGATTTCCACTTCCCCCAATGGCAACGGCGGCTGGTATACCTCCATGTACAAGTGGGGCGTAGCCCAGAAGGCGATGGAGGACGGCGTGGAATGGCTGAATGTTTTTGCAGTAGACAATGTGCTCCAGAGGATTGCTGACCCTTGTTTTGTGGGGGCAGCCATTGACCGCCAGTGCGATGTGGGGGCGAAAGTAGTGCATAAGTGCGCGCCGGATGAAAAGATCGGCGTGATCTGCCTGGAGGACGGGCGTCCTTCCATTGTGGAATATTATGAATTGACAGAAGAGTTAATGAATACCAAAGACGAAAAGGGAGAACCGGCGTACAGCTTTGGGGTAATTTTAAATTATCTGTTCCGGATAGCAGGGCTGGAGAAGATCCGGGAGAAAAACCTGCCCCTCCATGTGGTGGAAAAGAAAATTCCCTATATTGATGCCCAGGGCAACCACATAAAGCCCCAGGAGCCTAACGGGTATAAGTTTGAACAGCTTGTGTTGGACATGATCCATGAGCTGGATAGCTGCCTGCCCTATGAGGTGGAGAGGAATAAGGAATTTGCCCCCATTAAAAACAAGACAGGGATTGATTCCGTGGAGAGCGCAAGGGCGCTGTGTAAGGAAAACGGGATCCTATTGTAGTATGGCTTTCAAGGCAGCGTCCTCCACGGGTTAACATTTTGACAGGTATGAATAACATTGCAGCCTTGTTAAATAAAGCGGTGCCGGGTTAAAATGATATCAGTGAAAGAACATTTATCAATTGATTGAAAACAGAGGAGGTAACAAAATGGCAATTTTGGTTACAGGCGGCGCGGGCTATATTGGAAGCCATACCGTGGTAGAGCTGCAGCAGGCTGGTTACCAGGTAGTGGTAGTGGATAATTTAAGCAATTCCAGCGAGAAGAGCCTGCAGCGGGTGGAAAAGATTACCGGAAAGCCGGTTACTTTTTACAAAGCGGACATTCTGGACAGGGAGGCGCTGAACGCCGTATTTGATAAGGAAAAAATTGATTCCTGCATCCATTTTGCAGGCTTAAAGGCAGTAGGGGAATCCGTACAAAAGCCCTGGGAATATTATGAGAACAATATCGCAGGCACCTTAACGCTGGTGGATGTGATGAGGCAGCGGGGAGTGAAGAATATCATCTTTTCTTCTTCAGCCACGGTTTACGGCGACCCGGCGGAGATTCCCATTACGGAGGAATGCCCCAAGGGAGCATGTACTAACCCTTATGGCTGGACCAAGTCCATGCTGGAACAGATCCTTATGGACATGCAGAAGGCAGACCCGGAATGGAATGTGATCCTGCTCCGTTACTTTAACCCCATTGGTGCCCACAAAAGCGGGACTATGGGAGAGAACCCCAACGGCATTCCCAATAACCTGATGCCCTATATCACCCAGGTAGCGGTAGGGAAGCTGAAAGAGCTGGGCGTATTCGGCAATGATTACGACACCCCGGACGGGACCGGAGTCAGGGATTATATCCATGTGGTGGACCTGGCAATGGGACATGTAAAGGCACTGAAGAAGATTGAGGAAAAGGCAGGGCTTTGCATCTACAATCTGGGCACTGGCACCGGCTACAGCGTTTTGGATATTGTGAAGAATTTTGAAGAGGCTACAGGGGTGAAGATCCCTTATGTGGTTAAGGAAAGGCGGGCGGGGGATATTGCTACCTGCTATGCCGACGCAGCCAAGGCAAAGAAGGAGCTGGGCTGGGAGGCACAGTATGGTATCCGGGAAATGTGTGAGGATTCCTGGAGATGGCAGAGCAATAATCCCAACGGATACGAAAACTAATACCTAGCACCGTCAGGTTAAATATGGATAGGTGATTTATTCACAGTTGGAATTACCCACCTGGCCCAAAGGGCCGGGTGGGTAAAAATATCTTCTAAACGCTGCCTTGCAGCGTTTGTTTTTTGTTACAGTTCCTGCGGCTCTGCACGGGAAATTTTCCTGCATAGAACTCTCCCGCCTGGATCTGGTTTTCCTTGTTTTCTATGTACAGTCTGGCTCCATGCCGTCTAACATGCTAACCGCCTGCCCCGGATATATTCTTTTATTTTATCAGATATGTCTTGGGGGGGGCAACCAGCCCCAGTTCTTCTTTGGGTGTTCCTGGTACAAAAAGCAGGAAGGGAAAAACAAACGCCTCGGTTTTAGGCTACATATAAATACATAAATATAAAGTGGCAGATGCTCCCCCCCATGACAAACAGGTGGAAAATTTCGTGGGAGCCAAAGTAGGCATGCCTGCCGTTAAATACCGGAAGCTTCAGGGCGTAAATCACGCCTCCCGCGGTATAGACCAGCCCCCCGGCCAGGAGCCATCCGAAAGCGGCGTGGGGAAGCACGTTCCACAGGGGGCCGAATACGCCCACACAGACCCAGCCCATAGCGATATAGATAACCGATGAAAACCATTTGGGGCAGGTAATCCAGCAGGCTTTCAGCAGCATCCCTGCCAGTGCGATGCCCCACACAACGGCCAGCAGCGTGTAACCGATACTGCCTCCTAAAACAATCAGGCACACTGGCGTATAGGAGCCTGCAATCAGTACAAAAATCATCATATGGTCCAGCTTGCGGAAAGCCCGCAGTGCCTTTCCGCCAATGTTCAGGGAGTGGTAAACGGTGCTGGCGCCATAAAGCAGTATCATGCTCAAAGAAAAAATACCAAGTGCCGGGAGGGACCTGCTGCTGCCGGGCGTGAGGGCGGCTTTCGCTAAGAGGGGCGCGGCGGCAAAAACCGCCATCAGCATACCGATAAAATGGGTAATGGCACTGCCTGGTTCACGTATTGTAATTTGCATAATGGGACCTCCTATTCCAGTTCCGCCCCTGCCTGGCCGGCGGCCGCTGGCTGGCCTTCCTGGTAGGGGAGTGGTATCATGTAGTTTTGAAAACTATGTTTAATATGTTTTAATACTACTACTAAGCATCCCTGATGTCAAATAAATTATGCAAAACTATGGAAATAATTTTTCTGGCATAAACCTGGCACAGGCCTTCTGGTGGGTCAGTCCTCCTCGATCACATGGATTTCCAGGTAGTCAAAATCAATGGCTTCAATAAAATTGTCCTGGGAAAAGCGTACCTTATCGTGTTTTTTAAACTCTGCCACCGTTGCGTCCAGCCAGATAGGCTTTCCCAGGTCAAATTCATAGCAGATTTCATCCAGCGCCTGGAAAACCTTATGGGTGCGGGTATCGTTGCTGCCATTGCAGACCACGGTATCCTTAAGTAAACGGGTGTCTTTGAAAATTTTTGCCCACATTCTGAACATATCACTGATCCTCTGTATCTTTCAATTTGCTGATTTTGAAAATGGAATATGTACCTATCATACCATAGGGGAGGGAAGTTTGGAAGTGGGCTTCCAGACGGCCCATGGGACCATTTAGCCTAAAGGAAACAGGAAATATATTTACGCTTAGGGCCATCATCCAGATAAGCTGGAGCCATTGATATTATTGTGTAATTCAAGTATAATAGTAATTGTGCAGCAGGTATTTTCAAGATTGGGGAAAATCTTGCCAGGTAAAAATATACAAAAGAAAGGTAGAAAAGATGGCAGATACAAATTTAGCACAGGCAGTTGAGGCAACAATTGGCTCAAGTTCCTATGATACAAATGTAAAATTCCTGCTTGCAGATAAACAAATACTGGCGCGGATTTTAAAGTATGCCGTCCAGGAATTTAAGGAAATGCCGATTGAGGATATTATGGCAAGTATTGGCGAAGATATTGAAATCGGGACAAGGGCGCTGGATGCAGGGCTTTCGAACCTGGGACGTGTAAACGTATCCGGTACGGAAGACAATATTCCAGGAGAGGGAAAAATCTTCTTTGATATCCGTTTTACTGCATACCATAAGGAAACGGAAATGAAATTTTTAATAAATTTGGAGGCACAAAGGTCGTCAGATCCCAGTAAACTAGGGTATCATCTGGAGAACCGGGTCATATTTTATCTTGCCAGAATGGTCTCATCACAGAAACAGACCGAATTTTACCACAGTGACTATGATAATTTAAAAAAGGTCCGGAGCATTTGGTTATGCCTGGATAACAGCGAGGATGGCGACGCCATTGAGGAGATAGGCCTTAGCAGGAAGACCGTTTTTGGAAAAAAAGTAAATCCATATGGCATAGACTTGATGCGGGGCATCATTATCAATGTAAGGAGCGGGGAAACGATAGAGGATTCCCGCAATGAATTAATCTCCATGCTGGAGAACCTGCTTTCTAAGGCAAGCGTGGAAGAAAAGAAACGTATACTTACAGAAAAATATGGGATGATAATGACAACCGAACTGGAAGGGAGGATGCAGACTATGTGTAATTGGTCGGAAGCAATTAAGGAAGCAAGCTTTGAGGAAGGCATTAAAAAAGGCATTGAAAAAGGTATTGAAAAAGGCATTGAAAAAGGCATGAAAAAAGGTATTGAAGAAGAGCGCCTTAATGCTATTGAAAGGATGGTCCAGGCTGGCCTTACAAAGGAGCAGATTATATCTTGTGGCTATACCGATGGAGAGTTTGCTGAGGTGGTAAATGCACTTTGTGCGTACACATAATCATCTATTTTTAGTTGCATATTGAAACCATATCATAAAATTGTACCTGAGTTTCGGCTCAGGTGTTTTTATGTGCAGGGGCGCACAGATGAAATTGTTGCTTACGCAACGTGTGCCCCGCGCGGCGAGTAGGGAGAAACCCTTCCCTGCTTGATTGTTTTTCGCAGGTATTGTATAAATCAATAAATAGTAATAAAATACGGGCGTCGGCATATTTATATATAGTATGCTGTTTTTGCGCAGCAGTATCCCTGGCTTATGGGAAACTGCATTGTAAAGGGGAAATTATTTTGTAAAATATTATAATATAGTACAAACAAAAAAGACCACAGGCAGGGGCAAATTGAAAAAAGCCAATAAATATAAAAAAATAATAAATTTATTGTGAAATATGTACATTGATGTATAATATATGGTAAAATACTTTATAAGTAATAATCAAAGGATAAGGCAGATAGATAGCCAGGCGCTGGCAGGGGCCGGGCTAGGGTATCGTTAAAAAGAATTAGGCGGTATGGGTTATGGAATTAAGAGCGGAACGGGACAGCGACATAGACAGTTGGAAGGAAGTAATATTGATATACAATTCTGCACTGAAGCAGATTTCAACGAAACTGGAAATATTGAACGATGAATTTCAGCATGTACATAGATATAATCCCATTGAGCATATCAAATCCAGGATTAAAACCTCTGAGAGCATTGTAAAAAAGCTGAAAAAACATGGGTATGAATCTACAATCCAGAATATGGTGGACTATGTAAACGACATTGCGGGTATCCGGGTGATCTGTTCCTTTACGTCGGATATTTACCGGATAGCGGAGATGATCACCAACCAGAGCGATATTAAGGTGATTTCCGTAAAGGACTACATTGTAAATCCCAAATCCAGCGGTTACAAAAGTTACCATATGCTGGTAACCGTGCCGGTATATTTATCTGACCGGATTGAAGACACCAAGGTGGAGATCCAGATCCGGACAGTGGCAATGGACTTCTGGGCCAGCCTGGAGCATAAAATCCACTATAAGCTGGAAAATAATGCGCCGGAATACATAAAGGATGAACTGGTAGAGTGCTCCAGGATGATATCTGCCCTGGATGATAAAATGCTTTCTTTGAATGAAGAGGTGCTGAGCATCAGCCAGCGGCGCAACGCTTCCGGGCTTTAGGGAAGAATTTTTTGGATGGGATAAAATGGACTGCAGAAAGTAAAACGCTATGGGGAACCCCTATAGCGTTTTTTTAACATAAGGGCAGTTTCCGGAGCGTGCTGCCCGTTGCTTCAATAAGCCGGCCCGCGGAGCGCGACGGCGTTTGTTTGGCATAAGGATGTCTGGCGGAGCCTGGCATCCGTTGTTGCGTATGGGCACCTGGCGGAAGAATGCCAGGAGGCTGGCGGGGGGCATTCCGGCATTTGGCCCTGGAATGAGGAGTGCCCAGACACATTTCTGCGCCTGGGCTATTATGAAAAAATTTATCTATGCGTGTAATGAAAACATTACATAATGCCTTTGTTTGATTTAAGTATAATATACCGCATAATTATGAACAGACTATGAACACTATGTAAAAATACAGTTAATTATTACAACATGGGAAAAAGATGGAAAATAAAAGTATGCAAACTGCACAAAATAAGCGGCACCGGTTATGGGACTGGCAGGAGTTGATTGTAAAAAGGCAATAAAAGTGTTAAGATACAAAGTAAGTGTGATGTTGGAAAATGTATTGGGATACCCCGGAGGAATGACGATGGATAATTTTATGGATAAGGTAGCACAGAAATTGAACTCACAGGAAATCATTCGGGCAAACGCCGCAGCAGATGCCGCCGCCCTTGAAAATCTGGAAAGACAGCTTGCCCTGTTTAAGGAGCAGATGGAAAAATATGACGAGTGCCTCCAGGAAATGCGCAGGCTCAACCTGAAAAACATTGAAAGCGCCCAGGATATACAGGAGCTGGCAGTGCGGGCCAATGAGAAGCTGGGGCAGATGGCAGGGGAGGTGGAGGAGGCTTCCCTGTCAAGGATTAAGGAGGCGTCGGAGCTTTCCATTGCCGGCATCAGCCGGACACTGGAGGAGAGCCTTGCCAAGATTGCGGAGATCAAGGACAACCCGGAAAGCCTGGAGCAGATCATTGGCAATTTGGGAAAGGCCCAGGAAAAGACAGAGGAAGCATTTAAGAGCCTGGAAGATTATTTACATACGGACAATGTGAAGGTCTACCGTAATGTGCAGGCGTCCATGATAGAGGAGCTGGGCAAGCAGACAGAGGAAATAAAGGAAGGGCAGGAAAAACTGGGACAGGGCAGCAGGAAGCTCATGCCCTTTGTGGTCGGGGCGCTGGTATTTTCCGCTATCAGCATGATAATCAACATTTTGGGGATTTTTGGCTTATTTTAATTTGGCAGGTTCTGGCGCCGGGGAGGGAGGGCAGATATTTTTATGCATAAGAAGGAAAAACAAGTACCTGCAAAACGGCAAAGCTGGAAACCGGGGAACATGCTCTACCCGGTCCCGGCGGTGCTGGTCACAGTGGCGGGCAAAGGGGGGGATCCCAATATTTTTACAGTGGCCTGGGCAGGCACCATATGCAGCGACCCGCCCATGTTATCCATTTCCGTGCGCCCTTCCCGGTATTCCCACAGAATGATAGAAGAAACGGGGGAATTTGTGGTCAACCTGACTACCCGGGGGCTGGCTTTTGCCACAGACTACTGTGGGGTAAAAAGCGGCCGGGATACGGACAAGTTCAGGGACATGAAGCTGCACCTCCTGCCAGGGGAGGTGGTGAAGGCACCCCTTTTGGAGGAAAGCCCGGTAAATATTGAGTGCTGCGTAAAACAGATTCTGCGCCTGGGCAGCCATGATATGTTCCTTGCCCAGGTGGCCGCTGTACATGCCCAGGAGGCCTATATGGACAGCAAGGGGCGTTTCCGGCTGGATAAGGCACAGCCCATCGCCTATTCCCACGGGGGCTATTACCTGCTGGGAGAGAAGCTGGGAACCTTTGGCTACAGTGTCAGGAAATAGAAAGCAATCCAGAAAATAAGTAAATGATGGAAAGAAGATATTCTTTACAAGTAAAATAATTGCTGATAGAATAAATCTGTTACAAAAATGTTACAAAACCAGCGGGGTTTTGGAATAACCAGCGGAGCAGATGGATGTCTATGAAAAAATTGACACGTTATTATAGAAAATTAAAAATAAGGAATATCAAAATAGCGGTACTGGCAGTAATTGCCAGTATCTTTTTCCTGCCCTCTATAGTACCTTTTGAAAAAACGGGCAATAATATGTTTGCAATACTTTTAAATAATCAGGAGGTTGGGGTGACGGCATCAAAGGAGGAAGCCCATAAGTGCGTCCTGGAGGCAAGGCGCCGGATTGCCCTGGGAAGCAACGAACTGTTGCTGGTGGAAAGCGACCTTAAGACCCTTGGGAGTGAGGTCCTCTGGGGGAAGGTGGACAGGCCTGAGGAGATTGTTGAAAATATGGTGCAGGTTTTATCAAAGGGGCTGGAAGGGAGCCTGCGCAGGTCATATATAGTTAAAATCAATGAATACACGGTGAACCTTTCCAGCCAGCAGGAGGTGCTGGGGCTTTTGCAGGCTGCCATTGACAAGTATGACGGGGAGGGCAGGTACCATGCGGACCTTACCCTTGACCCCTCCCGGGAGCTTCCCGTACTCACCTCCCGGATCAGGGAGAAGGAAGAAGCGGCGGGGGAAGTACAGCAGGTGGTAAACATGGAGGCAGGCATCCATGCGGAGCTGACGGAGGTTTTTGAGGAAGTGGAACCGGCGGCAGGGGAGATGGATTTTTCGGACTATGGGCTGGGGCTTATTTCCATGGAATACGGGGATGAGATCGAGGTGGTGGAGGCTTACCTAAGTGACAGCGCCATCACGGATTTGGAAACCGCTATCCGGGAGGTGACCCAGGATGAGGAGAAAAACGGCGTCTATGAGGTGGTGGCAGGGGACACCCTTTCGGAGATTGCCATCAAGACCAACATTCCCCTGGACCGGCTGATCGACTTGAATGACTCCCTGGAAGATGAGCGTTCCCTGATCAGGGCGGGAGACGAGCTGGTCATTACGGTACCCCAGCCCAAACTGACGGTAGTGCGCCAGGAGGAGATGTATTACGAGGAGGATTACGAGGAAGAGGTGGTCTATATTGACAACGATGAATGGTATACCACTGAGAAAAGAACTCTCCAGGAACCTTCTGCCGGGCACCGGAAGGTGATTGCACTGGTAACTTTTGAGAATGACAAAAAGACAGCCCAGGAGATCATCAAGGAAGAAGTGACATACCCGGCGGTGGCGAAGGTTGTGGAGCGGGGGACCAAGATCCCGCCTACTTATATCAAGCCCATTTCGGGCGGGCGCAAGTCTTCCGGCTTTGGGCCAAGAAGCAGGCCTACCAAGGGCGCCAGCAGTTACCATAAGGGCATTGACTGGGCAACCCCCACAGGGACGGCGGTCCATGCCTCCTGCGGCGGCACAGTGGCCAGGGCAGGCTGGGGGAGCGGCTATGGCTATGTGGTGTATATTAACCATCCTGACGGCAGGCAGACCAGGTACGGGCACTTAAGCAAGGTATTGGTATCCGCGGGCCAGACGGTTTCACAGGGACAAAAGATTGCATTAAGCGGGAATACAGGCGTCAGTACAGGGCCACATCTTCATTTTGAGATACTCATCAACGGCTCACAGGTAGACCCGCTGAAGTATATGAACTAATGTTTGATGTTTACAAATGCCCATGATATGATATAATGTACGTTAGCGAACCTAATGGGCTCGCCTTATTGGAGGATGAATTTACAAATGTATTTGATTATAGAGATTTTATTTTGATTATATAGAGGTATACTAATGGAACAGTATGCAATAAAGGGCGGGAATCCGCTGGTGGGAGAGGTGGAGATTGGCGGCGCGAAAAATGCGGCGCTTGCCATTCTGGCTGCTTCCATTATGACGGACGAAACTGTATTGATAGAGAACGTGCCGGATGTCCGGGACACAAATGTAATGTTACAGGCAATTGGGAGTATTGGAGGCGTTGTAGAAAAGCAGGATAGGCATACGGTAAAAATTACCGGTAAGGCTATCAGGGAACTGATTATAGAAGATGATTTTATCAAGAAGATAAGGGCTTCTTATTATTTTTTGGGGGCCCTGCTGGGCAAATACAAAAGAGCCCAGGTGACGCTGCCGGGAGGATGCAATATCGGGCTACGTCCCATTGACCAGCATATTAAAGGTTTCCGCGCCCTGGGGGCGGAGGTAAGGATAGAACATGGCCTGATTATCGCGGAGGCGGAGCGGCTCCGGGGAAGCCACATTTACATGGATGTGGTCACTGTAGGGGCAACCATAGACATTATGATGGCGGCAGCCATGGCGGAGGGGCAGACCATCATTGAAAATGCTGCCAAGGAACCCCATGTGGTGGATGTAGCCAACTTTTTAAACAGCATGGGCGCAGTGGTAAGGGGCGCGGGCACGGATGTGATCAGGATCAAGGGCGTGGCCAGGCTCCATGGGACGGAGTATGCCATTATTCCCGACCAGATAGAGGCAGGGACCTTTATGTTTGCGGCAGCTGTGACCAAAGGGGATGTGACAGTGAAGAACGTGATCCCCAAGCACCTGGAGTCCATCAGCGCCAAACTCACGGAAATTGGCTGCGAGGTGGAGGAATCGGACGATGCGGTAAGGGTGGTGGCAGCGAAGCCCCTGACACATACCCATGTAAAGACCCTTCCCTACCCGGGCTTCCCCACGGACATGCAGCCCCAGATTACTGTTGCCCTGGGGCTGTCTAAAGGGACCAGTATTGTAACGGAAAGTATTTTTGAAAACCGGTTTAAATATGTGGATGAGCTTACCAGGATGGGAGCCAGCATTAAGGTGGAGGGCAATACCGCCATTATTGACGGCGTCAGTATGTACACCGGGGCGAGCATCAGTGCGCCGGACCTGCGGGCAGGCGCGGCCTTGGTGATTGCCGGGTTATCTGCGGAAGGGACCACAGTTATTGATGATATTAAGTTTATTGAGCGGGGCTATGAGGACTTTGACCTGAAGCTGCGTGGTTTGGGGGCGCAGATAGAAAAGGTGAATTCCGAGCGTGAGCTTAAGAAGTTCCGCCTGAAAACCGGCTGAAAAACCATTCAACACCAGTGGGGAATGGAGAGCCCCATTTATGGACGGAAAAGAAAGAAGCCCTGATTAAATCAGAGCTTCTATTGTTATATCCGGATGCTGGCTCAAATCCAGAAAACCATAATTTGTCTGTACAGTGGGGGCGGACAGCTTCTCTTTGTGGATAAATACCACCTTGCCGGTATCGCCGTTGCTAAGGCGTACATCGTTGAGCAGGTAAGTATTGACTACATTTTCAAGGAAAGTCAGGATAAGCCCCGGGTCGTACTTCTGCAGCCCTTCGCTTTCAAAAAGCTCAATCGCCTGGAAAGGGCACAAAGGCCCGCGGTAAATCCTGGCACTGGTCATAGCCTCATAAACATCTGCAATGGATACCATCCTGGCATAGATGCCGATTTCATCGCCCTTTAAGGAAAGGGGATAGCCGCTGCCGTCGCACCGCTCATGGTGCATCCGCACGGCGTCAAGAATTGCAGGATTCAGGCCGGAACCCTGCAGGATACGGTAGCCCTCTTCAGGGTGGGTTTTTACGACATCAAATTCGTTCCCGGTAAGCACCCCGGGCTTTTTAATGATGGTGTCAGGGATTTTGGTCTTCCCGATATCATGAAGCAGCCCGCTGATGGTGGCTAATGATATTTCCTCTTCATCCATCCGCAGCCATCTTGCGAACACATTACAGATCAGCGCAACATTAATGGAATGTATGTAAGTGGCATCGTCATATTCCCTCATATTATGGAGAATATCGAAAAAGTTGGGTGTCTTGGCGCAAAGCTTGATGCAGCCCAGGGTTTCGTTGACTAGCTTGTCAACGTCCAGGGGAGATCCCTTCTCCACCACATCGTTGATCACAGATTTAAAGTTGGCCACATCGTTTTCAAATTCTGCCTGGAAGTTTATAAACTCGGCGCTTTTCCGCAGCCGCTGGCTGAAGGAAGGGCCTGAGGGCAGGGAAACGGCGGGCGCGTCCACGGTTTCATCCTCTATTTTTACGGAAATCACGGAATAGGAGGCAAGCTTGGTAATTGCCTTGTCGTTTAAAACCAGCCCTTTGGGCAAAATTAGCTGGTCGTTAAAATTGTAAACATCCTCGGCAGTGACCATGCCGGGAAATAGTTCGGAAGTCTTAAGTCGTCTCATAAAATATTCCCTCATGTTTAATAAACTTTAATCTTTATTCATATTCTATTATAAGTTTATTGTAATTTTCTGTCAATGTGATAAAAGCCGCGAAATACAAATTTTGTTTGACTGTAAAAAACTATTGACAAAGCCTCGTATATGGTGTAAACTCTGTCTCAGATATGAAAATTCAATATTGTGTGAATCTCTTATTCAGAGTGGTGGAGGTACATAGGACCTGTGAAGCCACGGCAACCCCCGGAAGAGGAAGGTGCCTACCTGAGCGAGCAAGCGGCCATTTGGCCTTCGAACAATAAGAGGATTTGATTATCGTTTATCGGGTCCGCTTATGTAAGCGGACTTTTCTGCGTGCTGTGCATGCAGGAAGCCATAAATTGCATCCCATTGGCCTGGCGTGGGCCAAAGAGGGATACATACTGGTAATATTTTGCAGAGAATGAAGTGGGAGTGCTTCAGAATGGAGGGAAACATGGAAAAACATTTATTTACTTCAGAATCAGTAACGGAAGGGCATCCGGACAAAGTCTGCGATGCCATCTCTGACGCGATTCTGGATGCATGTATGGAAAAAGACCCCATGAGCCGTGTGGCATGTGAAACTGCTACCTGTACAGGCTTCGTGCTGGTAACAGGGGAGATCACTACCAACGCTTATGTGGATATTCAGAAAATCGTGCGGGACACGGTTAAGGAAATCGGCTATACCAAGTCCGAATACGGCTTTGACGGCAACACCTGCGCAGTGTTTGTGGCCATTGATGAGCAGTCGGCAGACATTGCCATGGGCGTGGATAAGGCCTTGGAGGCAAAGCAGGGCGATGCTGCGGAAAATAAAATGACCGATGAGGAAATTGAGGCCATAGGAGCCGGGGACCAGGGGATGATGTTTGGCTATGCAACCAACGAAACGGAAGAATATATGCCCTATTCCATTTCCCTTGCCCACAAGCTTGCCCTGCAGCTTACCAAAGTGCGCAAGGATGGGACACTCCCTTACCTGCGCCCGGACGGGAAAAGCCAGGTTTCCGTGGAATATGACGAGGCTGGGAAGCCCATCCGCCTGGAGGCTGTAGTGCTTTCCACCCAGCATGACGAGGACGTGTCCCAGGAACAGATCCATGAGGACATCAAAAAATATGTTTTTGACCCGGTTCTGCCGAAAGAGCTGACAGATGAAAATACCAAGTATTTCATCAATCCCACAGGCCGTTTTGTTATCGGGGGGCCTCATGGGGATGCAGGCCTTACAGGCCGGAAGATCATTGTGGACACCTACGGCGGTTATGCACGCCACGGCGGCGGCGCTTTCTCCGGCAAGGACTGCACCAAGGTAGACAGAAGCGCGGCTTACGCGGCACGTTATGTGGCCAAGAACATTGTAGGCGCTGGGCTGGCAGATAAGTGCGAGATCCAGTTATCCTATGCCATCGGCGTGGCACAGCCTACTTCTATTATGGTTGACACCTTCGGCACCGGAAAGCTGGACAATGAAAAGCTGGTGGAAATTATCAGGGAAAAATTTGACCTCCGCCCGGCGGGAATCATCAAAATGCTGGATCTGCGCCGCCCCATTTACAAGCAGACGGCCGCTTACGGGCATTTCGGCCGCAACGACCTGGACCTGCCCTGGGAGAAGCTGGATAAGGCAGAGGAATTGAAGAAGTATTTACAGTAAGAAACAAAAGTTGGTTTTAAAAAGGCATATGCGGTTTCGCATATGCCTTTTTCTGGCAATAACAGCCAGGACCAAATACGCTGCCAGGGGACAGGCCCTATTCCAGCATAATCTCCTTTAACGGGGCCTTTTCCATTTTCCTGGCATAAGCCAGCATAATAGTTTCGTAGAGAACCACAAATGCCGCCAGTGTGGCCGCCATGGCCGGAAAGTCAAAGCCATACGCAGGCATCCCTTCCATATCCTGAAAAACAAATTCCACCATAACCTTCAGTAGCCCATATTGATAAACAGTCCCCAGGGCAAAGCCCAGGTAAGCCCATGGGCGGTAGCCTCCCAGCACCGCCCGGGCACAGTCCCGGGCGCCATATCCAAAGACCTTCATCATGGTGATGGTTTTACCGTTTGCCCTTACCACAGAAGTAGTGGCAAGAAACAGGGTGACTACCGCCAGGAAAATGCCGATGCAAAAGATCATGGCAGCCATCATGGCGCTGGCCAGCGCTTCCATACTGGCGGACATCTGTACCATGGAGGAGAAGCAAAAGACCGCAAAGGTGATAAAAAAGACCAGGGATTTGCGCTGCCTCACATTGCTCCGGGACAGCTCCTGCAAAAAAGGCAGGCAGGAAACCTTTTTCGCTTTTTTGGCCTTTGTGCCAGAGGTTCCCCGCAGAAGGGACAGGGCAGGGACTCCCAGCTTGTGGTAGCTGTAAAATATTGCCAGCAGGGCGAAGAAAGCCGTGGGGGCCGCCACAAGGGCAAGGAAAAGCCACGGATGGAAATGCATCCGGATTTCCGGGAGAAGCCCGTCTTTATTTTGCATTTCATAAAACCTGGGCATAAGAAAGAGCCATGAGGCCCCATAGCCCAGCCCTGTCCCCGCCAGCACGCAGCCGCCAAAAGCGGAAAAGCCCACTGCCATCTGCAGCCGGGAATAACCCAGGGCTTTCAGGATTCCCAGTTCCTTTTTGTGGGTATCAATATAATGCCCTATGTAAAAACACAAAAGCACAATGGAGGTAAGGAAAAGGCATCCCCCGCTGACGCCGCAGATCACTTTGCCGTTCATTTCCATGATTTTGTAAACCGGTTCATAAACGGGAAAGTCCGCCCGCTGTTTCAAAGCCAGCAGGTCCAGATTGAAGTTGAGGAACATAGCGCAGACAATTACCGCGCAGAAGGCCACGGCCAGGATGCCGGCCATTTTGAAAAGATCTTTGATGGTGATGATCATTACAGCCACCTTGCCTTTCTCCCGGTTTTACCAGGCAATTTCATAAGCGCCCTTTGGCGCAGCGTTTTCGTATTGCTCCACAATCTGCCCGCTGTTCATGCGGATCACCCGGTTTGCCATATAGGCAATGTTGGCATTGTGGGTGACCATAACCATGGTAAAGCCCTGTTCCTTTTGCAGCTTTACAATGTAGTCCAGCACCTGCCGCCCGGTACGTTCGTCCAGCGCCCCTGTGGGTTCGTCCAGGTAAAGCACCCGGGGTTTTTTGGAAAGCGCCCTGGCCACGGCGGCCCGCTGCTGCTCCCCGCCGCTTAATTCATGGGGATATTTGTTTTCCTTCCCGGAAAGCCCCACTGCGTTTATCACCTGCCGGTAATCCTTGTTGCCAGCCAGATCGGCACCCATTTTTACGTTCTTATCCACATCCAGGTTTGGCAGTAAAAAGTACTGCTGGAAAATGTAACCTATCTGGTCCCGCCGGAATCTGGTAAGTTCCTTGTCGCTTAGGGAGGAGATGTCCTTTCCCCCATAGGAAACGGTCCCGCTATCTGCCTGTTCCAATCCGGATATGACGTTTAAAAGGGTGGATTTTCCTGAACCGGAGGCACCAAGGACCACCAGGAAATCCCCTGGTGCAATGGTGAAGGAAATCCCTTTCAGGACTTCGGTTTTGCTGGCCCCTGTGCCGTAAGATTTTGTTATATTCTCTATTTTGATCATTTTTCACAATCCCTTTCTGTCTATTTCCCTTGCCTGGCCTTTGGTCAATTATCCTTTGGCTGGGCTGCCAGGAGGCTTTTAAAAACTTCTGTTAACCGTTCTGCGATTTCTTCCATTGTGTAATCGCAGAGCTTTGTAACACACATAGCGGCAATGCCGTGGGTATAGGTCCATAGATGCTGGTATACCCGTTCCGCTGCCTGGCGGCTTAGGTGGTGGGGCTCCTGCACGGATTTTAAAATCTGCCCATAGCTGGCGTCTATTTCAGGCAGAATATTGGCGATGCCTGTATGCCTGGGGTTGGCGCTCATGAACAGAAGCTGGAATAATTGGGGCTCTTCCATGGCGAAGGTGATATAACTAAGCCCTACCCCCCTAAAAGCATTTTCGCTTTGCAGCCCCCTTTCGATATAGTGCCGATAGTGTTCTTTGGCACAGGCAACCACCTGGGCTTTTACCTGGTCCATATTTTCGAACACCGTAAAAATGGGCCTGGCAGAGCTGCCCAGCCGGTTCCCCAGTTCCCGGGCGGTAAGCTTTTCCAGCCCCTGGGTCCTGGTAATCTCAAAGGCGGCATTTATTATTTCCTCTTTTTTAAATTTGGCTTTCGGCGGCATGGCATCCCTTCTTTCTAAAACTGATGTTTTAAATTATATGTTTTAATATAATGCAAACAGCGGGTACTGTCAAGCAAGATAAATCTGTTTTTTTTGCCTATCCTGGAATGATATGCTATAATATTTTATGATATCAGTTCCGTTGCAGCGTTAGCTGGAAGTGCGGCAATGGGTGAAAAAGCTGCAACGGATGTGGGCTGGCAAAGAGAGGAAAAGGAAGGCAGGAGGTGTACGTTTATGGGGATGTATGAGGAGATAGATAAAGAGACAATGGAGCTTTTGCTAAGTTCCCTGGCGGAGCGGACGTTATCGGGAAAGCAGAAGTGGGAGGGGATGGACTATAAGCCCATATCTTTTGTGCTGGAGAATGAAGACACCCAGGAGGGGGCTTTTATTTCCCAGATGTTTGAAATGGAGACAGAGTTTAAAGGCAGGAGCTATACCCTGGAGTTGATGGAGCAGGTTTCCCTTCCCTCCGGCAAGGGGGACATTTCCGGGTCATTGGCTTATGAGGGAGATGTGTGGGGAAAATATGATTTCGCCCTGTGCTTTGACGAAAAATATCAGGAGAATGGCGCACAACATTTAGGGGAGGCCTTTGCAGGCTCCCCAGTGGTAAAATTGATGGATGCCGTTGTGTCAGTGTTCCAGGGATCGGAAGCGGAAAGCCGGGGGTTTTCCTATGCCAGATATTTTAACCAGGAAGGAATTGCCCCTAAGTGGAAGAAGATGCCGTTGGTAAAGCTGGGGGAGAGGCTGATGGAGGAAAAGCGGATGCAGGATTTCCACCGGATCGTTTTGGATACCGTATACCGGGAGGAATTGCTGGGGGAATGCCAGTGCCTGCAAGGCGGCGTATGCGGGCCTGAATAAAGCTTACAGCATAGAGGCTGGCCTGTATTGCAGGGCAGAAAACAGGGAAAGAGAATTGACATGGGGCAACTATTATGATAGTCTGGATTTGGTAGACTATTATAATAGTTGTTTTGTTTTTGGGACAGTAAAGGATGCGCAGGCATTTAGGGAAAAGCGGGAAGGGGATGGCCAAATGAAACTATTTGATTCTGAAAGAAAAGTAATGGAAGTGCTGTGGCAGCAGGGAGATACCGCCGCCGGGCAGATTGTGAAGATTTTAAAGGAAGAGATTGGATGGAACCGGAATACCACCTACACAGTAATAAAAAAATGTGTAGATAAGGGGGCAATCAGAAGGGAAGAGCCGGGCTTTGTCTGCCATGCGCTGATATCCCGCCAGGAAATCCAGGACTATGAGACCGAGGAGCTGATTGACAAAATGTTTGACGGTTCAAAGGAAAAATTTTTCGCGGCCTTTTTAGACGGCAAGAAACTATCCGGGGAGGAAGTAGAGCAGCTTAAAAAGATGATTAACGATCTAAGCTGAAGTAAAAAGGGCAGATGCGGGACAGTACCCACAGCATTTGCCCGTGAAGAGCCCCAGAGGAAATGCTGGCTGGGGAGCAGACAGGATTTGCTCTGCCGAACAAGGGCACTGGGAGGGCAGATGCGGGACTGGAATGGAGGAAAAGAATGAATCTAGTGCAGATGAGCCTGACGGCTGGAATATTGATTGTTGGAATTATGGCGTTCCGCTTCTTCTTTGTACACAGGCTGCCCAAGGGCGTTATGGTTTTGTTATGGGAAATTGCCATTTTGCGTTTACTGCTGCCTTTTGCGCTGCCTTTGCCCGCGCCGGGGATCGGCAGCTTGGGAAACATAAAGGACCGGCAGGGGATTGTGAAAGTGGAAACAGCGGTGGGCGCAGCAGAGGCGGAATATGATGGGAAGCAAGTGGTTACCACCACCATCACATCCCAGGGGCTGGAGGGGAACCTGAAACTGGTTTTGTGGCTGGCCTATTTCCTGGGAGCCGGGGGAATGATGGCAGGTTCCTTTTATTTGTACCACAGGGACAGCCAGCTGTTCCGGGAGGGGCTCCCCATGCCGGAGCGTGAGAGGGCGCTTCTTTTGGCGGCTGTGGGGGAAGCGGGCAGAAGGCGGATGAAAAAAGTGAGATTTCAGGTATCTGACCGCACGGCAACGCCTGTAACCTATGGGATATTCCGCCCGGCCATTGTTTTTCCCAAGGGTATTGGCCAAACACAGGGAAGGGAGGCCGGGCTTTGCCTGGCACATGAGCTGGTACATATCAGAAACCACGATAACCTGAAAAAGGTGGTTGCCCATCTGGCTCTTTGCATCCACTGGTTTAATCCCCTGGTTTGGGCGCTGTACTTTACATACAGCAGGGATATGGAACTTTTGTGCGATGAGATTGTAGTGCGCAGGGCAGGCAGCAGCAGGGATTATGCCATGGCGCTGCTTTCCATGGCCCAGCAGCGGGCGGCAGGTTTCCGCATGGGAATGGGTTTTGGGAAAAATGCGGTCAAAGAAAGAATTGCGGCGGTTATGAAAATCAGGAGGCTTTCTGCTGTAGGGGCTCTTGTGGCGGCAATTGCCGTAACGGCGGCGTTGACGGTGTTTGTCACTGGCCCTGGGGATGCCAGGGCGGAGGAGCTAAACGGCGCAAGCTATGCTGTCGACTGGCAGATGGAGGACGCACAGCCCCAGGAGGGCGGGGCGGAGGCTGTGGCTTGGTATACAGTGGGCCTTACCCAGGAACAGGGAGGGGAAGAGACAGCCAGTGCAGACAGCAGCATGGCCATGGAAGCCGTCACCACAGACAGGGAAGGGGAGGCGGATAAAAGCAGCATAAAAAGCATTATGGAAGCGTATCAGGACTTTGGCATGAGCGTGGAAGCCATGGGGGATGATTACCAGCTTTATTACCAGGGGGAGCCGGTTTATTTTTTTGCCGATAATGAGATTCCCATAGAAGAAGGGTTTTCCGGAAGGCTGTTTTTGCGCCCTGCCGGGGGGACAAACGGCGATACGGGCGTGGTCACCGAGTATGGCGGGGACGGAAAAATAAAGGGAGTACAGCAGCTTTCCCCAAGGGAGTCGGCAGCGTATACGAAAAGATGGAGATAAGGGGGATGCTGCGGCGAAGGGCCGTTACCACCACAGCATTATGGAGGGACGTAAAATGCCAAAGCAGAGAATTACAAAGGAAATGGTGGTCCAGGCAGCCTTCGAGATTGCCAGGAGCGGCGGTATGGAGGAGGTTTTGGTGAAAAATATTGCAGACAAAATAGGCTGTTCTGTGCAGCCTATTTACAGCTATTGTAAAAATATGGACACCCTGCGCCAGGAGGTGGCACAACTGGCCAGGGAGGAGCCCAATCTGTTCAAGATATTTATCCTGCACCAGAGAAAGGGGATTTCCTCCCTGGAGGATTTATACCAGGCGGAGGCATCTCCCCAGGCGGCTATCTTTCTTGCGGATAAGCTGCAGATCAGCCTGCAGCGGGCCAGGCAGCTACATTTAAATATGCTGCTCTATACCATTGGCATCGGCACAGTTTTTGCGGTGGCAACACCGGGGATTTCGGCAGATGAAATCTATACACAGCAGGAAACCGCCTATGAAGCTTTTTTAAAGCAGGCGCTGGAAAATAAAAATCGGTTTCCAGCTTATGGCAGAAAGGGAAGGAACAACGATGGAAAAGGGAATTATCTTATATCGGTCTAAATATGGGGCTGCCAGGAAATATGCCCAATGGCTGGGGGAGGCCACGGGCTATGGCAGGGCTGAAACATCCAAAGCCATGATAGGGGAAGTGGCACAGTATGGGACGGTCATCTTATGCGGGGGGATTTATGCTTCCGGCATTGCCGGGCTGTCATTTTTGAAAAAACATATCGGAAGGCTGGAGGGAAAGAAAATAGCCATCCTGTGCGTGGGCGCGTCCCCTTACAACGAAGGTGCCCTTGGGCAGGTGAGGGAGCATAATCTCACAGGGAAATTAAAGGGAATCCCTCTTTTTTACGGGCGTGGGGCATGGGATATGGATAGCATGAAATTCTTGGACAGGACACTGTGCAGTGCACTGCAAAGGTCTATAGCCAAAAAGGACCCCAGTACTTATGAACCCTGGATGCAGGGGCTGATGGATGCGGCAGGGCAGGCGTGCGACTGGACTGACAGAAAATATTTGGAGCCTTTATTGGATTACCTGAAGGGATAAAAAGAGATCCGGAAAAAAGTATTTGACACATAGTGACTATTGTGATAGTCTTGTTGCAGGAAGACTATTGCAATAGTCATTGTGCGTTTAGGGGAAAGCAGGTTGGTACCGCAGGAAAAGATTGTCTTTTGCGGCAGGTGTGCCCCAACGGAAAGAAATGGGAAAGGAGCTTTTGGATATGAAAAAAACAGCAGGATGGAGGCTGGCGTGCCTGTTGGCGGCGGCTGTGGCGGCGCTGGCATGGGGCTGTGGGAGACAGGGCGTTACAGGAGAGGGTTTACCGGTAGGCAAAGAGCCGGGCGCAGGGGAAGGGGAAACCGCCATGGGACGGTATGTGGAGGAGGAAGCAGACCTTTCAGAAAAATTGCAGGTACCCTGGGAAATGGCCAGGATGCCGGAGGGAAGGCTGGTAATAGTTGACAGGTTCAAGGGGCTTTTGGTATCCCAGGATGGGGGAGCCACCTGGCAGGAGGAAGGCAGGCCGTGGCTGGAGGGCAGGAGTGGCAAATCCTATGTGATGGACATGAAAGTAGCGCCGGACGGGACTTTGGCCGTAATCTATGAGGACTATGAGGAGGGCGGGGATAGGGAAGCCGCCAGCCTGTTCGATTTATCGCCTACATGTGCGCTGGTCACTCCCGATGGGCAGGTGGTTCCTGTTGAAATTTCCCTTAGGGAGGAGGACGGTTATCCTGCCAGCTTCTGGATTTCGGATTCCGGGCGGTATTTTGTGGCCACTCTGGGCGGGAACATCTATGAGGTTAAGGAGGACGGCAGCAGTTCCCTGTTCCTTACAACAGAGGGTACGCCCCAGCTAATACAGTTTATAGGGAACCTGATGATGGTGGATGGGTATGATTTCCCGTCGCCGGCCCTTTATGATTTGGAGAAAAAGGAGTATGTGGAAAATCAGACGCTGGAGGCGTTTGTAAAGGAGAACTATGGGGAGAGGAATTTTAATGGGGGCAGTTGGTTTGATATGTATTTCTTCCCGGGAGAGGATGGAGCCATATACCTGGCAGGCAAAAAGGGGCTGCACCGGCTTATGGCAGACGGGAAGGAAATAGAAACCCTCATTGACGGCAGCCTGTCCCGGCTGGGAAGCCCCCAATATGGGTTAAAAGGCATGGCTGCTTTGGCACCAGGGGAATTTCTGGCACTCTTTAGCAGTGGTAAGCTGGTAAGGTTTACCTATGACCCGAATGTGGCCTCAGTCCCGGGGGAGCGGCTGAAAATCTACAGCCTGGAGGAGAGCTACGATATCCGGGTGGCGGTTTCTGCTTATCAGGTGCAGAACCCGGAGGTTTATGTGGAATATGAGTTTGGGATGGAAGAGGGCAGCGGGGCAACCAGGGAGGACGCCTTAAAGAAGCTGAATACCCGGATTATGGCAGGGGAGGGGCCGGATCTTTTGATGCTGGACGGTATGCCGGTGGATTCCTACATAGAAAAGGGGCTTTTGGCGGACTTAAACGGCCTTATAGAAAGCCTGGGGGAGGATGCGCTGTTTGGGAACCTCTTCCAGGGCTTTGCAAAAGACGGGAAGGTATATGCCGTACCTGGCCAGGTGGCCTTTCCCCTGGTTTTAGGAAAGAAGGAATATGTCTTTGGCATGAAAGGGATTGAGGCGGCGGCAGGGCAGATTGAGCAGATGCGCCAGGACAATCCGGGGAAGGCGATTTTGGGGATGTGTTCAGAAAAAGCCATTATGAAGATGTTTGCGGTTGCCAGCGCACCTGCCTGGAAGAGGGATACAGGAGAGATCAACAAAGAGGCAATAGAGGAATTTCTGGTAGGGATGAAACGGATTTATCAGGCGCAGATGGATGGCATTAACGAAAAGAGCCTGGAAACCTATTTAGACGAGAGCCGGTATTATGCGAAGGAGCTGGGAGAAGACTGGATGTACGATCTTTCTGTTTATGGGGTGAGTTCTTTGGATTATGTGGCGGGAAGGTGCCTGCTCCAGGTGGGGCTTACCACTTATCCCTATGGCTACTTTGACATTACCTCTGTTTCCAGGGCGGAGGGGTTTGGGGACACGGTATTTGCCCCCCTGGAAGGACAGTGCGGCAAGGTTTTTGTACCCCAGGCAGTGCTGGGGATCAATGCGGCTTCCCAGAAAAGGGAATTGGCGGAGGATTTCCTGGGAATGTTTTTGGGAAAGGATATCCAATGTAGCCTGGGAGGCTTTGCGGTAAACCGGGAAGCTTTTGAGGAAGGCTTTGTGCCTGAAGAAGAGTATGTGGCGGAGGATGGGCAGTATGGCTCTGTGGGCATGGTCAACGGGGACGGGCTGGAATTTACATTGAATATTTATCTTCCGGACAGCCAGCAGATGGCTGTGATAAGAGACTGGATGGCTTCGTCTGATACCCCTTATATTGAGGATCCCGTTTTTGAGGAAACGGTCTTTGAGGAAGGGGCAAAATATATCTTAGGCCAGCAGGAGCTTTCCCAGGCCATGGATGCCATTGAACAGCAGATTGCCATTTACATTACAGAGTAATGGGGAGGGCAGTGGCGGAACTGGAATTAAAAATATGCGAAAAAAGAAGAGAAAATATTTTTGTTTGTTTGTAGCCCCTGGTTTTGGGGGGATTATGGTTTTTGTGCTGGTTCCCTTCCTGGACGTGGTGAAAAGGTCATTTTCCACTGCGGCCACAGGGCAGTTCCAGGGGGTAAAAAATTATCTTGCCATATTTGGGAACCAGGCATTTTTGCTGGCGGTGGGGAATACGCTGAGGTTTACGCTGGTGTGTATTCCGGTTTTGGTATTGGCGGGGCTTGTGGCTGCCCTTTCCCTGAATATTTTCCATCAGAGGGAATGGGCCAAATCCCTCTACCTGTTTCCCCTTGCCATGCCCACAGCCACTGTTGTGCTGGTGTGGAAGCTGGTGTTTTATCCCCGGGGGTTTTTCAACCTGTCCCTCACCCGCCTGGGGCTTATGACAGGGCTTTGGGGGGAAGTGGCGGAAGATTATTTGGAAACTTCCGGGGCGTTCTGGGTACTGGTAGGCAGCTATGTGTGGAAGAACCTGGGATATACAGTAGTCCTGTGGCTGGCCGGGCTCCGGGGCATCCCGGCGGGGCTTTTGGAAGCCGCCAGGACAGACGGGGCAGGGGCCTGGCAGCGGCTATGGTATATTGTACTGCCAAACCTGAAAGGAAGCCTATATACGATTGTGGTTTTGTCCTTTTTAAATTCCTTCAAGATTTACAGGGAGGCATACCTTACAGCGGGGGCATACCCGCACAAAAGCATTTACCTTTTGCAGCATCTGTTTAATAACTGGTTTGTGAACCTGGAGCTTGACAAGATGGCGGCTGCTGCGGTATGTACGGGAGGGGTGCTGATGATCGCCAGCCTGGCCCTGCAGAGGATGTGGGCGGGAGGGGATTCCCGGGAGGGAAGCTGAAATTTGGTTTGCAGGGAGGTTATGATGTCTAAAACAGGTTTCAAAGTAAAATGCGCCAGATTGGCCAGGCTGGCGGGAAAAGGAATTCTGGCGGCGGGGTTGTCCCTGCCTGCCCTGCTGGTGGTACTGCCCATATTGCTTTTGCTCTCAGGATCCCTGATGGATGCCTGGGAGATGGGGGGCTATATCAGCACAGTGTTTACGGAGGGAAGCGAGTTTATAAGCTGGCGGCTGATGCCCAGGTATCCGTCTTTTGCCAATTACGGGAAACTGCTCTTTGGGACGCCCCAGTTTTTTGTATTATTCTGGAATTCCATGAAGCTGGTGGCGTGCATTTTAGCCGGGCAGCTTCTGGCGGCAGTCCCCGCGGCGTGGGGCTTTGGAGTGTATGAAGGGAGGGGGAGCAGGATCCTTTTTGCCTTTTATGTGGTGCTGATGCTCCTGCCCTTCCAGGTGACCATGCTATCCAGCTATCTGGTGCTCAATAGGCTGTCCCTCCTGGACACCCATTATGCCATTATACTGCCTGCCATATTTTCCACCTTCCCGGTGTTTTTATGCTACGGGGGCTTTTGCAGCATCCCCCGGCAGATGCTGGAGGCGGCAAGGATAGACGGGGCTGGGGAGATCGCCATCTTCCTGCGGCTGGGGCTTCCACTGGGAAAAAGCGGCCTTTTGTCCGCCATGGTGCTGGGCTTTTTGGAATACTGGAACCTGATGGAACAGCCCATGGCCTTTCTGGACGACCGGTGGCTGTGGCCGCTGTCCTTATATTTGCCGGAGATTACCTGGGGGCAGGCAGGCTACGCCTTCTGCGCCAGCGTAATCACACTGATACCTGCGGCCTTTGTTTTTATAATGGGGCAGGACTACCTGGAACAGGGAATTATTTATTCCGGCCTAAAAGGTTAGGAAAAACAGTGCTTGCTGGGCAGTAGCGGTACTGGAATAGGAGGTTTTTTTATGAAGAAGGTTTTTACCGGGTTTATTATTTTCCTGGTGTTTATGGCGGCCTGTACGCTAATTTCCAGGAGCGTTTATGCATACCGCCTTCCCATGGTGGGGACGCTGCTGCCGGAGGCAAAGTATGTGGAGCACAAGTTGGAGGCGGAGGGGACCGTGGTGGCAGGGGGCGAGAAGCCGGTGACTTACAGGCCGGGGTTCCGGATTTCCTCCTTTTCGGTGAAAGAGGGTGACTGGGTGGAAGCCGGGGAGGAATTGTTCCGCATCGACCTGGAGGATTTGGAGGGGATGATGGAAGAGAAGAGAAAGGAAATCTCCAAGGTATCCCTCCAAATTGACGCCATATTGGAAAACCAGGAGATTGCCCGGCAGAAAAAAGAATTGGAGCTTGCCCGTGCCAGGGAGGACTATGACACCACCGCAAGGCTGAAAGACACCCAGGTGGGGCGCGCCATGGAAAGCTATGTCCAGGCGGAGGAGGAGATTTCGGAAAATGGCGGGGACGATGCTTTAAAGGAGGCGCTGCAAAAGGCCGCCTATGGGGAAGCGGATGCCAAAGCGGAACGGGACGAGGCGGTAAAGCAGGCGGGGAGAAAGGTGGAAGATATGCTCCTGCCGGAGGATGTTACCTCTGATCTGGAGGTAGCAAGGCTGGAAGCGGCAAAGCTTTCAGAGGAACTGGGGGAGTTGCAGAAGGTTAAAAACATCCAGGGAGTGGTAACAGCTCCTTTTGGAGGGGTAGTGACAAAGATTATGGCAGGTGCCGGGGGGCGTGTGCCGGATTCGGCGGTACTGCTATTGTCCGACCAAAGCCTTCCCTGCCAGCTTAAGGTGGCCCTGGATAAGGAACAGAAGAAATACCTGGACCTGGGGGACCAGGTTTTGGTGAAGCTGGAAGGGAAGAGGGAAGGGCTGGAGGCACAGGTGGTTTATCTGGCGGAAAGTGAGGAAGCGGCAGATAAGTATGAGGTCTTGGTGGAACTTCCAAAGGAAATGGGGGTGCCTGGGGCAGCGGGGACGATTACCCGCAGTGAGCCGGGGGAAAAGCACAGCCTTTGTATCCCTGCATCTGTACTCCATGAGAGGGATAAGCAGTATTATGTCTATGTGCTCAAAGAAAGAGAAGGGATACTGGGGGAGGAATACTATGTGGAGGAAGCACTGGTCCAGGTGAAGGACAAAAACGAAAACTGGGCCGCCATAGAAGGGGGAGGGCTGGACCAGGACAGCCGGATCATCTCATCCTCCACAATGGAAATAAAAAAGGGGGATGTGGCCAGGTGGCAGGGAGAGTGAGGCTGAGGGAACATCATATCCCAAACCGGCAATTTATGCTATATAGCATCCTGTACATTTGCGCAATTAGCAGTAGAAAACGCCAACCAATCCATGGAATGGCCAGTAATTTCCCCAATAGGGCATATCCGGTATTGACTTCTGCTGTCTACGGGTGTAAACTTTATATGTCTACAAAAGTAGACCGAAAAGGCTGATTTACAATATGGCATAGGCTGGGAGGGCAATCATGGAAAGAAAGGCTGCAGTTTCAGATGCGGAACTGGAAATTCTGGAGGTTTTGTGGTCGGCGGAGGGTGCGCTGAATGCAGGTGAAATCCGCGCCCGCCTGGGAGAGGACAAAAGCAAAAGGTGGGAGAGGACGACAGTCCTTACGCTGATCCAAAGGCTGCTGAAAAAGAAGGCCATCAGCCAGGAGAAGAGGGAGGTATATTACTATGCCCCCTGCATCCGGCGGGAGGAATATGTAAAGGAAGAGACAAGGCAGTTTGTGGATAAATTTTTTAAGGGGAGTTCCCGGAACCTGGCGGCAGCGCTGGTGAACAGCGAAGCTTTGTCGAAAGAGGATATTGACGAGCTGCGGAATTATTTTAATGAGAATTGCTAAGGGGAATTTGGAGGGAAAAGATGGGGCGGATCTTTATGTGTGTGTTGTCCCTGTCCCTGTCAGGGGCATTGACAGTGTTGTTAATATTGCTGCTGCGTCCTTTCACCGGGCGGCTTTTTTCCAAACGCTGGAATTATTATATCTGGCTTCTGGTGGTAGCCCGGCTGTTGCTTCCGGTCTATATTGATATGGATTTCCGGCAGCCGGTTATGGGAAAATTCCATAGGGGAGAATTGGCAGGCAAATGTTTCATTGGAAAACTGCCTATGGAAATGGCGGCGGCAGGAGAGGGGTACCTGCTGGCGGTGGCAGGCTCCCCAAAGGAATCCTGGGAACAGCACAAAGACAGGGGGCAGGGAGGCGCCGCCCCCTTGCCCGCCCTGGGGACAGAGCCGGGACAGCCAGGTATTGGCGGTAACGCCCAGGGAGCATCCTTCCCGGATTGGGGATTGGTATGTGGGGGCTGCTGGCTGCTGGGGGCAGCCTTGTGCCTGGGGATAAAAATAAAAAGATATCTGGATTTTGCCGGATGCGTCAAAAAGGAGTATACCCTGGCAAAGGGCCAGGAAGTGCTTCAGGCGGTAGGGCGGATTTCCCGGCGGCTTTCTATAAAAAGGCCGCCATTGGTGTATGAATGCGGGAAGGTTTCCGCCCCCCTGGTGGTGGGGCTTTTAAAGCCCGTGATTGTGCTGCCGGAGAAGGGGCGGGATGATCCCGGGCTGTGCCTTGCCATTCACCATGAGCTGGTCCATATCAAAAGAAAGGATTTATGGTATAAATGGCTGTACCAGATTTTGCTCTGTGCCCACTGGTTTAACCCGGTGATTTATCTGGGGGGGAGGAAACTGAATGCAGACTGCGAGCTTTCCTGTGACGAGGCGGTGGTGGGCACCCTGACGCCGGAGGGGAAAAGGGCTTATGGCAACACCCTTTTGGACGCAGCAGAGCAAAGTGTGGTATTTATGGGCAGTGTGCCTTCTGTAACGCTGCTTGAACGGAAGGAGGACTTAAAAATGAGGCTGAAGGGAATTTTACATTATAAAAAGCAAAGCCATTCCAAGGCGGCGGTTTCCCTGGGGGCGGCGGCAGCTATGGTATTTTTGTCTGCCTGCGGCAGCGTACAGGTGGCGCCGGATGCCATGCCTGTTGAGGTTTCAGGGGATGCTTACACACAGGGGGATTCTTTTTGGGACTGGGCTGCTATGAAGGTGAAAAGCTGGGCCGGCTCCGGGCTGGATGGTTTTCTGTCAAAGCCGGTATTGGTAAATAAGGCGGGGAAGGCGTGGCAGTCATATGAGGACGACGGGCTCCTGGCAGGGGAGGACATTTCCGGGCAATGGCATATGTATTCCTACTATGGCGGGGATAGGGTGCGCTGCGATGGCATGTACCTAAACGGCAGCGCTACCGTGCTCATTGCCAACGCCAAAAAGGAAGTTGATATCCAGGTCCATTCTTCTTTTAGAATTTTAAGCGGCCGTTTTAAGATTATCCATGTTGCCCCGGACGGCAAGGTTACGGCCCTTAATGAAACAGGGGAGAAGGGATATGTGGATGTTACCTGCCAGGAGGGCAGGAATGTGATAAAGTTTGTAGGGCAGGGGGCGAAAATCAGCGGGCTAAAGGTAGATTACCAGGATCTGCATGACTGGGATTTTGAAAGCATATTCTATTCACAGGAAGAAGAAAAAACGCAGATAGTTGCAGAAAATATAAAAAACGGGACTGCGGAAAAAGAGGAGATAATGAAGCTTCTCCCTTATCTGGGGGAGGAGACTGTCAGCCAGGCAGCCGCCCTGCTTTTTAAACAGCAGGCTGTGCTGGGCCAGGAGGAATTATATCAGTTACTTATCTATTCTGATTCCAGCCTGACCACCGATTATCTGGTGGAGGCTGTCCGCCAGGGAGAAATGCCGCCTTTAAGTGGGGATACCATTGCAGAGATTGCCCCTTTTCTGGAGAAGGGCGGTGTAACAAAGCTGCTCCTTTGCATGGAAGAGGGATTGACGCCTGGACTGGTAAACAGGTGTGTCCCGTATATGGAAGACTGGGAAATAACGGATTTCCTGGTAGCCATGGAGGGAAGCCTGACCGCTGACATTGTCTGCCAGAATGCCCCGCTCCTGGGAGATGAGGGGTTAAAAGAAGTGATGCTTGCCATGGGCGGGGAACTCACCGGGGAGCTGGCATACCAGTGTGCCCCCTATCTGCGGGAGGAAGGCTTAAGGGAGGTATTGCTTATCCTGGGAGAGCGGGGCAGGCTGACAGGTGAAACCATATACCAGTGCGCCCCTCATTTGGGGGAGGAAGGTTTAAGGGAAGTGCTGCTGTCCATGGGGGATGGGCTGGAATTTGACCTGCTCTATCAATGTGCCCCTTATCTGGGAGAGGACGGGATGGCAAGATGCCTTAGAGGATATATGGAATTGGGCAATGGGGTCAACTACACGCAACTGGAGAAAATATCCCCTTACCTTAGTAAAAAGGAGAAAGAAAGGCTGGCCGGGCTGATGCTGATAAAGCCATCAGAAGATTAGGCTGCCAGGGGGCTGGAATAGGAGAAGGGATATGCATTTTGTTGATGCAAAGGGGATATTGTCCACGCAAAACGGGATGAATGTATACCGCGGCTGTACCCATGGATGTGTCTATTGTGACAGCAGAAGTACCTGCTATGGGTTTACCCATGGCTTTGAGGATGTGGAGGTGAAGCAGAATGCGCCAGAACTGCTGGAGAAGGCCCTGCGGTCAAAAAGGAAAAAGTGTATGGTCGGAACAGGCGCTATGTGTGACCCCTACATGCATTGCGAGGAGGATTTACAGATTACACGGAAATGTCTGGCGCTGATTGAGCATTATGGGTTCGGCGCAGCCATACAGACCAAATCTGACAGGATATTACGGGATTTGGATTTGCTGAAAGCAATCAATGAAAAGGCCAAATGTGTGGTCCAGATGACCCTTACCACATATGATGAAGGGCTGTGCAGGATCCTGGAGCCAAAGGTGTGCACCACCAGAAGGAGGGCGGAGGTTCTGGAGATATTCCGTGAGAACGGGATTCCTACGGTGGCCTGGCTGTCTCCTGTGCTGCCATTTATTAACGACACCAGAGAAAATATTGAAGGGATTTTGGAATTGTGTGCCAGGGCAAAGGTGTATGGCATTATTTGCTTCGGGATGGGAGTGACTTTGCGCCAGGGGAACCGGGAATATTTTTACAGGGCGCTGGATAAGCATTTTCCGGGGATGCGGTGGAGATACCAGCAAAAATATGGATATGCTTACGAATTAAAAAGCCACAGGGATAAAGAACTGATGGCGCTGTTCCGGGAAACCTGTGAAAAACATGGGATTGTCCATGATGTGGGAGCCTGTTTTCAATATCTGCATGAATTCCCGGAAGCATATGAGCAGTTAACATTGTTCTGACACTGATTGTGTTAATAGAATCCTTGTGATATAATGATAACAACATATCTGCCATATGTACTGCCCCTGTTTACAGAATAGGGGCAGAAGAAACCAAGCCGGATGGCCTTTGCTATGGCGGCTGGGAATTTTGGTGAAAGCGGGATTGGAATGGGGATAATATGAAAAACAGAGGAGCTATTTTATTGGCCGTATTTTTTCTTTTCTGCATAAATGGGTGTGGAAGCAATGAGGAAGATATGGTACTGGAGCCCCAGTGGGAGAATGTGGATGTTGGGGCAGGCTCTGGGACGGCAGGCCCAAAGGGGGATTCCGGGGGCAGGGAAGGAGAAGAACCTGCAGGCGTTGGGGATGGCGCCGGGAAGGATGCAAAAGGGGCAGTGCCTTATGTGGAGGGGATGATCAAAGAGCAGAGCTTTGAGACGAAACTGGATGGCTGGGGAGAAGTATTTTTTGCATCCATAGCCCCTGCAGATGGCACAGGGGAGCCTGCGTTTTTGCTACTGAAAGATGAAAATACTGTTTATACGTTCCCAAAGGCGGAAAAAGAGGAAGGGAAGGAATTTACCGGAGTGGGTGCAGTGGCGTTCCGTGATTATAACCAGGACGGAAAACAGGATGTGATTGTGCTGGTAACCTACACAGACGGCGGGCGTGAGTGGAATGAGCCAAAGATTTTTTTGCAGGAAAATCCCGATAATATGTTTTACCTGGACCATCCCGGGCTGGAAAGCTACCGGATAGAGGGAAAAGCCCAGGAAGGGCCGTCCTTTTACAGGGATACGCTCCTGGAGGAGTATTTAACAGCCCAAGGGCTGGCTGGCAGCATAGCCAGCCTTGCAAAGTGCTGGGAGGATTATGTGGCGTATGCGGACGGGCTGATGGGAGTTTTGGGCATAGGCCAGCAGATCGAATTGTTTGCCCGAAACAGGATGATATGGGCAGATGAGATTGCGTATGCAGACGACCGGTATTGTTTTACACTTGCCGGGCTTACCAATGACGGCAGGCCGACTTTGATCGTAGCCAACCAGGGGGGCACGGGAATGTATACTTACAGCGAATTTTATAAAATAGATCAAAACGGGGAACTGCAAAAGCTTGGCACATCCTTCAGGGAAGGGGATTCCCAGCCGGATATTATTGAAGACCGCATGACGGTGTACAGCAGTTGGTCAAAAGAGGGGATCCGTAATCATTTTATTGTGTATGACCAGATAAAGGATTCCCCGGACACCTATTTGTACCGCACCAGCTCCCTGGACATTTGGGATGATTATGTAACGGAGACGCCGCTGGCCAGCCAGAAGGTGGTCTATGAGGGGGAAAATAATCAGGCCAGGGTTACCAGTGAGGACTGTGGCGGAAACGCTTTGACGGAAGAGGAGTATGACAATTTCCCGGATGTTTATTATGGGAATATGGGGCTGACGAAAAAGACAGCGGTTTTTAAATGGATGGATGTGAAAAGCCTTGAGGGAATGGACGGCCAGGAGGCGGCGGAAGCACTGAGACAGTCTTATGAGGGATTCTCCATGGAGGAGTAAACTTTACCTGTGGGGGATTGGGGTTTGGGAGTAAATGGCAGGTTTGCCGTTTGCTCCTGATTTATTTAACATAAGGGCAGTTCGCGGAGCGTGCTGCCCGTTGTTTGTTGCTTGCCTGAGGCAGATTTGAAAGCAGCATAGCCAGCCTGAGCGAATAAAAAAGGGCAGAAAAATCAAGAAAAACTAAGAACCGGATAGAATCCTTTCGTTTTAGATGTCTATGCCGCTGGGGACGGCTCATAAAAAAGTTTAAGTTGAAGATGATCTTGAAGAACTCAAGAATATCTTGAATTTGGTGAAGAGCCGTGATAATATAAGAAAAGAGATTTGGCGTATGGGAGGTTATATATGGCTGTCAGCTATGATAAACTCTGGAAGTTACTTATTGATAAGAAGATAAACAAAACCCAGTTATGTGAGAAAGCCAAAATAAGCACTAATGCTATGGCAAAGCTTGGGAAAAATGAGGATGTACATGTAGAGGTTCTTGCACGGATTTGTTTGGAACTTGGTTGCTCAATGGATGGGATAATGGAGATACTTCCGGAAAAAGACTAAAAAGGATGATTTGATATGGATATTGAAAAATATATAGACGAGGATCTTTTGAATAGATTCGAGTTTTATAACTATGGTCATGCATTAGAGATACTTCATGATGCTTTTCCGATAGAATGGGGTGAGTTGCAGGATTGTTTGAGAAAATTAAGACTTACTTTGGCAGATATAAAAAAAGCTGGAGGAAATGAGTCGCCAATACCCAAAAAGTTTGATGATGTATTATATCCGTATGGATGGAGAGAAATAAGAATAAGTGGAGATTTGATTGTAAAGAAATATCCGAGACAGACATCACAGAAAAGAGGGCGTTTTGCGGATGAACCATATGATGTTGAAACTATTGAGGGATACATTGATGGTCATAATATTGATTTTTTGAAAAACAAAGTGGCTTTTGACCTTGAGTGGAACAGTAAAGATCAAACATTTGACCGTGATTTGCTTGCAATGAGAACGTATTTTGATTGTGGCTTAATTGATGTGGGTGTTATTGTAACAAGAACGGAAGCACTTAATGATATTTTTAAGCAGGAAAAAGATGATAATGGCCAACCATTGATAAAGAAATATGGAGCAAGTACTACATGGATGGGAAAATTGTCGTATAGACTTGATTCACGGCGTAATGGTGGTTGCCCCATTTTAGCAATAGGAATTGGGAAGGAATGTATTGAGGAATATGGTAGACTTAGTGAGTACTATAAAAAACTTACAGGAATTCACGAACGGAAAGAAATATAATACAATTTATGCAGATCCGCCGTGGCAGTTTCAGAATAGGACAGGAAAAGTTGCCCCGGAACATAAACGCTTGACTCGTTATGAAACTATGACAATTACAGAGATTAAAGAGTTGCCGATTTCTGATATTACGGGGGATAAGGCGCATCTATATTTATGGGTTCCAAATGCGTTGCTTCCAGTTGGCCTAGAAGTAATGGATGCGTGGGGATTTGAATATAAGGGAAATATCGTATGGGAAAAGGTAAGAAAAGATGGCGGGCCGGATGGTCGTGGAGTTGGTTTTTATTTTAGAAATGTTACAGAGTTGATTCTGTTCGGTATTAAGAAAAAAAGTGCACCGAATAGAACATTACAGCCAGCACGGTCTCAGGTTAATCTTGTTAGGGCTATGAAACGGGAACATAGTCGGAAGCCGGATGAAATCATACCTATTATTGAGGCATGTAGTCAGAAACCGAGAATTGAATTATTTGCCAGAGGTGTTAGAGAAGGATGGGATATGTGGGGAAATCAGGCGACAGAAGATTACGAACCTACGTGGGATACATATGCTAACCATACGGTGGCACATATAGAAAAACAGGTACAATAGTATAAATAATCGTGATTTACAAATAATAAGGAGAAAGATGTGTATAAATATATAGATAATTATAAAGGACGAAGAGATTTGATAAATTCATATGGAGATAATTCATTGCTACTTTATGCTTTATAGTTAAGATATGGTATAGAAGATATTATATCTATAGCATCCGATGCTTTGACAGATGGTAGTGATGATAAAAAATGTGATTTAATTTATATTGATCGAGATTTATTTGTGAAACAGCTTCAAGAGTTCATTGAAAGAATTAATACGGATATGTAAATGATAAGAGTTATAAGAAGATTTTAAGGAATAGGGCTTTCTTCATCTATTCTTTAATTTTTTTGTAACTTTTTATGTTTATCCCGATAATTTAATTCAACACTTGACAATACGGTAAAGTGCTTATGACACAGGTCGAGATCGCCGTTATGGACGGGGGTAAGTGCAATTTACAGGTGCGCGGAGTGCGCCCGTACTTTTCGGATAAATTTGACATCACAAAGTACCCGAAATACAAGTACCTCTCTGACTCAAATACGAGAAATGCCTTTGGCATGGAGCCTTCCAGGCGGAATAAGGTAGGCATCAGCGTACCCACAGGCAATGAGTTTATATACTGTGTTCCGCGGCCTGAATGGATCACGGCTTCACGGAGTGCCGGATAGGATCGGGCAGCGTTCTCAAGTGTCTGTCTGCACAGCGCCGCTTTCATGTTCGTATCCATTGCCAGTCCAAGGACTGCAGCGTCAAAACAGTCAAATATGGCGGACACATAGAGTTTCCCGTCTTTTGCTTTGATTTCGGTTATGTCTGTAATGCATTTTTTAATGGCTCTGCAGACGTGGAATCCCGTTTGGTTTGCGCTTTGGGCGGTGGCTGAGTCCGATTTCCTCCATGACGCGGTAAACGATCCGTTCACCGGGTATGCGGATGCCTTCTGGCTGTTTCAACAAAAGCGCCTGATACATACGAATTCTTCCATAAGTGTCATTGCATTCATCTTCTGCCACAATTGCCCGCATGGCATCCGCCAGATCCTGATATTTCCACGGACAGTCTTTGTTTGCCAGTAGTCATAAAATCCCTGCCGTGTCACTTCCAACATCCGGCAGTAGAAAGAAATCTTTCCTTTGATAACGCCGTCCTCCGTTTTTAAGGCAATAATTCCGACGGCTGTGCTACCCCAAGGAATTCGTTTTCTTCCTTTAAACGGCGGATTTCTGTTCTGGTATACTAAAGTTGTAACAGTTGGTTCGGATAAGGTATAATAAAAATGAACAAACAGCGCGGCACCCAACCTGGTATGCGGGATGGCTGCGCAGAAATGGGGATAAATATGACAGAAAGAGAAAAAATGCTGGCAGGGCAGCTTTATGACTGCGGCGACAGTGAATTGTTAAACCAATGGCATAAAGCGAAGGATCTCATCAGGGATTATAACCAAACAGATTCCGCTGATGCGCAGGAAAAGGCGCGTATACTTCATGAGCTGCTGGGCGGGCAGGGGAAAAATCTGTGGATTACGGCGCCTTTTTATGCGGACTACGGCAACAATATTTATTTTGGGAATAACTGCGAAGTCAATATGAACTGTACTTTTCTGGATGATAATAAAATCGTGATCGGGGACAACGCTTTGATCGCCCCTAATGTCCAGATCTATACGGCTTTTCATCCCACCAATGCGGTGGACAGGTTCGGAAAGCCCAGGGAAGACGGTTCTTTTGAATTTTGTAAGACCCAGACAGCGCCGGTGGTCATTGGGGACCATGTATGGATCGGGGGCGGCGTAATCATTATGCCTGGGGTGACTATTGGAGACAATGTGGTGATAGGCGCTGGGAGCGTAGTCACCAGGGATATCCCCGATAACGTGATAGCCTATGGCAATCCCTGCCGGGTGATGCGGGAAAACGGCCAAAAGAGCTATGAGATCATACGGCTTACAGACAGGCCCTGGTTAAAGGGGCAGGCTGCCTTGTGGTTTCACCAAAAGTGGGGGATCCCCTGTGACGCTTACCTGGAAAGCATGGAGGCGTGCCTGGCAGGAAAGGGAGCGGTCCCACAATGGTATATGGCAATGGAGGGGGATCGGATAATCGGTGGGGTGGGGGTTATTGAGAATGACTTCCATAACAGGAAAGACCTGTCACCAAATGTCTGTGCCGTTTACACAGAGGAAGACCGGCGGGGACGGGGCGTGGCCGGTGCCCTGCTGGATTATGTGTGCGGTGATATGAAAGAGAAAGGGATCCATACGTTATATCTTCTTACAGACCATACTTCCTTTTATGAGAGATATGGATGGGAGTTTTATTGTATGGCGCAGGGGGATGGAGAAGAGAAGATGTCAAGAATGTATCTTCACAGGGGGTAAGGGTTTCCCATGCGGATGAAAAATTATGATGGGAACGGAAGGGTTTTCCGCAGGCCCTCTGCCAGAGGGATCATCATCAAGGACGGGAAAGCGGCAATATACATAGCCGGAAATATGATTATTACAAATTTCCGGAGGGCGGCATAGAAGCTGGCGAAACCAGGGAAGAGGCGCTTGCCCGGGAGATTTTAGAAGAGGCGGGGCTGTGCGTCATCCCTGGGTCCATACGGGAATACGGGCAAGCCCGCCGGATACAAAAGGGACAAAGGGAAGAGATCTTTCTGAGGGGGGTAGGCCAAAAGGATAATATTGGCCCAATGGAGCCGGATCTCACAAAGGAGAAAAACATGGACAATCAGGTGCATAATTCGATTGTAAGTTTTATATGGGGGATTGCAGATGACTGCTTGCGCGATGTATATGTACGCGGCAAATACCGTGATGTCATTCTGCCTATGACAGTTATCCGTCGGCTAGATGTTTTGCTGGAGCCAACAAAGAAAGCTGTCAGGGATATGAAAAGGACTTTGGATGGTGCGGGTATCGACAACCAGTGGCCGGCCCTTTGCAATGCCGCAGGCCAGGCATTCTGCAATGACTCCCCATTTCTGCTCCGCGACCTTACCAGCCGTGGGAAACGGCAAACCCTGAAAGCAGATTTTGAGGAATACCTTGATGGTTTTTCACCTAATGTGCAGGAGATTTTGGAGAAATTCAAGTTCCGGAACCAGATTAATACAATGGTTGAGGCAGATATCCTTGGGGCAGTTATTGAGAAGTTTATCTCACCGGACATCAATCTCAGCCCAAACCCTGTGTATAAAGATGATGCCAAAACAGTTGTAAAACATCCTGGTCTGGATAACCATAGCATGGGGACGGTTTTTGAAGAACTGATCCGTAAATTTAATGAAGAAAACAACGAAGAAGCAGGAGAACACTGGACACCCCGGGATGTTGTCGAGCTAATGGCCGACCTGATATTTATGCCGGTGGCCGACCAAGTGAAAGATGCAACCTATTCCTGTTATGACGGAGCCTGTGGGACAGGCGGTATGCTCACCGTAGCCCAGGACAGGCTTATGACGCTTGCCCAGGGGCAGGGAAAGAGTGTCTCTATCCATTTATTTGGACAGGAGATCCAGCCGGAAACTTACGCTATCTGTAAAGCCGATATGCTTCTCAAAGGTGATGGCGAACAGGCGGAGCATATCAGCTATGGATCCACGTTGTCTCTTGACGGAAATGCTGGCCGTCAGTTCGATTTTATGCTGTCAAATCCCCCCTATGGAAAAAGCTGGAAAACTGATGCTGAGAAAATGGGAGGCAAAAAGGAAATTTTAGATACCCGGTTCAATATTGATCTGGAGGACGGCAGGCAGCTTGCCATGATACCCAGGACCAGTGATGGCCAGCTTTTGTTTTTGCTGAACAATGTGGCAAAAATGAAAAAGGACTCCCCCCTTGGCAGCCGGATTGCCGAGGTACATAACGGCTCATCCATTTTTACAGGAGACGCTGGCAGTGGGGAAAGCAACGCCCGCCGCTATTTGATTGAGAATGATCTGGTGGAGGCAATTATAGCGCTTCCGGAGAATATGTTCTACAACACAGGTATTGGAACATTTATCTGGATTCTTTCCAACCGGAAAGCGGTGCAACGCAAGGGTAAAATCCAGCTAATTGACGCTACGGCTATGAAATCCCCTCTCCGTAAAAATATGGGCAGGAAAAATTGTGAGTTCACACCGGAAATCCGCAAGGAAATTATCCGTATTTTTATGGAGATGGAGCAAAGCCAGGTGAGCATGATTTTTGACAATGAAGAGTTTGCCAGCTGGTCTATCACTGTGGAGCGCCCTCTGCGCCTGCGTGTTTATCCCGGCAGGGAAATTCCTGCTGATATTTTTAAAAAGGCGGATGAATTGGAAGATGTAAGGAAAGCCCTTGCATCTGTCCCGGCAGGAACGCCAACTGATGATTGGACAGCTTTTGCCAGGGAAACAAAACTAAAAGCGGGTGTTTTAAAGAAAATCCGCCCATTCATTACAGAGAAGGATCCCACTGCACAGCCCATTGATGGTGAGCCGGATGTTGATTTGCGCGATACGGAAAATGTCCCGTTTACTTATGATGGTGGTATCGAAGCATTTATGCAGAACGAGGTACTGGTTTATGCCCCGGACGCGTATGTGGATGACAAGAAAACACAGATTGGGTATGAAATCAGATTTACAAAATATTTTCAGAAAGAGAAACGGCAGGTAGATTTACGGTTAATCCAGGAAAGGATTGAACGTATTCAGTTGGTAATAAATCAGCAGATGCAGTTTCTTGTTCCTTTACAATATGAATCTTATAAAAAAATTGATGAATACTGGTTGGCTTCAATTCCATCTCACTGGAAAGCTGTGAAAATTAAATTTCTATTTGAGGAACGTTCTGAAAAAGGTTATCCGGATGAACCTATGCTGGCAGCAACCCAAAATATGGGAGTTGTTCCCAAAAATGTGTATGGCCAAAGGACTGTAGAGGCAACAAAGGATTTGGAGCTGTTAAAGCTTGTAAAGAAAGATGATTTTGTTATATCATTACGTTCTTTTCAGGGAGGTATAGAACGTGCATATTACCAGGGAATTATAAGTCCCGCATATACGATTATGGTCCCTCATGGAATTTCGGTGAATTATTTTAAACATTTGGCAAAGTCCAAAGCATTTATTAATTTACTTCAATCCTGTGTAACTGGTATACGGGAAGGGCAAAATATTGATTACCGTATACTAAAGAATATTCGTATTCCTGTGCCGCCAATTGACGAACAGGAGCAGATCGCAAAGTATCTTGATTGCATAAACACACGGATAAACGCACGCATAAAAGAAATCTCATTGCTGAAGGAATATAGGGATTCGATTATGTCGGGAATTGTGACAGGCGAGACTGATATTCGGAACATTGAAATCCCGGATTACGAATTTATAGAGGAAGAGATGGGCGTTTTTGAAAATGCTGAGATAACGGAAGGTGAGGATGATGGAAAATAAATTATCAAAAGGATGGATTTTTTTGTAGACAGAAACGAGTACGCTGTGAGGATAGGCTATCCTTTTGCACTGCCTAACGCCGAAGGGCAGTACAATGAAATTGAAGCTGGCCGCCGGTAGATTGAAGAACAGGAGGGATGGAGATGGCTTTTACGGACACAAAGGAAAACGGGCTAGAGATGCTCATTGTAAAATGGCTTGTGGAACATAATGGCTATGAGGAGGGTTCCAATGCCGATTATAACAAAGAATATGCCATCGACGAAACGCGCCTGCTCCGTTTTCTCATGGATACGCAGCCGGATTCGGTGGAAAGGCTGGGCGTATTCAAATCAGAACAAAAAAAGCGCCAGTTCCTGAACCGTTTGCAGGGAGAACTGGCCAGGAGAGGAATTATAGATGTCCTCCGCAATGGTATCAAAGCGTACCCGGAAAATTTGGTTCTTTTTTATCTGGCACCCACTGAGAACAATACAAAAGCAAAGGAGAGATTTGGGAAAAATATTTTCAGTGTCACACGCCAGCTCCGTTATTCACAGGATATGGGGAAACTGGCGCTGGATATGTGTATCTTCCTCAATGGGCTTCCTGTCATTACCTTTGAATTAAAAAACCAGTTGACGAAGCAGAATGTGGAGGATGCTGTACAACAATATAAGGATGACCGTGACCCACGCCAGATGCTGTTTGCTTTTAAACGTTGCATGGTACATTTTGCGGTAGATGACGCCCGGGTCAAGTTCTGTACGAAGCTTTCCGGTAAGGATAGCTGGTTTCTGCCTTTTGATAAAGGTTATAACGATGGCGCAGGCAATCCGCCAAATCCCGATGGTATCATGACTGATTATCTCTGGAAAGGCATTTTAACAAAGGCAAAGCTTACGCGTATCATTGAAAATTATGCCCAGGTTATTGAGGAAACAAACCCGGACACAAAAAAGAAAAGCATCCGTCAGGTGTTTCCCCGCTATCATCAGTTGGATGTGGTGGAGAGGCTATTAGCGGATGTGAGGGAAAACGGCGTTGGGAGGAAATACCTTATCCAGCACAGTGCGGGCAGTGGAAAATCTAACTCCATTGCGTGGCTTGCCCATCAACTGATTGGCCTGGAAAAGGATGGGCGGCCGATAATTGATTCCGTTATTGTGGTTACTGACCGGCGTATTCTTGACAAGCAGATCAGGGACACCATCAAGCAATTTATGCAGGTCAGCAATACAGTGGTGTGGGCTGAACATTCGGGGGACTTGACGAAGGCAATCATGGATGGCAAAAGGATCATTGTGGCAACTATTGAGAAGTTTCCATATATCCTGCCGCAGCTTGGGGCGGAGCATAAAGAGAATCACTTTGCGATCGTGATTGATGAGGCACATTCGGGCCAGAATGGCAGGAACTCCGCACAGATGAATCTCGCGCTTTCCGGCCTTATGTCTGATGATGGGATGGACAATGAAGATAAGATCAATGCCATGGTGGAGGGGCGTAAGCTGCTGTCCAATGCCAGTTACTTTGCTTTTACCGCTACGCCCAAGAACAAAACGCTTGAAACCTTCGGAGTTCCCTGTCAGGATGGCGGCGATAGCAAGCATAGGCCGTTCCATGTATATACAATGAAGCAGGCGATCCAGGAAGGGTTTATCCTGGATGTACTTCAAAATTATACTACCATTGACAGCTTCTATAAATTGATGAAAACGGTTGAAGACGACCCCATGTTTGATAAAAAACGGGCGCAGAAAAAACTGCGCAGCTTTGTGGAGGGAAACAAGTATACCATTGCCCAAAAATCAGCCATGATGGTGGAGCATTTCCATGAACAGGTCATAGCCAAAGGCAAAGTCGGCGGGCAGGCGCGGGCGATGGTTGTTACGGCAAGCATTCCCCGGTGTGCCGAATACTATTATGCGGTCAACAAGTGCTTAGCTAGAAGGAACAGCCCTTATAAGGCACTTATTGCCTTTTCAGGTGAATATCAGGGGCTTACATCCGCGGCGATGAACGGGTTCCCAGATGCCAAAATCCCGCAAACCTTGAAGCAGGACCCATACCGTATCCTAGTGGTGGCGGATATGTTCCAGACAGGGTTTGACGAGCCTTTACTCCACACCATGTATGTGGACAAGATGCTCTGCGATATTAAAGCAGTGCAGACCCTTTCCAGGTTGAACCGCGCTCATCCCAAGAAGCATGATACTTTTGTTTTGGATTTCGCCAATAAGCCGGAAATAATCCAGGAGGCTTTTTCCAGGTATTACCGAACGACGGTCCTGTCCGGAGAAACTGACCCTAACAAGCTGTACGATCTTATTTCCATAATAGAAAGCTGCCAAATCTACTCAACTGATGATGTGGAAAGGCTGGTGGGCCTGTATTTGGACGGTGCTGGCCGCGATAAACTTGACCCCACGCTGGATGCCTGCACCATGGCCTACAGGCAGCTTGAAACAGATGAGCAGATCAAATGCAAAAGCGCGGCGAAAGCTTTTGTGCGTACATATGGTTTCCTTGGCGCTATTTTGCCTTATGGCAATGCGGAATGGGAAAAACTGTCTATTTTCTTAAATCTGCTCATTCCCAAGCTGCCTTCTCCACGGGAAGACGATTTCTCGCAGGGGATTTTAGAGGCGATTGGCCTGGAGAGTTACCGGAATGAAGCCCGTGAAGCAGTTGCCATTAAACTGAAAGACTCGGATGCCAAGGTTGACCCTATCCCGGCAGGCAACATAGGCCACGCTGTTGGGCCAGAAATGGATTTGCTGTCCGTGATCCTGTCTGACTTTAATGACATGTTTGGAAACATTAACTGGAATGATGCAGATAATGTGCGCAGGCAAATACTTGATATCCCTGCTATGGTTTCCAGGGATGAGAAATATCAGAACGCCATGAAAAACTCTGATGAACAAAGTGCGCGGCTGGAAAGCGAACGGGCATTGCAGCAGGCCATTTTTGCCATCATGGCGGACAACATGGAACTGTTTAAGCAGTTCCAGGATAACCCATCATTCAAAAAATGGCTGTCCGACCTTGTGTTCCATCTTACTTATAATAAAAATGGCAGGCTTTATGAAACACTACAGGCAGGGCATAAGGCGGTTATGTATGATATTGGGCTGAAAAAGGAAAAACAGATGATAGCTGATACGCCTTCTCCCTATGGCTATTAGGGAAGGCATCGCTGATGGAAAGCAATATTTAACCAGGCCCTGGCAGGAAATACCCATTGGTAAAGGGCAAGGCAGGCCACTGCCCAAAACACAGTACATTACAGTGCGCCCCATCCCGGCAGGGAAACTGCGGGCGCGGAAAAGAGGATAAAATGGCGTTTGCACATCTTCACGTCCATACGGAATACAGTCTTCTGGACGGTTCAAATAAAATCAGGGAATATGTAAAGCGGGTAAAGGAGCTGGGCATGGACAGCGCCGCCATCACAGACCATGGGGTGATGTATGGGGTGATCGATTTTTACAAAGCCTGCAAGGAAGAAGGGGTGAAGCCCATCCTCGGGTGTGAGATCTATGTAGCGCCCAACTCCCGGTTTGACAAGGAACTGACAGGAGGGGAAGACCGGTATTACCATCTGGTCCTGCTGGCGGAAAATAACAAAGGGTACGACAATTTGATGAAGATCGTAAGCCGGGGCTTTACGGAGGGGTATTACTACAAGCCCCGGGTGGATATGGCGTTGCTGCAGGAATGCCATGAGGGGCTGATCGCCCTGTCTGCCTGCCTGGCGGGGGAGGTGCAGCGGTATATCCAGAAGGGTCTTTTGGAGGAGGCGGAGAAGACGGCGCTTAAGTACAGGGACTGCTTTGGGGAGGGCAATTTTTTCCTGGAGCTCCAAGACCACGGGCTGCCGGAACAGCGGATGGTGAATACCGCCCTTCTGAAAATGAGCCGGAAACTGGGGATCCCGCTGGTGGTCACCAATGACGTGCATTATACCAGGGCAGAGGATGCCCGGCCCCACGACATTCTCCTTTGCATCCAGACCGGGAAGAAGCTGGCGGACGAGGACAGGATGCGCTACGAGGGCGGGCAGTATTATGTGAAAAGCGAAGAGGAGATGAAGGGGCTTTTCCCTTATGCCTGGGAAGCGGTGGAAAATACCCAGCAGGTGGCGGACCGGTGCAATGTGGAAATTGAGTTCGGCGTCACCAAGCTGCCCCATTTTGAAGTGCCGGAAGGGTTTGATTCCTGGACTTACTTAAATAAGCTGTGCTATGACGGCTTGAGGGAGCGTTATGGGGAGGATGAAAATGCCCCTGCGGGGGAGACCGGGCAGACTTTAAAGGAGCGGCTGGACTATGAGCTAAATGTCATCCGGGATATGGGGTATGTGGATTATTTCCTAATCGTATGGGATTTTATCAATTACGCCAAGTCAAACGGGATCATGGTGGGGCCGGGGAGGGGGTCTGCGGCGGGAAGCATCGTGTCCTATGCTTTAAAGATCACCAATATCGACCCTATCAAATACAGCCTGCTGTTTGAGCGTTTCCTGAACCCGGAACGGGTTTCCATGCCGGATATTGACATTGACTTCTGCTTCGAAAGACGGCAGGAGGTGATTGATTATGTGAGCCGGAAGTATGGCTCTGATAAGGTGGTGCAGATCGTTACCTTTGGTACCCTGGCAGCCAAGGGTGTGGTCCGGGACGTGGGAAGGGTGATGGACCTTCCCTATGCCTTTGTGGATTCCCTTGCCAAGATGATCCCCCATGTGCCCAACACCAATGTTACTATTGATAAGGCGTTGCAGATCAATCCGGAGCTGCGGAAAATGTACGGCACGGACAGCCAGGTCAAGGAACTGATCGATATGAGCAAGCGCCTGGAGGGGCTTCCCCGCCACGCTTCCATGCATGCTGCGGGGGTGGTGATCTGCTCCCGCCCGGCAGAGGAGCTGGTGCCCTTATCCAGAGGCTCCGACGGTTCCGTGACCACCCAGTTTACCATGACCACCATTGAAGAGCTGGGGCTTTTAAAGATGGATTTTCTGGGGCTGCGTACCCTCACAGTGCTGCGGGATGCTGTGGCGCTGGTGGAAAAGGAATACGGGGTCTCCATTGATATTGACCAGATAGATTTTGATGATAAGAAGGTCCTTGCCTCCATCGGCACCGGGCGCACGGACGGGGTGTTCCAGCTGGAAAGCGGGGGCATGAAAGGGTTTATGAAAGAATTGAAGCCAAGGAACCTGGAGGACATTATCGCCGGGATCTCCCTGTACCGTCCGGGGCCTATGGATTTTATCCCCAAGTATATCAAGGGGAAGAGCAGCCAGAAGGCGATCACTTATTCCTGCCCCCAGCTTGAGCCTATTCTTTCTTCCACCTATGGCTGTATCGTTTACCAGGAGCAGGTAATGCAGATCGTCCGGGATCTGGGGGGCTATACCTTAGGGCGCAGCGACCTGGTGCGCCGTGCCATGAGCAAGAAGAAACAGGCGGTGATGGAAAAGGAGCGGGCGAATTTCGTATACGGGAATCCGGAAGAGGGGGTGCCGGGGTGTGCGGCAAACGGCATTCCCGAGAATGTGGCGTCCCAGATCTACGATGACATGATGGATTTTGCCAAGTACGCTTTCAACAAGTCCCATGCGGCCTGCTATGCGGTGGTGGCTTACCAGACTGCCTACCTGAAATATTATTATCCGGTGGAATTTATGGCGGCGCTTATGACCTCCGTGATTGACAATCCGGGAAAAGTGGCGGAATATATCCTGGTCAGCCGCAGTATGGGCATCACCATCCTGCCCCCGGATATCAACCGGGGGGAGCGGGGCTTTTCCGTAGACGGGAAATCCATCCGCTATGCCCTAACAGCCATTAAGAGCATCGGCCGCCCGGTGATTGACGGGGTGGTGCAGGAGCGGGCGCAGAGGGGCCCTTATACTAACCTGAAGGATTTCATCACCCGTATGGCGGATAAGGAAGTGAATAAGAAGACCATTGAGAATTTTATCAAGGCAGGGGCCTTTGACAGCCTGCCCGGCACACGGAAACAGTTTATGAGCTGTTATGTGCAGATCATGGACAGGATCGTCCATGATAAGAAGAATAACCTGGCAGGGCAGATCAGCCTTTTTGATATTGTGGACGAAGACCAGAAGGAAGAGTTTGACATCAAGCTCCCGGAAGTGGGGGAATATTCCAAGGATATGGTGCTGGCTTTTGAAAAAGAGGTGCTGGGCATTTACATCAGCGGGCATCCCCTGGAGGAACAGGAGGAGCTTTGGAAAAAGGGCATCACCAACACCACTGCGGATTTTATGCTGGGGGAGGAAGAAGAGGATATTGTGGTGAAGGATAACGCCACGGCAGTGATCGGGGGGATGATTGCAGATAAGAAGATCAAATACACCAAAAACGATAAGGTAATGGCTTTTTTACAGATAGAAGACCTGTTAGGCAGCGTGGAAGTAGTGGTGTTCCCCAAGGATTACGAAAAATACAGCGCCAAGCTGGCAGAGGACAACAAGGTTTTCGTAAAAGGGCGGGTCTCCCTGGAAGAGGAGAAGGATGGGAAGCTGATCTGCGAGAAGATCACCCTTTTTGATGAGATCCCCAAAAAGCTCTGGATCAAGTTTAAAGAAAAGGAAGATTACGAAAAAGCGGAAGAGGAGCTGTTTGCCGACCTGGCAGATTCCGACGGAAGGGACAGCGTAATTATTTATATAGAATCCATCAAAGCCATGAAAAGGCTGCCTCCCAACCGGAATGTATGCGCGGATAAGGAACTGTCTGAAAAGCTGGGCGAAAAATACGGAGGGGATAATATAAAAATTGTCTGGGACGTGAAAAAAGATTGAAAACAGAATGAAATAAGGGTAAAATAAATGAGAGTAAAAATTTAGAATGCTCCGGGGAGGCAATAAAAACTTCCAGTATTGGGAAAGAAAGGACTAGGCAGACTATGGCAAAAGAGATTAAGACCATTGGCGTTTTGACCAGCGGCGGGGATGCGCCGGGAATGAATGCAGCGATCCGGGCGGTTGTGCGCAAGGCAATCGGAAACGGTGTTAAGGTGAAGGGCATCAAAAAGGGTTATCAGGGCCTTTTGAACGAAGAAATTGTGGACATGGAAAGGCGGGACGTTTCCGAGACGATCCAAAGGGGCGGCACCGTGTTGGGGACGGCGCGCTGCCCGGAATTTAAGCTTGAGGAAGTCCAGGAGAGGGCTGCGGACATCTGCCGCAAGCATGGCATTGAGGGTATGGTGGTAATCGGCGGGGACGGCTCCTACCGGGGTGCCCAGGCCCTTGCAAGGAAAGGGATCAATACCATCGGCGTCCCGGGCACCATTGACCTTGACATTGCCTGTACAGAATATACCATTGGTTTTGACACTGCTGTCAATACGGCAATGCTTGCCATTGACAAGGTAAGGGACACTTCATCCTCCCATGAGCGCTGCAGCATCATTGAGGTCATGGGGAGGAATGCGGGCTACATTGCCTTATGGTGCGGTGTGGCAAACGGCGCGGAGGATATCCTTCTCCCTGAAAAATATGATTACAATGAACAGAACATAATCAATAACATTGTGGCAAACCGCAAAAAGGGCAAGACCCACCACATCATCGTGAATGCAGAGGGGATCGGGCATTCCACTTCCATGGCCAGGAGGATTGAGGCGGCTACCGGCATGGAGACCAGGGCTACTATTTTGGGTTACATGCAAAGGGGCGGTTCCCCTACCTGTAAGGACCGGTTCTATGCCTCTATCATGGGCGCTTATGCCACGGATATTCTCTGCAACGGCGGGAGCAACAGGGTAGTTGCCTATACCAAAGGGGAATTTGTGGACTATGACATTGAGGAAGCGCTGAACATGCAGAAAAATATTCCCGAATACCAGTATATGGTGAGTAAGGTACTGTCACAATAGCCCGGCGGGACCAGGCAGAATAAAGAGGTTTGTGTTAAAACGGCGCGGCTTGTGTGGCTGCGCCGTTTTGGATTACAATAAGCCGGCTGGCGCAGCGTGGCGGCGTTTGTCTGGGGGCATCTTTTAAGGTTACATTGACAGGGAGGTTAGTATGATCACAAGTTGGGCGAACGGAAAAATCAAGCGTTTGGTGCAGCTCCAGGAAAAGAGCCGCGCAAGAAATGGGGAAGGGATCTTTGTGGCGGAAGGGATAAAAATGTTCAAAGAAGCGCCCCTGTCTGTGCTGCGGGAGGTCTATGTCAGCGAAGGGCTCTGGCACCAGGGCAAAGAGCGCCTGGCAGAAATAGAAGGAAAGCTGGCACAGTGCAGGGAAAGGGGCATTGTAGTGGAGCAGGTGTCGGAGGAAGCCTTTAAAAAAGCAGCGGATACCCATACTCCCCAGGGGGTCTTGTTTGTAGCGGCACAGTTTTCCCACACCCTTCCGGAAATGCTTGGGAAAGCCTTAGGGCGGCATCAGGCAGGGGGGCGCCCCCCGCTGTTTTTGCTTTTGGAGGATGTGCAGGACCCGGGCAACCTGGGAACCATGCTGCGCACCGGGGAGGGTGCCGGGGTGGATGGCGTGATTATGGCCAGGGGAACAGCAGACGTATACAATCCCAAGACCATCCGTGCCACCATGGGTTCCCTGTACCGGGTTCCCTTTTTGTATGTGGACGGGCTTGCAGAGACGGCTGCTGTCCTTAAGGAAAAGAATATAGCAGTGTATGCTGCCCATTTAAAGGGGAACCAGTATTTTGATGAGATTCCTTATAAAGGCGGATGCGCTTTCCTTGTGGGCAATGAAGGGAGCGGGCTTCGGGAAGAAACAGCAGAGCTGGCGGACGCTTATGTAAAGATTCCTATGGAAGGGGAATTGGAGTCTTTAAATGCGGCGGTGGCGGCAGCCCTTCTGCTCTACCAGGCAGCAGGCAGCCACAGGAAGAGAAACGGTAACTGAAAAATTGGGGGAAGGAACTGCCTGCAGCGGGCGCCGGGACAGGCACCAGAGGAAAAGCTGGCTGATTTGTAGACAGGTTTTCCTCTGCTGTCCCAAGTGTCTGGAAGGGTGGTAGCGGAACTGGAATGGAAGGAGAAAAAAGAATGAAACTGGGATTTATTGGGCTAGGTAATATGGCGAAAGCAATGATCAGCGGTATGCTTGCAAAGGAGACCGCAAAGCCCGGGGAGATCATTGGCTGTGCAAGGACCTGTGCCACCTGTGGGGAGGTAAGGGAAAAGTACGGCATTGAAATCCGGGAGGATAATAAGGCGGTGGCAGCGGAATCGGATATTCTGGTGCTGGCGGTGAAACCCCAGGTGCTGGAGGGCGTGATTAGTGAGATCAAAGACAGCATCCGGGAAGAAACGCTGGTGGTCAGCATTGCCGCCGGAAAAACCCTTGGCTGGCTGGAAGCGGCTTTTGGGAGAAGCCTGAAACTGGTGCGCTGTATGCCCAATACCCCTGCCATGGCAGGGGCCGGCTGCAGCGGCGTGTGCAGGAACCAGAGAGTGTCGGAGGAAGAGATGGGGCAGTGCATGAAGCTGGCGGAAAGCTTCGGCATGGCGGAGGAGATCCCTGAAAAGCTCATAGATGCAGTGGGGGCGGTCAGCGGCAGTTCCCCGGCTTTTGTGTTTATGTTTATTGAAGCCCTGGCGGATGGCGGGGTCAAGGCGGGGATGCCGAGAAGCCAGGCGTACCGTTTCGCTGCCCAGGCAGTCTATGGGAGCGCCAAGCTGATGCTGGAGACGGGGAAGCATCCGGGCGAGCTGAAGGATATGGTCTGTTCCCCTGGCGGGACCACCATAGAAGGGGTACAGGCGCTGGAAGAATTTGGGCTCCGGTGCGGGGTAATGAAGGCGGTGGGCAGCTGCGTCGAAAAATCAAAAAAGATGTAAAGAAACCGTAATAAATTTAAGTGAAAATAGATGAAAGTATTTCGATTCCATTTCAAATAATTGTGTAAATTGTTGAAACTTGACAAATGCGCCTTTATTTGTTATTATGATTTCATACCTGATGTAATAAATCTGTAATATATATAATAAATATTATAGGAGTAAGTACAGTAAGGAGGTATTGAAATGGAAGGGATAAGAAAAATACCTGCGGCAGCGCTGGGGGTGCTTGTCATTTGGCTGGCGCTTTCCGCAGGGGGAATAAAGGTTCTGGCAAGCGAAAAGACAGGCTATGACTTTTTAAGCGCCGGGGTGGCGGAGGTGCTGGATCCAAGGGCACTGAACAGTGAAAGGCCGGTCAAGGAACAGCAGCAACAGCTTGGCCTGGACGAGAAATTCGAAGCGGAAAAGGCAAGGCTGGAGCAGGAGCTGACTATGGCAAACGTCCAGGATGCGGTGAATATCCGTGCCCAGGCGGATGAAAGCGCGGAAAAGGTAGGGATTTTGTATAAAGACTGCGGCGGCACTGTCTTAGAGCGCAAGGATGGATGGACGAAGCTGAAATCCGGCAATGTGACAGGCTGGGCGAAAGACGAATACCTGCTCTTTGGGGAAGAAGCCAAGAAGATGGCAGAGGACGTGGGCAACTGGATCGTGACCCTGGATGCGGAGGCTGTCCGGGTGCGCATGGAGCCAAGCGAAGAGGCGGAAGTCTGCGGGCTGCTTGCCTATGAGGATTCGGTGGAATTTATTGATAACATGGAAGACGGCTGGATCAGTGTGGAATTTAATGATGAAGTCAGGTATGTCCATTCAGATTTTATTAACGTCAGGTTCCATATTGACGAAGGGGAAAGCATGGACGTTATCCGCATCAGGGAACGTGAGGCAGAAGAGCGCAGGCTTGCCCGGATGAAGGAAAGCAAAGGGGCCATGAAGGAAAACAGGGGAGCTGTGGCTGCGGACGCAGACGAATTAAGGCTTCTCGGCGCACTGATTTACTGCGAGGCGGGCAACCAGTCCTATGAGGGAATGGTAGGCGTCGGCGCGGTGGTTATGAACCGTGTAAAGAGCGGCGCGTACCCTAATACCATCCATTCCGTTATCTATGCTTCGGGGCAGTTTACCCCTGCCATGACGGGCAAGGTGGCGAGAACCTACGAAGGAAATGTGCCTGAGGCATGTATGCGGGCAGCCCAGGCAGCGATCAACGGGGAAACAACCGTTGGCGGTGCGACCCATTTCCGCCGTGCAGGGAAGAGGGAAGGGTATGTTTTAGGGGATCATGTATTCTGGTAAAAGGAAAAAGAGAAGCTGTAAAATATTGGGTAAACCCACAGGAGGATTGGCGTGTGCCAGCCCTCCTGTTTTATTACAATAAGCCGGCCCGCGTAGCGTGACGGCGTTTGTTTCAGGCGGATGGGGAAGGGATATGCAGTGAAAGGCTGCAAGGCCCTCTATGGGCGGTAACGGGAAAATCTTCCTTTCCCGGCTGTTTGAAAAAAGTTCATTGCCCGTTTCCCTTTTGTGTAGTACAATGAATTTATGTAAAGCATCAGGGGCTTTGCCCGGGCAGGAACAGGAAAGGGCGCATTACCAAACAGGTTTCGGGCGGTGCAAAAACCCTGGCGCTGCACAGGTGATTTATTTTAAAGATGGTAAAGGAGGGCAATATGAATCTGACAACCTTTTGGCTGATAGTTTTTGTTGTCTGCATTGTCATTGAAATCATTACCATGGGCCTTGCCACAATCTGGTTTGCAGGAGGCGCGCTGATTGCCGCCATAGGGGCAGTTTTTGGGATGCCCCTTGTGGTGCAGGTGATTTTATTTACGGCTGTTTCGCTGATCTTGCTGTTTTTTACCCGTCCGGTGGCGGTGAAGTACTTCAACAAGGACAGGATCAAAACCAATGCAGAGAGCCTGGTGGGGAAACAGGCAATCGTGATCAGTGAGATCAACAACCTCCAGGGCATTGGGCAGGTGACGGTTAGCGGGCAGGAGTGGAGCGCCAGGACGACCAGGGAGGGCGTCACCCTTCCGGTGGGGAGCGTGGTGGCCATCCGGGCAATCAGCGGCGTGAAGCTGATGGTGGAGGACGTGACAGGGCAGCTTTCAAAGGAAGCTGAAAAATAAACTGGGGAAAAGCCCCGGAAAGAGAGGGAAGAAATGGAAATATTTATAATTGTTATATTGGTGGTAGTGCTGATATTACTGGCATCCTGTGTGAAAATTGTGCCCCAGGCAAATGCTTATGTGGTGGAGCGCCTGGGCGCTTACCAGGGAACCTGGTCAGTGGGGCTGCATGTTAAAGTCCCCCTGGTGGATAAGGTGGCAAAAAAAATTAATTTAAAGGAACAGGTAGTAGATTTTGCCCCCCAGCCTGTGATCACCAAGGACAATGTAACTATGAGGATTGACACGGTGGTGTTCTACCAGATCACAGACCCGAAGATGTTTGCCTACGGGGTGGAAAACCCCATTATGGCGATTGAGAATCTTACGGCCACTACCCTGCGTAATATTATCGGCGACCTGGAGCTGGACCAGACCCTGACATCCAGGGAAACCATCAATACCAAGATGCGGGCTTCCCTGGACGAGGCCACTGACCCCTGGGGGATTAAGGTAAACCGCGTGGAGCTTAAGAATATCATCCCCCCTGCGGAAATCCAGAATGCTATGGAAAGGCAGATGAAAGCGGAGCGTGAGAGGAGAGAGTCCGTTACCCGGGCAGAAGGGGAGAAGAAAGCCAGCGTAACCGTTGCGGAAGGCAAGAAGGCGGCGGCAATCCTGGAAGCGGAAGCAGAGAAGCAGTCTGCCATCCTCCGGGCGGAAGCACAGAAAGAAAAGATGATCCGTGAGGCAGAAGGCGAGGCGGAGGCAATCTTAAAGGTACAGCAGGCTACCGCAGACGGTATCAGGATGCTCCGGGAAGCAGGGGCGGATGAAGCAGTACTCCGTTTAAAGAGCCTGGAAGCATTCGAAAAGGCAGCGGACGGGAAAGCCACCAAGATTATTATTCCCTCGGAAATCCAGGGAATTGCGGGGCTTGCCTCTTCCTTAAAGGGACTGGTGGAAAATAAATAAAAATGGACAGGTGGGGGCGAAAATGAATTTAAAAGGAAGAAACTTTTTAAAGCTTCTTGATTTTACGCCAGAGGAAATTCTCTATCTGGTTGATTTGGCAGCGGAACTGAAAGAAAAAAAGAAAAAGGGCATCCTGACGAAGGAACTGCACAGTGGCAAAAATGTGGCGCTGATTTTTGAAAAAACCAGCACCAGGACCCGCTGCTCCTTTGAGGTGGCTGCCCATGACCTGGGGATGGAAACCACTTACCTGGACCCGTCCGCTTCCCAGATCGGAAAAAAGGAAAGCATTGCGGATACCGCAAGGGTGCTTGGCAGTATGTTTGAGGGCATAGAATACCGCGGCTTTGAACAGGAAATTGTGGAGGAGCTTGCCAAATATGCAGGGGTTCCTGTATGGAATGGGCTCACCAATGAATTCCACCCCACTCAGATGCTGGCAGATATCCTTACCATCAAAGAAAGGCTGGGGCGGGTGCAGGGAGTAAGGCTTACTTATATGGGGGACGCCCGCTACAATATGGGAAATTCCCTGATGGTGGCCTGTGCCAAGCTTGGGATGCATTATACCGCCTGCACCAGCCGGAAATATTTTCCCCAGGAGAGCCTGGTGAAGCAGTGTGAGGCCATTGCCCGGGAGACGGGGGCAACCATTACCCTTACTGAGGATGTGGAAGAAGGCACCAGGGGCGCGGACGTGGTTTATACGGATGTGTGGGTATCCATGGGCGAGCCGGAGGCAGTGTGGGAAGAGCGCATCAGGGAACTGACACCCTACCAAGTAAACAAAGAAGTGATGGAAAATGCCGGAAGCCAGGCGATTTTCATGCATTGCCTGCCTGCATTCCATGACCTGAAAACCAAAACGGGAAAGGAAATGGGAGAGAAATTTGGCATAACGGAGATGGAGGTTACAGACCAGGTGTTTGAATCTCCTGCCTCCGTGGTATTCCAGGAAGCGGAAAACAGGATGCATACGATCAAGGCAGTGATGGCGGCAACTTTATAAAGTATGGAAACGAAAAGTTACGGCAGGGAGGTTAAAATGGACAGGGAAGCCGGGGAAGAAAGGGTGGCGCTGTGCGGTGCCAACGCCTATGACAAAAAATACTATTTCAATGAAAAATTTGCCGGGCTTCCCGTCTCCATTAAGGAAGAACTGCGTATCATCAGCGTGCTTTTTACGGAGGAAGCAGGTGGGATTTTTACCATTGAGTTTGAAAAGGATGGTAATATTACCATGCGTACAGAATATGCCCAGGACGACTTCCTCTATGACGAGATTGGGAGCGGCCTGCTGGTGGGGGAAATCCGCCGTAAACGGCAGGAAATGTTTGAGTCCTTAAGCCTTTATTACCGGGTATTTATTCTCCACGAAGACCCGGCGGGGCTTTTGGCAGGGGCAGAAAAGGAGCCTTAAGATGCGGGGTCAGGTTTTGACAGGGAGAAAGGCAGGTAACTTGTGGCAGGCGCAGTGAAAAAATTACGGATTGGCAATGTAACGCTGGAAAACAATTTGATACTGGCTCCTATGGCAGGTGTGACAGCCCTGCCATTTCGTTTGTTATGCAGGGAGCAGGGGGCAGGGCTTGTGTGCATGGAAATGATCAGCGCCAAGGCCATCTATTTCCGCAACAAAAATACAGAGGAGCTGATGGAAATCCATCCCGGCGAAACACCGGTGTCTTTACAGCTTTTTGGCTCAGACCCGGTTATTATCAGTGAAATGGCCAAAAAAATTGAAGGGCACCCATTTTCCCTGCTGGATATCAATATGGGATGCCCTGTACCGAAGATTGTAAATAATGGGGAAGGCTCCGCCCTGATGAAAAATCCCAGGCTGGCGGAAGAAATTCTCACCAATACTGTAAAGGCCGTTGGGAAGCCGGTTACGGTGAAAATCCGCAAGGGGTTTGGCGGCCAGGGGGGAAATGCGGTGGAGATGGCAAAGATTGCGGAAAGCTGCGGCGTGGCGGCAGTGGCAGTCCACGGCAGGACACGGGAGCAATATTATACAGGAAAAGCGGACTGGGATATCATTGCCCGTGTAAAAGAAGCAGTCTCCATTCCGGTAATCGGCAACGGGGATGTGACAGACGGGCCTTCGGCCCTGGCCATGCTGGAACACACCGGATGTGACGGCATTATGGTGGGCAGGGCGGCCAGAGGGAACCCCTGGATTTTCAGGGAAATCCTTCATTATCTGGAAACCGGGGAAAGCCTGCCCGGCCCTGCGCCGGGGGAAGCCCGGGAGACGGTCCTGCGGCACGCTGCCATGGAACTGGAGGCCAAAGGCGAATATACGGCGGTACGGGAAATGCGTAAACACATTAGCTGGTACACCGCCGGATATCCCAATTCTGCCGCACTTCGGAGAGAGATCAACAGCATGGAGAGCTTTGAGGAGCTTACCCGGGCGGTAAAAGGGATTTTTCCGGAATAGGAAACCGGCGGATGGCATATGCTTTTCTATGGAAGAGAAAATAGTTAAAATTTTTTACGGCGGATTTCTTAAAGGCGGTTATCCAAAAGAAGGACAAAACCTGAAAAAAACAGGGCTCCCCCTGGAAAAGCTGGGCGGCGACCTGCCCTATCTTTGGGGGGAGGGAAAAAAGGAGACCGGCAGGGTGAGGATTTTTTATTCCCTTCTGCCAGAATACAGCAGAAAGTCACTGTTTACAGGAAAGCCCAAAGGGTGGAAAAGGGAAGCGGCACAGGCGCTGGTGGCAGGTGCCAGGCAGAGGGCAGCAAGGGAAGGGGACTGCCGGGAGGAAATCCTTGTGCCGGAGCTTGCTGATGGCTTTGAGGGCCTTCCCCCGGAGCTTTTGGCTGTGGGCCTGTTCCGATGCCGGCCCTTTGACCGGCTGGCCATCTCCCTGTCCCAGGAAGCAGGGCAGGAGGAGGGGGAGCTGGCAAGGGAACTGCTTTGCCCGTACCTGGCAAGAATGAGGCAGGTGGTGTTTGTAGGAAAGGAGAGCAGGGCATCCCGGCGGCTGGAAGAATACCTTTCCTATGAATTTGGCATTATTATGATAAGCGCCCAAAAAGCGCCCGGTGATATGCCCTGGCTGGACCTGGACAGTATGGCAAAGAGAAGTCCCAGAGCCAGGAACCATATAAATCAGGCGGGAATGCTGAAATTCCTTGACACTGCGGTAAAAAATGGTTATAATACGGACGTTAATTCCCTGAAGAAGCATTCATAATGGCCGGGATTTGACGAAAACCTGAATGAAATTTGAACTAACATAAAAGATGGAAGGCGATTGGTAATGGAAGAAAAAAAGAACATACTTACCTATGAAGGGTTAAGAAGATACGAGGATGAGCTTCACCAGCTTAAGGTAGTAAAAAGGCAGGAAGTAGCGCAGAAAATAAAAGAGGCAAGGGAACAGGGCGACCTGTCGGAAAATGCGGAGTATGATGCGGCAAAGGACGAGCAGCGGGATATTGAGGCAAGGATTGAGGAACTGGAAAAGATCCTGAAAAACGTGGAAGTGGTAGTGGAGGACGAGGTTGACCTTGATAAGATCAATATTGGCTGCTGCGTTAAGATACGGGATCTGGAATACAACGAGGACCTGGAATATAAGATTGTAGGTTCTACAGAGGCCAACAGCTTAAAAGGAAAAATTTCCAACGAGTCCCCTGTGGGAAAAGCCCTGATTGGCAGCAAACTGGGCGACGTGGTTGAAGTGGAGACCCAGGCAGGGGTCTTGAAATACCAGGTTCTTGAAATACAGCGGTCCAATTAGGGACTGCCGCAAAATCAATTACTTACAGGCAGGACGGAAGAGGGAGCCCCAGGAAAGCAACGGCTGGCTGTGGGCGGCGGTGTTTGGCGGCCCTCTTACAGGGCGGAAAATGAATTTACAAAGGCAGCGCCTTTAGAAGGAGAGGAAAAAGTGGCGAACCAGCAGAACAATCAATCCCAGGAAAACAACGTCAGGCAGGAACAGGATATCAACCAGCTTTTAAAAGTAAAAAGAGAAAAGCTAACTGCCCTCCAGGAGGCGGGGAAGGATCCTTTTCAGATTACCAGATATGACGTAACGGCGCACAGCAGGGACATTAAGGAAAATTTTGGCCAGATGGAAGGCATCCAGGTCTCTGTTGCCGGGCGTATTATGCAAAAGCGCGTAATGGGGAAGGCATCATTTTGTAATATACAGGATTTGAAGGGAAACATCCAATCTTATGTGGCAAGGGACAGCGTGGGGGAAGAGGCTTATGCTGACTTTAAAAAGTATGATGTGGGGGATATTGTGGGAATTTCCGGGGAGGTCTTTAGGACCAAAACGGGGGAGATTTCCATCCATGCCGCCAGCGTTACCCTGCTGGCCAAAAGCCTTCAGGTCCTGCCGGAGAAATATCACGGGCTGACCAATACGGATATCCGTTACCGCCAAAGGTACACTGACCTTATTATGAATGAAGAGGTAAAGGAAACCTTCGTTAAAAGATCTAAGATCATCTCCGCAATCAGGAGATACCTGGACGGGCAGGGCTTTATGGAAGTGGAAACGCCTATGCTGGTATCCAATGCAGGAGGCGCTGCTGCAAGGCCTTTTGAGACTCATTTTAACGCCCTGGACGAGGATGTGAAGCTACGGATTTCCCTGGAACTTTACCTGAAAAGGCTGATTGTGGGGGGCATGGAGCGCGTCTACGAGATTGGCCGTGTGTTCCGGAACGAGGGGCTGGATACCAGGCATAACCCGGAGTTTACCCTGATGGAGCTGTATCAGGCATATACCGACTATAACGGCATGATGGACCTGACGGAAAATATGTTCCGAAGCGTGGCACAGGAGGTCTGCGGAACCACCACCGTTCCCTACGGCGAGCATATGATTGATTTAGGCAGGCCCTTTGAGAGAATGACCATGATTGACGCCGTGAAGAAGTATTCGGGCGTTGACTTTGACGAGATTAAGGATACCGCGGAAGCGAAAAAAATCGCGGACGAAAAGGAAGTTCATTACGAGGCGCGCCATACAAAGGGCGACATCCTCAATTTATTCTTTGAGGAATTTGTGGAGGAACATTTGGTGCAGCCCACCTTTATCATGGACCACCCGGTTGAAATTTCACCCCTCACCAAGAGGAAACCGGACAAGCCGGATTATGTGGAGCGTTTCGAGCTGTTTATTACAGGGCGCGAAATGTGCAACGCCTATTCCGAGCTGAACGACCCCATCGACCAGCGGGAACGCTTCAAGGCCCAGGAGGCGCTTATTGCCCAGGGCGACGAGGAGGCCAATCACACGGACGAGGATTTCCTGAACGCGCTGGAGATTGGTATGCCCCCTACCGGCGGGATTGGGTACGGGATTGACAGGCTGGTGATGCTGCTCACAAATTCGCCGGCGATTAGGGATGTGTTGTTGTTCCCGACGATGAAGACTTTAGATGGTGTAAATAAGAAAAGTGATGTAAAAAATCAGGCTTCTGAAACAGCAGAAAAAAATGTAGAAGTAGCACCGGAAAAGATT
>OFHA01000090.1_pt1 | contig 77621 bp, 70 predicted proteins | sample 1521891 | NCBI WGS metagenome assembly OFHA01 (sample SAMEA3504089, study PRJEB24116) | mouse gut metagenome | biome: mouse gut; feature: mouse-associated habitat; material: faeces | place: Denmark | collected 2011
GAATGTGCAGTTGTCAAAGTTCAAAGCAAATGAGTTTCACTGATTCAGGTAATAAACAAGATACAGATACAAAATTTTGTAAAAAGGGGGTTGCATTTTTCGGCTGAGAGGTATATCATAATACCTGTTACGACAACTTATACATATATGTAGGAGGAAAAAAAATGAAGAAAAAAGTAGTAACGACGCTGGCACTTGTTGCAGCGTTAGTGCTCGCGCCGGTTTCCGGGCATCTGACTTCCATGGCAGTGGATGCACAGGAAAAAGTGGATGATGGCATCATGACAGTAAGTGGGGATGGTAGCGGATCGGCAACTGATAACGACACACCAGGCGGTGGAGAGGATGACAACAACACACCTGGTGGCGGAGAAGATGATAGTGCCTCAGGTAACAACCCGCCATCAGGTGACGGAGAGGATGACAACAACACACCTGGCGGCGAAGATGATAGTGCCTCAGGTAACAACCCGACGCCGACACCTGACGGAACTCCGAGACCTGTTAGACCGACGCCTGCACCGACACCTGATGCAACGGTGACACCGGCTCCTGATGGTGGTAACAACGACAACAATGATAACAACAATGACAACAATAATAACAACAATAATAACAATAATAACAACAACTCTGACAGCACTCCTTCCGCAACTGCAACTCCTGCACCTGTTGTAGTAGGCGCGGACGGCATGTATGAGAATGTTCAGGTTAAGTGGGTTGAAACCACAGCAGTGGTCAACGCAGCGATTGCTCGTGCAGCAGCGCAGGGCACAATCCAGAATGTTGATATTATTATAGGCAAGACGGTGAATGTTCCCACCAGCGTTCTTACCCAGATCGCAGGCAACAATGTTACCCTGGCGCTTCATGTGGGCAGGGGCCTGGCTCTGACCATCACCGGTACTGACATTGTTGGAACAAATGCCAGCTTCAATGTGAGCCTGGTAACTTCCACAATACCTGCAGCAGCAAAGGCAAGCGTAGCTGAGAATGCAATCAGCACTCGTGATTTCAGCTTTAACCAGGATGGCGCATTCCCGTTCCATGTCAATATGCATATGAATTTCGGCACTGAGAATGTGGGCAAGACAGCTGTTCTTTACCGTTTCGATGCTGCAACAGGCAAAATGGTACAGGTAGGCACCTTCATTGTAAATGCTGATGGTCAGGCAATGTTCGGTCTGAATCAGGGCGGACAGTACGTGGCAGTGGTTGTAGAGGTTGTAGAGCCTTCTACTTACACCGTTCAGCCCGGCGATACCTTTGGACGCATTGCTTCCAGGCATGGCATGAGCGCTGCTGAACTGAAGGCTGCAAACCCTGGCATCAGGAACATCAACAAGATTAAGGTTGGCCAGGTACTGAACGTGAAATAAGCGCAGTACAGCGTTGTAACCCCAATGGCATGAAAGACTGCCCCCACGGTTTCTGTGGGGGCGTTTTTCATTGGGCTGACACAGAGATTTCCCGGGCAGGAAGGCCGAAATCAGGGGATTTTAAGCCCCATTTAAAATTTTTTAGAAAAAATAAGGTAAAATTTCAAAAAAACTGTTGACGTACACAGCATTTGTGTTATAATGATAGTTGTGTATGAGCTGAGGTATGTGAGCTGAAGGCGATACATAATAATAACCCGATCAGTCATGTTGCTTGAGGGACTGAAGGGAGGGTAGATATGTCGAACGTAATCGTAAAAGAAAATGAAACACTGGACAGCGCGCTGCGCCGCTTTAAGAGAAGCTGTGCGAAGGCAGGTATCCAGCAGGAGATCCGCAAGCGGGAGCATTACGAGAAGCCTAGCGTAAGGCGGAAGAAAAAGTCCGAAGCGGCTAGGAAACGTAAATATAACTAAGCAGCTTGTCCCCAGTCTTATGGCTGGGGATTTTGTCCGTGGAGTAAAAACATAAGACGGCAGGCACGGGCTTGTGGCATATATCCGGTCACATTCTCATATTCTTAAGCATAGGAGAATAGGGAGTGTGGCTTTTTTATGTTAAGTAGGAAATCCTTTCTGGCATTGTTTCTGACATTTGCGCTGCTTTTCTCGGCGGTGCTGCCTGCGAATGCCAATGTCACGGTTTCATCCCCATCAGTGATACTGATAGAAAGTTCCACAGGAGAAGTGATCTATGAGGTCAATTCCACGGAGCGGAGAAGCCCTGCCAGTATTACGAAGATTATGACACTGCTTCTGACCTTTGAGGCGGTGGAACAGGGCAAAGTGAGTCTCACGGACCAGGTGTCCGTCAGCGAACATGCCAGTTCCATGGGAGGTTCCCAGGTGTATCTGGCGGCGGGAGAGGTGCAGACTCTGGACACCATGATAAAATGCATTGCGGTCTCCTCCGGCAACGACGCCAGTGTGGCGGTGGCGGAGCACATAGCAGGCAGTGAGGAGGCCTTTGTGGCCCTGATGAATGAGAGGGCGGCGGCGCTGGGAATGGTGGACACTCATTTTGAAGACTGCTGCGGCCTTTCCGACTCTGACAACCACTATACCTCCGCCAAAGACGTGGCTATTATGTCCCGGGAGTTGACCACCAGGTATCCGGACATCTTCAACTATACCACCATATGGATGGAAGATATCACCCATGAGACCAGACAGGGAACATCGACCTTTACCCTGAACAGCACCAATAAACTGCTGAAACAGTACCAGTGGACTACAGGACTTAAGACAGGATCTACTTCCAAGGCAAAATACTGCTTTGCCGCAACCGCCTCCAAGGATGGAATAGACCTGATAGCGGTGGTGATGGGAGCGCCGGATTACAAGACCCGTTTTGGGGATGCCCAGACGCTGCTGACCTATGGCTTCGGCGTGTGCGATATTTACATAGACGAGAACAGGGATGTGCTGGAGGACCTTCTTGTGGAAGGGGGCACGGAGGATCATGTTCCCGTCAGGTACCAGGGGGAATTCCGCTATCTTGACACGGCGGGAAGCGATCTGTCTGCGGTGGAGAAGGTTTTAGAGCTCCCGGAGACTGTGCGGGCTCCCCTGGAGGAAGGGACGGAGGCAGGCCGGGCCAGATACATGCTCAACGGTGTGGAGATCGGCAGCGTGCCCATACTGTATGGGATGGATGTGGAAAAGGCCGGTTACGGGGATTATCTGCGGAAGATTTTCGGAATTTTCCTTTTATAAAGGAGAAAAAGCATGTTATAATGTAAGTTCAGATGGACGTCAGGGGGCATTGGGCGGGACAGTCAGGGACCGCCCCGGCCTGTCGGAAGAGAATGGATTGGGGGATGAGAGGACAATATGATGGATTTGCTGACGGCCGCAGCTGCGGTGGCAGTTTTGGCGGGGTTCTGGGTGATGCTCTTTGACAGCACGCGTTTTGTGGTAAAAAGGCATCGGGTGGAAGATGCCAGGATCCGGAGGCAGTGCCGTGCGGTGGTGCTGACGGATCTGCACAACAAACGGTATGGAAAGGACAACGAAAGGCTGCTGGGGGCCATCCGGGAACAAAATCCGGATTTTGTCTTTATCGCGGGGGATATTCTGACGGCGAAACCTGGAGCTTCCATGGAGCCCGCGCTCAGGCTGCTGAGGGCCCTGGCGGAGGAGTACCCTATTTATTATGGAAACGGGAACCATGAGCACCGCCTGAAGCTGAGCCCCCAGACCTATGGGGACATGGGGGTCAGGTACGGTGAGGCCCTGGGAGAGATGGGCATTGAGCCCCTGGTGAACTGCCATGTGGACCTGCCGGAATATGGCCTGGCGGTATATGGCCTGGAGCTTGACAAATATTATTTCAAACATTTTCGGCCCGGAGAGATGTCCCCCGGTTATCTGGAGGGCATTCTGGGACAGGCTTCCGGAGAGCTGTACACGGTGCTGCTGGCCCACAATCCGGACTATTTTCCCCAGTATGCCTCCTGGGGGGCGGACCTGGCGCTGGCAGGGCATGTGCACGGAGGCGTGGTGCGGGTGCCTTTCTGGGGGAAGGGGCTGTTATCCCCTGCCCTGCGACTTTTTCCAGAATACGACGGAGGAATCTTTAGACGGGGAAAGTCTGTTATGGTGCTGAGCCGGGGGCTGGGAAGTCACACCATTCCTGTGAGAGTCTTCAACCCTGCGGAGCTCTGGGTGGTGGATTTTGTTCCGGGACTGGAAGGGGATCTGGCAGAACACTGACAGCTGCCAGGCAGTGAAACTTAATTTTACAAAATTCTGCCGCCTGCGAAGGGGCGGGGCAGTGTGTATAATCAGGAAGAACAGAGGATGATCTCATGAGGGAAAAATGGTATGTGGCGGCGAAAAAGGCGGATTTCGAGGGGTGGGCCAGGAAATTCCACATCAGTCCTGTGGTAGCCAGGATCCTGCGCAACAGGGGCATTACCCAGGAAGACCAGGCGGAGCGTTTCCTGTACGGGGAACTGAGGGACTGCCATTCCCCCTGGCTGTTAAAGGACATGGACAGGGCGGTGGAGCTGATCTGCGCCGCCCTTCAGGAGGGCATTTCCATCCGTGTCATAGGGGATTATGACGTGGACGGCATCTGTTCCTCCTACATATTGACCAGGGCTCTGACGCTGCTGGGGGCCAGGGCGGATACCGCCATTCCCCACCGCATTCATGACGGCTACGGTCTCAACGACAATCTGATCGAACAGGCCAGGCGGGACGGCGTCGGCATGGTAGTGACCTGCGACAACGGCATTGCGGCGGCGTCCCAGATCGCTCTGGCGGTCTCCTACGGTATCAAGGTTATTGTGACGGATCACCACGAAGTGCCTTTTGAGACGGGGCCCCAGGGACGGCGGGAGCTCCTTCCTCCCGCCCTGGCGGTGGTGGACCCAAAACAGGAGCGGTGTACCTATCCATTCCCGGGCATCTGCGGCGGGGTGGTGGCCTATAAGCTGGCCCAGGCCCTGGCGGAGCGCACGGGAAACGAGGCTCTGAGGGAGGCCCTGGAAGAATTTCTGGAATTTGCGGCCCTGGCCACGGTCTGCGACGTGATGGAGCTTTGGGACGAGAACCGCATTCTGGTGAAAGAGGGCCTGAAGCGCCTGAAACACACAAAAAATCCGGGGCTGAAAGCTCTGATGGAAGTCAACAGCATTGAGCCGGACAAGCTGTCCGCCTATCATCTGGGGTTTGTGATCGGTCCCTGTCTGAATGCCACCGGCAGGCTGGACACGGCGGAGCGGGCGCTGGAGCTTCTGTCCGCTTCCACCAGAGTGGAGGCCATGAGCGCCGCCAGGGAGCTGAAGGAGCTCAATGACAGCCGGAAGAATCTGACGCAGAAAGGGGTGGCTCTGGCGGAGGAGGCCATTGCCCGGCGCCATATGGAACAGGACAAGGTGATGGTGGTGTATCTGCCCAAGGTCCATGAAAGTCTGGCGGGGATCATTGCCGGGCGCATCCGGGAGCACTACAACCATCCGGTATTCATCCTCACCAAGGGAGAGGAGGAAGTCAAGGGATCCGGGCGCTCCATGGAGGGATACCATATGTACGAGGCAATGACGGCGGTGGCGCAGTATTTTTCCAAGTTCGGCGGCCACGCCATGGCGGCAGGGCTCTCCATGCGGGAGGCGGATATAGAGTCCCTGCGCCGGGAGCTGAACGCCCGCTGCGAGCTTGGGGAGGAGGATTTTATTCCCAGAGTGCACATTGACGTGCCCATGCCCATGGAGTATGCGGATGAGGCGCTGGCGGATGACATTGCCCTTCTGGAACCTTTCGGGGTGGGGAATCCCAAGCCCCTCTTTGCCCAGAAGGATCTGGTTTTTCGGTCCGCTTTCCGGATGGGGGCAAATGGCAACAGCGCCAGGTTCAGGGTGCGGACTCCCGGCGGGGAGGAGCGGCAGCTGGTATTTTTCGGAAATGTGGAGGAATTTGACCAGTTTCTGGAGGAGAAATTCGGCCCGGGAAGCGGGGACGCACTCTACGGGGGCAGGGGAAATTTTCCCGTCTCCGTGGTTTACCAGGTGGGAAAAAATACCTATAAGGGCCGATGTGAACTACAGTATGTGATGAAATATTACTGCTGAGCCGGAGGATGAAGATGATCTATGTGAAGATATTGGAGTGGTTGATTGAGATTCTGCTGATGCTGTCGGGATTTGTGGGAACCGGCCAGTTCCACTGCCAGTTTGAGCCAAAGCTGGCGGAGGCCGTGATTTCGGGGACCCTCCGGCAGGAACCTGCCGAGTCAGTTCTTCCCGGGGACTCCAGTGAGGAACTCCACAGAGAGGAGTACATTGAGTCTGTCTACGAGGGATGGGGGAGCCAGGTGATGACTTCCGTGGGGAAGGTGCGTTTTCCCGTTTTCCTGATTGAGTTCCAGGACGTAAAATTTGAGGATCACATGGTGTCTCTGGAAGAGCTGGAGAGGTGGATCTTTACCGGGGAGGACAGTGTGGCCGCATATTTTGCCGAGTCTTCCTACGGCAGGCTGCATATGGACGGGGATATATACCGGTACACGGCCAAAGGGAATATGGCGGACTATGAGAAGGACAGATCTCTGGAGAATCTGATTATGGAGGCCCTGCGGTATTACGAGGATCAGGTGGACTTCTCCCAGTACGATGTGGACGGGAATTCTGTCATGGATTCCCTGGTGGTGTCCATACCTTCCGGGGGAGACGAGGATTTCTGGTGGGGATCCCAGCACACCTGGCAGTGGAACAGCAGGTTTAAAATCGACGATCTGTTTATAGTAGGATATATTGTCAATGACGAACAGCCCTATCCCTACCAGAAGGAGAGGTTTATTGCCACCCTGGAGCATGAGCTGGGGCACTGTATGGGGCTTCCCGACTACTATAAATATGACAATGCGGACGACGACTGGGAAGGAATGCACGGGATTGCAGGGAAGGAGCGCATGGACGACTCGGAGGGGGATTTCTGTCAGTTTTCCAAGCTGCAGCTGGGATGGCTGAAGAAAGAGCAGGTTCAGGTGATGTCTCCGGATGAGGACAGGGCTTCCTTTCTGCTGCCTCCCTCCAGTGAAGGCGGATGTGTGGTGGTGTTTCCCAGGGGGGAGGAGCCGGATTTCCAGAAGGAATACTTTGTGGTGGAATACAATACGCCCACGGGACTTATGTCGGATCTCTTCGGACGGGGCGGCGTGAGAGTGATGCATGTGCAGGCGGAAGTGGTGAAGGACGGCTATTACGATTATCGATATAGTAATTTCTCGGAGGAATACGACACTTCCAACGAGGGGATCCGCGTGCTGAAACTGGTCAACGACGGAAGGGGATATTACCACGAGGGCGATCTGGTGACTTTTGAGAAAACAGGGGGAGAGCAGGGGAATTTCGGCTGGTATACCCAGGAGGGGAAGATTGAGGATCCTGGCTTCCTGATCCGCATCGGCCAGGTGGACGAAAACGGCTGCATGGAGATTGAGGTGGAACGCTATTTTTTGAATCCTTAATGTTTAATTTACTTTTTTCTAATGATTTAAACACAGAATGAACACATTTTAGCTTTATCATATATCTCAGATGGTGACAAGTTCACTATCTCTCCCCCTCATAAGAAAGTGGAAAGCCCCGGCGGCGAGCCGGGGCTTTTCAACGCATAAAAAAGTCTTTCATTTATTTTAGACATGTTTAGAGATTGATTAGAAAACAGACACAATTTAGACACATTTCTGGTGTATGCTGTGAAACAGGTAGCTGATTAAGACGCTATCTCCCCCCTCATATGTTATAAACAGAAAGGCTCCGGCATCTGCCGGGGCCTTTTTGGCTGATGGGGATGGTTTTATGGTAACAGTTCCGTGTCCTGTCTGAGCTGTTACGCTTTATGTGCCTGCCGCCTCTGTCTGTACTCCATAAAAATCTTGCGCAATCGGGACAGGGCGTTTATAATGTAAGGGTTGAATTATCAAAGGAAAAGAGGAGAAAATAATGAGTATAAGGATTGGTATTTTGGGATATGGCAATCTGGGACGGGGTGTGGAGTGCGCGGTGAAGCAGAACCAGGACATGGAGCTGAAGGCCGTGTTTACCAGAAGGGAACCGGAGAGCGTGTCCGTTCTGACGCCGGGAGTACAGGTGTGCCATGTGAGCCGGGCGGCGGACTTCCGGGGGGAACTGGATGTGCTGATACTCTGTGGGGGAAGCGCCACCGACCTTCCGGAGCAGACGCCGGAGTATGCTGGGGTGTTCAATGTGGTGGACAGCTTTGACACCCATGCCAGGATCCCGGAGCATTTTGCCAGGGTGGACCAGGCGGCAAGGCAGGGAGGAAAGACTGCCATTATCTCCGTGGGCTGGGATCCGGGCATGTTTTCCCTGAACCGGGTGTACGGGGAGGCGGTGCTGCCCCAGGGGAAGGATTACACTTTCTGGGGCAGGGGCGTGAGCCAGGGGCATTCTGACGCGGTGCGCCGGATCCAGGGTGTGGCGGATGCCAGGCAGTATACCATTCCTATGGACAGTGCCCTGGAGGCTGTGCGGGCGGGGAAGAACCCGGAGCTGACTCCCAGACAGAAGCACACCAGGGAGTGCTTTGTGGTGCTGGAGAAAGGGGCGGACGGGGCCAGAGTGGAGCAGGAGATCAAGACCATGCCCAACTACTTTGCAGACTATGACACCACCGTACACTTTATCAGCGCCGAGGAAATGCAGCGTGACCACAGCCGGATTCCCCATGGAGGCTTTGTGCTCCGCAGCGGCGCCACAGGCTGGAACCAGGAGAACTCCCATCTGATCGAATACAGTCTGAAACTGGATTCCAATCCGGAGTTTACGGCCAGTGTGCTCACGGCCTACGCCAGGGCGGCCTGGAGGCTTTCGTCGGAGGGGGCCGTGGGCTGTAAGACGGTCCTTGACGTGGCCCCCGCCTATCTGAGCCCCAGAAGCGGGGAAGAACTGCGGGCGGCCATGCTGTAAGCAAAGCCAGGACAGGGACGCGGATGCCCCTGTCCTGTTCTCTGATGGCGGGAACAGCCCTGGAGGGTGCAATTTCCCCTGAAAAGGGTGGTAGAAACTGGGAAAGTGGAGTACAATATAAAAACGCGGACTGGGAAGGAGCAGGGATGAGGCTTAGGGATTTATTGGGGGAGATAAAGTATGTCTGTCTACAGGGGAGCGTGGACAGGGAGGTAAAAGGGGTCATCTATGATTCCAGGAAGGATGTGAAAGACTGCCTTTTTATCTGTATCCAGGGCGTGAAGGCCGACGGGCATGATTTTGCTCCTCTGGCGGCGGCCAGGGGGGCGGCGGCTCTGCTGGTCTCCAGGCCCGTGCCGGATGCTGAGGCGGAGAGGGATTTGACGGTGATTCTGGTGGAGGATACCAGATATGCCATGGCCCACATTGCCGCAGCCTGGTTCGGCCATCCTGCCAGGAAGCTGCAGGTCATCGGCATCACCGGCACCAAGGGTAAGACCACCAGCACATATGTGGTGAAGAATATTCTGGAACAGGCAGGCCGCAGAGTGGGGCTGGTGGGCACCATCGAGAGGATTATCGGGGAGGAGCATATCCACGCGGAGAATACAACCCCGGAGTCCTATGTGCTCCAGGAGACTTTTGCCAGGATGGTGGAGGCAGGACTGGACACGGTGGTGATGGAAGTGTCCTCCCAGGCCCTGAAGCTTCACCGCACCCAGGGATTTATGTTTGACTACGGAATCTTTACCAATCTGGAGCCGGACCACATTGCGCCCGGGGAGCATGAGAGCTTTGAGGAGTACAGGGAGTGCAAGAGCCTGTTGTTTCGCCAGTGCAGAGTGGGCATTGTAAACGGGGATGACACCCATGTGGGTGAGATCACACAGGGGCATACCTGCACCCTGGAGACTTACGGCATGGGGGAGGACTGTATGCTGCGGGCCAGGGATCTGCGTCTGGTGCAGGGGGGCGGAAGCCTGGGGGTGGAATTTTGTGTTTCCGGCCTGATGAACTTTGAGGTAAAGGTGCCTTTTCCCGGCCGATTCAGCGTGTACAATGCCCTCTGCGCCATTGCCGTCTGCCGTCATTTTCAGATAGATGTGGGAGATATCCAGCAGGCCATGGGGAAAGTCAAAGTAAAAGGGCGCATTGAGAGAGTGGATATCTCTGACAAGTTTTCGCTGCTCATTGACTATGCCCACAATGCCATGGCTCTGGAGAGCCTTCTGTCCACCCTGCGGGAGTATAACCCCCGGCGGCTGGTCTGCCTTTTTGGCTGCGGCGGAAACCGAGACAAACAGCGTCGTTATGAGATGGGGGAGGTCAGCGGCAGACTGGCGGATCTCACGGTGGTCACTTCCGACAATCCCCGTTTTGAGGAGCCCATGGACATTATCCGGGACATAGAGACCGGCCTGGAGAAGACGGATGGGAAATATGTGGAAATCTGTCACAGGAGGGAGGCCATAGCCTATGTGATCTCCCACGCGGAGGAGGGGGATCTGATTGTGCTGGCGGGAAAAGGCCATGAGGATTACCAGGAGATCAAGGGCGTGAAGTATCCCATGGACGAGAGGGATATCATCCGGGAGCTGCTGGAGGGCGGGCTGAAGCATATCTGACCCGGCAGGGCAGGGAGCCGTCTCCGGAGCAGAGTATACGAAAAAGAGGTGGGCTGTGGGAGAGCTTTATGCGGATGTGATCGTGGACATTTCCCAGGAAAAACTGGATAAACCCTTCCAGTACAGGGTGCCGGAAAATCTCCGGGGGGAGCTGGAGACAGGAATGTGCGTGCACATTCCCTTTGGAAACGGCAACCGGCTGCTGAAGGGGTATGTGGTGGACCTGGGGAGCGTCTGCAAATTCGATCCCGGGCGGACCAAAGAGATCCGGGGGATTGTAAAGAACAGTGCGGACATAGAGGGAAGGATGATTGCCCTGGCAGGGTGGCTTCGGAAAAATTACGGTTCCACCATGATACAGGCGCTGAAGACCGTGCTGCCCGCCAGGCAGCGGGTGAAGAAACTGGAGCACAGAACCGTGAGACGGCTTCTTGGCCGGGAGGAGACGCTCTCTCTGCTGGGGGAGTGCAGGCGCAGGAAGCAGACTGCCAAGGAGCGGCTTCTCCAGGAGCTGCTTACCCAGGAGGAGATTCCCTACGGATGGGTGACGGGAAAACTGGGCGTCTCCGCCCAGACGGTCAGGAGCCTGGAGACGGCGGGGGCGGTGAGAGTGGAGAGCCGGGAGAGTCTGCGGAATCCCGTGAAGGTGGCCGGGGGAGAGGAGCTGCGCCCCCGGCTGAGCCAGGCCCAGGAGAACATTGTCCGGAAGGTTCTGGAGGATTATGACGCCGGGCGCCCGGGCACCTGCCTTCTCCACGGGATCACCGGAAGCGGCAAGACAGAAGTGTATCTGAAGATTGTGGAGGAGATGAGGGCCCGGGGAAGGCAGGCTGTGGTGCTGATCCCTGAGATCGCCCTCACCTACCAGACCCTGCTGCGGTTTTACCACAGGTTCGGGGACAGAGTCAGCGTCCTGAACTCCACCCTGTCGGCGGGAGAAAAATATGACCAGTGCCAGCGGGCCAAAAACGGGGAGATCGACGTGATTATCGGCCCCAGGTCCGCCCTTTTTACCCCCTTTCCCCACATTGGGGTGATCATTATGGACGAGGAGCACGAGGGCAGCTATAAAAGTGAGTCTTCTCCCAAGTACCATGCCAGAGAGACGGCCCTGGAGGTGGCCAGGATCCACGGGGCAAGTGTGATTCTGGGCTCCGCCACCCCGTCCCTGGAGGCCTACTACAGGGCTCAGAGGGGACAGTACAGGCTTTTTACCCTGGGGGAGCGTCTGACAGGAGGGCAGCTTCCGGTGGTCCACACGGTGGATCTGCGCCGGGAACTGCGGGAGGGAAACCGCTCTATTTTCAGCCGGAAGCTCCAGGCGCTTCTGGAGGATCGGATCCGGAAGGGGGAGCAGAGCATCCTGTTTTTGAACCGCAGGGGCTATGCGGGGTTTGTCTCCTGCAGGGCCTGCGGCCAGGTGATGAAATGCCCTCACTGCGATGTGTCTCTGGCAGAGCACACCAACGGTCTGCTGGTGTGCCATTACTGCGGGTACAGCCAGCCCAGGCCCGGGGGCTGCCCGGCCTGCGGATCAAAGTATATCGGGGGTTTTAAGGCGGGCACCCAGCAGATTGAGGAGAAGCTCAAAGAGATGTTTCCGGGGGTCCGGACCCTGCGCATGGATGCGGACACCACCCGGCGCAAGGACAGCTATGCCCAGATTCTCTCCGCCTTTGCCGGCGGGGAGGCGGATGTACTGGTGGGCACCCAGATGATTGTGAAGGGGCATGACTTTCCCAGAGTGACTCTGGTGGGGGTGCTGGCGGCGGATCTCTCCCTGGGGGCCGGGGATTACCGGGCAGGGGAGAGGACCTTTCAGCTGCTGACCCAGGCGGTGGGAAGGGCCGGCCGGGGGGAACTGCCCGGGGAGGCGGTGATCCAGACCTACCAGCCGGATCACTATGCGGTTGCCCGGGCGGCGGCCCAGGATTACGAGGGATTTTACCGGGAGGAGATCCTCTACCGGGATCTGATGGGGTATCCTCCCGTTTCCCACATGATGGCGGTGCAGATTTTTTCCAGGGAGGAACAGGGGGGACGGCGCCTGGCGGAGAGCCTGGCGGAGGCGGCAAAGGGGGCCTTCGGCGGGAGGGAAGCCCCGGGAGCAGGTTCTGCCCAGGCTCTGTCCCTGGGGGAGGCGGATACGTCTTCGTCCGGGCCGGCCATGCAGCTCATGGGTCCCGCTCCCGCTTCCATCGGAAGAATTAATGATATTTTTAGATTTGTTTTCTATGTGAAATGCCCGGAATATGGTAAACTGATACGGATAAAAGATTTTCTGGAAGGGCAGGCGGAAGCTAACCAGTCTTCGGACGAGACGGTGCAGTTCGACTTTGACCCCATGAATACCTTGTGATATACTCATGATACTTTTCATATGACAAATGTTTTTGATTGCGAGGAACTGTTGCATGCAGGGAGTTCTCAGAGAACAGTTCCTTTTGCAGGAGAGGAAGAAAGAAATGGCAATCAGGAAAATTCGTGAGATCGGCGACGAAGTTCTCGGAAAGAAATGCAAGGCGGTGACGGAGATGACGCCCCGCATCAGGGAGTTGATTCAGGACATGCTGGACACTCTGTACGAGGCCAACGGTGTGGGACTGGCGGCGCCCCAGGTGGGAATTTTAAAACAGGTTGTTGTCATTGACACCACCGGGGAGGATCCTTACATTCTGATCAACCCTAAGATTGTGGAGTCCAGCGGGGAGCAGACGGGGATGGAGGGGTGTCTGAGCGTGCCGGGTAAACAGGGACAGGTGACACGTCCCAACTATGTGAAGGTGGTGGCTTTGGACATGGACATGAAAGAGTTTGAACTGGAGGGCACGGAGCTGCTGGCCCGGGCTATCTGCCATGAGACGGATCATCTCCAGGGGCATCTCTATGTGGAAAAGGTTCAGGGGCCCTTAAAGGATATCAACATGGACGAGGACGATGAAGAAGAGGCGTAAACTTTTCTGAAAAATGCCCGGGGACGCGGGCAGGGAGGTGGGGCATGAAGATTGTGTTTATGGGAACTCCGGAGTTTGCCCGGGGAGCGCTGGAGGCTTTGACAGAGGCCGGGCATGAGATCACGGCGGTGGTGACGCAGCCGGACAAGGCAAAGGGGCGCAGCAAGGAACTGATCCCCACGCCGGTGAAGGCCTGCGCCCTGGAGAAGGGAATTCCCGTCCTGCAGCCCCGGCGGATCAAGACGCCGGAGGCGGTGGCGCAGCTGGCAGAGTATCCGGCGGATGTGTATGTGGTGGCGGCTTTCGGGCAGATTCTCTCCCAGGAGATTCTGGATATGCCGCCTTTGGGCTGTCTGAACATTCACGCTTCCCTGCTGCCGAAGTACCGGGGAGCCTCCCCCATCCAGCACGCGATCCTGGAGGGGGAGGAGAAGACCGGGATAACGGTGATGCAGATGGATGCTGGCCTGGATACGGGGGATATGCTGTACAAAAAAGAGATCCCGGTGGAGCCCGAGGACAATTACCAGACCCTTCATGACAAGCTTATGGCGCTGGGAGGGCAGGCCATTGTGGAGGCCCTGGCCCTTTTAGAGCAGGGGAAACTGACGCCGGAAAAGCAGGGGGAGGGCAGCGGCTGTTATGCCAGCCTTATAGGCAAGGACATGGGCAGGATAGACTTTTCCCAGCCGGCTGCGGTGATTGACCGGAAAATCCGGGCGTTGACTCCCTGGCCCAGCGCCTTCACGGACTATCGGGGAAAACAGCTGAAGATATGGCGGGCGGCGCCGGATTATGTGACAAATGCCTTTGGCCGCGCCCCGGGAGAGGTTCTGAAAGTGGATAAGGATGCGGTGACGGTTGCTGCAGGCCAGGGGGCGCTGCGCATTCTGGAGCTGCAGCTGGAGGGAAAAAAGCGCATGAGCGCCCATGATTTTCTCCTGGGAGTCAGGGTGACGCCGGGGGAGAGACTGGGGCAGCAGTAAAAAGGAGTGGTGATATGTTTTATTGGGATCCTACTTATATATTAGTGTTGATCGGCATGGTCATCTGCATGGGGGCCAGCGCCCTGGTCAACAGCGCCATGAATAAGTACAGCCGGGTCAGAAACGGCAGCGGGATAACGGGGGAGGAGGCAGCCAGGCGGATACTCAACAGTGAGGGGCTCTACAATGTGCAGATTGAGTGCCTGTCCTCGGACAGAGGCGACCACTATGACCCCCGCACCAATACCGTGCGGCTCTCCAGGAGCAATTTCACCCAGCCCTCCGTGACGGCGGTGGGGGTGGCGGCCCATGAGTGCGGGCACGCCATTCAGCACGCGAAGGGGTATGCGCCTTTGAATTTCCGGTCTGCCCTGGTGCCCGTGGCCAATATCGGAAGCCATTTAGGCCTTCCTCTGATTCTTCTGGGAGTGTTCCTGAGCTGGAATCAGGTGCTGATTCAGATCGGTATCTGGGCTTTCGCCCTGGCGGTGGCGTTCCAGCTGGTGACGCTGCCGGTGGAGTTCAACGCCTCCGGCAGGGCCGTGGCCAAGATTGAACAGTACGGACTGCTGTCGGCGGAGGAGACCAAGGGCTGCAGGAAGGTTCTCACCGCTGCGGCCATGACTTACGTGGCTGCTGCGGCTTCGGCCATTCTGCAGCTGCTGCGGCTGGTGCTTCTGTTTGGGGGAAACCGAAGAGGAGATGACTAGGAGGCGGGTATGGCAAGAGAACTTGTGCTGGACACACTTCTGGCTCTGGAGCGGGGAGAAGATTTCTCCCACAGGCTGGTGAAGGGGGTTCTGGACAAGTATGACTATCTGGATCCCAGGGACAAGGCATTTATCAAGCGGCTCACAGAGGGGACTCTGGAGAGGCAGATTGAGCTGGACTACCATCTGGACCGCTTTTCCAGGACTCCGGTGAAGAAAATGCGGCCTCTGATCCGGTGTCTGATGCGCATGAGCGTCTATCAGCTGCTCTACATGGATGCCGTGCCTCCCAGCGCCGTGTGCAACGAGGCCTGCAGGCTTGCCCAGAAGCGGGGATTTACAAGCCTTAAGGGCTTTGTGAACGGCACCCTGCGGGCGGTCTCCAGGGGCAGGGACAGCCTTGTCTTTCCGGATGAAGCGCTCTGCCCGGTGGAGCATCTGTCGGTGAAGTACTCCATGCCTCCCTGGCTGGTGGAGCTGTGGGCGGAAGAATACGGTCTGGAGATCACAGCAAAACTTTTGAGGGAACTTCTGGCGGTACATCCGGTGTCCCTGCGCTTTTCCACCTGTCTGACAAAACAGGAGCGGCAGGAGGCCCTGGAGCGCATGAAAGCCCGGGGGATGCGGCTGTCCCAGAGTCCTTTTCTGCCCTGGATCTATCTGGCGGAAGGGGCGGAGAACCTGGGGAATCTGCCGGAATTTGCACAAGGCCTGTGCACTGTCCAGGACGTGGGATCCGCTCTGGCGGTGGAGGCGGCCCGGATCCGTGAGGGAGATTTTGTGGTGGATGTCTGCGCCGCGCCGGGGGGAAAGAGTATTCTGGCCGGAGAGCGGGCCGGGGGCGGAAGGGTCCTTGCCAGGGATCTCACGGAGGAGAAGAGGGCTCTGGTGCAGGAGAACATCCGGCGCATGGGGGCCTTGAACATTGAGACGGAAGTGTTTGACGGCACCTGCACGGACACAGGACTGCTGGGGAAGGCGGACGTGGTTCTTCTGGACGTGCCCTGTTCCGGTCTGGGTGTGGCGGGAAAAAAGCGGGATATTAAATACCGTGTGAAAAAGCAGGATCTGGAGGAGCTTATGGCGCTTCAGCGGCGGATTCTCCGGGCCAGCGCCGGGTATGTGAAGCCCGGGGGCACCCTGCTCTACAGCACCTGCACCATCCACCGGGGGGAGAACCAGGAGATGGTGCGGTTTTTGGTGAGGGAGCTGGGATTTGAACCCCTGCCCCTGGGGGAGGTGCTGCCTGAGGCGGTGCTTGCCAGGGGCAGGCTTCTGGAGGAGGACCTCTGCCGGGCGGGACTGGCCTCCGGGCAGGGCCTCACAGAGGAGGAGAAGAGCGCCTGTCTGCAGCTGCTGCCGGGATATATGGAGGCGGACGGCTTTTTTATGGCGAGACTGAGACGAAAGGACTGTTAGAGAAAGTGGAAAATGCGACGCGGACGGATATAAAATCCCTCACCCTGGAGGAATTGGAAGAGGATCTGGCCTCCAGGGGGGAGAAGCCCTTCCGGGCCAGGCAGGTTTACCAGTGGATGCATGTGAAACTGGCCAGGGGCTTTGAGGACATGCACAACCTGCCCAAAAAGCTTCGGGAGGAATGGGGGACCTGTTTTTCCTACACGGCCCTGAGAGCGGTGCGGGTACAGGAGTCCAGGCTGGACGGCACGAAGAAGTTCCTTTTTGAACTGGGGGACGGGAATCTGGTGGAGAGTGTGTGGATGAAGTACCGGCACGGCAACAGCGTCTGTATTTCCTCTCAGGTGGGCTGCAGGATGGGATGTACATTCTGCGCCTCCGCCCTGGGAGGGCTGATCAGGAATCTGCAGCCTTCGGAGATGCTGGATCAGATCTATGCCATCACCCTGCTCACGGGAGAGCGGGTGAGCAATGTGGTGGTCATGGGCACGGGGGAACCCCTGGATAATTACGAGAATCTGGTGAAATTTATCCGGATGCTCACAGATGACAGGGGGCTTCATATCAGCCAGAGAAGCGTCACGGTTTCCACCTGCGGCCTGGTGCCTCAGATACGGAGGCTGGCCGGGGAGGGACTGCAGATCACGCTGGCGCTGTCCCTGCACGCGGCCACGGACGAGAAGCGCCAAAAGTTGATGCCGGTGGCCCGGCGGTACTCCATCCAGGAGCTGTCGGTGGCCTGCAGATACTATTTTGAGAATACAGGCAGGCGGATCACGCTGGAGTACAGCCTGGTGGGAGGGGTCAACGACTCGGAGGAGGACGCGGAGCTGCTCAGCGCCCTGGCCGGGCCCCTGGGCTGCCATGTGAATCTGATCCCCATGAACCCTGTGAGGGAGTACAGTTTTCAGGGGCCGGACAGGACAAGAATCCGGGCATTTCAAAATAGGCTTGAAAAAAATAAAATTAATGGTACTATAAGAAGGGAAATGGGAAGGGACATTGATGGGGCCTGCGGCCAGCTGCGCCGCAGGTCAATGTCGGACTTTGGAGGAAATAAAACGTGCTAAAGACGTTTTCTATCACTGACACAGGCAGAAGGCGAAAAGTGAATCAGGATTATGTGTATTCATCGGAGAGACCCGTGGGGAATCTGCCGAATCTGTTTCTGGTGGCGGACGGTATGGGAGGGCATAATGCGGGGGATTATGCCTCCAGGGCCGCGGTCAGGACCATAGTGGAGAGCGCATCGGCGTCGCCTCTGACGGATCCTGTGCGGATCCTGCAGGAAGCCATTCAGGCGGCCAACACTCTGATCTATGAGCGGGCGGACGGGTCTGCGGAGCTTCAGGGCATGGGCACCACGGTGGTGGCGGCCTGCTGCCAGGGGGAGCGCCTGTATGTGGCGAACGTGGGGGACAGCAGACTGTACGTGGCCGGAAGCCAGGGAATACGGCAGATCACCAGGGACCATTCCTGGGTGGAGGAGATGATTGTGCGGGGAGGCATTGGAAGGGCGGAGGCCCGGAATCACCCGGACAAGAACATTATCACCAGGGCAGTGGGGACCGAGGATGTGGTGAAGGTGGACCTTTTCGAGGTGGATCTTGAGAAAGAGGACGAGATCCTGATGTGTACGGACGGTCTTACCAACATGCTGGACGACGAGGAGATCAGGATGATCCTGGACGGGGCCAGGGATATTGTGGAGAAGGCACAGGAGCTTGTGAGAGCGGCCAACGAACGGGGAGGCCGGGACAATATCAGTGTGATTTTGATCGATCCCCTCTCGGGACGGATCTGAGGGAACAGGAATCTGTCCATGGCTGTGGGACGGGTCTTAAAGGTCGGGGGTATCAGAATGGAGAACATGTATGATTAAGATTGGAATGATGATAGGCGACCGCTATGAGGTACTGGAAAAGATCGGTACGGGCGGCATGTCGGATGTATATAAGGCGAAATGCCACAAGCTGAACCGGTTCGTTTCCATCAAGGTCCTGAAGCAGGAATTTAGCGAGAATGCCAATTTTGTATCGAAATTCCGTACAGAAGCCCAGGCTGCCGCGGGACTGATGCATCCCAATATTGTAAATGTGTATGATGTAGGGGAGGAGAACGGTATCCACTACATTGTCATGGAGCTGGTGGAAGGGATCACCCTGAAAAAATATATTGAGAAAAAGGCAAGGCTGTCTTTTAAAGAGGCGGTCAGCATTGCCATCCAGGTGAGCATGGGGATCCAGGCAGCCCACAACAATCATATCATCCACAGGGATATCAAGCCCCAGAATATTATGATCTCCAAGGACGGAAAGGTGAAAGTCACCGACTTCGGCATTGCCAAGGCGGCCACCAGCAACACCATCACTTCCAATGTGATGGGATCCGTCCACTATACCTCCCCGGAACAGGCCCGGGGCGGCTACAGCGATGAGAAAAGCGATATCTATTCCCTGGGGATCACGATGTTTGAGATGCTCACGGGCAGGGTCCCTTTCAACGGGGAGACCACCGTGGCCATCGCCATCAAGCATATTCAGGAGGAGCTTCCCTCCCCCAAGGAATTTGTGCCTGAGATACCGGGCAGCGTGGAGAGCATTGTGATAAAATGCTGTCAGAAATCTCCTGACCGCAGGTACCAGAACATGCAGGATCTTGTAGCGGATCTGAAGCAGTCCCTTATGAGCCCGGACGCGGATTTTGTGGTGAAGAACGACCCGGACATGGAGGGCGGCACCCGGATGATCACCGACAGCGACATGCGCAAAATCAAGCGCAGAACCAACGGCAGGGAGGATTACCGGGGAGAAGGCTATGGGGAAGGCAGCTACCAGGAGGAGGCCTACGGGGAGGAGGCAGGATACCCTGAGGAAGCCTACCAGGAAGGCAGCTACCCTGAGGACGGCTATCCGGAGGAATCCTATGCCCAGGCAGGCTATGGGGAGGCGTTTCCGGAGGAGTCCTACCCTGAGGAGGGTTATCCGGAAGAAGCCTACCCTGAGGAGATATATCCGGAACAGGAATCTTATCCGGAGCAGGAGCTTTACCAGGAGCAGGAAGTATATCCAGAGCAGGAACCATACCAGGAACAGGAACCTTATCCGGAAGAGTCCTATCCGGAGGAACCTTATCCGGAGGAGTCCTATCCGGAGGAGCCTTATCCGCAACAGGAGCAGGGGTACCTGCCCCGGGATCCCTTTGAGGAGAACGAGGGCGGGGAAGAAGAGGGGGAGGAGTACGACTACAACCCAGATATGGACAAGCTTGCCACGGTGCTCACTCTGGTGATGGGACTGGTGATCTGCGTCATAGTGGCCGTGCTGGCGGTGAAGCTTCTGGGATCCTGGGAGGAGGGGGAGGAGAATTCCGACGGCCCCATCCTTACCTCTGAGGCGGGAGTTCCCGGCAGCGGAGGGGAGCAGAGCGTGACAATGCCCCGGGTGATGGGCAAGGCCGTGGAGGAGGCCAGGAATGAGCTGGCACAGCTGGGGCTGAAGTCGGAGGTGGAATATCAGGATTCGGATACCGTGCCGGCGGGGGAGGTTATGAACAGCAGTGTGGGCACAGGGGAGGAAGTTCTCACCGGAAGCACGGTGATCCTCACCGCCAGCGCCGGTCCCCAGGGCATAGAAGTGCCCTCGGTGACGGATATGGACTATGAGGACGCGGATATCCGGCTTACAAGTCTGGGTTTTGTGGTGACGAAAGTGGAAGGGAATTCCGACGAAGTGGCCCAGGGTGTGGTTATGTCACAGTTTCCCTCCGCAGGCACCCACGCGCCCCGGGGAACCAATATTACAGTCACTGTGAGCCAGGGAAGGGAAAAGATTTGGGTTCCCATGCTGGTGGGACACACAGAGGAGGACGGCACCGCTCTGGCCATAGAGGCGGGGCTTGAGATCCGTGAGGTGACTTACGAGTACAATGCAGAGTATGAGGAGGGAACCATCTTCTACCAGAGCTGTTCCTACAATCACTATGTGGAACCTGGCACCCTGCTGGACATCAAGGTGAGCCAGGGCCAGGCGGCTTCCTACAAATATACCGAGAACATTATGCCGCCCACCCAGGAGGAGGCTCCGGACTATGTTCAGGGCAGTGAGGTGGCGGTGCAGCTGGTCACGGACAGCGGGCAGGTGCTGATGGACTCCAGGATAACCGGTTTTCCCCATGTAGCCAACTACTATGGGATCACTTCGGCCGGGGGCACCATGACCATGACTTACACTGTCACCATAGGCGGGGGCACCACCACTGACCCTGAAACAGGGGAGACTGTCAGTGTTCCGGGCACCACGGAGAGCCGGTCGTTTACCAGGAGGATTGAATTTACACAGGAGTAGCCATCGCTGTGGAAAACTACAGAAACTTCGGAAAGGGAGTGAGCCGGGCGGCAGAGACATGAGGGGAAGGATCATCAAAGGAGTGTCGGGGGACTACAGTGTCCACTGCGGACGGGAAGCGGGGATCTATCTGTGCAGGGCCAGGGGGCTTCTGCGCAGGGACGGCCGCAGGCCTCTGGTGGGGGATCTGGCGGAGTTGGAGATTTTGGATGAGGAGAAGCGTCTGGGCAGCATCCGGGAGCTGCTTCCCAGGCGCAATGAACTGGTGCGCCCTGCCGTGGCAAATGTGGATCAGGCCCTGGTGGTGTTTTCCATGGCGAGGCCCGCCCCCAGTTTTAACCTGCTGGATCGTTTTCTGGTGGGAATGGGACAGCAGGGGATTCCCTGCATTGTCTGCTTTAACAAGCGGGATCTGGACCAGGGACAGGAGGGGGAGCGCTGCAGGGAAATCTATGAGAGCTGCGGCTACCCCTCCCTTGCCGTCAGTGCCCTGGAAGGGGCGGGGCTGGAGAGGCTGAGGGAACTGCTGCAGGGCAGGACTACCGTGACCGCAGGCCCCAGCGGCGTGGGAAAATCTTCCCTGGTGAACCGACTTCAGGACGGGGTGGTCATGGCCACCGGGGAGATCAGCGCCAAAATCCATCGGGGAAAACACACCACAAGACACACGGAGCTTCTGCCCATGGGGGAGGACGCCTATATTCTGGACACCCCGGGATTCAGTTCCCTGGGCCTGTTTGACCTTGAGAAAGAGGAACTGGGCGGGTACTATCCGGAGTTTGGGCCCCACGAGAAATACTGCAGGTTCGGCGGCTGTTCCCACACAAAGGAGCCGGACTGCGGGGTGAAGGAGGCGGTGGAGAAGGGCCTGATCAGCGGGCTTCGCTATAAAAACTACTGTCTTCTGTACCAGGAGCTGAAGGATGAAGCCAGGTGGTAAATGCAGGGCGGGCTTGTGTGTGATGGATTTTTCGTCAAGGAGGGCGGCAATGGATGCTTTGAGAAGAGAAGCAGATTATACTATAAAAGATATTTATGCTTTGCCAGCGGGCCAGCGGGCAGAACTGATTGAAGGAAAAATTTACTATATGGCTCCTCCAGGCTGGAAGCATCAACGGATAAGCGGTAAACTGTATCAGAAGATAGCCAATTACATTGAGAGTAAAAACGGAGAATGCGAAGTTTTGGCGGCTCCCTTCGCTGTGTTCCTGAATAAGGATGAGATAAACTATGTGGAGCCGGACATTTCCGTGATCTGCGATCTGTCCAGGCTGGACGAGAAAGGATGCCATGGGGCCCCTGACTGGGTGATTGAGATTGTCTCTCCTGGAAGCAGGCCCATGGATTATTTTACAAAGCTGTTTCAATACCGGACGGCAGGGGTGAGGGAGTACTGGATCGTTGATCCGGTTAAGGAACTGACTGTGGTATACAGATTTGAGAAAGAGACAATGGAAGAGTTTGCTTTTGGCGAAGATGTTCCGGCTGGAATTTATGAAGATCTGTTAATCCGGGTGGAATAACCGGCCAATTGGTGTGAAAAGAATACAAAGAAAGGCGGAATCCTTTTAGATCAAGGGGTTCTGAACAGGTATAAGAAAAATGCAGCTGGGAATCGTGGGTCTGCCCAATGTGGGAAAGAGCACTTTGTTTAACTCTCTCACCAAAGGGGGAGCGGAGTCGGCCAATTATCCTTTCTGCACCATTGATCCCAACATTGGGATCGTGCCGGTGCCAGATGAGAGGCTGAAGCTTTTAGGGGATATGTACCATTCCAAAAAGGTGACTCCGGCGGTGATTGAGTTTGTGGATATCGCAGGTCTGGTGAAGGGAGCTTCCAAGGGAGAGGGGCTGGGCAACCAGTTCCTGGGCAATATCCGGGAGGTGGATGCCATTGTACATGTGGTGCGCTGCTTTGAGGATGAAAATGTGGTGCATGTGGACGGCAGCATTGATCCCTTGCGGGATATTGAGACCATCAATCTGGAGCTGATTTTCTCGGATCTGGAAGTGCTGGAGAGAAGGATGGTCAAGGTCTCCAAGGCCGCCAGAATGGAGAAATCCTACGCAAAAGAACTGGCGCTGCTGGAGAAGCTCAAGGACCATCTGGAGAGCGGAAAGCCCGCTAAGACAATGGAGACGGCGGATGAGGACGAACTGGCTCTGCTGCGGGAGTACAATCTGCTCACATACAAGCCGGTGATCTATGCGGCCAATGTGACCGAGGACGATCTGGGGGATGACGGCGCCTCCAACGCCATGGTGGCGCAGGTGAGAGGGCTGGCAGAGGAAGAGCACAGCGAGGTGTTTGTGATCTGTGCCCAGATTGAGCAGGAGATCGCAGAGCTGGACGAGGAAGAAAAGGCTATGTTTCTGGAGGATCTGGGACTGACCCGGTCAGGGCTTGAGAAGCTGATCCAGGCCAGCTATTCCCTTCTGGGTCTTATGAGTTTCCTCACCGCAGGGGAGGACGAAACCAGAGCCTGGACCATCCGCACAGGCACCAAGGCGCCCCAGGCGGCGGGGAAGATCCACTCTGACTTTGAGCGGGGCTTTATCAAGGCGGAGGTGGTGAATTACAAAGATCTTCTGGAACAGGGGTCTCTGGCCGCCGCCCGGGAGAAGGGCCTGGTGGGCATGGAGGGCAAGGACTATATTGTCCGTGACGGGGATGTAATACTGTTCCGGTTTAACGTGTAGGAGGACTGGCTGTTTTTGTCTGTCCGGGAAGCGGGCTGTCTCCAGGGCAGGCTTTCCTGACATGTCCGGGGGAGGGAAAGGAAAAAGGGATGAATGCTGCAGACATTGCGTTTCCCAATCTGGGAATCTATCTCAAAGATGTGCCCAAATCTTTCAGCCTGTTTGGCATAGAGGTGGCGTACTATGGACTGATTATTGGCCTGGGGATGCTGGCGGGGGTGCTGCTGGCGGCCCGTCAGGCCAAAGTAACAGGGCAGGATCCGGAGACATACTGGGATTTTGCCCTGTACGCCGTGTTTTTTTCCGTTATAGGGGCCAGGATCTATTATGTGATCTTCGCCTGGGACTACTATAAGGACAATCTGGCAGGTATTTTTCAGGTCAGGAACGGAGGCCTGGCCATATACGGCGGCGTCATCGGGGGGTTTATCACCCTGTTTGTGTACGCTAAGATCAAGAAGCGCGATCCGCTGCTGATGGGGGATACCGCCATACCCGGGCTGATCCTGGGGCAGGCTGTGGGCCGGTGGGGCAATTTTATGAACAGGGAGGTCTTCGGGGAGTACTATGACGGGCTTTTCTCCATGCAGCTGCCCCTGGAGGCCGTCCGGGCAAGGGATGTGTCGGAGAACATTGCGGCCCATATTCCGGAGGGGGCCAACTATATCAATGTGCATCCCACATTCCTGTACGAGAGCCTGTGGAATCTGCTGGTGCTGGGGGCGCTGTTGTTTTACCGGAAGCACAAGAAATTTCACGGGGAGCTTTGCCTGCTCTATCTGGGAGGTTATGGCCTGGGCAGGTTTGTCATAGAGGGTATCCGCACGGACACCCTGTTTCTGCCCGGCACTCAGGTGCCTGTGTCCCAGGTGCTGGCAGCGGTGATGCTGGCGGCTGCCCTTGTGGCGGACATGGTGGTAAGGGTAAAACTGCGGGGAAAAGCTCTTTCCCAGGGGGAAGAAAAAAAGATATAATTTTCTCAAAACACAATATATAGTGATCAAAATTGCACGACATACCACATCTGGTGTATTTCTGCTCAGGGCGTCCTGTTTTTTCTTGCAGGAGGCCCTGTTATTGTTTTTTCGACAAAATGTTCTTCTTGTCAAATCGTAAATTATATATTACAATTTATGAGGAAGTGGGATGAAAGTGGTGCCAGGGGCCAAAAAGTGGAGCGGAATACCATAGCGGTGGCGCCGGGGGATGTTTTGCGGCAGATCCTCTTCCTGACTGGTGGTGATCACAGTGTTCATGGGCAGATACAATCATACCATAGACCCCAAGGGCCGGCTGAGCATTCCGTCGAAATACCGGGAAGTTCTGGGAGATGAATTTGTGGTATCGAAGGGAATGGACGGCTGTCTATTTGTGTACGCCGTAGAAGACTGGAAAGTATTTGAGACGAAGCTTGCGTCTCTGCCGCTGGTGAACAAGGAGGCAAGGCAGCTGACAAGGTTTTTCCTGTCAGGGGCTCAGTATGTGTTTGTGGACAAGCAGGGGCGTATTCTTATGCCCCAGGATTTGAGGGATTTTGCCGGACTGGAAAAGGATGTGGTGCTGGCAGGCAACGGTGGGAGAATTGAGATCTGGAGTCTGGAGAAGTGGAATGAGATCAACAGCCAGATGGATATTGATCAGATCTCCCAGAGCATGATGAAGCTGGGACTGAACATTTAAGGAACTGGCGGAAAATAACTGCTGCAGCTTGTTTAAAGAAAAGTCTGGAGATGCAATAAGAATTGCTATAAACCAGCAGCAGTTATTTGTAGACATTTCCTTAGGAACCGGCGCAGGAGGGACAAAAATGGCGGGACAGGACCGGACCCTTGATTTCAGGCACCGCTCCGTGCTTCTGGAGGAGACGGTGGAGGCGCTGCAGGTGAAGCCGGATGGAATATATGTGGACGGCACCCTGGGGGGCGGAGGACATGCCTGTGAGGTGTGCCGGAGGCTTACTACCGGGCATTTCTATGGAATTGACCAGGACGGGGATGCGGTTGCGGCGGCGGGAGCCCGGCTGGCCCCATTTGGGGATCTTGTGACCGTGATCCGGGAGAATTACTGCAATATGAGGGGGGCTCTGGAGAAGGAGGGTGTGGAGAAAGTGGACGGCATCCTTCTGGATCTGGGAGTCTCTTCCTATCAGTTTGACAACGGGGAGAGAGGGTTTTCCTACCGGTTTGACGCTCCCCTGGACATGCGCATGGACAGAAGGCAGACTCTGACGGCCTGGGAGATTGTGAACCAGTATCCGGAGAGTGAGCTGTACCGTCTGATTCGGGATTACGGGGAGGACAAGTGCGCCAAAAGTATCGCCAGGAATATTGTCAGGGCCAGGGCGGAGGGGCCTATTGAGACCACCTTTGCCCTGAACGAAGTTATCAGGGCCGCAGTCCCTGCCAAAATGCGCCGGGACGGGCATCCCTCCAGGCAGACCTTCCAGGCCCTGCGCATTGAGTGCAACAGGGAGCTGGAGGTTCTGGAGGGGTGTCTGGATGAACTGGTGGACATGCTCAGGCCGGGTGGAAGGCTGTGTGTCATTACCTTCCACTCCCTGGAGGACCGCATTGTAAAGAACATTTTCAGGAGAAACGAAGCACCATGCACCTGTCCGCCGGATTTTCCGGTGTGCGTGTGCGGAAAGGTGTCCAGGGGAAAAGCAGTGACCAGGAAGCCGGTCGTCCCCGGGGAGAAGGAGACGGAGGAGAACAGCCGCTCCAGGGGAGCTAAGCTCAGAGTTTTTCAGAGAGAATAGGGAACAGGGAACAGGAAAGCAGGTTGGAATAGAATATGAGCCAGAACAGAAGGAATAACAGACAGGCTGCATATGATAAAGTCGGGAACATCAGGGAGGACTATGTCTATGGAAGCGCTGCGCGGAGACTTCAGCCCCGCAGGCAGGACGAACCGGCAAAACCCGGCAGAGAGCCTGTAAAGCACCAGTCCCCCCAGGGGGCCTCTGTGCGCAAAAACCGTGCCAGAGCCCGCTATATGACGGCAGGCTATGTGGCATTTCTGGCAGTGGCTCTGTGTGCCGCCGCTTTTGTGCTTGTGAATTATATTCAGCTTCAGACCGAGCTGACCAATCTGACCAGAAGCATTGCCTCAAAGGAGATTGAGGTGAACAATCTGAGGATGGCCAACGACGAAGAGTATAACAGAATTTTGAGCAGTATTGATCTGGAGGAGATAAAGCGCATTGCAATGGGAGAACTTGGAATGGTCTATGCCGAGGAAGGGCAGATCATTTTGTACGACAGCACCAGCAGCGACTATATGCGGCAGGTGACAGAGGAAGGCCGCTGACGGAATGGAGGTTGGCTTGATGGCAGAAAAAGGAAACAGACGGAGGTCGTCGGGAGAGTATGGGGGAGCCGGTTCCCGAAGGGCCTCGGGAGAGCGCAGATCCTCCAGAAGGTCCTCCCAATCCGGCAGGGCTTCCGGAACCTCCGGAAGGACCTCTAAATCCGGCAGGACTTCTGGAACCTCCAGGAGATCCCAATCCGGCAGGACTTCTGGAACCTCCAAAAGGACCTCCAAGTCCGGCAGGACTTCTGGAATCTCCAGGAGGACCTCCAAGTCCGGCAGAACCTCCAGAAAAATGTCCAGAACCGGAAGGGGGCCCAGGGCGCAGAAAGCCAGAAGGATCCAGGGGAGAGGCGGATTTCCCATAGCCATGCAGAAGAAGCTGGTGGTTCTGTTTGCGGCGGTGTTTTTGATGTTTGTGGGACTCAGCGGCAGGCTGGCCTGGCTGTCCCGGGAGAAGGGGGCCCAGTATCAGAAGCAGGTGTATGCACAGCAGAATTACAGTTCCCTGGTGATTCCCTTCCGCCGGGGGGATATTCTGGATGTGAAGGGCACAAGGCTTGCCACCAGTGAAAAGGTGTACAACCTGGTTATCGACGCAAAGGTTATGACCAGCAAGGTAAAGGGAAAGCAGGTGTATCTGGAGCCCACCCTTCAGGCTCTGGGGGCAAATTTTGAACTGGATATGGCGAAAATCAGGGAGTTTGTGACCCAGAACGAGACTTCCGTCTACTATGTCCCTTTAAAGAAGCTCAGCTATGACCAGATCAGCGGATTCCAGGCCGCCCAGGCGGAGAATACCAACATCCGGGGGGTCTGGTTTGAGGAGGAGTACAAGAGAGTCTATCCCTACAACTCTCTGGCTGCGGATGCGCTGGGCTTTGTGAACACGGACAATGAGGGGAAATACGGGCTGGAAGAGTACTATAACGCTGCTCTCAACGGTATCAACGGCAGGGAGTACGGCTATCTGAACGATGACCTGGCCCTGGAGCGCACGGTGAAGTCGGCGGTGGACGGGTACAATATCCATACCACCATTGACGCCAATGTGCAGATGATCGTGGAGAAGTACCTGAAAAAGTTCATGGATGATAACAAGGACGCCTATGTCACGGGGAACGGCGCCGAGAATGTGGGCTGCATTATGATGTGGGTGGACTCAGGGGAGATTCTGGCCATGGCCAGCAGTCCCACCTATGATCTGAACAATGTCCGGGATCCCAGCAGCCTTCTGGGCAGCAAGATGGTGGAGTATGTCACAAACGCCAACGGCTATCAGGAGCTTCACAAGACCGACACCATCATAGATGAGGCGGTGCTGGCGGCCATGGAGGAATCCCAGCTGTATCTGAACCTGGACTATCTGTGGAAGAATTTCTGCATCACAGGAACCTATGAGCCCGGTTCCACCGCAAAGCCCTTTACGGTTGCGGCGGGTCTTGAGGAGGGAGTGATCAATGAGACTACCACCCTGGAATGCACAGGAAAGCTGGAGATTGGAGGCTATGATATCAAATGCCATGACAGCACCAGGGGAGCGCTTACCCTGGAGCAGGCGGTGGCCAAATCCTGCAACGTGGTTATGATGCGGATTGCGCAGCTGTTGGGAAACGACAGTTTTATCAAATCCCAGCATGTGTTTAATTTCGGCCTTAAGACCAATATTGATCTGGCCGGAGAGGCCAGGACGGCAAGCCTGATTTACCAGGCGGACCGCATGGGGCCCACGGACCTGGCCACCAACAGTTTTGGACAGAATTTCAATGTTACCATGATTGAAATGATTACAGCGTTCTGTTCTCTTATCAACGGGGGATATTACTATGAACCCCATATGGTGAACAGAATCACCAACGCCGGCGGCGCCACGGTGGAAAATATTGATCCCAGGATTCTGAAGCAGACTGTGTCGGAGTCCACTTCGGCCCTGATGCGTCAGTACTGCAGGGCGGTGGTGGAGTACGGTACGGGCAAGACAGCCAGGCCCCCGGGGTACAGGATCGGCGGAAAGACAGGCACGGCGGAGACCATTGATCCCAACACCCACAGGAGGTCTGAGACAGAGTATGTGGTGTCCTTTATGGGATTTGCCCCGGCGGACGATCCCCAGATCGCCATCTATGTGGTGGTTGACAGGCCCAACACGGCCAAACAGGACAACGCACGGTTTGCCACGGGTATAGTCCGCAACATCCTTATGGAGGCGCTGCCGTATTTGAATATCTTTATGACAGAGAGTTTAACCGAGGCGGAGGTGGCGGAGCTGGAAGCGCTGCAGCTGGAGATCACCACCCAATACAAGGATCCCGGGGAGGGGGAGCCTGGCACGTCCCCTGAGCCCGGCGCAACGCCCCAGCCCGGTACTTCCCCCGGCCCCGGCGCAACGCCCCAGCCCGGTACTTCCCCCAACCCTGGCGCTCCTTCAACCACCACGGATCCTTCGGTGGATCCGGACCAGGGCGAGACGGTGCCAAATCCGGCTCTTCCCCTGAACCCCGGTCTGCAGAATCCGCAGCCGCAGGATCCTTAGGGAAAGTGGCTATCATATCTGCAAGGGAAGGGGAATAGAGTATATCAACACCTTTTCTATGAGGCTGGAAGTTGACAGACGGTGAGATAAGCTATAACAAGATTTTTCACAGGAAGAAGATCCTTACGGTCTTCCTGGCCTGCACCGGCATTTTTGTGTTTCTGTTCGGCCGTCTGGTGTATCTGTGTGTCTGGCAGGCGGATTACTATTCCAGGCTGGCCACAGATCTTCATGAGAGGGAGCGAAGCATTAAAGCAGCCAGGGGCCGGATTCTGGACCGCACCGGCAAGGTGCTGGCGGACAACAAGACGGTGTGTACAGTGTCGGTGATCTACAACCAGATCGAAGATCCGGAGGAGGTCATTGCCGTTCTCAGCAGAGAACTGGAGCTGTCGGAAGAGTATGTGCGCAAGAGGGTGGAGAAATACTCCTCCATGGAGCGCGTCAAGAGCAATGTGGAGAAGGAGGTGGGAGACAGGATCCGGGAGTATGACCTGGCAGGGGTGAAAGTGGATGAGGACTATAAACGCTATTACCCCTATGACGCTCTGGCCAGCAAGGTACTGGGTTTCACCGGGGGCGACAACCAGGGAATTATCGGTCTGGAAGTGGTCTATGATACATATCTGGAGGGGGAAGCGGGGAAGATCCTCACGGTGACGGATGCCAAGGGCATTGAGGTGGAGTCCGCAGGGGAGAGGCGCATTGAGCCTGTGGACGGCTATGATCTGTGCATCAGCCTGGACATGAACATACAGGCCTATGCCACCCAGCTGGCGGAGCAGGCCATGGCCACCAAAGAGGCGGACAGCGTGTCCATCATTGTGATGAATCCCCAGAACGGAGAGATTCTGGCCATGGTAAATGTGCCGGAGTTCGATCTGAACAATCCCTATGAGCTGCCGGAAGGGACGCCGGAGAGTGTGACAGGGGAGGAAAAGCAGAACCTTCTGAACGGAATCTGGCGCAACGGCTGCATCAACGACACTTATGAGCCCGGGTCCACCTTTAAGATGATCACCGCCGCCGCAGGACTGGAGGCGGGGGTGGTGACATTGGAGAGTTCTTTCCACTGTCCCGGCTACATTATTGTGGACGACAGGAAGATACGCTGCCACAAGATAGCGGGGCACGGCAGCCAGGATTTCACGCATACTATGATGAATTCCTGCAACCCGGCCCTGATCACGGTGGGGATGCGCCTGGGGATCGACAGTTATTACAGCTTTTTTGAAAAATTCGGACTGAAGAAGAAGACCGGCATCGACCTGCCCGGGGAGGCGGGCACCATTATGCACGCCAAGGAGAACATGGGAAATGTGGAGCTTGCCACAGTGGCTTTCGGCCAGTCTTTTCAGATCACGCCCATACAGCTTCTGACCACCGCCTCCTCCATTGTGAACGGGGGCAGGAGGATCACCCCCCACTTTGGAGTGCGGGTTCTGGACGCCCAGGGGAATGAAGCGGAGGTGTTTGAGTACCCGGTGGAGGAGGGCATTGTGTCGGAACAGACCAGCGCCACCATGCGGGGGATTCTGGAGATGGTGGTGAAGGAGGGCAGCGGGCACAATGGTCATGTGGCCGGGTTCCGGGTGGGCGGCAAGACTGCCACCAGCCAGACCCTTCCCAGGGGGAGCGGGCGTTATATCGCTTCTTTTGTGGGATTTGCCCCTGCGGACGATCCCCAGGTGATCGCCATTGCCATAGTGAACAATCCCCAGGGAGTATACTACGGAGGCCAGGTGGCAGCGCCCATTGTGCGCCAGCTGTATGAAAATATTCTTCCCTATTTGGGCATTGAGGGGGATCCGAATGAACAAGAGTAATGTGATTGCTGTAATGGTTTCTTTCTTTGTCAGCGCCCTGGCCGGGCCGGTGCTGATCCCCTTTCTGCGGTGGCTGAAATGCGGTCAGACCGTCAGGGATGACGGGCCGGCGGCCCACCTGAAGAAATCCGGCACCCCCACCATGGGCGGGATTTTAATTCTGTTCAGCGTGACGGTGACGTCGGTGCTGTTTATCCGGGACTATCCCAGGATTGCACCGGTGCTCTTTCTCACGGTGGGATTCGGCATGGTGGGGCTGATGGACGATTATATTAAAGTGGTATGCAGGCGCTCCATGGGACTCACCGCCTGGCAGAAGCTGCTCGGGCAGCTCACGGTGACATGCATCTTCGCCTGGTATCTGGTGAACTACACAGATGTGAGCCTGGCCATGAAGCTTCCCGGATTTTCTGACCGGTACCTGGACTTTGGCCCATGGAATCTCCCGGTGCTTATCTTTATTGTCCTGGGCACCGCCAACGGAACCAATTTTACCGACGGACTGGACGGACTGGCGGGAAGTGTCACCCTTATGGTGGCGGTGTTCTTCTCGGTGGTGGCCATGGGCACCGGGGCGGGGATTGAGCCCATCACCTGCGCCGTGGCCGGGGCGCTGCTGGGGTTTCTGCTCTTTAACGTGCATCCCGCCAAGGTGTTTATGGGGGATACCGGATCCCTGGCCCTGGGGGGCTTTGTGGCCGGGTGCGGCTACATGCTTCAGATGCCCCTCTACATAGCGATTATAGGAGTTATCTACCTGCTGGAGGTTTTTTCCGTAATTCTCCAGGTGACGTATTTCAAGGCAAGCGGGGGCAGACGCATTTTCCGGATGGCGCCTCTGCATCATCATTTTGAACTATGTGGGTGGTCGGAGACAAGAATTACGGCATTGTTCACCATTATTACGGCTCTCATGTGCCTGGCGGCTCTGCTGGCGGTGAAGCCCGGCTGACAGGGCCGCTTTACAAAAAACAGGGCCCAGCTGCCAGAAAGCCGGCGGCGGAATAGAAAGAAGGAAATTGAAAATGAATGGGATGAAATCAGGAGAGAAGTACCTCGTTGTGGGATCCGGCATCAGCGGAATAGGTTCCCTCTGCCTTTTGGAGCAGACGGGAGCGGATGCGGTGCTGTATGACAGCAGCGATAAGCTCACGGAGGAACAGCTGCGGGAGAGGCTTCCGGAGGGGAGCAGGGCCCGGTGTATTGCCGGCAGGCTTCCGGAGGAGGTTATGAAGGAGATCGGGACGGTGGTGCTCAGTCCCGGGGTGCCCACGGACCTTCCCCTGGTGGATGATCTCAGGGCCGCCGGGGCGGCTGTGATCGGAGAGATTGAGCTGGGATACCGGCAGGAGAGAGGCCGGGTGGCCGCCATCACCGGCACCAACGGCAAGACCACCACCACCACCCTCACAGGGGAGATACTGAAAGCCCATCTGGGGCAGGAGAAGGTGTTTGTGGTGGGCAATATCGGCAGGCCCTATACCATGGAGTGCCAAAAGACCACCCCGGAGACGGTGACGGTGGAGGAACTCAGTTCCTTCCAGCTGGAGACGGTGGAGGAGTTTCACCCGGCGGTGTCGGCCATCCTGAATATCACCCCGGATCATCTGAACCGGCACCACACCATGGAGGCCTATGTGGCGGCAAAGGAGAGGATCGCCGCCCGCCAGACCAGGGATGACCTCTGTGTGCTGAACTTTGAAAATACATATACCAGGGATTTCGGGGCCAGATGTCCAGCCAGGACGGTGTATTTCTCCTCCGTCCGCCCTCTGGAGGAGGGATACTGGCTGAGAGGCAGCACCATCATAAAAAGCGAAGGGGGACGGGATCAGGAGCTTCTGGACATTCACAGGGACATGAGGCTGGTGGGGCTGTGCAATGTGGAAAATGTCATGGCGGCCATTGCCATAGCCCAGGGGATGGGGGTGCCCATGGACTGTATCCTGTCCGTGATCAGAGATTTCCGGGCGGTGGAGCACCGTATTGAATATGTGGACTGTGTGGCGGGGGTGGAATATTACAATGATTCCAAAGCCACCAACCCCGACGCGGCCATCCAGGGGATCCGGGCCATGAGCCGGCCCACGGTGTTGATTGGCGGGGGCTATGACAAAGAGAATACCTACGATGAATGGATAGAGAGCTTCGGCGGCAGGGTGAAATGCCTTGTGCTCATAGGCCAGACCAGGGAAAAAATCGCGGAGTGCGCCAGGAAGCATGGCTTTGACCGGATTCGGTTTGCCGATACCTTCCAGGAATGCCTGGAGCTGTGCACGGAACTTGCCCGGGAGGGCGACGCGGTGCTCCTGTCCCCGGCCTGTGCGAGCTGGGGAATGTTTTCCGACTATGAGGCCAGAGGAAGACAGTTCAAGGAATATGTGGGCAGACTGGCCGGAAGCCTGGACGGCTGCTCCCATCGGTAGGAGAGTTTATGGCAGCACTTAGAGGAGTAAAGCAAAAGAGAAAAGAGCAGTCGGAGTATTTTTTTGACTATAGCCTTCTGTTTATTGTGCTGTTCCTTCTGGGATTTGGCATGGTCATGATCTACTCGGCCAGTTCCTATGAGGCGTTCCAGGAATTCGGTGATACGGCGTACTACCTGAAAAAGCAGCTCACCGCAGTGGTGATCGGACTGGTGCTGATGATTATTGTGGCCAATATCCCATACCAGTTCTGGCAGCGGTTCGCCCTGGCGGGATACCTGGTGGCCATCGCCATGGTGCCCCTGGTGAAGACCCCTCTGGGAGTGGAGTCCCACGGCGCCACCCGATGGATTCAGATTCCCGGCGTCCCCATGAATCTGCAGCCGGCGGAAGTGGCGAAGGTGTGTATGATTCTGTTCCTGGCGGTGATGGTGTGCAAGATGAAGAAGAGCGTCCGCACCATGAAAGGCTTTCTGGTGATGCTGGCTTTTCCACTGCCGGTGGTGCTGGAGGTGTATGTGCTCACCAAGAACCTCAGCTCCGCCATTATCATTATGGGCATCTCCGTTCTGATGGTGTTTGTGGCCAGTCCGGACTATAAAAAATTTATTGTCATGGGACTGATCGCACTGGCAGGGGCGGCCCTGGTGGTGTATCTGGCCATCAGCGTCACGGAGGCGGCCGCAGAGGGGGAGCAGGTCAACTTCCGTTTCGGGCGCATTATTGCCTGGCTTGACCCGGAGAGCGATTCTCAGAACACCGGATTCCAGACGCTGCAGGGACTCTACGCCATAGGCAGCGGAGGGATCTGGGGCAAGGGGCTTGGGCAGAGCATACAGAAGCTGAGTTTCATCCCCGAGGCCCAGAATGACATGATCTTTTCCATCATCTGCGAGGAGCTGGGATTGTTCGGTGCGGTTGCCGTCATTGTAATGTTTATTATGCTCCTCTGGCGCATGATGGTGATCGCCAACAATGCCAGCGACCTCTTCGGCGCCATGCTGGTGGTGGGGGTTATGGGACATATCGCCATACAGGCCATACTGAATATCGCCGTTGTGACCAACACCATCCCCAACACGGGAATCTCCCTCCCGTTTATCAGCTACGGCGGTTCGTCGGTAATGTTCCTTCTGGTGGAGATTGGCATGGTTCTTAGCGTGGCCCGGAGGATACAGCTGAAAGAGCTCTGACCCGGAGCCGGGACATGGTACAAAAGAGCGGTTTTTCTCATAGGATAGAATAGTTCAATTTTGAAGCCGGATGGTGCAAAATGGATTCTATTCGTATTCAGGGTGGAATAGCCCTGCAGGGAAAGGTTCGTGTGCAAGGTTCTAAAAACGCGTCGCTGCCCGTTCTGGCGGCTACGCTGCTTGTGGGGGACAGCTCTTTTATCAGGAACTGTCCCAGGATAGCGGACGTGCATGCCATGGTTTGTCTACTGAAGAGCCTGGGATGTACCGTCCGCTGGCAGGAGACGGGCATTGTGGTGGATTCCTCCCAGGTAAGGCGGGGAGAGATGTCGGGGGAGGCTGTGGCAGGCATGCGCTCGTCCCTCTGTCTTCTTGGCGCTCTCATCGGCAGATGCGGCGAGGCGGTCATGGAGTACCCGGGGGGCTGTGTCATTGGCAGGCGCCCCATAGACATGCATCTGTGTGCCCTGGAGCAGATGGGAGTGGAGTTTCACAGGGAGACTGACAAGCTCAGAGCCTGCGCGGCGAAGCTTCACGGGGCCTGTATCCGACTTCCCTTCCCCTCCGTGGGCGCCACGGAGAATGTGGTGCTGGCAGGGGTGATGGCGGAGGGAGAGACGGTGCTGGAAGGGGCGGCACTGGAGCCGGAGATTGTGTCCCTGTGCCGGTATCTGTCGGACTGCGGCGCCTTTATCCAGGGGGCGGGAAGCAGCAGGATTGTGATCCATGGGGGAAGGCGGCTGTGGGGGACGGAATTTTGCGTGCCCTCGGACCGGATTGTGGCAGGTACCTACCTGTTTGGGTGTCTTGGGGCAGGTGGAAGCATTCTGTTGGAGGGAGCTCCCAGGGAGGAGATGGGGGCTGTCCTGGAGACGGCGGAGAGGATGGGCGGACATATCTGCACTTCACCGGAGGGCATCTATGTCCAGGCGCCGGGCACCCTGCGCCCCATCTGTCTGTCCACGGCGCCCCACCCGGGTTTTCCCACAGATCTGCAGTCGGTGGTTCTGGCGGCGGAAACCAGGGGAGCAGGCTGTACTTGTATAGAAGAAACTATTTTCGAGAACCGTTTCCGCATTGTGGAGGAACTGGAGAAAATGGGGGCCTGTATCAGAAGAAGGGATTCCCGGCGGGTGGTGGTCCAGGGTGTGGAGAAACTGCAGGGCGCGGAAGTGGAGGCAAAAGAGCTTCGGGGAGGCGCCGCCCTGGCGGTGGCCGGGCTGATGGCCCAGGGGGAGACCCTGATCGGGGGATATCCCTATATCTGCCGGGGCTATGAAAACATCGGCAGGGATCTGAGAGAGTTAGGAGCGCGGGTGGCAAGTGTTTAAGAGCAAAAGAAAGGGTATTATCATACTGGCCGCATTGACAGTGGCGGTACTCCTGGGGGCGGGAGCCTACATCAGGGAGGCCTATACAGTGAGGACTGTCTATGTGGAGGGAAATGTCCACTACACAGAAGATGAGATCAAGGCTTTTGTCATGAAAGGGCTGCTGGGGGACAATTCCCTCTATCTCTCTTTTAAATACAAGAATCGGGGGCTGGAGGGGATTCCTTTTGTGGATGTGATTGATGTGGATATCCTCTCCCCGGATACGGTCAAAATCATCGTGTATGAGAAAACCTTGACGGGCTATGTGAAATGCCTGGATACCTATGTCTATTTTGACAGGGACGGGTATGTGGTGGAGAGCTCCAGCGTCAGGACGGTGGGAGTTCCCCAGGTGACGGGGCTGGAGTTCGACCACATCATAACGGGGGAAATCCTTCCTGTGAAGAACCCGGAGATTTTTAAACGCATTCTGAACATTACCATGCTGCTGCAGAAGTACAGTCTGACCGCTGACAAGATACATTTTAATCCTTCTGGAGAGGTCACGCTGTACTTTCAGGAGGTGGAGGTGGCACTGGGAAACGAGGCTGCCACTCTGGAGGACAAGCTGATGCTTCTTCCGGAGTTCCTGTCCAAACTGGAGGGGAGGAACGGAATTCTGCAGATGCAGGTCTATGATGTGAGCGGCGGAAAATACACGTTCAAACCGGAGTGAACAATCACGATTTTTTTAAGAAAAAGGTTGCGAAAATCAAAATTTAATTATATTATAGTAGAGATAGACAGAGAAGTGGGAGTGAAACGGTTTAAAGGAGGAGATACTTGTGCTGGAGATTAAGATGGATGAGGCTGAATTTGCTGCCAAGATTATCGTAATCGGTGTCGGGGGAGCAGGTAATAATGCTATAAATAGAATGGTGGAAGAACAGATCGGCGGCGTGGAGTTTATCGGGGTGAATACGGACAGGCAGGCTCTGCAGCTCTGTAAGGCCCCCAAGTTGCTGCAGATCGGGGAGAAGCTGACCAAGGGGCTGGGAGCGGGAGCCAAGCCGGAGGTGGGAGAGAACGCTGCGGAGGAGAGCGCGGAGGAGATTTCTTCCGCCTTAAAGGGGGCGGACATGGTGTTCGTCACCTGCGGCATGGGCGGCGGCACCGGCACCGGCGCGGCCCCCATTGTGGCGGATATTGCCAAGGAGCTGGGGATTCTCACCGTGGGCGTGGTGACGAAGCCTTTCGAGTTTGAAGCCAAGAGGCGTATGACCAATGCCCTGGGAGGAATCGAGCGCATCAAGGAACATGTGGACACTCTGGTGGTAATCCCCAACGACAAGCTTCTCAAGATTGTGGACAGGCATACTTCCATACCCGAGGCATTTCGGAAGGCGGATCAGGTGCTCCAGCAGGCAGTGCAGGGGATTACGGATCTGATCAACCAGCCGGCTCTGATCAATCTGGATTTTGCGGATGTCCAGACGGTTATGAAGGACAAGGGTGTGGCGCACCTGGGCATTGGAGAGGGCACAGGCGACGACAAGGCCATGACAGCTGTGAAGATGGCCGTGGAGAGTCCGCTGCTTGAGACCACCCTCACAGGTATGACCGATGTGATCCTCAATGTGTCCGGAAATGTGTCCCTGCAGGATGTGACGGAAGCCGCAGGATACATTAAGAACCTGGCAGGGGAGGACATCAATCTGATCTTCGGCGCCAACGAGTCCTCTGATTCCGACAGCTGTACCGTCACTGTCATTGCCACCGGGCTTGAGAGCGCCCAGAACGAGAGCCCTCTGCAGACCCGGTTTGGGGCGGGAGCTCCTTTCAGGCCTGCCAATCCTGTGATGGGACTGAATATACAGCAGCCCACGCCCAGTGTGCAGCCTCAACCGGATCCCATCCCTGTCCCCAATATTCAGAAACCGGTGTCCCTCCGCAGTACGGTTCCGGAGAAGTCTCTGAAGATTCCTGATTTCCTTCAAAGGAAGTAAAAGATAAAAAAATACGAGAACACAAAAAGGGCCGGATGCACTGCATCCGGCTTTTTTGTCGAAAAAAAATCTTTGGGTAAGCCCTCCCTTTGACAAAATCTTAGGTTCTGTCCCTTTATAATAATTATGAAAAGGATGATGCCAATGCATTATGAACTCTATGTTGACAGTCTGTTCTTCCTGAATTTTATTATGAACCTGTATCTGCTGATTCTGGTGAACCGCAGCACATTCCGCACAGCCACGCCGGGCAGGATCGCGGCGGGGGCGGCTCTGGGGGCCGCAGGCTTTCTGCTGCCATTTCTTGGCGGAAGCCTTGGCATGGGGGTGGCCGCCGCCGGAACAATTGCAGGAGCGGCAGGCATGCTCTTTGCGGCTTTTCCTGTAAGGAGCCTGAGAATGTTTCTGAAGCTCCTGGAGAAGCTGCTCCTCTACTCCTTCGGACTTGGGGGAATGCTGCTCTTTCTGGTGAGGAGTCTCCCAGGGGCCAGGAAGGTGCTCACCAGCGTGCCAGGCCTTCTGGCGGCGGGGGGCCTGGCGTTCTGGCTGTACTACAGAGGCAGACAGCAGGGAGAAGCCTCCGGCGGCCTGTGCAGGGCCACCCTTGCGAGGGCGGGGGTGCGGATGAAAGTGAACGCCCTGGTGGACTCGGGAAACAGTCTGGTGGAACCCATCAGCGGGAAACCTGTCTGCGTGGTGGGGAAAAAGGTATATGAGACTCTCTGGGGCGGGGAGACGGAGGGCTTCAGGGTGATCCCCTATCACAGCATCGGAAAGAGCCGGGGAGTTCTTCCGGGATATCTTCTGCCCAGGCTTGAGATTGAACTTGAAGGCCTGGAGCGGGTATTTGAAAATGTATACATAGCTGTCAGCGACGGAGAGATTTCCGGCATGGAAGATGCGGGAGCGGAGTCCGTGAAAATGATAATAAACCCCGGCCTTCTCACAGGGAGGCCCGGGGGCTGCGCAAAGCGGCAGAATGAGAGGTATGATGATTCTGAAAGTGACACTACCGGGAAAGATTCAGTTCAAGATGATACGCAGGGAGAAGCTGCTCCTGGGCAGAAAAGGAGATATCCATTACATAGGGGGCGCGGAAGTGCTGCCGCCGCCTCTGGAGGTGGAACAGGAGAGCCAGGTCATAGGGGATCTGGGAACGGAGTATGATGACGAGGCAAAAGCAATCCTGATAGAGCACAATCTGAGACTGGTGGTGTACATCGCCAAGAAATTCGACAATACCGGGGTGGGGGTGGAGGATCTGATCTCCATCGGCACCATCGGCCTGATAAAGTCCATCAACACCTTCAAGCCCGACAAGAATATCAAGCTGGCGACCTACGCCTCCAGATGCATTGAAAATGAAATTCTCATGTACCTGCGCAGGAACAATAAGACGAAGCTGGAAGTCTCCATCGACGAACCTCTGAACGTGGACTGGGACGGGAATGAGCTGCTGCTGTCGGATATCCTGGGGACGGACGAGGATGTGATCTACCGGGACATAGAAAACGAGGTGGAGCGCAAGCTGCTGCTGGGAGCCATCAGCAAGCTCTCTGACCGGGAGAGGAAGATTATCAACCTGCGCTTTGGCTTGGGCACGCCGGACGGTCAGGAGATGACCCAGAAGGAGGTGGCGGCCCTGCTGGGAATCTCCCAGTCCTATATCTCCCGTCTGGAAAAAAAGATTATGCGTCAGCTGAAAAAAGAGATGAGCAGCCACATTTAGGCTTTGCAAAGAATGGTAAAATAAGGTATAATAATGAGGATGACATTGAGGATTTGGCTCTGGGAACATAGAGGTTAAAGCGTTGATTCAGCGTGATGATATATTGTCGATGGAATTTTTGAAGAAGACGGAGTTTACAGGCTGCCACCGGGGCATGCGCTACCGTCTGGAAGGAGTGTCCGGCGGGGACGGGGAGAAGAAGCTTTGCTGCACCGTCTGGCCGGAGCCCTTCAGTTTTGGAAGGACACCTCAGGAAAAAAAGCAGTCTGCAGAGTTTGCGTTTGAGGAAAAGGGTGTGGAGGAAGCCGTGGCGTGGATGAATGCCCGGTTTTGTGAGGATGTGGACAGGTGGGAGCGGTCAAAAGAAAACTGGGACAAGTAGGGACTCCCCCTGTACAGATTTATTTACGGAGAAAATAAGATGATTGAATATATATACCATGATCTGCTGTTTGCAACAGGGTATCTTCCCTATGGCCTTGTGGTGGGGATACCTCTGGCCGCGGTCCTGATGTGGGCGGTAAACAGGAGAAACGGGGACAGAAAACCGGCAGCGCTGCTGCCGGTTGCTGTCTTTGGGATTTATTTTGCGGTAATGTTTGTTATCACGTTCCTGTCCAGAGAGAGCGGCAGCAGAAAGGGCGTGGTGGATCTGGAACTTTTTTCCACCTGGGGGATCAATGCCAGGAACAATGCCTTTGTGGTGGAAAATGTGCTGTTATTTATTCCCTATGGATTTTTTGCCTGTCTGGCTTTCCGGTGGAAAAAACGTCTTCTGTGCTGCGGGTTTCTGGGGGCGTGTACCAGCCTGGGGATTGAGTGTCTGCAGCTGATAACACGCCGGGGGTATTTTCAGATAGACGATATTTTGACAAATATTCTTGGAACTCTCATAGGGTGGGGGTTATTCAGGCTGATTTTCTGGAGAAAGCAGTGACGACCGGGCCCCTTTATGCGCTCAGGTAGCTGCGCATGGCCCGGAGGGCGCTTTTCTCCAGCCGGGATACCTGGGCCTGGGAGATGCCGATGGCGTCCGCCACCTCCATCTGGGTCTTGCCCTCGAAAAAGCGCAGGGTGATGATCTCCCTCTCCCTGGCGCTCAGGCGTTTCATGGCTTCGCTCAGGGACAGGTGTTCCACCCAGGTCTCTTCCTTGTTCTTCTTGTCGCTGATCTGGTCCATCACATAGAGGGTATCGCCGCCGTCGGTGACAATGGGCTCATAGAGGCTCATGGGGTTCTGGATGGCGTCCAGGGCATAGGCGATGTCTTCTTTGGCGATGCCGATTTCCGCTGCGATCTCCTCAATGGAGGGTTCCTTGAGGTTCTTTCTGGTCAGGTTCTCCTTGGCGTAGATGGCTTTGTAGGCGGTGTCTTTCAGGGAGCGGGAGACACGCATGGTACTGTTGTCCCGGAGGAAACGGCGGATCTCTCCGATGATCATGGGCACTGCATAGGTGGAAAATTTTACCTTCAGGGAAGTGTCGAAATTGTCAATGGCCTTGATGAGCCCGATGCAGCCGATCTGGAAAAGGTCATCCACATTTTCATTGCTGGAGGCGAATCGTTTGATGACGCTCAGAACCAGGCGCAGGTTCCCTTCAATGTATGTCTCCCTTGCTTTGCTGTCCCCGGCTTCTATCTGCTGGAAGAGGGCTTCCTTTTCTTCTGCCTTCAGCAGAGGGAGTTTTGAGGTGTTTACTCCGCAGATCTCAACTTTTCCCTGTGTCATGTTATTCCTCATTTCCGCGCAGGATCATTGCGCTGCTGGTGAATTCTTTATAGAGGTAGTATGTGCCTGAAGAGTAAAAATATTCCCGGGGCGGTGGGAAAAAATTTGTGGGTCAGTCACGTTTGGGGCTCTGCTGCATATCTGTAGAAGTAAAGACATTATTATAAGAGGTGCAGGATGCTGTATTCAGAGCTGAAGTGCAAGGATGTGGTCAACATTAAGGACTGCAGGAAACTGGGGAAGGTGTGCGATCTGGAGTTTGACCCCTGCAGCGGCTGTATCTGCAAGATTATGGTGCCGGGTTGTAACAGGGTGCTGAATTTCCTCAACTGCGAGCCGGAAATCGTCATACCTTTCAAGGATATCAGGCAGATCGGGCCGGACATTATTCTCGTTGACATCCACTGCTGATTATGGTACTTTAATGTTAAAAAGTGAGTGCTTACGGAAGGGGGCGGGCCTATGAAATGTCCATTTTGCGGCCATGAAAATACAAGGGTGATCGACTCCAGACCGGCGGAGGAGAACAATTCCATCCGCCGACGTCGTGCATGCGACGAGTGCGGGAAGCGGTTTACTACCTATGAGAAGGTGGAGACCATTCCTCTGATTGTCACCAAAAAAGATAATAACCGGGAGTCTTATGACCGCTCCAAGATTGAAGGCGGTCTGCTCCGGGCCTGCCACAAGCGGCCTGTGAGTGCCCAGCAGATCACAGCTCTGGTGGACGAGGTGGAAAGTGACATATTTAACAGGGGAGAGAAGGAAATCTCCAGCCAGATGGTGGGGGAACTTCTGATGAACCGGCTGAAGGAACTGGACGCGGTGGCTTATGTGCGGTTTGCCTCCGTGTACAGAGAATTCAAGGATGTAAATACCTTTATGGACGAGCTGAAGAAGCTGCTTGGGTAGCGGCTGCCGGGGAAGCAGGAGCGGCTGCCCCGGCAGGGGTTGTGTGGCGTCAGTGTTTTTTCAGAAAACGGTGGAGACAGCCCAGGTACAGCACCCCCAGCAGCAGCTGGCTTGCCAGGAGTCCCCAGAGATAGCCTGCGATCCCAAAATGAGGTATGGCCAGGAAGACGAATCCTAAGCGCACCAGAAGGCAGATGACGTTCATGACAAAAATATGCCCTGCCAGTCCCAGTCCCTGGAGAATGCTGGAGAGAGTGGTGTCCAGGTACAGGAAGGGACAGAGGAATCCCAGAGTCCGGATAAAATAGCCTGCCAGGGGGCTGTCAAAGACTGTGGCGCCGATCCAGTCCCCCAAAAGGACAAAGCCTCCCAGGCAGCAGAGGCCCATAAGACCGCAGTATTTCACCGTGCGGACGGCGGCGCTTCGGACGGCGGACATGTTTCCCAGGGCGTAGTTCTCTGAGATCAGGGGCAGCAGCAGCACGGCCACGGCGCTGGTGAGAGCGTTTGGGAAGAAGATAAAGGGCATGGCCATGCCGGTAAACACCCCGTATACGCTGAGGGCGGTCACACTGTCGTACCCGTAGGATTTCAGCCGGGCGGGAATGGAGACGGATTCCACGCTCTGCAGAAGGTTCAGCACAATGCGGTTGGCGGTCAGGGGCAGGGCCATGGAGAGCAGCCTGCCGCAGAGGATTCCGGAGGACACGGCGCCCTGGCCGGGAAGCCAGGTCTGAGAGGAGCGGGGCAGCACTGCCAGGATGGTCATTACCATGGAGAAAAATTCTCCCACTGTGAGTCCCAGCACCGCTACGCTGATGGAGGGGATTTTGCCCAGGGCCAGGTAGTGGGAGGACACAATGTAGACACAGCCCACCCGGACAGCCTGTTCCAGAAGCTGCGACCCTGCGGGAATGCCCGCTTTTTTTATGCCGTAGAAGTAGCCGTTGATGCAGGCGTGTACGGCGCTGAGGGGCACGGAGAAGGACAGGATCCGCAGCATGGAGGCGGTGCGGTGCTCCTGGAGCAGGGTGACGGAGATGGGGTCCGCAAAGAAATACAGGACGGCATTGCAGACCAGGGACAGGGGCAGGGAAAAGCTCAGGCCCAGAACCAGGGGGCGCAGGGAGGAGGTTTTCCGGGCCGCCGCCTGTTCCGCCACCAGCTTGGAGATGGCGGTCTGATATCCGGCTGCGGTGAGGGAGAAAGAGAGGGAGAGCACCGGGCTTAACAGCTGATAGATTCCCATTCCTTCTTCCCCAAACAGGCGGGAGAGATAGATGCGGTAAAAAAATCCTATGAGCCTGCTTACGATTCCTGTGGCGGTGAGGATGAAGGCGCCCATAATCAGAGGATGTCTTTTTGTTTTCATCATTTTATGTTCTGCGTTTCTCTTGGCTGTTCCTTCATTATATTCCACAGGGATGTCTGGCAGAACAGGGGTAAAAATGGGGGTGTAGGGATGATTTATCTGGATAATGGGGCCACAACCAGAATGGCCCCGGAGGTTCTGGAGGCGATGCTGCCGTACCTGGGGGGAGAATTCGGCAATCCCAGCGCCGTGTACTCCCTGGGGGCCAGGGCCAAAAAGGCGGTAAATGAGGCCAGGAGGAGCATTGCCGGTCTCGTGGGCGCCAGGCAGGAGGAGATCTTTTTCACGTCAGGGGGCACCGAGGCGGACAACTGGGCCCTGAAGGCTGCGGCAGAGGGGTTTAAGGCCCGGGGAAGGCACATTGTCACCACAAAGGTGGAGCACCATGCCGTGCTCCGGGCCTGCGGATACCTGGAGCAGAGGGGATTTGAAGTGACCTATGTGGATGTGGACGGGGAGGGCCTGGTAAGGCTGGAAGCGCTGGAGGCGGCCCTGCGCCCTGACACCATTCTGGTGAGCGTTATGACCGCCAACAATGAGACTGGCGTCATTCAGCCCATCAGGGAGATAGGGGCTCTCACGCGGGAGAGGGGGATCTGTTTCCACACGGACGGGGTGCAGGCCTTCGGACATATTCCTGTGAATGTGGATCACCTGGGAGTGGACATGCTCAGCGCCAGCGCTCATAAATGCGGCGGTCCCAAGGGGGTTGGAATGCTCTATGTGCGCAGGGGAGTGGGGCTGCCTTCTTTTCTTCAGGGCGGGGGCCAGGAGGATCACAGAAGGGCGGGGACGGAGAATGTGCCTGGGATCGTGGGATTCGGCGCCGCTGCCAGAAGGGCGGCAGACAGGATGGAGGAGCAGGCCGGGAAGGAAAGGCAGCTGAGGGATTACCTGATCCGGCGGATTCAGGAGGAGATTCCCCACTGCCGCCTGAACGGCCACAGGGAGCGGAGGCTTCCTGGGAATGTGAATTTTACATTTCAGGGCCTTCAGGGGGAGCCCCTGCTGCTGGCCCTGGATATGAAGGACATCTGCGTCTCCGCCGGGGCGGCCTGTCATGCAGGTTCCCTGGAACCCTCCCATGTGCTCACTGCCATGGGCCTGAGTCCCCAGGAGGCGTCTGGGGCGCTGCGGTTTACTCTCTCCGGGGAGAATACCAGGGAGGAGCTGGATCAGGTGGTGGAATGCCTGAAGGAGAGCGCGGCCAGGCTGCGGAGCATGTCCCCGGAGTATGAGGCTTTTTGTACTGTGCAATCGGAGAAATAGACAAGTCGAGATGTGTCAGTTTTTTCTACGGTTCCTTACCAGGCGTCTGGTTAAAAACGAGGAGGCAGGACTATGGGCAGAACAATTTCCATCGGGGCACAGAGCTTTGAATTTATACGTAAAAATGGATGTTTTTTTGTGGATAAAACAGATTTTATAAAAGAGTGGTGGGAGAATGCGGACGCAGTCACATTGATTACCCGGCCTCGCCGTTTTGGAAAGACATTGAACCTGGACATGATGAACTGCTTTTTTTCCAGGACATACCAGGGACGGAGCGAGTTGTTTGAGGGGCTGTCCCTCTGGAAGGATGAGAAGTACCGAAAGCTTCAGGGAAGCTATCCTGTGATTTTCCTGAGTTTTGCGGATATCAAGGGGCAGACCTTTGAGGAAACGAAACAGGGGATTAAGTACGCGCTTGAGAGATTGTACAGGGAGCATAAATATGTAAAGAACGGAGAGGGAATGGATGAAAAAGAACTGGAATTTTTCGATTCTGTTTCGTCCAGAATGCCGGATGATGTGGCTGTATTGGCTTTGAAATATTTGTCAGATTATTTGAATACCTATTATGGCAAAAAAGTCTTGATTTTTTTGGATGAATATGACACGCCGCTGCAGGAGGCCTATGTATATGGGTACTGGGAGGAACTGGTTGGCTTTATCAGGCAGATATTCAATTCCGCTTTTAAGACCAACCCGAGTATGGAGCGGGCGGTGATGACGGGCATTACCCGGGTAAGTAAAGAGTCCATTTTTTCGGATTTAAATAATCTTACAGTTGTAACAACTACGTCTGAGAAATACTGCACTCGGTTTGGTTTTACAGAGGAGGAGGTGTTTCAGGCGCTGGATCAGATGGGGATGTGGGAGCGCAAGGGGGATGTGAAGCAATGGTACGATGGCTTTACCTTTGGCAGTCAGCGGGATGTGTATAATCCCTGGTCCATTACCAATTTTCTGGAAGAAAAGGAACTGAAGCCTTACTGGGCGAATTCCAGCTCTAACCGCCTGGTCAACCTGCTGATTCGGCAGGGGAATGCTCAGACCAAGACGATTATGGAGGATTTGATGAAGGGCGGCACCCTGGAGACGGAGATTGATGAGGAGATTATTTTTGACCAGCTCCAGAGGAAATATGGGGCTGTCTGGAGTATGCTTTTAGCCAGCGGGTATCTGAAGGTAGTGGCTCGAAGGTTTTCACAGGAGACAGGAGCATTTACCTACCATTTGAAATTGACTAATCGGGAAGTATATATGATGTTTAGAAATATAATCCGTGATTGGTTCAGCGGGGAGGACGTGCCCTATAATGGTTTTATCAAAGCGCTGCTTCTGGGAGATGTGAAAGCTATGAATCGCTTTATGAATAAGGTGGCTCTTGCCACATTCAGCTTTTTCGACACCGGCAGAAAACCATCGGAGGAAGCGGAACCGGAGCGTTTTTACCATGGATTTGTCCTGGGCCTGATGGTGGAGCTTGCGGGAAGGTATCGCATCATGTCCAACCGGGAGAGCGGGTTCGGGCGCTATGATGTGATGCTGGAGCCCTGTAAAAAGGAGGATCCGGCCTTTGTGCTGGAGTTTAAAGTGCATGATCCGGAGGATGAAGATACCCTGGAGGATACGGTGCAGGAGGCTTTAAAACAGATTCGGGATAAGAACTATGACAGTGAGCTGATTGCCAGGGGAATTGAGGAGGGACGTATCCGCCACCTGGGCTTTGCCTTTGAGGGCAAACGGGTTTTGATTGGCTAAAATCAGCTCCTCAGCGGGATAAGGGATTCAATGGACTGCAGAGAGAAACGGACGGAGGTGCATAAATTGTCGTATAAAATTTTGGTGGTGGAGGATGACTGGGTGATTGCAGGGCAGATGAAGAATCATCTGGAAAAATGGGGCTATGAGGTGGCCTGTGTGGGAGATTTTCGGAATGTGCTGACAGAATTTGCCGCAGCCGCCCCGCAGCTGGTGCTGATGGACATAGGACTTCCTTTTTACAACGGCTATTACTGGTGCGGGCAGATCCGGCAGGTGTCCCAGGTGCCGATTATTTTTGTGTCCTCCGCCGGGGACAATATGAACATTGTCATGGCCGTGAACATGGGAGGCGATGATTTTATTGTAAAGCCTTTTGAACTGGAAGTGCTCTCGGCCAAAGTGCAGGCCATGCTCCGGCGCACCTATGCTTTCCGGGAGCAGACCAGGGTGATGGAGTGGCAGGGGATAATACTGGACTTGACGGACTCCACGCTGCTGACCGGGGAGGAAAAGGTGGAGCTGACCAAGAATGAGTTCCGGATCCTGCAGCTTCTGTTTGAAAATGCCGGGAAGATCGTGTCCAGGGAGGCTATTATGAAGCGGCTCTGGGATAACGACTGCTTTGTGGACGATAACACGCTGACGGTGAATATGACCAGGCTTCGGAAGAAACTGGAGGGAGCAGGACATAAAGCTTTGATTCAGACAAAAAAGGGTGCGGGGTATCTTCTGGGTGCGGAGAAGGATTGATGCAGGAACAGAGTGGCGCCTGGAAAGGAGTAATACAGTTGAGACTGTGGGCTCGTTATTTGAGAGAAAGAAGAAAAATCATTTTCCTGTACGGCATGACAATTTTTTTATTTTTGGCAGTGGGTGCGCTGTACAATATGGAGAATCTGGGCGGTTTTCTCTACGCCGCTCTGCTGGCTTCGGCTGTGTGGATGATTGCCTGCGTGATAGACGGTATGAAATATGTGTGCCGGAGCCGGGAGCTTGAGGCGGCGGCCAGGCATTTCCGCCAGTCTGGGGAGCTGTTCCTGGAGGGACAGGAGGGGCTGGTCAAAGAGGAGGAACTGTTTCTGAAGAAAGTGTGCGCCATGGATCCAGAGCGATCTGCGGAGGAAAATGGGCCGGAGTCGGCCAAAACTTTTCTTCAGGCGGTGGGAAGTCTGCTGTCCATGGTCTGCAGGAAACGGGAGCAGGAGCAGCGCCAGTGGGCGGAGTGGACGGCGGAGTGCAGGGACTACTATGTGATGTGGACTCATCAGGTAAAAACGCCCATTTCCGCCATAAAACTGCTTCTGGAAGGGGAGGGCTTTCATGACAGGGACAGTTACCTTCTGCGGGAGGAGCTGTTTAAGATAGATCAGTATGTGGAGATGGCGTTGAACTTTCAGCGGCTGGAAGGAATTGCCTCGGATCTGGTACTGCAGGAGTATGATCTGCACTCTCTGGTGAAGCAGGCGGTGAGGAAATATTCTGTGCTGTTTATCAACAGAGGGCTGGGCCTGGAGCTGGAGGAGATACGGCAGAAAGTGGTCACGGATGAGAAATGGTTTGTGTTCTGTGTGGAACAGCTTCTGTCCAACAGCATCAAATATACCCCCCAGGGAAAAATCATAATTAAGGGAGAAGGGGCAAAGGAGCCGGAGAAGAAGGCGCTGCTTATCATAGAGGACACAGGCATTGGAATCTGTCCGGAGGATCTGCCGCGGATTTTCGACAGAGGTTTTACCGGGCACAATGGCAGGCTGGAGAAGAAATCCACAGGGATCGGACTGTATCTCTGCCGCCGGATTTTTACCCATCTGGGTATTTCTGCAAAAGTGGAGAGCCAGGAGGGAAAGGGCACCAAAGTGGTGCTGGGTCTGCCTGTAAGTGCTCCTGAGAATTCCAGGGACTGAACTAAAGTGCCGTGTGATATTTCAAGGGAGCTTTCAATGGTTCTGCTGTGGGAAGTGTTTTACAGAGAATAGACAGAGCTGCCACATGGGGAAAGGGGTTCGGGTGACAGAGAGGTTGGAGAAAAACAAAATAAGGGTTGAAGAATTGGAGATAAAAGGGGAGGATGGAAAGAGAATCAGGGGGCAGTTGTACCTGCCAGAGAAGGCAGGGGGCAAGTTGCCTTTGGTTATTTTCTGTCATGGACTGGGGAGCTGTTTCCGGGAGTTGCTGCACCATGGGGAGGGGTTTGCCAGAGCTGGTATCTGCTGTCTGCTCTTTGATTTCTGCGGCGGGGGTCCGGCATCTCTGAGCGACGGCGCCATGGAGGAGATGACGCTGCGGTCGGAATGCGAAGATTTAAAGGCAGTTATCTCCTGGGCAGGGAACCTGGACTATGTGGATCCGGGGCAGATATTTCTCCAGGGAGAGAGCATGGGTGGACTGGTGTCGGCGCTGGTGGCGGCAGAGATTTCGGAGGTGGTCAGGGCGTTGGTGCTGTGGTACCCGGCTTTTGGAATTCCGGAAGGTGCGGCCCGTCGGCTTAGAACAGGTGAAAGGGAATTTTTTGAAATTTCCCTGGGAGAAGCCTTTGATCTGGAAGCCCAAGGCTTAGATGTATATGGAACCATTCCGGCGTACAGAGGATCTGTTCTGATGATTCATGGGAAGAAGGATTATATTGTACCGCCAGGATTTTCCCGCAGAGCTCTGTCCGCATACAGGGAGGCCAGGCTGATTGTTCTTCCCGGCGCCGGTCATGGATTTGACGGGGCGGACAGCAGCGCTGCCCGGGAGTATTCTATTTCCTTTATTAGGCAGGAGGGTGCTGTATGTGAGAAAGATGAATGGGGGAGGTAGAGAATGCTGATTATCAGAGAATATAAAACTTCGGACTGCAGTCAGCTGGCGGAATTGTTTTACCAGACAGTTCATGCTGTGAATGCGAAAGATTATACGCAGGAGCAGTTGGATGTATGGGCGGACGGCAGTGTTGACTTGGAACAGTGGGACAGGACATTTTCCGAGCACTATACGGTGGTTGCAGTGAAAGAGGGGCTCATTGTTGGTTTTGGGGATATTGACAGGACGGGATATCTGGATCGGCTGTACGTGCATAAGGATTATCAGGGGCAGGGAATTGCCTCCGCTGTGTGTGACAAGTTGGAGAGCCGGTTCTCTGCAGATAAGAAACTGCCTTCAGAAACGACGAAGATAACAGTGCATGCTTCTATTACAGCAAAGCCATTTTTTCTCTCCAGAGGATATAAGGTGGTGAAAGAGCAGCAGGTGGTCCGAAAAGGGATTTCGCTGACTAATTATGTTATGGAGAGACGCAATTATTGCCTCCAAACATGGCATGACCGTTGAGCAGATGAAGGCTGTCAACCCGGAGATAAAGAATATCAATAAAATCCGCGTGGGCCAAATCCTTCAAGTTTCTTCATAGAAATGCAGATATCTTGATTCAAATCCTCCTGCAGAGTATGCAGGAGGATTTTGCTGTCCGGAACCTTAAAACACTTAGTTGTGCTTTCCCAACCGATTCCATGTGAAATTGGGGCAACCATTTATGCGTGCTGTTTTTGCTGATAGAGGGCGGTTAAGGAATCTTGAAGCACTTGGGAAAAATTAATGTGATTTTTTTCGGCAAATGTGTTGAGCCATGCGGGGATGGTAAGATTTTTTCTTACAGCCTTTTCACCATACTTTTCAGCATAGGCATCCATATCCAGAACTAACATACTTACGAAACCGCCGGCTCCTGGGATAATGCTTTCCAATGGGCTTGCTTCGGGTGCAGGCTTTCCATCCTCCAGTTCGTCAAGGACCCAGCCGGATGCGGCGTCTGTACCCATAAGGATAGCTTCAGCCAATGTGCTGCCTTCACTGACACAGCCGGGAAGATCTGGAACTTCAACGGTAAATCCTCCTTCTTTTTCTTCACAGGGATAGAAACAAGCGGGATAAGTTAATTTCATAGAAGATTCCTCCTTTATGGTGTTGCAATACCGGGCTTTACAGCCCGGCCTGCTTCAAAATAGATTTTATTGTACGGGGGTCAAGGTCTCCGGGATGATTCGGAATGGAAATCTTGCCAGGTTTTATTGGATGGATGTAAGAATAATGAGAACCTTTTGCTTTCTTGAATTGCCATCCGTCCGCTAATATTATTTTTTCTATTTCCCAGAATCTCATACCGTAATCTCCTTATAATTATATTATACGCATTATGCGCATAATTATCAAGAGTAAATTTGATGAAAAATTCCTTTAATGTAAGTATGGGGATGTACCTGCATTACTTACTGCGGGTTTGCTTTTTATATCGGAAATTCATCAATGCAGTGAGCTTTCGATGTACTTTCCAAGGCTGCGGAAGTCTTTCTGTTTTGGATTTGAGCAGTTTTAATGTAGAATCAGAATGTGACAGATATGTGGAGAATGACTGGATATCAGTGGACTGGAAACGGGAAAAGTGAAAATTACTGGAATCTTAAAACACTTAAAAGTGCTGCGTTCATCTTGTGTTTTTAAGAGTACTATGTTATTCTATATTAGAAAAGAATGAGCAGATGAGGAAGATATGAGCCAGGAAACAGGGGAATGAGGCTTTTCAGGAAAATTATGATGCAGATATTGATATAATTTCGCTGAATAATGAATTCTATAATGCTGACGGCAGTAAGGTGGTAAGCGATACGGCATTTCTGGTGAACAATATGCTGTATCATTTTGAATGTCAGTTTTCCAATGATAAGGAAATGGCTTTTCGGATGTTTGAATATGATTTCCATCTGGCAATGTCGGACACAAAAAGAGAAAAAAGAATGGATGAATTTGTTTTTCCCAAGTCCTGTGTGGTATATATTACGACCAACAAAAATAATCCTAAGAAGTTAGGCATCCTCCCACAATAGGGGAAATAAAGATCTTTTATATGAAAATGATAGGTGTTCTGGACTCTGCATATAATGAAGGTATAATTAAGCAGTGGGAGTATAATGCGATACTGGAGACCATACAAAAAGCGGAACAGCGTGTATTTAATAATTATCCCCAAATTAAAGAGGAGGTAGACTCTATGGTAGCGAATACATTAAATCTGCAGTCAATAAAAATGAGAGATGAATTTTCCAGGCAGATGGCAGAAGCAGAAAAGCAGATGGTAGAAGCAGTAGAAAAGACTTGTTTGTCCAACATTGAGATGATGAAACGGTATGGTGTTACCTTTACAGAGGATCAGATTCAGGAAATGCTGCAGCACGCGTTGGAACAGCAGAACAGAAAGTAGAGAGTATGTAAATAACTGCCACTGCCGGATAACCTGTGTCATAGCCAGGATAACTGTATGTGGACAGTCATCCTGGCAGCCGGCGCAATTATTCCACTGTGAATTCTTCTGTGACATAAGAACCTTGCCAGGTATTTCCGCTTGATCGATGATATTCTCTCACAACAGAACCATCCGCCATCGTATAATCAATTATAAATATCTGGCCTGTTTCAATTTCCATGGGATAGTTGTTATAGGGCAGAACATTTCCGGTTGTGGCGTTGTCTTTAAAGTCGTCATATGCGTTTTCAAGGCGCCAAAATTCCCTGCACTGGTATTCAGGAAGAACCGCGGATAAATCTGTTTGCCCAAAATACAGGGCGGTATACTCTTTTTCTCCAATTATGATGATATCGGTTCGATAGGCCTCGTTAAGAGAAGTCAAATCTTCTGTATGCAATGCATCCTTGTAATGTCTATGGAGCTGGTTTGCCATGCAGGGAACAGAGGCTGTTGCATAATCCATTGCTTCTATGTCAGTGTGAGCGGAGCCATATATTCCCATCACGCTTACACCATTCAAACTGTCAAATTCCCGCATAAAATTTTTTACCATTGTGTTTTCGCGGTATACACTGTCGGAATGCTCATAATAATACTGCCCTTGCTCCATATTTTCCTGTGCCAGCCTGTACAACTGGGACTGCTGCTGCCCTGTGGACTCAAGATATTCTAAAAAGCGTTTTCCTGTTGTGTTATATTGATGGCCCACATCCGTACCATGAAAAACAGTTTCGGGGCACTCGTTTTTAATTTGCTGATAAAAATGAATTACTTCCTGAGAGTGCATGTCTGTTCCGCGCCAATCCTCATAGAGCGAATTTAATATCTCATCATTATCAGATTTCATCCATAGATTCATATACTCTGCTGTGTAATAGGGAAGCTCTATAAACAAATCCCGCATTCCATTGTCATGATAATAGGAAGACCATAATTCAAGCTCTTTCTCTAAGATATTTTCGACAGAATGCATTTCGCCGTATAAGAAAATTTCTCCAGAGGTACTTTTACTTTTTAGGAAGAAGTACCTTATGAGACACCCAAAGAATAAAAGTGCGGCAACAGCCACTGCCATGATAATCACAGATTTTTTGCTCCATTTTGTTTTCATGCTCACCACTCCTTTGTTCTGGCCTGTTTCGTTATCAGTTTCCTTATCAATAACATATAATTTATATTATCACCAACCGTTATGGCTGTCAACTTTTTGTCTTTTCAAGCTTTAGGGAGAGCAGGCCTGTACCTTGTGTTTTTAAGAGAATCGTGTTATTCTGTACATGAAAAAACGAAGGGCCGGTGGGGCGGCACTGGGAAAGCTGTTTTTATGGAGGGGTTGAATATGGTACTGATTGTCGTGTTCTGGATTCTGCTGTTGGGGGCAGGGGTGAGATATTCAAGAGAAATGGCCCCTACGGCGCTGAACAGAGAAAATACGGCTGCGCTCAGGGGAATCTGTGCGGTGGAGATTATGATGGGGCATCTGGGGATTGCCACAGGCGCTCTGGTTCTGTATCCTAACCGAAAGGCAGGCGTATTATTTGTCGGGGTCTTCTTTGCCATCTCCGGCTATGGGCTTATGTACAGTCTGTCATGCAAAGAAAATTACCTGGATGCGTTCCTGCGAAAGCGCCTGTTAAAACTGCTGGTTCCGGCATATGGTGTCTTTGCAGTGGGGGTTCTGGTTCGCAGCTGCCAGAAGGAAAATATGGGGGAACTGGGGAATTTGCTCAATCCGGAGCGCTTTTTTAATGGCACGAACTGGTATGTCTGGGAACTGGCCGGCATGTATCTTGTTTTCTATCTCTGGGCAAAATTCTGTCGGAACTATGAGAAGGGGCACTGGATTCTACTGGGACTGTCGGTGCTTTTTACAGCCGCCGCCTTCTGGCTGCAGTTGGACAATCCATGGTATGGAAGTACGCTCTGCTTTTGGCTTGGCATTGTATATTACATAAAAAAAGACAGGTTTGAGCAGATTTTTGTGTGCAGGAGGGCGTTTCTGAAAAGCGCAGTCTGTACTTTGGTTATGATTGCTTCCATAGGAATATTCTTTTATGTCGGGGGGTAGTGGGAAACCTGGCGGCAAGGAATATGGCCTCTCTGCTTTTTGTGGTTGTCCTGCTGACAGCCCTGTACAGGTTCAAGCTTGGCAACAGGGTTTCCCTGTGGCTGGGAAAGTATTCCTACGAGATATTTTTGTTTCATCCTCTTTTTATATCTTTTTTCAGGGACTGGATTGCCAATGATGTAATCTACTGTCTGGCAGTGATGGGAGCATCGGTGCTGGCTTCTGTGCTTTATCAAATTTGTGCAGGGCTTCCGAGAACTTTTCCGGCTTTCTTTCGTCTATAGGGAAAAGAAAGGCTGTCCGGAAGTGAATCAGGGCGGCCGGAGAGGAGAGACTATGAGGAAAAGAAAGTTCAGGAGTATACTGGCCGGAGCGGGTGCGGCGGCGTTTATGGCGGCGGTCCTGGCAGGGTGCGGAAATACGGGAATACCTGGGGATTTAATGCAGGATTTGGACAGTGCCAGGAATCTTGAGGAGCCGTCGGGAGGCAGCAGCGGGAATCTTGAGGAGCCGTCGGGAGACAACGGCAAGAATCCTGGCGGGGCAGAAGCAGTGACGGATTTTGGAGTGCGTCTGCTGCAGCAGGTTCTGGAGGGGGATAAAAATGTGCTGCTGTCGCCGCTGTCGGTGGCTTCCGCCCTTGCCATGACGGCAAACGGAGCAGAGGGGGACACACTGAGCCAGATGGAGGCTGTTCTGGGTATGCCAGTACAGGAGCTCTCAGAGTGGCTGCACACCTACCGGGAGGCTCTACCCAGGGGTGAGAAGTACCGACTGGATCTGGCAAATGCCATCTGGTTCGCGGAGAAGGAAGGCTTTACCGTGGAGCAGGAGTTTCTTCAGGCAAACCAGGATTATTTTGATGCAGGTCTCTATCAGGTTCCCTTTGAGGCTTCCGTGGCAGGAGACATAAACCAGTGGGTGGAAGAGCGCACAGATGGCAGGATCCGGGAGATAGTCACGAAAGTTTCTCCGGATGCGGTGATGTATCTGGTGAACGCTCTTGTCTTTGACGCCCAGTGGCAGGAGATTTACAGGGAAAATCAGGTGCGGGAAAGGGATTTTACCAGGGAGGACGGCACGGTGCAGAAAGTGGAGATGATGCATTCTGCAGAGTCCCAATATCTCACAGACGGGCAGGCAGAGGGATTTATAAAATATTATGAGGAGGGAGAGTACGCTTATGTGGCGCTGCTTCCCAGGGAAGGACTCACTGTTTCGGAGTATGTGGCCTCCCTCACAGGGGAGGGGCTGCGGCAAATGCTGCTTTCCCCTGTATCCGGGTATGTGGACGCCGCCGTTCCAAAGTATAAGAGTGAGTATGGCATAAGTCTGGAAGAAGCGCTCCAGGAGATGGGGATGCAGAATGCATTTGATGAACTCAGGGCGGATTTTTCAGGCATAGGATATTCTGTGGAGGGCCCCGTCTACATCAGTCAGGTGCTGCACAAGACTTTTATGGCGGTGGATGAGAGGGGGACCAGGGCAGGAGCGGCCACCGTGGTGGAAATGGAGGAGGGCGGCGGGGGTTTCGCAGAGGAGATTCAGACTGTATACCTGGATCGGCCTTTTCTATATATGATTGTTGACTGCAGGACCATGGTGCCGGTCTTTATGGGGACGGTCATGGATCCGGGGGCAGAAAATTGACCCTGACAGTCAACGAAAGATGTTTTTTTCAATTCTGCGCCTCTGGATTTTAGAATATTGCCTCCGGAATGTGGCATACTAATTCCGATAGAAAGTTACTTTCCCCAGATTCCGGCAGGAAAAAGCCGGCCCGGGGCCAGTAGATGGAAACTGTCCGGATCTGCCGTTTTCAGCGCCGCTTGCTGTGGATCCGCAGGGGAAGCGGCGCAGAAGGAGGCAGATATGGCGGATTTAAAATGCGCAGTGGAAAACTGCAGCTATAATGAGGAGCATTTGTGCTGCAAGGGGGATATTATGGTGGGTGGAGCCCATGCCTGCAGTTGTGACGGCACCTGCTGTGAGAGCTTCAGTCAGAGAAAAGAGGGAGCGGATTCCTTTAAAAGTTCCGTGGTCCATCCCAGCAAGACCATCAGCATTGACTGTGAAGCGGTGAAATGTGTCTATAACACCAATTACAAATGCCATGCGGAACATGTGGATATCAGAGGCTGCGGCGCCTGCGACTGCGAGAGCACGGCCTGTGCCACTTTTAAGGAGAGATAGTTTAAGCGCAGGATAAGGAAGTCAATTTTAGAGAATCGGGGCAGATTTTTCTGCTCCGAATTTTTCTGCCCGGGAATTATTGCGGCGGATCCCACGATTGGTGTGCAGCGGAGCGGAATTTGTGGTATGATACAGACAGAAGAAAAAACGGGGGTGGAAGAAAATGTATGAATTGAGGAACTGGTTTCTGCGGGAGGTGGAAGACGGCATGGTTTTAGGGGAGGGAAACTGCTATGGAAATGCCAGATTTTGGGCAGGGCAGCACATTCATACCTCTCCGGTGAAAAGGATTGTGCCGGATATGGAGGGGAAGAAGATAGATCTGTATACCAGCTCGGGAAGCTGTTACAGGCTTGATCTGGCGTATCTTAATATGAAGCACACAGAGCTCACCTGGGAGGCCCTGGGGGTACTGGGGATCAGCCTGGATCTGGAAGAATGTCTGGCTCTGGGGAAAAAGAGGGAAGAGGAGGAGCAGCGGCGGATTCTGGAAATGCTGGAGCCCCAGGAGCTCTATGTGGAGATGCTGGGAGGCATGGGGGTGGGAAAAGCTTTTTTCAAGCCCCAGGAAGCTGTGTTGGAGGAGGCGCAGGTCATAGTACATACGGGCATGTATATGGACAGCATTCTTGTGGTGGTTGAAGGCAAGTGTGACTGGAGGTTTTTTCCTTCCGCTTTCCAGGCGGAGTGCTATCACTGGCCCCAGGAGCTGAAGGCCGTGAGACTTGAAAATTTCGGGGATGCTTTCGTCTTATCAAAAGACGGCAGGGAGATCCAATGCGGCCAGGGAGAAGTCACAGTGGTCCGAAGAGAAGATTTGACAGGAGAGGGGTTGGTGTACCCTGAGGGGGCAAATGCCACACCGGAATAAGGAAGCTGCGCAGCTAAAGGGCGGCCTTGTGACAGGCCGCCCTTTGGCTGCAGGTAGAAATGTGCTGTGCTGCCGGGCACTGGAGTGTGTCTGAGAGCTTTTTTAGTCGCGCCCCAGTCTGCGTCCCATGAGCACACCCATAAGGGAGGCCATCATAAGCCCTCTGGTCCATCCGCTGGAATCTCCCAGGCAGTACAGATTTTCGATGTTGGTGTTGAAGTCCTTGTCCATCTTCACCCGGTTGCTGTAGAACTTCAGCTCCGGTGAGTAGAGAAGGGTTTCCTCCGCTGCAAACCCCGGTACCACCTGGTCGGCTGCCTGAATGAAATTGATAATGTTGACCATGGCCCTGTAGGGCATGGCTGCCGTGATATCTCCCGCCTGGGCATCCGGCAGGGTGGGCCTCACATTGGAGCGGGACAGTTCCTTGGGCCAGGTGCGCTTGCCGTCCAGGATGTCCCCATAGCGCTGTACCAGGATATGGCCCGCTCCCAGCATGTTGGTCAGCTCCCCTACTTTCTGGGCGTAGGCAATGGGCTGGTGGAAGGGCTCGCTGAAGTTGTGGGAGCAGAGTATGGCCAGGTTGGTATTGTCCGATTTCAAATCTTTGTAGGAGTGGCCGTTTACCACTGCCAGATCATTGTCATAGTTTTCCTGGCTCACAAAGCCGCCGGGATTCTGGCAGAAAGTTCTCACTTTGTTCTTGAAAGGCCGGGGATATCCGATCAGCTTGGATTCATAGAGTACATTGTTCACCCGCTCCATAATCTCGTTGCGCACTTCCACCCTCACACCGATGTCCACAGTGCCGGGGGTGTGGAGGATGCCGTGTTTTGCACAGAGTTTTTCCAGCCAGTCCGCGCCCCGGCGGCCTGCTGCAACCACCACATGGCTGCCATAGAGTTCGCGGTTCTCCCGGCCGTTGGTGATGTGCACGCCCAGGCAGCGGGAGTCCTCCAGGATAAGATCCTGGCACTCATGGCCGAAAATCAGCTCCACGCCCTGGTCTTCCAGATAGTCCTGTATGGCCTTGTAGATGGTCTGGGCTTTCTCCGTGCCCAGGTGCCGGATGGGGCAGTCCACCAGTTTCAGTCCTGCCTGAATGGCCCGCCGCCGGATCTCTTTCACTTCCTGGCCCTGCTGTACTCCTTCCACATGCTGGTCCGCGCCGAATTCCAGATAGATCTGATCTGTGTAGTGGATCATCTCCTGGGCAAAATCTTCCCCGATCAGAGAGGGCAGATCCCCGCCCACCTCACAGCTGAGGGAGAGTTTGCCGTCGGAGAAGGCCCCGGCCCCGGAAAAACCGGTGGTGATATGGCAGAAAGGTTTGCAGGACATGCACTTTCTGGTCTGATCTTTGGGGCAGTGTCTCTGCTCAATGGGGCGGCCTTTTTCCACAATTACGATTTTCTTATCCTTTTTATTCCGGACCAGCTCCAGGGCTGTAAAGATCCCCGCAGGTCCTGCACCAACGATTACAACGTCATACTTCATAAGATACCTCCATTCTGTTTACCAACTGTTTCTTATTATATGGGCAGAAAGGGTCCTTGTCAATGGCCGTGGGTTTTTCGGGATTTTCAGCTATCTTTATCCTGGAAAATGTGGTATAATCATAAGGAACTGTAAAGATTAATTCTTTAACAGTTCCTAAGCGCGAGTTTGAAAAATGGCATGTGTACGGGAAGGAGAGACAGAACAAATGAATCCTTATTATCTGGCAGTTGACATAGGAGCCTCCAGCGGGCGTCATATTCTGGCGCACCTGGAGAAGGGCAGAATGGAGCTGGAGGAGGTGTACCGTTTTCCCAATGGAATGGTGGAGAAGGACGGGGAGCATGTGTGGGATGTGGAGGAGCTTTTTACACAGATCAAGCTTGGAATGAAGAAATGTGCAGAGCTGGGCAAAATCCCTGTCAGTGTGGGGGTGGACACCTGGGGAGTGGACTTTGTGCTGCTTGACGGGGAGGGCCGCCGTATTGGAAACGCAGTGGCTTACCGGGACGGGCGCACCAAAGGAATGGATGAGGAAGTATATAAACTGGTGCCGGAGGAGGAGCTATACGCGCGGACAGGGATTCAGAAGGAGATGTTCAACACCATCTACCAGCTGATGGCCCTGAAGGTGAAGAAACCCGGGGAGCTTGAAGCGGCGGAGACCATGCTGATGATGCCGGATTATTTCCACTACCTGCTCTCCGGCGTGGCAGCCACGGAGTACACCGAGGCCACCACAGGACAGCTGGTGAGCCCTGTTACCAGGGACTGGGACAGGGAGCTGCTGGAAAAACTTGGATTTCCGGGGAAAATATTCCAGAAAATCGTAACACCCGGGACGGTACTGGGAGAGCTGTCTCCCCAGGTGCAGCAGGAAGTGGGATACAACTGCAGGGTGGTGGTGCCGGCAACTCATGACACCGCATCTGCCGTGGCGGCGGTTCCTGCGGACAGCGACAGTATTCTCTATATCAGTTCCGGCACCTGGTCCCTTATGGGCACGGAGCTCACTGGGGCGGACTGCTCGCCCGGGTGCAGGGCGGCGGGACTGAGCAACGAGGGAGGCTGCGGGGATCGGTTCTGCTGTCTGAAAAATATTATGGGCCTGTGGATGATTCAGTCTGTGAAGAAGGAGATCGGGGGAGATCTTGGTTTTGGGGAGATCTGTGAGATGGCCTCAAAGTGTGACATTGCCTCCCTGGTGGACTGCAATGACAATCGATTCCTGGCTCCGGACAATATGACGGAGGAGGTCCGCAGCGCCTGCCGGGAGACCGGGCAGCAGGTGCCCCAGGGCGTGGACCAGGTGGCGGCGGTGATCTACCAGAGCCTGGCGAAATGCTATGCGGAGACGGCCAGGCAGCTGGAGCAGGTTACAGGGCGGAAGTTCGACTGTGTACATATCGTGGGAGGAGGGTCCAACGCGGAATACTTAAACAGGCTCACGGCCCGGAATACCGGCCTGCCCGTGTACGCAGGACCCGGGGAGGCCACCGCCATCGGGAATGTGGCCATACAGATGATTGCCGCAGGGGAGCTGAAGGATCTGAGAGAGGCCAGGGCCTGCGTGTTTGAGTCCTTTGGGGTGAAGAAGTATCAGGCGTAAAGAAAGAAGAGCCGCAGATTGTGGAGTTTAACCGATAACGAAAGCCGCCAATTCTTCCTTTTTTGGCTCAGAGCTCCAACGGGTAGTGTTTTCCGTGTAGGAGACTTCTGAGCCTTTGCCTGTCAGGGGGAGGTTTCAGGGGCGGCCGATTTACTTTATCTGATATAAGTTTTATTGTGTGACTGCCTTATTTAAAACATATTCCACAGGTTGTAAAGCCCCTTGCCTTTAGCTCTTCTAAGGATTCGCTTGAAGTTGAATAATTCTGAGGAGCTATTTTGGGAACAGAGCGGCAGCTTGGATAATGTATCTTCATTGATTTTGGGTTTATATTCAGCACATATGTATCGGTGGTATTTTGTTGGTCAGCATTGTCATAGGTGTTAAAATTATTATCCTGTGAGCCAGTGCCCGTTCCCTGGTTTACAGGAGTCTCTGCAGGTACAGGGGTGGGCTCAGGAGTAGGAGCCTGTGTGGGAACCGGAGTGGGCTCTGGTGTAGGAACCGGAGTGGGAGCCTGTGTGGGCTCTGGTGTAGGAACCGGAGTGGGAGCCTGTGTGGGAACCGGAGTAGGAGCCTGTGTGGGAACCAGCGTGGGCACCGGAGTTGAATTCTCAGGCTTTGCAGTCGGCGGCGAAGAAGCAGCGGCCATAACTATATTTGGTGTTGTATCAGGCGCAAGAGCTTCAATACCAGCACTGTCTAAACCTGGGCCGTTTCTGGAAGCAGGTTCCGCTGTTACTCCAACACCGGCGAAACTAATCACAAGAACAACAGCCGATATACCGGCGGAAATCAAAGGCCTTTTAGGTCGGCGCTTGCGAATGACATTTATCAGGGCCATTACGAGAAAAAATGAAATAAATACCAGACTGAGTAAAAATATAGCTGTAAAAAAGTAAGCCATAAGAGTCTCCTTTTTCATTGGGGTCTAACCAACTGTTTTCTTATCTTTTTTTGCTCCTGTGGTGCCTGAACCATTCAAGTCCATGTTCTGAGCAGAAATTGAGCGACTTTTTATATATGTCTCTTCTGTATCCGTTACTACTGTGCTGCATCCGTTTTCATCCACAATAGCCTCAAGGGTTACTTTCGCTCACATGAAAACCTCCTTTCTAAAATGAGGATACCATACAAGAAAGAAAAGGTCAATTTCTTTGCTGCTGTGCGGCGGGTCATTACTGTAAATAAGCCTAAGGTAGTAAGCTTTCCAAGATACGGGAGCCGTTGATAGCTAAGGCTTTATTTGTTTATGGAGATCATTATGAAAACAGCTATTTTAATTGATGGGGGATTCTACCGAAAACGCGCAGCCTGTCTGTGGGGAAAGAGTCTGAAACTTAAGTAAAGAGAGAAAAAATTTTAGCTGCATTATTGATGACAAAAATCGGTGTTAAAGTCCTTAAAGAGGCATTAATACATAGAATAAACCATGCTGATAAAAAGACCGCAAACCATTGATTTTACTAAAAAATCCTTGATTTGCGGCTTTACATAAAAAATGGAAGCAAAGGGGCTCGAACCCTTGGCCTCCCGCTAGTCAGGCGAGCGCTCATCCCAGCTGAGCTATGCTTCCATGCCCTTACTATAACACAAACCGGAGAAAATGGGAAGAGCTAATTTTAAAAAAATCAAAATAAAAGAATTGCCTAAAAACATTTGTATTTTTGTAGTGCCTATGCTATAATCTGGAGATGATTGAGGTTGTGCCAAAACCAGACGGGATAGAGCAGGCACAGGCAATGTGATTGAAGGAGGAAACGCGGCAATGAGTTTACAGGTAGAAAAATTGGATAATAATATGGCAGTGCTGACAATTGAGGTGCCTGCTGAAGAACTGGAAAAGGCTATTGAGACTGTTTACCAGAAGAGCAAAAAGAGAATCAGTCTTCCGGGCTTCCGCAAGGGAAAAGCGCCCCGCAGGATGATTGAACAGGCATATGGTAAAGATGTCTTCTATCAGGATGCGGCGGACGAGCTGGTTCCCACAGCATATGAGGAGGCTTTGAGAGAGACGGACGAGCAGGTCGTCTCCTATCCCCAGCTGAGTGTGGTGCAGATTGAGGCGGGCAAGCCTTTTATCTTCACAGCCAAGGTGGCCCTGAAGCCCGAAGTTGTCCTGGGCACTTACAAGGGAGTCAAGGTGGTCAAGATGGATACTGCCGTGACAGAAGAGGAAATTGCCGCTGAGATTGACAGGGAGAGGGATAAGAACGCCAGGATCGTCGAGGTGGAAGACCGAGCGGTGCAGGAAGGTGATATCGCCACCCTGGACTTTGAAGGCTTTGTGGACGGAGAGGCTTTTGAGGGCGGAAAGGGAACGGACTATCCCCTGACCATTGGATCCCATGCTTTTATCCCAGGCTTTGAGGAGGCTCTGGTGGGAGCTGTCATCGGCCAGGAGACAGAAGTGAATGTGACCTTCCCTGAGGACTACCAGGCTGCTGATCTGGCGGGCAGGGATGCAATGTTCAAGTGCACCGTCACAAAGCTGCAGGAGAAGCTGCTTCCGGAACTGGACGATGATTTTGCAAGCGAGGTATCTGACGAGAGCGATACGGTGGAAGAATATAAGGAAGAAGTCCGCAATAAGCTGTCTGAAAGGAAGAGCAGGGAGGCCAAGAGCGCTCTGGAGGACGCAGTCCTTGAGGCGGTGACAGCGGAGGCCAAGATGGAACTTCCCGAGCCCATGGTCGACACCCAGGTGAGCCAGATGGCACAGGATTATGCCAGGAGGCTTCGCTACCAGGGGATCTCCCTGGAGCAGTATCTGGAGATGACCGGCATGACCAGGGAGACGCTGGCAAGGCAGCTGAGGCCCCAGGCCGTGAAGCGGATTCAGTCCAGGCTGGTTCTGGAGGCTGTGGCGGCCGCAGAGGGCATTGAGGCTTCCCAGGAGGAGATTGACGAGGAGATCGAGTCCAGGGCGGAGACTTATAACAGGGATGTGGAGGAACTGAAAGAGACCTACGGAGAGAGCGGACGCAAGGAGATATCCCAGGATATCTGCGTTAAAAAGGCAATGGAGTTCCTGGTGGAGAATGCACAGGACAAAGAGGCGGAAGAGAACGCTTAAGCATAAAAGGGTGTCCTCAGCGGGGCGGCACCCTTTTCGGCATTGCCCCGAAGACCCTCAAAGAAGGGAGCCGGGGGCAGGATGTATAAAAGGGAGGATTTGAGATGAGCTTAGTACCTTATGTCATAGAGCAGACCAGCAAAGGGGAGCGGTCATATGATATTTATTCCAGGCTTCTGAAAGACAGGATCATATTTCTGGGGGAGGAGGTCAACGAGACTTCTGCCAGCATTGTGGTGGCTCAGCTTCTGTTCCTGGAGGCGGAGGATCCGGAGAAGGACATTCATCTGTATATCAACAGCCCGGGAGGAGTTATCACCGCCGGCATGGCCATCTATGACACCATGAATTATATCAAGTGCGACGTGTCCACCGTGTGCATCGGCATGGCGGCCAGCATGGGATCCTTCCTGCTTGCAGGAGGGGCCAAAGGAAAGCGTTTTGCCCTTCCCAATGCGGAGATTATGATCCATCAGCCTCTGGGGGGAACCCAGGGCCAGGCCACTGACATTGAGATTGCCGCCAAGCATATTTTGAGGAACAAGGAAAAGCTGAACCGTATGCTGGCGGAGAATACGGGCAAGGACTATGAGACCATTTGTGCCGATACGGAGCGTGACAACTGGATGAGCGCTCAGGAGGCAAAAGAATACGGCATTGTGGATATGGTGATCGCCTCCCATGATGCCCAGAGTGAAAAATAGTTTAGGAGTGAAGGAATGGCAGGAAAAATGATCGGAAACGATATCAGATGCTCTTTCTGCAACAAGACCCAGAACCAGGTCCGCAAGCTGATTGCGGGTCCTGCGGGGGTCTATATCTGCGACGACTGTATTGAGATCTGCGCGGATATTCTTGAGGAGGAGCTGCAGGATGAGGAAGAGGAGGAATCGGTAAGGCCAGACATCAACCTCCTGAAGCCGGTTGAGGTGAAACGCTTCCTGGACGAGTATGTGGTGGGTCAGGAAGAGGCGAAGAAAATACTGTCAGTTGCCGTCTACAATCATTATAAAAGGGTAATGGCGCCCAGGGATCTGGACGATGTGGAACTCCAGAAGAGCAATATCATCATGGTGGGTCCCACCGGCTGCGGCAAAACTTATCTGGCCCAGACACTGGCGAAGATCATCAATGTGCCCTTTGCCATTGCAGATGCCACCACCCTCACGGAGGCAGGGTATGTGGGCGAGGACGTGGAGAATATCCTGCTGAAACTGATCCAGGCGGCGGACTATGACGTGGAGCGGGCTCAGTATGGGATCATCTATATCGACGAGATCGACAAGATTACCAAAAAAGGCGAGAATGTCTCCATCACCCGGGATGTGTCCGGGGAAGGAGTGCAGCAGGCTCTGCTGAAGATTGTGGAGGGCACGGTGGCGAATGTGCCGCCTCAGGGAGGCAGGAAGCATCCTCATCAGGAGCTGATCTCCATTGACACCTCCAACATTCTCTTTATCTGCGGAGGGGCTTTTGACGGCCTTGACAAGATTGTGGAGGCCAGACTGGACCGCAAGGCCATCGGTTTTAACACGGAGGTCTCTCAGAAGACCACCAAGGAACTCAGTGACCTGCTGCAGGAGGTGACGCCTCAGGATCTGGTGAAATTCGGCCTGATTCCGGAGTTCGTGGGCCGTGTGCCCATCTGCGTGTCACTCAGGGGCCTTGACAGGGAGGCTCTGGTGCGCATTCTGAAGGAGCCCAAGAACGCCCTGATCAAGCAGTATCAGAAGCTGTTTGACATGGACGGGGTGGGACTTACCTTCGAGGAGGAGGCCGTGAACTCCATTGCGGACAAGGCGTTTGAGCGAAAAACCGGCGCCAGGGGTCTGCGTTCCATTATGGAGGGTATCCTGATGGATATTATGTATGAGATTCCTTCCGATGAGAGTATTGAGCAGTGTGTCATCACCAAAGGTACGGTGGAGGAGGGAAGCGCTCCAGTGACATACCGCAGGAACGAGCACCGCAGAAATATGGACAAAGCAATATAGAAAAAGTGAAAAGAAAAGCGAAATAAGCAAAATCAAGACGATTACAAACATGAACGCCGCCCAAAAGGACGGCGTTCATGTGATAGAAAGGATGTGGCTGAATTTGGTGATCAAAAATGTCAGCCTGGAGACCGTGTGCGGCATCACCAGCAAGCTTCCAGAGGGAAGTCTGCCGGAGGTGGCTTTTGCAGGCAGGAGCAATGTGGGGAAATCATCCCTGATCAATGCCCTTATGAATCGCAAATCCCTGGCCCGCACCAGCTCCCAGCCGGGCAAGACCCAGACCATCAACTACTACAATGTCAACAACGCGCTCTATTTCGTGGACCTGCCAGGGTACGGGTATACAAAGGCCAACGAAAAGGTTAAGGCCCAGTGGGGGAAGATGGTGGAAAATTATCTGCACAAGTCAAAAAAGCTGCGGAGGGTTTTCCTTCTGGTGGATATCCGGCATGAGCCCACAGAGAACGACAAGCTTATGTACAGGTGGATTGTGGAGAGTGGCTACGAGCCCGTGATCATTGCCACGAAGCTTGACAAGATAAAACGGAGCCAGGTCCAGAAACAGACGACGTTAATCAGATCCGCCCTGAAAGCGGGCGGTGAGACTCTGATCCTTCCTTTCTCTGCGCTGAACAGACAGGGCAGGGAGGAGATCTACCAGGTTCTGGATGCGCTTTTGGAGGAAGAGGGTTGAGAGGGAAATGTTGTGGGATGGTGACTGCATGGGCGTACCTGTGCAGGAAGGAGGGCTATGAGGAGATACAGTAAAGCCCTGGTGAATCTGATGGTGGCGGCGGTAATTTTTTTCTGCACAGTCTGGCTTCTGCCCAAGGCGTTTGTTTTTTTCTCGCCCTTTGTGGTGGGTTGGGTGATTGCGCTGATTGCAGGTCCCCTGGTGCGGTTCTTTGAGGAGAAGATTAAGCTGAAGCGGAAGATTGGCAGCGCTTTTGTGATAATTGTGGTGATTGGCCTGGTGGTGGTGCTTCTCTATGGGATCTGCGCGCAGCTTCTGGATCAGATGCTGGGGCTGGTGGGAGCTCTGCCCCAGATGTGGGAGGGCATGTCCGCGGATCTGGCAGATATCAACAGCCGCATGAAAGTCCTTCTGGGAAGGTTTGATCTGGATGCACGCTTTGACCTGGACGACATCGCCCAGGAGGTGGGTGTGTATGTGGGAGATTTCCTGGGAAAAATAAGTTCTCCCACCATTGAGGCCGCTGGAAATTTTGCCCGACGCCTTCCTTCTATTTTTATCGGAGTGATTATGGCGCTGCTATCGGCTTATTTTTTTGTGGCAGAGAGACAGCAGCTCAACGACTGGTGCCGTAAGCACACCCCGGCCTTTGTTCAGACGCGCTATCGCATGATACGCCGCAGCCTGGCCGGCTCTGTGGGAGGCTATCTGAAGGCTCAGCTGAAGATAGAGGTCTGGATGTACCTGCTGCTGGTGATCGGTCTGGGGATTCTGCGGGTGAATTATTTTGCCCTCATTGCCCTAGGGATTGCTTTTCTGGATTTTCTGCCCTTTTTCGGCACCGGGACGGTGCTGATTCCCTGGGCGGTGATTCGGATTCTCACGGCGGAGTACCGCACTGCCATTGGGCTTCTGGTTATCTGGGGCGTAGGCCAGCTTGCCAGGCAGTTGATTCAGCCTAAGATTGTGGGGGACTCCATCGGGGTTCCGCCGCTGCCCACTCTTTTCCTGCTCTACATAGGCTACAAACTCAGCGGGGTGGTGGGAATGATTGTGGCTGTCCCGGTGGGGCTGCTGGTTTATACCCTCTATGAGGACGGCGCTTTTGACACCACCAGAAACAGTCTGCTGATTCTTCTGGCGGGGCTGAACCGCTTCCGCAGGCTGGAGAAGGAGGATCTGCAGGATCTGGAGCCGATCTCCTCAGAGGAGACTGCAGCTTCGGGGAGGGAAAAAGGCTCCGGAGTGGATGCTGTAAAAAAATAATTTATTTTATTTCTTTTTGTTGAAACTTTTCTGTTCCGGATATCGTCTATTATAAAGGCGCGGCTGTGCTTTCGTGCCGAAAATCGGTGAAAGAGTGTGTGGAATGCACACTCTTTTTTGGTGACAGCATTTCATAAATTTATGCATGAAGATATGCAACTTTGATACAAAACTATTTTAGAATCTATGCAGTAAAAGGATATCCAGAGGGATATTATTAAATAGAAGAAAAGGTTTTACACACAAGATGATCAAAACTGGTGCGGACGACAGAGACCTACAACTGAAGATTGAAGCATACGGTGACATGCTGTTTAAGCTCTGCTATGTGCGTCTGCAGAATGTGCAGGATGCGGAGGACGTGGTGCAGGAAGTGTTTTACCAGTATCTCAAGCGCGGGGACAGTTTCCAGAGTCCTGAGCATGAGAAGGCATGGCTTCTGAAGGTGGCCGTGAATGCCTGCCGGAAGGTCTGGCGCAGTGCCTGGAGGCGGCGCAGGAGCGACAGGGCGGCAGACATGGACTGGCCGGAGATAGGGGAGGAACAGGGTTCGGCGTCAGGCGGCACGGCCCCGGGTGTTCCGTCCCCGGCTCCAGGGCCGGAGGAGTCGGCGGTAAAGCAGGAGGAGAGGCACAGACTGTTAAGGGAGGTGCTGAGCCTGCCGGCCAGATACCGGGAAGTGATTCACCTGTTCTACTATGAGGATCTGTCCGTAAAGGAGATTGCAAAAGTCACCGGCCGGGGTCAGTCTACTGTGACATCGCAGCTCACCAGAGGAAGGGAGCTGCTGAGGAAGGCATTGAAGGAGGAGTACGACTTTGGATAAATTTCAAGATGCATACCGCCAGGCGGCGGAAGGGCTGCCGCATATTTCCATGGACGCTGAGAAAATCAGAGAGGGGCTGCCCCGTCAGGCACAGAGGGTGCGCAGGTACCTGATTGCCAGGGGCTGTACGGCTGCCGTGGTGTTCCTGCTCTGCGGCGTGGGGACGGCTGCGGCCAACAGCTACCGGGAGAGCATAATCAAAATAGAGGAGGGTGGATTTACCATCACCAGTCTGCAGGATGAGAAGGAAAGCAAGGGCGTCCTGGAGGAGGGCTCATTTTTCAAGCTAGGGGGGGTATTTACTGCAGCGGATGCTGGCCCTGAGGAGACAGAGGAAGGCAGCTACGAAATCTGTGAACCTGAAATCATTGAATTTGAGACCGTTGAATACAATTCCATTGAGGATTTTTTGGCAGACGGCAGTGTGTCTGCGGTGCTTCCCTCCAAGGAGGTGTTTGGCACGGAGTTCACCACAGAGAGCGTCACCGTCACAGAGGAGGGCCGGCGGACTTTCCTGCGGCTTTCAAACGGGAATTCTTATTTTTTCATGAACCAGTGCGACAACAGGGGATATGAATTTTACAGCAGCAGCACCGTCTACGGCGGTGAGAGCTGCAATGAGAGACATTTTGTCACAAGCCAGGGTCTGTGCTTTGTGATGTTCGATACAGTGGAAGGGGAAGAGAGAAGCGTTCACGCGGTTATCTCTCTGAATGGATGGGATATGTCCGCCACCTTCAAGGGGTTCGACCAGGAGACAGTGGAGCGGGTCCTGGATTCCATGGACCTGTCGGTTTATTTTGGAGAATGACTATGGCTGAATTGATATAAAATTTATGGAAAGGATGGAAGATACGTATGGAGAAAAATATTCTGGTGTATAACAATCAGACAGGGATCGGGGAGAAAATGGCGTCCCTTCTTGTGAGTGAAGGGTTTTCCGTGCTGGTGGCGGCGGATATAGAACAGCTTCAGGAGCGGCTTGGCAGCTCGGAACTGCATTTGATGCTTGTGGATGTGGAGCTGAACGACAAGGGCTGGGACAGGGGAATAGAGATGATCGCAGGGCTTCGGCGCAGGAGCAGTATCCCTCTTATTGTGGTATCGGCCCAGTCGGCGGAGACGGCCAAGATCATGGCTCTGGAGGCGGGTGCGGACGACTATGTGACCACAGACTGCAACCCCCTGGAACTGCTGGCCAGGATAAAGTCTCAGATCCGCAGGTACACCCAGCTGGTGAACATGTGCGCCAATATTGACCGGATTTACCGTGTGGACGGCCTGGTGATAGACGATACCCAGAGGAAGGTCACGGTGGAGGGCAAGAGCGTGCGCCTCACTCCTATAGAGTATAAAATTCTCCGGCTTCTGGTGCAGCAGAGGGGAAAGGTGCTGTCCAACCGTCAGATCTATGAGAACATCTGGCATATGCAGGCCATTGGGGCGGACAACACCATTGCGGTGCATATTCGCCACATCAGGGAGAAGATAGAGGCCAATCCCAAGGAGCCCCGCTATCTGAAAGTGGTCTGGGGAAATGGCTATAAAGTGGGATAAGCAGGAACTAAGAGAGCGGAGTCCTGGTTCTGACAGGAAATATAGAAGTGATTATGGCGCATAAAGGGCGGACGGCAGGGTCCGCCCTTTTGCGATGTGCTGGTTTCCATAGGAGAGTTTGGCCCGAAAGAGCGCTGATCGACAACAGCCTATTGACATATGGAGTTTAAAGGGATAAAGTGTTAATAGCGTAAAACGGCGGAGCATGGAATGGATAGGGAACGGCCATGGTGCCGGGAAAAGGAGACAGGAAAATGGATGGAGTCAGTTGCAGCACGCCCTTGTCAGGGCAGAAAAGAGGAATCAGCGGCAGTACCATAAAGATTATCGCTGTCATTGCCATGCTCATTGACCATGTGGGAGCAGTGGTGCTGGAGAGGGTGCTTGCGGTCAATGGTTTCTGGGGGGCCATGGGCTCACAGAATGCGCAGGAGATCAACAAATGGATGATGGAAAACGGGAGTCTCTATTTCACCTATTGGCTTCTGCGGTTCATCGGGAGGCTTGGTTTTCCCATATTCTGTTTTCTGCTGGTGGAGGGATTCCAGAAGACTCGTAATGTAAAAAAGTATGCCTTGAGGATGGGGATGTTTGCTCTGATCTCCGAGGTTCCTTTCAATCTGGCACTCACAGGAAAGTTGCTTGACCAGAGATATCAAAATGTGTATTTTACTCTCTTTCTGGGGCTGGCGGCCCTCTGTGTCTTTGGCTTTTTGGGCAGATTTAAAGGGGAGAAAAGACTGAGCCGGCCTGTGGGAATTCTTCTTATGGCGGGGGGTGTGCTGTTCCCCGGGTTTTACCTGGTGAGCCTGGTCAACAGCCTGGTGGTGGTGAAAAGTGAGGCGGTTACAATTCTGCTGTACGGGATATTCTGCGGGGGCGCCGGGGGGATCTACTACCTGTACGGCAGAAACAAGGTTCCCGGCAGTGTCCAGGTGCTCTGCGGCGACATGACCGCTCTGATTGTGCTGATGCTTTTGGCTGATTTTCTGAGAACGGATTATGGCGGCATGGGTGTGCTGACCATAGCGGTCATGTATGCGTTCCGGAAGGGCAGGGTCAGGTCCATGCTGGCGGGCTGCATTGTGCTCACGATCATGTCCGTCAGTGAAGTGACGGCCTTTTTAACCCTGATTCCTGTAGCCCTTTACAATGGCCGCAGGGGGCTTAAGATGAAGTATTTCTTCTATGCCTTTTACCCGGCGCATCTTCTGCTGCTGTATTTGACGGCGGTGCTTTTGGGGCTTGAAAATGTGGGGACATTTATGTGACGGGATGTCTGAGGCGCCGGGCCGTGAAATGAAAAGCTGTAAGCAGGACACAGAAAGGTACCGCCGGGAGGGCGGATAGAGGATGAGAGTATGCTCGAAGTGATGGAATTATCAAAAAAATATGGGAAAAATCTGGCTGCGGACAAGGTGGGATTTACGGTGCCGGACGGGAAGACCGGGATACTTTTAGGGCCCAACGGGGCGGGAAAGTCCACAGTCATTAAAAGCATTGCGGGGCTGTTGAACTACAAGGGGACGGTGCGTATTCAGGGGATGGATTCCCGGACTCAGGAGGCTAAAAGGCAGTTTGCCTATGTGCCGGAACTGCCTTATATGTATGAGGCGCTGACTGTGCGGGAGCACCTGGAGTTTATCACCAGGGCTTACGGGGTGGAGGTTTCCCGGGAGGAACTTCTGGAGCTTCTGGAGATTTTTGAGCTGAAGGATAAGCAGGAAAAGCTGGGGGGTGAACTCTCCAAGGGAATGATGCAGAAGGTCAGCATCTGCTGCGCTCTGGCCATTCGGCCCAGGGTGATCCTTTTGGATGAACCTATGGTGGGGCTTGATCCGGGGGCTATCAAGGAGCTGAAAGCCCAGCTGCTGAAGCGGCGGGCGGATGGGTGCACTATCCTGATCAGCACCCATATGCTGGAGATGGTGAAGGAGCTCTGGGATGTGACTTTTGTGATGGACAAGGGGAAGATACTGGGGACTTATGCCAGGGAATCCCTGGGGAATGAGGACCTGGAAGAACTGTACTTTTCTGTCACAGGACAGCAGGAAGGTGTTGGGCAGAGGGGGCAATCCGGGCAGGAGAATCGGGCCGTGGAATCTTCCGGGAATGGTGGGCCGGAAGGGAGGGAAAGGTAGTCATGGGAGCGGTTCGTTATCTCTATGTGAGGACATTTGTAAACCGTGTCAGAAAGGCTCTGCGCAGGCCAGGGACGTATGTGCACCTGGTGATCCTTGGCTTCTATATCTTTGCTCTTCCTTTTTCCCTGAAAATGGTCACGGAACAGGCCGGTATGGACTCGCCCCAGGGCATGGCGGCGGTGCTGACAGTTTATGCCCTCTGGGTGATCCCCGCAAATCTGATTGCCTATGCCAGGCGGAAGGGGCTGGTGTACCGGAAGAGCGATGTGCATTTTCTGTTCCCGTCCCCTGTATCGCCCAAAAGTGTGCTGCTGTACGCGCATCTGAAGACCCTGACGCTGCAGCTGATGCTGAACCTGTGTGTCCTGGTGTTCGGCAGAATGACTTTTTCTGTGGAACTCTGGCGTCTGTGCCTTTATTTTCTCTTCTCCGTGGTGGTGCACAACCTTTTGGAGGGAAGTATTATGATGCTGCTCTATGGCTCCGAGAAGCTGGGGGAGAGACAACGGGGAATGGTGGTAAAGGCGACATACGGCCTGGCGGGACTGCTGGTGCTTATGGCTCTGTACGCCTGCCTGAAAGAGGGATTCAGCTGGCAGATGCTTAAGGATTTTCTGCACAGTGATATGGTGCAGCTGGTGCCGGTGGCGGGCTGGTACGGGGCGGTGGTGCATCTGCTGTTTACAGAGCCCACGACGGTAAATCTAATCTGTACCGGAGCCTATGTTCTGCTTCTGGTGGTATTGGCTGCGGCGGCCTGGAGGATGAACTGTACCGGCGCCTATTATGAGGATGCCATTAAGTTTTCAGAGGATTATGAGGAGATTCTGGAGAGCCGCAGGCAGGGAAGCATGGGAAAAAGGCCCGGCAGGAGACAGAAAGTAAGGAAAGCCGGGGTACGCTGGCGGGGAAAGGGAGCCGCAGCGCTGTTCTACAGACAGCTTTTGGAGTACAAGAAAAGCCGCTTTTTTATCTTTGACGGGGGCAGTCTGGCCTCGGCCATTGCGGGAGTGGGATTGGCCTGGCTGCCCATAGGGGAGAACAGTTTTGTGCTGCCGGGGGCTTCGGTCTATGTGATTTTTATCTTTACAGCTTTGACCGGGAAATGGAGAAAGGAGCTCAAATCTCCCTACACCTATCTGATCCCGGATACGGCTTTCCGGAAGCTCCTGTTCGCCACGGCCATACAGCATGTGCAGGGACTGGTGAATGCCTGTCTTTTCATCCTGCCTGGGGCGGTGGCTATGGGACTGGCGCCGGACATCACTTTGCTGTGCCTTCTGTTTTTTGTGCTGTTCTCCGCCAACAAGCTCTATGCCCTGGCGATGGCGGAGGCTGCAGGGGGCAGTACTTTGGGCAGAACGGGAAAGCAGTTTCTGCAGATGCTGTTCCAGAGCGTCGCCATTATGGCGGCGGTGGCAGGGGCCTGGGCCGGATTTGCTGCCGGGGGGATTAGGGCTGCCCATGTGCTGATGAATGTGTGCCTGGGGCTGGTGACGCTGATCTTTATGATTATTGCCATGATGAATTTTTACAAGATGGAGACGGCTTAGGCCGTCTCTTGTTTTGTGGCGGCAGATTTCACAACAGCAGTATAATTTTTTTATGCGGGGCGGAGGAATGGGATGTCTCAGCAGCGGCAGGCGGGGCGGAAGCTGAGAGAAACTGAAACAAGAAAAAACCTTGAAATCTATTGAGATAGATTTCAAGGTTTCCAGCAGCTGATAGGGGAATCGAACCCCTGTTTCCGCCGTGAGAGGGCGGCGTCTTGACCGCTTGACCAATCAGCCTTGTGTTTTCTGCTGTTCCCTCAGCACTTCTTTATAATACTATATGTTTCCCAAAAATGCAAGTACTTTTTTCAAATTTTTTAAAAAAATTTTTTGAGGGTATTTTTGAGGGGAAAAAGGGCTGTGCACTGCCCATGGAAAGGCTTTGCTTCCCACAGGCAGTACTGTTTTCCCAAACTGTTTTTTATAGTAAGGGAATAGGTTCCAAGTGCTTCAGGCATGAGTGCTGGATGAGAGACAGGGGGCGGAGCGCTTTTTGTACTCTTTGGCGGCAGCCGTCAGTTCCAGGGCTGCGTTTCTGTATCCTGTCTCTGCCTTTGCCAGTGCGTTCAGAATATTCCGGTGTTCGTCCCTGTATTTTTCCGCCGCCTGAACCAGGGGGGTCTGTTCCTGAAGCTTTTGTTTCAAGGCTGTGTTTTCTGCGGCCAGGCGGTTGTTTTTGTCCATGAGACGTGCCGCTTTTCTGAACTGCAGCTGTATTTTAGTGTTTTTTACTGTCATAATGTGGTATCCTCCGTTTGATATAATAAAAGTCTTCTTTTCTTTGCCATGTCCTTGTAGGTTCGGGAAGGGTATCTTAAAAGAGTTTTCTGGCGTATCTATGATAGTCGTTTTTTCCCATAAGGGAATCAGCGATCATCTCCCGCAGATATCTTGTGGCTTGTCCGGATTGCAGAAAGCGCGCAAATTCTTCGGTGTTGGTTACATTTGGAATATTGAACTGAATGTGAAAGTCGTTGTTATTGTTTACGGCGCTGCGGACCGCGTTGTACATGGCGGGCTGCAGGTTTTCCATGCGGCTGGGGGGAGTTATGCGGAACCGTTCCTGAAACCGGGCAGGATCCAGCCGGGAGAGCCGCAGCAGGTTCTCGCTCTGCTCTACGGTCAGCACGGAGTCCCCGCGCTTTATGGTGGTGAGGATGGAATTACGGCTGGGGGAGACCAGGATTTCCGGGCCGTTTTCCTGGGTCCAGGCGGTTTCGTCCCTGGGTGCTTTGTGCAGGCCCTCTGCGTAGGCATGGAGTGTTTTCAGGTTGGCGGGCATGGAGAGAATTCCTCCGGATCCTGAAGTGAGCGTATATTTTGTCTTGTTCTGGTCCGGTGTTGTGGCGGTAGCCTTTTTTCTGACCAGGAATACGCCTCCGCTGAGGGATTGGAAATCCAGGTTGTTTGCTAAGATATAGGAGCTGCATTCCGCTTTTGTGGCATTTTTCAGCAGCATGCGGCCTGTGCCTGAATCTTTTATGGTATAATAAGTCTCCAGCTCACCGGAACCGTTTTGTCCGGAGCTGCTCTGTCCGGATCCATTCTGCCCGGAACTGCTTTGTCCGGGGCTGCTATGCCCAGATCCGCTCTGTCCAGATCCGCTCTGTCCGGACCCGCTCTGCCCGGAAGCACTTAGTCCGGAGCTGGAAGAGGGCGGCGGGGCGGCTGTGGCGTTGGAGGGATTCGGTGTCGGAGCTGGTTTTGGGGCGGGCGTCTGTGTGGGGACAGGGGCGGCAGAGGAGGCCGACGGCAGGGCAGACTGCTTCAGGTGCAGGTCCGCAAGGGTGACGTTGACGGTCTCCAATGCCTGTCTCACCAGATCCACCGCACTTTTTACGTCTCCGATCTTTCCGTTTGTAGTATCCAGGCTGGGAATGGCGGCCGCAAGTTCCGGGAACCGCTGGTTCAGTACGGCGCTGATGCCGTCGGCTGACATTTTGACCTCCATGGTGCGGTCCCTGATGCTGTCCATTGCCAGGCCGAGGGTGGTCACGGCGGTGTCGAATCTTCCGCCTCCTTCGTAGTAGCCGGAGACAATATCTCTAACTCCTCCGCTGTAATCGGTCTCAAATATTCTGGCAAAGTTTTCTGTCAGGTTCATACCCACGGCGGAAAGGCTGGTGTTCAACTGGCCGCTGATGGTTCTGGCATTCTGGTTGGTGGCTTCTATGGCCTGTGCCATAATCTGGCTGATATCGTCAAGTCTTGTGCCGATCCATTCTTCCACATCGCCCCGGAAGGTGTCCAGCAGCGCTTCCTGATCCGACATGTATCTGTCATACTCTGTCTCACTCAGCTCCTCCTGGGCGGCGGTGAGCCCTTCCTGAGCCTTTTGGATCAGGACTTTCATGGACTCCGAGTCATCGCCCTCATATGCGGTCAGGAGTTTTTGGTATTTTTCCACTTCATCAGTTTGCTTTGAGATGGTTTTCTCATAGTCGTGCAGATCTTTTTCTCTGCTCAGAGCGTCTTTTCTGGCGGAGATCAGCTGGTCCAAGTGGGAGAGAAGCTGGTCATAGCCTCCGGAGACCAGATCTTTTATGGCGCTCTTTTCATCTTCTGCATTCAGGACTGTTTCCCTCTGGAGTTTCAGCAGTTCTCTGTAGCGCTCTGTCAGCTTCATATTGCCGGGATCTGCGGCAAGTTCCCCGTTGATCTCACGGAGGGCTTTGGCATATTCCTGGGCTTGTCTCATATAGACTTCATAGCTCACCGCATGGAGTCCCTGGGCGGTAAGCCCCTTGGCACTGTAGGAGCCGTCTGGATTGTACAAGTCACTGTCTTTGCCCATAAGCTCCAGGAGGAAATTAGACTCCTCCGCAAGTTCTCCCATGGACTCCTGCATTCTGTCAAACACATCCCATTGCAGCTGTTTTAAGCTGTTCCCATACTGGAGCAGGGCTTCCTGCGCTGACAGAAGCGCATCTTCCACACTGTTGATACTTCCTGTCATTTGGTACCAGTTTTCGTCAAATTGTGTAATGCTGCCGCTGTCCAGGGCTTCCGCAAAGGAAGAGGAGAGTGTACTGTATTCCCTCGCCAGGGCGTCCACATTGGCTTTCTGGGCTTCAATCAGGGAGCGGTAGAAGGACTCTTCAGCCATGTAGCCCGCTTCCTCTATGAGGGAGAGCTGTTTGTCGGCCTGAGAGATTTCTGAGGTGATGAGATCCACTGCGTTTTCAAACTGTTTTTCCAGGCTGTCAAACTTTTGTGCGGCGGTTTCCCGGAGACTTTTTTCGTAGTCTATAAGCTGCCTTTCAGACTTCTGGATGGACTCTGTGACGCTGTCAATGTCAGCTTTCATGTCCTGCCATGCCTGAGATCCGGTTTCCACGGATCCACCAAAGACAGCTTCCCTCAGTGCGGAGAGTTTTTCGCTGTATTCCTGTTCCAATGTGGAGAGTTTTGCCTGTTCCCTGTCTATCAGGGCATGGTAGAAGGACTCCCCGGCAATCTGATTCAGGGCTTCTGCCTTCTCCAGCTCTCCGTTGATGAGGTTCACTGTGTGGTCGATATCCTGTGTTTTTGCCTCATATTGGGCGGTTATGCTGTCAAACTTTGTTTTCGCCAGTTCCGCCAGCTTGTCCTGCAGATCAGACACTGCGTCTGCGCAGCCCAGGGCTTTCTCGTACCATTCCTGGTAAGTTTTGATCTGCTCTTTCAGTGTGCTGTCCGTGATATTTTCTATGGAGAGGCCGCCTTTTGCTACAAGGTCTTTGTGGTAATCTGACAGTCCCACGGATTCTGCTTTCTGCATGTAGTTCTCATATGAAGTCTAGGTAATTGCGAAACAAGTTCAAAATCTTGATTCTAATAGGGCAAAGACCCGGTTGAGCCGGACTTACAGGAGGTGGATGTGTATACCAAGGATTTTAAGACATGCAGACAAAGCAGATAAGGATATCTGCCCGTGAAATGATATGCGGTATGTAAGGTTATGCAATCAGAGGTTTTAAACTGCGGATATATTGATGCCTGTGCAGTTTATCA
>OFHA01000096.1_pt1 | contig 75865 bp, 87 predicted proteins | sample 1521891 | NCBI WGS metagenome assembly OFHA01 (sample SAMEA3504089, study PRJEB24116) | mouse gut metagenome | biome: mouse gut; feature: mouse-associated habitat; material: faeces | place: Denmark | collected 2011
ACGCCCCAGGAGGTTATGGCAGCTCCCTGTGCTTTTAAGCTTTCGATCAGGTATTCATCCAAATCGTTGGAAGCGGAAATGACAGCATCTGTAAACCCGGCGGCGTCCAACATTTTGCGCGCTTTTTTGGATAGATAAGCCAGGTCGCCGCTGTCTAGGCGGATGCCATAGTAAGTGAGCGGAATATTGGCCGCCCTCATTTCCTGGAACACGCGTATGGCGTTAGGAACACCGGATTTTAAAGTATCATAGGTGTCTGCCAGAAGGATGCAGGCAGTAGGGTACATCTCAGCATAAGTTTTAAAGGCAGTATATTCATCAGGAAAACTCATAATCCAGCTATGGGCATGGGTGCCTTTTACCGGAACATCGAAAAGCTGCCCACACAAAACATTGGAAGTCCCGATACATCCCCCGATAACTGCAGCCCTGGCGCCATAGATGCCTGCATCAGGACCCTGTGCCCGGCGCAGGCCGAATTCCATAATGCCGTCACCTTTGGCCGCATAGCAGACTCTGGCTGCTTTGGTGGCAATCAGGCTCTGGTGGTTGATAATGTTGAGAATTGCGGTTTCAACCAATTGGGCTTCCATAATAGGAGCGATTACTTTGACCAGCGGCTCTCTTGGAAAGATGACGGTTCCTTCCGGTATGGCATAAATGTCGCCGGAAAATTTAAAATCTGCCAGATAGTCTAAGAAATCCCTGTCAAAGATATTAAGGCTGGCAAGATAATCAATGTCTTCTTTGGAAAAATGAAGCTCCTTGATATACTTGATAAGCTGCTCTAATCCGGCGGCAACCGCATAGCCTCCGTCACAGGGGTTATTTCTGTAAAAAGCGTCAAAAATGACGGTTTCGTTTCTGTCTTTGTGTTTAAAATAACCCTGCATCATGGTAAGCTCGTAAAGATCGGTGAGCAGAGTCAAATTTTGTCTGTCCATTGGGAGTCTCCTTTTCTCGCAACTTTTTTACCTACTATACACCTAATTGGACTGGGTGACAAGACAGTGGAGAAAATTTTGTGAACAGTGACATTTGCTTATTATAAAAAGCAGAAATTATGGCTTGAGTGGATACCGGCGGTATGGTACACTTTATAAAATATAAAAATATAATGAATATAATTATGATGGAAATTCCAAATTTTAAATAAAAAAGGGGGGGGTATCTTAACGACACCCCCAGTTTGTTTAAAGTAAAACAAGTTTATTTAAAATCTGTTCTCCTAAATCCTTGCTCTTTTCTCTAATAGAAGCTAATAATTTCTGCAAATCATAATTACAGGCTTCTAAAGTTGCTCTTGCTAATTTAGGATAAAGATAACCTGTATCATCATTAGAAAGATAAAAACTATGGACATATTCTACAATATCATTTGTATCCTCTTGCGTTAAATCTTCCATAAAAGTCAAAGAAAATAACTCATTGTAAATAGCCAACTTTGTTATGATATGCTCATCTTTCTTCTCTAATTGTTTTAATAATTCCATATAGTTTGTCATTGTAATCCTCCTTTCTCTACATCAATCCATTTTGCAATATAATTACATTCTTCTTTTAAGATATTATATGGTGCATTTTCAACTAATAACTCTTGCAAATATTTTATCTCGTTAGGAATAGCCTTATCCGGAGTCCATAATATAACTCTTGTACAAATGTTAGGTCTCCACTTTCCATATCTGAAATCAAGTTTGCCACTGTAAATATCTTCATCCTTTGAAGAATTGTCCTCACCAGAACATTCTGTTGTTAAAGAACCTTCACTACCGCCACATACTTTACAAATAGATAAAGTACATAATGGACAAGTACCACAGTCAGGATTGCCACAATTCTCAATGTATTCATGCTCTAATGGAGTAATGTTAGAAGTGTCTTGTTGTACTTCTATCTTTTGTGGATTTACATACTTATTTAGGAAACTATATTCCTTGCTAGGTTGTATGTGTCGTTCGCTGAACCACTGTGGATTTGCTTTTACAATATCATTAGACTGTAAATCAAATAAGTAAAAGCAATCAGAATTGTAACCGATTGGCATATAATGATTGTGATTATCTGTTGTCATTATGATGTTGCTGTCTAAACCGTATTCTTGAACTATACTCATTTTGCCACTCCTTTCTAAGCAATTAAAAAAAGACTAGAGTAAACTCTAATCAATTATTTTCTTCAAACTCACTCATTTCTGTAAAATCATCAGGAGAATGAAGAAATCCTCGTTTTAGATAATCATTTCCACCATCTACAGAACAACAGCCACAACTACAACTTACAAAGTCATATGTATGTTTTGAAATAATAATATCTCCGCAATGATTACATTTTATCGCATTTTTTACTATTTTTTTCATAATTACCTTCCTCCATATCTTGCTGTATGCTTAACAAGAAATGTTAAAGCATTCATAGAACTTGATACATTTTCTATTTCTTATTTCACAGAAATAAGAAATGCATTGTCTACATTATTTATCAGCTGCTCTTTAGAATATCCTTGCTGTTTTAAAATGTGGCTTTAGAATAAAGAATCATCATCACCTAATTTATCATTCTTATCTACATGGATTTCATGTTAATAAAGATTACTCTTAGAATCTAGCTGAAAATGATAGTTTTCTAATAGTTCCTCTACTAACTCTGTCATATAAAATCATATCCTTCGTGTTTAAAATGGTTGGTCTAAAATTTGTATTACAAAATCCATAGCAATTTCTATATCTTCTAAAGTAACATTATATGAACTTGAAATTTCTTCTAATGTCATACCATCTCTAAAACAAGCTACTATCAAACTTACTGGAACTCGTGTTCCCTTTATTGTAGGCATATTTCCTAGCACTTTACTATTCATAGATACTGCTGTATCATACTTCTTTAGAGTGCTATCAAAATAATCTACTATTTGTTTTTGGGTTGTCATTATTACTCCCTCTTTCTCAAATTTCGCTCAAACATAGCATTAGCATATTTTGTTCGATTTAGCTTTTTCATACTTTCAAACTTGAAATCAAAATTATCTTTTCCAGAAGTAAACAAGTAACAAAAATAAAATATAGGAAATAGCATATCAAACATAGCTACTTTATGTTTTTCACTTTTAAAAAGAGATAATTTTACTAAATCACTTCCTAAAGCATCTAAATTAACTAAATCGGATAATGTAACTCCTTGAACGTTTTCTTTACAAATATACAAATCATTTGTATTATCAGATACAGGTAAATAACCTAAACCATGATAACGACAAACGATAGGTCGATAATCATATACCATACATAAATTTGTATCAGGGTTTAAAAAAACACATGGAATCTTTATCTTTTCCATACACTTAACTAACTGATCAGATGATTTTATATAATCATCTGCATTTGTAGATAACTCCATTTTATGAATAACTTGTGATAATTCAGGATACTCTATTACTAATCTAGAATAGATAGAAGAACCGATATTAAGAATACTTGTAACATTCCCATAAAGTTTTTGATAACCATAACAAGCATACAAAAATTCAGAAAGCTGAATAGCAAACACCTGATTGCAGCAAGCAGAACATCCTGCATGACATTTAGCAGGATTTTTACTTTTTTCTAATTCCTTATCTAAAATCTGATAAAAAGATATCAACTCCCCTAAAACACTATCTTTTTCAATGTCAATATGACAATGTTTATATTTCTTACCACTTCCACAAAAACATCTCTCATTTCGATCCATAAAATTCCTCCTTACTTTTTAAATTTAATATTTTATAAATATAAAATATTATTAAGTATTAGAAGGAACAAATTATCTATTATAGTCTAGCAGCAGCTACTAATTGATTTAAATATTTGAAAATAACTTTTGAAGGGTTCCTGTCGTGAAATACTCTGTATTCTGTGACTTCTCCATCTTGCTGTATTTTTACCTGTGCCAAACTTGTGTTAATCCATCCCTGTGTCTTTAGAGGGATTGCTATGTCATACAATCTTGCAAGGTGGTTAATGATATGATAGGTGCTATAATCATAATAGTCTTTGTAGAAAGTTATTTCACTGTTAATTAGTATTCCACCATTCTTTAAGATTTGAATTGATTTTTCAACAATTTGTTTTGCTTCTTCATTTTTCTGTTGAACATAGTCAAGCTCTTCTTGTCTTTCTTTTTCCTCCTGTTCTTTTCTTTCTTGTTCTTGTCTCTGTATGATACGAGCTTTTACTTCTACACATGCTTTTATTTTGTCTGGTGCAATATACTTTAGAAATTCTACCATGGTATTTTTAATATAAATTTCTTTTTGTAAGCAAGTTTCAATTATGAGTAGAAATTGTTCTTGAGTTTCAAGTTGGTTATTTTTGATATATTGTATTACGTGCTCAATAGAGGTATCCGCATTTGCTTGTACAATATACAGACCAACAGGACAATCTGGATAACAAACATAAATTCGATACTTCTTGTCAATATAGATGTTATCACTCATATGTTGAAGATGTAGTTTACGATAAACTACATCATTTCCATTAGGGGCATAAGTAATTACTTGTTTTGCTCTAAATGGTGTTGTTAACTCTTTTAAATTCATTTTTATCATCTCCTGTCATAAAATAAAAAAGAGGTGCTTCAGCACCTCAATAGAAATAGTTAATTTAACATAATTAAAAAAATATAACCTCTAGAAAATTTATATATTACTTAGTTTATAAAGTTTTGAGACTATTTAATGTTATTCCATTTTCTTACACAGCTTTCTGTGGTAATAATCCGATTTTTAAACATAATTGATAGTAATAAAAAGTTCAAAATTACACATATAATTAGTTTTGAACATTCATATACCGAAGGAAAATTATTCCAATTTGTTTTATAAAGAAATAGTATAATTGTTGCAATAGTCGCAAATAAAAAAGGAAAATTAGAAGCAGTAACATAAGAAAAAATATCTCTTTTTTCTTTTTCATTTCTCTCGCTTGCCATATATTCCATATTTCTTTTTTCCCATTTAAAACCATTATCATCATTTTTCTCGTGAAATACATATAAATATGCACCTATTTTACACAACACATGTAATTTTCTTAAAGTGATTAAATATGTAGGTATTATTGATATATAAGGCAATATAAAGTAAATAGAATCCTTCTGATCTAAAACAAATGCCATATAAGCAGAAAGAGTAGCATAGAAAAAACTAATCATATTACTTACTGTTTTATCCAAATGTAATATTTCTTCTCGAAGCATTAAATATTCATCTTTTTTACTCATTATATCACCTTATTTTTAATGTAAATAATTAAACTAAAAATCTTCAACTAAATCTTACTTTTGTATTATACACAAATCATCATATTTTTTCAATAATAATAATTAAAAAAGCCCTATACTGTTTTTCAAGTATAGGGTTATAATTGTTATATATTAAAATTATATATATAAAAACAAGCCTATATTCAGCTATTATTTAGAAAAATGCTTTTATATATAATATTGTTTTTTCAATTATATCCTTTGGGATCTTCTCAATAAAATGTATATCTCTGCTAATGATATCTAAACATTTTATATGCTCACATAAAATCACACCTGTTGTTTTAGTTCGATTGTCTAATGGAATATGCAATGGAAATTTATTATTTGTATTTGTAATTGGACAAACTAATGCTAGTCTAGTTTTTAAAAAGAATTGATCATTACTTACAATCAATGCAGGTCTTTTATATGATTGTTCATGTCCTGATTGTGGATTAAAATTCAAAAACACAATATCTCCCTGTTTTGGTATATAATCCATTACCACACCTCCTCGCCAACAGAGCCTCCCCAATCAAATTCTTGTGCTTGATAATCCCCAGTATATCCCTCGAAAATATCATCAAGAGTTAATTTTTGTGGTGTTGTCATTTTTCTTATGATAATACTATCATCAACTCTTTGAAGTTCAACATTATCATTTTCTTTCATATCAAGTGATTCCAAAAATGCTTTTGGTATTCTAATTCCTTGACTATTTCCCCATTTTTTAATTGTTGTCTGCATAAAATCAACTCCTTTTCAAATATAGTATATACATTGTCAATGAATTAGAGATACTTAAATAACTAAAATATATAAACAATTACACATATACATATTTTAACTATTTTTCATTTTCTTATTACAATTCTTTGATTTCAATATTTAATTCCTTAGATAGCCAATCAGCCACAATCTTTCTATGACAATGCTCATAATCTTTGCAAGTACCTAAAAGAACAATATTATCCCCAAACTTCTCTAACCTTGTAAGTATCTTTTTAGAATCCAACTTTTCTAACTGTTTTACCATCTCATCATGAAAAGTTTCAAATGTGATATTATTATGTTTATAATCAGATAAGAGTTTCAGTGAAGGTGCTAACGGATAATAATAAATTCCTTTAAAATACTTCAATTTCCATCGCATAAGACAAATACGTTTACGTCCCTTATACATTTTGGAATTTGCTATGTAAGATGTTGCAATATTCATATAATCCCTCCTAATTATTTGCTACAATTCTTTAATTTCAATATGTTCTCTATTAGAGAGCCAACTAGCTACAATTTTTCTATGGCAATGCTCATAATCTTTGCAAGAACACAATAACACAATATCATCACCAAACTGATAAAGTTGATTAAGGATATTTTTAGAGTCAAGCAATTTTAATTGCTGAATCATTCCTTCTCTAAAAGTATCGAATGATATTCTATTGTTTTTATAGTTGGATAATAATTCGGATGAAGGTGCTAACAATGGAAAGTATATTCCATCGAAATAATGTGGCTTCCATCTCATAATGCACACAGGTGTGTAATTTCCAAATTTTCTATAATTCGCTAAATAAGATGTTGTAATCATAATTTATTCACTCCTTAATTTCTAAATATTGTTGTTTTATATAATATAAAAAATAAAAAATATCTAAAAGGGTAAATAAAAAATGAATTATAGATTTTCTTAAAATAAAAAAGGATATTCAATATTGAATATCCCTAAAGTATTTATTTACTTTTAATATTTATTTTCTATTTTAAAAGTCTTATGTACCTTATAAAATAGCCAGTGTAAATAAGGTAATTAGTTAATCATTTTTAAATTTATGCAGATTATTAGTTAATAGTATTATTTTTCACAACATCAATTTTATCTAATATATCACTTTCTAAATTAACATTATTTTGTTCATGAGTTTCTTTATTTACAAAATCTTCTTCTTTTTTGGTTTGAACAGTCTCATATTGTTCTTGTTCATATGACACTATCTCAAAATTTCTAATAACCATTTCATTATTGTTCCATTCTATTAACAAATTGTTTTCATCTATAATATCTCTCAAACGATAATATACAATATCATCTAAAACAACAAACATAATATCTTCAGATATATTTTGATTTCCGCTAGTTTTATATTGATAGAAAATCTTATCTATATCATCCTTACATAGATAAGTTCTATCTTCATAAATAAAGCCATTACATTCATAAGTTTCACTGTGATAGGTAATTGTCATTTTCTTGAAAAAAACAGGCGTATCATCAATCCATTGCACAACCTTTTTCCAAGGATTATTTAAATCTGGGTCTGTTGGATCCCAACCTCTTTTTTCTAAATCATTTACATCTATTTTAAAAGGTGGCTTTGGTAAACTTTCTAAAGGTTCACTACTTTTATATAAATAAACCTTTGTACCTGTATCACAATTATCATAAATCCATTTTGCATCTTTTACAGCTAAACGAATACATCCTGATGATGCCTTTTGTCCCAATTTATTATACTCCTCATATTTTAAACTAGCCTTATCCGTGTGAAAATATGGTACAGAATGAAATAAAATATTACCGTTAATTCTTGTTGCATACTGACCATATACATTACCAAACAACATTCTCCATGGATATTTGTCTGAAGTATAATAGGTTCCTGTTGGTGTTACCCCACCAGTAGAGCAATAAAAAGTCTTCTGCATAACACCATTTTCATCATAGATGGAAATAATATTTTGCGTAATATTAACTTCAATATAATATCCAGTTTTTTCTCCAGCATATACTGAAATAGAATAAATACAAGACATTATATATAACAACAGCATTACTATAATTTTTTTCATACTTACTCCTTCCTCTAAAACAATACCACATAATTATCAAATAAGATTATCGCCTCATTATAAAACAAGAGGTGGATTTTGTCCACCTCTATCATTAATTTATCTTACTAAACAAATTGTCTACATTTTAATAACATAATTTCAAATTTTCCTATTTCCTACACCTTTCTTCAGATACTATTAGGTAACTCCTTTGTTAATGTAATTATAGCACAAAAAGCATATATTGTCATTATAGCCTTTTAATTTACTAAACTATTACATTGCGTTAAAATTATCGTTTGGAAATAACTTTTCAATTCTTAGTGCATTCAAGAAACCAAAAAGACAAATAAAAACAAGAAAAAAGAACATAATGGCATATACAACAAAAGAAGTAGGATCTTCATAATAAAACAAATATATTTCTGCGTTTATGCGACATAAAATAAAATTAGAAAACATCATAAAAAGATAGCTATATAGAGTATATACTCTATATATATACGGAAAATAAATAAATTCACTAATAGACATCTTTTTTCTTTTTCTAAAATCAAAACCTACATGTAAAACATTAAGAGTTATTAGAAACAGTAAAATAGGCAACATCAATATCATAGTAATAAAACTAAACATGAATAGTGGAAAAGATATCATCAATATTAATGTAAAAAACAACCATATAAAAGAAACCTCTTCATACTTTTTCTTAAAATATCCAAAGTAGAATTTATTCTTGAAAAGAATAATAAAACATGCTATAATACATGTCAACCTAAAGCTATTTAAACCCCAAAAATGATCATAAAACATAAATATACCTCCAATATAAAAATAAAATAATAAAAAAGATTGAAAAGATGAATCAATTTCTATTTACTTCTAATTGAGAAGGAACAAAAATTAATTTTCTTAATATTATTACTTAGAGTATATCTGAAAACTCAAATATAATATTCAACTCTATAATATCACCTTGAATAAATTGGAGTCCATAGTTCTATCCAAGATTGTGAAGAAGATAGAGTCCATAAGTCTACCCAAGATTGTATACTTCTTCTAAAATCAGTAAAAAGAGATGTTACTGGTAAAAAACGTTCTTTTGGAAAGATAAATACAAATAAGAAAGTAATAGCTAAAAACATCATCATAATAGGTAATTGAAGTGAACAATCAAAAAAATCTTTCGCTTTTGCACAAGATATGTAATGACATACTATGTGTATTATCGTACCTAAAGGAATTAGGTAAAAGTTTAAGTAAATAAAAGGACTGAATGATAAACATAAAACAACAGATCCACATAAAGAAAAAATAAATGTATATCGTAATCCATAAATAAAACATAATTTATAGCTTCCTTTCCACCAATCTGTTCTAAAAATGACATGACTAAAAAACAATGCTACAGGAATATGGATTGTCAAGTATACAATAATATACACTGAAAAAATAACTGACATAAAAACACCTCATCTTTTTTAAAATAGGAGCAATAAAGTGACTAATACAAAATTTGATTTTATAATATCACTTTTGTATTATCTGAAAAAGAACATCCACAATCATAGTCTTCCACAGAGATATAGAACCTTCAAAATCAGTAAATAAAGAAGTTATAGGTAAAAAATTATAACCATTATTCAAAGTTACTATTATAATATATGTGGTAAGTATAAAATATACAATTATAAAATAATGAGGAAAGAAAAAATCAAATGAATCACGATTAATTTTATAATTTCTAACTGTAATTATTTCTATAATGAGAAAAATAATATATAATAGATAGGAAAAAGGACCAACTGCAAAAACTAGAATAAAGGTACAAATTAAACAGTGAAATAATACAAAGAAAAAAAAACTTAAAATACCAGAAGTAGTAAAACCCATAATAAAAACACCTCATTTTCAATATAAGAATAGGAATGGTAAAATGATTATTCAGACTGTTATTTTTGTGTTAAAAATATTACTCCTTATTATTGTTATACTAATAATAAATTTATCAATATATTTATTTTTTCTTGATAAATATAAATTTTATTATCATGAATATGGACATGTTTTAAAAATTATAGAAAATTCAGTTAAAGATATTGACAATTATATAGAAGAAATGAAATCAGATAAAATCAATATACAAGTTATTGAATTTACTAAATTCTTTAGAATATTAACATTAAAAAGAAAAACTTATAGTGATTACTTTGAATACTTAGAAAATAAAAAACAGGAAACTGATTATCAAAAAATTATAAAAGATATAGCAATAGGAGGATATCAGTTTAGTAAGAAATTTAAAATACATATAAAATTTTATGTTTTATGTGCTTTTTTAACTATAATAGAATTTATTTCTATACTAAAAGTAGTGAGCTTTGTACTAGCAATAATAATTAGTATAACAATAATTATTGCTATAAATCCAATTACTATTTATAGATATTTTTGTAAAGCAGCATATGGATTATTGCCTAAAAGTTCCTATCAAGGTATGAATGATTATTATATCTATCTCTACCCAAGTAAATTCAAATACACAAACTTAGAAGAAGATGCAAAATCTATAAAAGGAAAACCAAAGATATTGCTAAAAATAGAAATTGATTTTAGTAATCAAGAAAATCCTGAAACTAACATCCTAAAACAAGACAAATTCTATGAAAAGATTATTGAAAAAATCCATTTACAATAATATATACTATTTCTAACTTTTTAAATTAGAAAAACAGACAAAAGAAAAGGGGACAAAAGTCCCCTTATTTCTTCATTAGTGAGTACCAACAACCTCTGCGTCTGTGGATGAATCATTAGCATAATCAACCACGATAACTGGTGTTTTTGGTCTCTCAAATGGTGGATCTCCAGGATCCCCTGAAACACTTGTTGATGGTGGGTTTTCTTTTGGTGTAGTTGAAATTTTAAAACTAAAACTTGGTGAACCATCTGGATTGGTTGCTGTATTTGTAGTTGTTGTCAAATCCCATAAACCATTTCCACCATTTGTTCTAAATGTTAGGTATATAACAATATATTGCCTAAATGTCTTATCAACAAATTGATATACACTACCATCTGGATTTAAAATACCAACCCTAGTAGAAGATGGAAGACCTATTTTTCCATGCCATCTATGAGCATTTGAATAAGTTCCATCAGGGTCTGGTTCTGCACCAACTCTTGTACCTTCTCCAGTGCCAACACTAACAGAACCTGTCTGATGTGTTGCACCTTCTGACCAGCTTGAACTACCAACTCTTCCTACAGTATCAGTAGAACCTATCCATGTCCTTAAAGCTTGAGGTATTGTAATCATAGAAGGTGTACCAATAATAACTGTATCAGTCTCATTTGCATTTTGATATTCTGGAGTATCTTTTTCAACAGAATCAATCTTTGCTCTTGGACTTTTCAAAGAATGACTTAATGTTAATCGAATTCCTGGTGTATAAGCATAAGGGTCGGGTGCTTCACTATCATAATATTCAACAAGTTTCGTCGTTCCTCCACTTGTTGATGGAACAAAGAAACTAAATCCATTTGGTGCATTTGGGAAATCTCCTGCTAAATCGTAACTAGGAACAACTTTCATTTCCTTGTCATAATCTCCAAGTGTTTGAACACTAAATTGTGCAGTATAACCCATTTTTATAGAAGAAGTTCTAAGACCTAAAGCATCATATAGAAATGAAGTATTCTCTGCACTATTTACAGGTAAACGACCTAATCTTTTATTAGAAGCATTATGATATTCTACCAAAGTATCCCATCTATTATTAAATCTGGAATTGGAAGAATTAGTTTCTTCAAACAAAGCAAATGGTACACTAAAATATCTACTTACTGGAGTACTAATATCTGGCTTCTTTACAACATTTGGTATTAACCAGTCTGTAGTTGCTCTCCAGAAAATATTCGCCCACATAGGATCACTGGTATCATCTACAATTACATTTCCAATACGACCTATAATATCACTTAATCTTGTATTGCTTGCACTAGAAGAAGCAGATACTATAACTTTATTTTCATTTAAAGATGAATATCCTTTATCTTTTCTATGGGAATTTGCAGGAACTCCTTCAGCATCGGCATATACTGCAGCACCTCTGGCATTCATATCTGTCATAGAGCGAATTGTTTCAGGTGCATTGATAGCTTCTGAAGCAAAATGAGTTACAACACTAGAAGCATCTTTTGTATTGCTAGTCACATGGAATAAAAATTCTGTAGGATCTCCTTCTTTCACTTGACCACCATCATCATATAGTTTTATCCATGTACCCATAGGATAATACTGACCATCCCCCTCATACCTAACGTTAATGCCATCAAATTTAATATATTTTGCATTCGTCCATTTCGAAACATCCATATAGGTATTTGCAGCATCTGTTTCAGAAGGGTATGTCAAACTTCTAGGAGCTTCACTAAGTAATACATTAGATTCACCCTGAAATCCCCAATTATTACCTCCACCTCTTGTGCCTGGTGGGGATTCATCTACATTTAACAAAGCTTTCTTATCAACTGCTTTATCCCCATCATAGTCTTTTCCAAAAGAACCTCCATTTCTAAAGGAAACTTTAAAATCATAGTCAATGTATTGTCTTGATGGAGCATTTTCATCAGTTACATTTGGATGTACTACCATCTCTTTCACACCTGCTACAATTCTTTGATCTTTCAAAATATCCTCTGAAATATCATGAACCCAAACCTGTTGCGCTGATACAGGGTCATGGAATACAATCGGATTTGGACCTTTATGATTTGTAGAGTCTTTAGTATAAGAAGAACCTGTAACTTTATAATCTGTGTATTCTAAACGAATAGGATATTCATCTGGATAAGATGGACTTGGTTGCTTGGATTGTGGATTTTGCAACAGAACATTCATATCAGAATATTCCATAAAATTCTGGTCAAGCAATGCATCAAAATGATATATACCATTTACTTGATATAATTGTACTGGTACATTCGCTTTATAAAAACGAAGTTTATTTGCTACTGCTTTACTTCCCACATTTCTATTTCCAGCAGCTTCAGGTTTTCCATTGTAACCTACCACTGGGATTTTTGTTGTTTTATCCCAATTTTGACCAATTGGAAGAAATTCTGAAACTTGATGATATAATTTAGTATCTGTATTTGCATTACCCTCCATGTAATTTCTTGTAACAATAGTATAATCAACACCTTCAATTTTTATCTTCACATCATCATTTTGAGAAAATACCTTTTCTTCATCTTCTGAAATTGCCTTATTTACTGCATTCCATCCATTTGCATCTCTACATCTTCCAGTTGTATGTCCTTCTGGAGCCTTCTGTTGTCCATCGCTGCATCCAAAACTATTCTTATCTTTCTTTCCAAATGACCTTGTATATAAAACACTTCCATTATCTTGTATCTGAACGCTGTTAGAAATAGGAACATATTCCTTTTCATTTTGGAAAATCTCTATATTGTCTAATATTGCTTGGTCTGCAGTTCTATAGGTAATCGTTTCTATAGAAATATAATCTCCTTCATGCTTCTTATATCCAGTTTTTGTATCACTTGTTTTAATTTTACAATAGGTTGTTGGATCTTCTCCATGTCCAGGACAATATGTAGTTTCTGTTCCTTTATAAACCCTAGACCAACTATATTGTTTCTTAAATGCAGTAATATCTATATAGACTGGTGTTCCTCCAGCATTGATATAAAATGTTTCTGTTGTTGGAACACCTGCCATAACTTCCCAATATTCGGTATCTCTACTGTCAGAATGGGTTCTATCCTTTACTTCAGCAAAAGCAACTGGTTGGTTATACCATCTCAACAAAAGATTATCTACTGGTTTTACTTCAATAACAGTTTCTGCATGACTCTTACCCATATCAACAGGTTCTGGTGTATATCCTGGTTGGAAAGAACCTCCTGTAACACTCCAATTTAATTTTGCAACAGAATCGTATTGCCATAAATAAGAACCTGGTGAATCAAAACGACCTGTTGTAACTGATACACCCCATTTGTTAGTAAAACTTGCTATGGCATTTCTAATATCAGTTTCAACATCAGTCCATGGTCTTCTTATGCCTGTTGTATCTGTTAATGGTATTTGTTTATTTAAAGGATATTTCTTGTCTGATGGTTTATACTCATATCCAATATCTGGTGCTCCTGATTTTGTTAGTGTATAAGAAATATCTTTTAAAACTAAAGTCATTACTTTTGGAGTAGAAAAATCTATTTTGGAATATCCTGTCTGTAAAGCAGCTACAATACCGTTTACAGAAGTGTCTGATTGTGTCCAATCTATATGCTGATTAGCTGTAACGGTTTCACTTAATTCTGTTTGAATAAATTCCTCTACAGAGTATAGCTTGTGTTCGCCAACGCCTGGTGTTGGTGGAGCGGGAGTTGTAGGGACAAATCCCATAAGTATAAAGAGGTTCCAGGGGGCTTTTGAATAATCATCAAACGCATTTACTCCACCTGGATAAAAATCAGCTGTCCATAGAGGTTCACGTGTTTTTTTATCTGACCTCTTCTGTCTAAAATACCACATTTGTCGAGCCTTACCAGCAAAATACATACCCGGATTATATAATTGATTTAATGTTTCTTTTACAGGGTTTGCTGGGTCTCCAGTTTTAACTCTAAAGCCACCATTACGAGGCTCATATCCTGGAGCAGTATCTTTTAAACATCTATCTGCCACTTCTTTTGCAGTACCAGCAAGCATAGTATTATCTAAGAGCCTTCCCGCTACAATCTGTAAAACATGGCGAGGTAACATATAAACATAACCTTTATCTGGGTTATCATAAACCTCATTAAAAGCAAACATGTTCTCTAAACAAACTACTAAAACCTTGTCATTTGTTCCCATTAAGGCACCCGCTACTTCATTCAAATCAATATTCTTACCTCTTGCTTTCATATAAGCAGCAATGATAAGACCACCCATAATAACTTGGTTTTCCTCTTCTGGATCTGTTATGCTCTCTCTATCCTTCAAAGAAATTCTCGCAGAAGAAGTTTTTTCAAGTAAAGCTAAATTCTCACCACTTAATCCTAATTGAGAAAATGCTTCTTTTCCTACAATCGAAGTCCACGGTATAGGATTACCATCTGCAGGCATCCATTGTGTAAAATTACCTTCATAATTTCCTCCTCCTTGATGACCCATAAACATTTCCCATATAGCATTAGCTAATTGTCCTTCTGCTCCATCTGGATAAGCATTAGTACCCCAAAATACATTAGGAGCTTCAAAAACATTACCTAGAGAACCTGCTTGTGGAGCCATCACGACAGTTGACTTTGTATCACTACCAGAACCACCCAACATAATAGAAAATGACTCATCTGCAGGAAATACATTTTCATATCCTGTATACCAGCCTTCTTTTGTATCAAGTCTAACGGATACACGGAGTAATGTAGAATTTCTTACTGTTACTACACCTTCACTAGCATTACCCGGTGTTGTAGCAGCACTATCACCAAAGGCACCACCAACAGACGCCTCTACTATGTTTGGAGGTGAATACACATTTAATGGTAACAGAATGGTCAAAATCAACAAAAATGAAACAAAAACTCTTAATTTCCTCCTCATAAAAAAATCATCTCCTTTTTAAAATAAAATAGAGGTTGCCTATTTTAGGGACAACCTCTTATATTTATAGATGGGGGAAAGTTTGACATCACCTCCTTTCATGGAAGAGAAGGATGTTTATCTTTACTATACTTTTGTAAACAATGAATAATCTACTTACTAACTTTATAAACTCATCAAAAATATTTAAAATAAAATGATATATAAGACATACTAACAAAGCAAATATCATAAAACAAATCATAATGATCCTCTTAGAAAAACAATAATAAAATCTTTAGTCATACCCACAAGAATAGGAAATCTATAAATCAACAAAATTATGTAGACAATAAAAGAAATTAGCAGTATACTAGTACAAAAAATACAAAATTTAATCTCATGTTCTTCACAATATGTAAAAAAGAACATTTTCCGATACAATAAAAAATATAAAATAGTATATAATATAAAAACAATAAATAATTCTAATCTACTAGGCAAAATAAAACACCTCTTTCTTTATAAAAAGGAGTACTAAAAATGAATAATATATTATCTAATTTATCAGTAGCAACACTAATATCAGTAATCTTATTATTAATAATATTACTTGTAATATTCTTAACAATATATTTCCTAGATAAGTACATTTTTTACTTTCATGAATATGGACATATTCTAAAAATCGTAAAAAATTTAAATGAAGATAAATATGACTATGAAAAAGACATAAATACAGATATAGTTATACAAGTCGTCGAATACACTACTTTCTTCAATTTTATAACCTTTAAAAGAAAAACATATAGCAATTATTTCAAATATTTAGAAAACAAAAAACAAGAATCTAAATATCAGAGTATTATAAAGGACATAGCAATTGGTGGATATGAATTTAGCAAACAATTAGAAAATTATAAGAGTTTTCATATACTACATACTATATTTATAATCTCAGCAACAATTACTATAATATTACTATTATTAGTAGTGCTAGTGTTAGTACTATTTAATACAATTTTCTATATGCAACCAATACTTAATATACTGGTAATAATGGTAATTATATTTTTTCCAAAAAAACTTTATAAACTTTTTTATTCTATCTATAAATATATGTGTAAAGTAGGATATGGCAAAAAATCAATTAATACACATAAAAAAGGTATGAATGATTGTTATATTCATGAATACCCAAATCAATTTGCATATACAAACAGAGAAGAAGATAAAAAACACACAAAAGGAAAACCAAAAGTACTACTTGATATAGTAATTGATCTAAATGATATAGAAAATATAGAACCAAGAACTATCTATCAAAATAATATTTATAGAAAAATCGCTAAAAACTTTCCTTTAAACAATAAGATATATTAAATATTAAAAATCATCTATAATATAATGAATAAGATAATGTATCGTTAATTGTAACAGATTACCTGTGAAAATCACAACAAAGGCACAAACAAAAAGAAAACAATAAAAAAGAAAAGCAAAGTCATTATCAAAAAAACTGACAAGACAAATACCTATCCATGGAGTTATAATAAATATAGGTGCTACTATATAAGCATAACCAAGAGATCTTACTAAAGCGACTATACAACTTCCAATTAAACTTAACAATTTCATTATTCCTATCGCAGAAACAAAATTTCTCAATTTTTCTCTCATAAAAATCACTCCTTTATTTAAATAAAATAGAGGTTGCCTATTTAAAGGCAACCTCTTATGTTTGCATATTTGTTAGAAACTGGATATTATTTATTTTATAAAATAGAAGTACTTTTTTAAACAAAAAAAGAGATTACTCAAAACTGAGAATCTCAAAAATTAATGGTAATAAAATTTTACATATATCTCACCAACTGATGTAGGTTTAGGTTCATTTGTTAGATCTGTATTCCCAAGCACTTGATAATCTATAAGAAGAGAAGCTGCATTTTTACTAGATAACATTATATTAGGCCATGCATACCCAAAACCTGAATTCCATTGTTCATAAGGTCTCAATTGTTGATCAAGACTATACGGATCACCTACTTTATAACCCATAAAAGAATACTCTGGTGATCCTAAATGAACTCTCTCCAACAATCCTTCATTAGTATAATTTATAACAATATTCAAATCATCATACCATAAATTATGGTTTTCCAAACCATTATCAATACCATATTGGTTATTCAATTTATCTCTATCAGGTTTGCCTAGAAGGGACTCTACCACTTCTCTTGTATCTCCTTTACAAAGAGTTACTCCATTTCCCACATTCACTTTATTGATAACATAACCATTAAAAATGATGTCTTCTACTTCTGGTCTTCCTGGAGATGGTTGTACTGGAGTTGCTGGTTGTTGGGTTGAAGCTTGGGCATTTGTATTTATGCTCGCAGTAAAAGTATTAGCATCCCAATCTACTTGAGCACCTGTAGCTTCAGAAATGGCTCTAAGAGGTAACATTAAAGTTCCATCTATAATTTGAACTGGAACATCTAAAGATTTCTGATTTCCATTTACAGTAAAATAAGAAGCACCTAACTGAGAAACGATTGTCATTCCTTCTTTTTTCAATGTTGATGTTTTTGTAGTATTATCCCACTGAGCTTGGAATCCCATATTTTCAAAAACGCCTCTTGCGGGTACTAAAACACTACCATTCACTAATTGAGGCTGAGCACCAGTGAAAACCAATGTATTCCCATTTAAAACAATGGAAATATTTCTTTGTGCTGCTTGAACTGTGTCTGGTGAAAATACACTAAGAATTGGAACCTCACTTATCTGAGACATCCAAACATTTGGTACTTGTCCTAAAAAGGTTGCTGTTGCAACTGCCATAGCTGATGCATATGCGATTGTCTTTCTCATCTAAATTCCTCCTTCTTATAATGATATGCGTCGATTATATCATACATCATTTGCGTTTTCAAGATAAAATCTTTTTGTTTTTTCATTTACCAAATAGTATTGATATATTTTAATCACATATCAATACTATTTTAGAAATATACAGTTTTAACATATTTTCGTAGGGTGATATATAAAAGACATTTTCATTAATAGCTGCTTTCAAACTAGGTCTATAAAGCTATATATTCTAGCAATCTCTTTTTTATTCATTTTAATACTCAATTAAATCATCTTTTCGGGGCATACTCTTTAATACAATATTACTTTTTAGAAATCACTTTGATATATTATAACATCACTAAATATAATAATCAACATCTTTTAATTGTCTTTTTAAGTATTTTATATGTCATATACCTTAGTTTATGACTGCATACAATATTTTCTTTACTTGTTACCATATAAAATATGGAATTTATTTTTTGTAAGGAGGTTATTTATATGGCTACAAGTAAAAAAGTATTTACGCTCAGACTGCAAGATGAGGTTTTTGAAAAAATCGAATATCTTGCAAAGCAAGAACACAGATCTGTTACTAACTTGATAGAGTATGTCTTGCTTCAGTATATCAAACAATATCAAAATAAAAATGGAGACATTGAAATCGATAAGGAGTGACAAGAAAAGGCAGGCAATTTATTTTGCCTGCCTTTCATCTATTTAAAAACAAATATTTAATAAGTGTGTTATGAACTGCTAATGAAAAATATAAAAATAAAAAGGGATACCTATTGAACAGCACATGTGTTCTACTTCTTTAAGATACCCCTTTAAATATGTTATAATGAAAATTCATTAAAACTGATTATACGAAATATGTATTGAAGTATTATGTTAAAATATTTTCTTATGCTCCATAATAAAATCTCCTCATAGGAGATACCCATCCAGAACATTACCATGTAACGTTTTTCATTAAGTCAGCCGCACGAGCTGTATCAAATGTCCAATCTCTTAATTTATACTTTATATCAATTATCTTCATAGAAGGATGAGGAGACGATGAACATAAACACCTAAATAAATAACTTAACTCTGCTTTTGAAAACGTTTTAGTAAAGTTAGTTTTAATTATGTTCTCGTCTATATAAATAAATACTTCTCCCCTTGTCTTCAAATTTAATATTTCTGGTCTAATTTTCTTTAAATGATATGAATCATACTTCTCAAAATAATGTCTACAATCATTAACATCTTCAGTTATATTGTAGCGTTCATGTTGAAATATTTCCTTATTATCCATAATAAAACCTCCTTATATTTTATGGTACTAAACTATATTATATTTCTTAAAATCATATAAAATTTTTTAAAAACTAAAAATGAAAAATTTTATATGATTTTCTTGCTTTTTTGTATTATAATGTATATAATGTGACTTAAGATTAAATATAAGGAGATATATATGAAAACTATTGTTTGGGGAAATTATAAAGGTGGAGTAGGAAAAACTACAAGTACTTATCAAGTAGCAACATATTTTTCAGATTTTGGTAAAAAAGTTTTATTAATTGATTTAGACCCACAAGCTTCTTTAAGTGAAATCTGTGCTAGAAAAGATAATAAAGATTTAAAAAACTATAATGAAACACAAGTATTTAATTATATTGTAGAATTATACACTCGTTATATTAATTCTAAAAAGGATATTGATTTTTCTCTTTTGATGGGTGAAAAACAAACACCAATAAAAAATATTCTTTCAAATATGCCAATAAAAATACAGAATATAAAAAATAAAGAAAAGGGACTTTTCTTTATCCCTACCAGCATCAGTTTTGAAAATTGTAGGTTAAATGAATTAGCAAGTAATATGCAAAAAACAAATAATTTTAATATTTTTTTATTTCAACTATTTATTAATGACATAGAAAATGAGAACTTTGATTATTTATTTATAGATTGTCCACCAACCAGTAATTTCCTAACACAAAGTGTATTTTTAGCTTCAGATTATTATATAATACCTACTATTATAGATGATATTAGTGCACATGGTGTAATAGATTATATTAAAGAAATAAGAAAAACACGTTTGAAATACAGTGCAATTGAAAATATGGGTGATATATTATTAAAAAAAGTATTTGGAAAAGAAACACAATTAATAGGAATTTTTGAAACACTATATAAAAATAGACCAGGTTATGCAAGTAATACAGGGGAAATAAAACAACTTGATAAAGAAATTAATGAACATAACATATATACTCTTATTTCACAAAAAAACTATGAAAATTATAGATATAAAAAATCTACGAATAATTTTACTACTCAACATATTTTTAGAGATTATATACCCCATAAAGATGCTAAAGTATCTGGAGAAAGTATATCTAAAAATACTGCGGGCGGAATACAAACAAATTCATATAAAAAGCTATCTAGAGCTATATTTACTATACTAGAGGATGATAACAATGAACTGCAATAATACTATGAAAAAAGATTTAGCAGAATTATATAAAATATTATATAATTTTAGTCAAAGCGAAGCATCAAAAAGTTTTCTTAACAAAGATTTATTAAAAAAATTAAAATATGATCCAAAAGATATTGAAAATTTGTTGCAAGATCAAAAGACAGCCAATATCAATAAAAAAGTAGAAACAAAAATTAGACCAGAAATTTTAAATATTAAAACAGAAGAAGAAGTATATACCTATTTAGAAGAAAATATATTTATGGTATTTCAAAATGAAATAGATGAAGTTGAAAAAAATAATATTCTAAAAAAAATTACTGCTGAGGAAATTAAATACCTATATCAAATTGTATCTAGTATAAAACCACCAGATAAAATAAAAAAATTAGATATGTTATATAAACTCAGAAGTTTTTACTTTAATAAAAAAAGAGCAGCCGATTTAATGAAAAATTTATATTAGTTTTTACTATAATTAAAAATAAACTCATAAAAAATAGATACTGTATAATAAAATATATAGTTATGCAGTATCTATTTATTTTTCTTCTTGATTTTTAATTTTCGAATAACTATCTTATTAGAATATTCTTACTATCTCTAATATTTTATTTTAATGCAATGTTTCTTCACTATTCAGTCAAATATGGATCAACATAGTTTTCTCAAATATCTTTAATAACATCATTTATTTCCATTTCAGATTTTGTTCCTCCTAATGAAAACTGTGACTTTAACTTTAATTTACCATCTAAAACAATTGCATTGTATAAACCATTCCATGAACCCTAGATGCAAATAAGTAATTATCTTTTGATACTCCTATATTAAGACCACCAAATGAGTTATCTAAACCAATTTTTCTATCTCCTCTTTAGAGAGACCTGTATATTTGACAATGACTTCTAAAGGAAGATTATCTTTTAACATATTTTTAGCTATTTCTAATTTACCTTCTTCTCTACCTTCTTCTCTACCTTCTTGAAATACAGCTTCACTTAAACTTGACATATCATTCACTCCTTTATAGACCTCTTCCATTTCAATACCATAATCTTCTTTCAAAACTCTCTTTCTTTCCTCTAGGTCATATTTATTGGTAATTAGATGAGTCAATAATCTAATTATTTTTGAATCATATTTATCAGGGTCTTTACACAGTCTTATTATGATAATATCAATCAAGTCATAATCTTTCTTTTCAATCTGTTTACGCTTTCCAAGATATTCTTTTTTATCTAAAGTGAACTCAGTAATTTTAGGTTCTTTTAACTTTAATCCATCAACACAAATCCAAATAGAATATACCTTCTGTATTTTATCATAATCATCTTTATAGAAAACAGTGCCACGCTGTGCAGAAATTAACCTAGATGCATAATAAATTCCTCGCTTTATCAAAGGATAACCGGCTGAATATTTATTTTGTGCTTCAATATTTATTATCATTTGTGTTTTAGTATTATCTGGAAGTAGAGGACTAAATTTTATATCATACATTATTAAGCCATCTACACCATTGTCATCCTCTGTATTATCTGTAATTACACGTGTACCATAATACATATCTTCTTCCTGTAATAATATATTAGAACTATCTATACATCTCATTATGTAATCTATATCATAACCATTATATTCATTGTTTCTACCCTCTGATTTTTCATAACATACCTCTATTCTTAAAATTTTTCTTTGTAATATATCCATAAGTTCCAAATTGAAATTGGTTATCCATTTACATTCCTCCATAAAATTATTTTATCTTTTTTCACTAATTTATTAAAAAGATAATCGTTTTCTTTCTGTAATGAACTCTTATTTCTAACTATAATATCTACATTAGGATAATCAATATCATTACGTAATTCTAAAAATTCTACTTTTAAAGAAATTTTATGTTCTTGTTTAGATGATGTTAAGACAAGTAAATCAACATCAGAAGTAGCAGTATAATCACCACGAGCAACAGAACCAAAAAGCCATAATTCATCCATCTCTAAATCTAGAGCATTTTCCACCAAAATATTAGATACTTCTTTAATTTTATTTTTAAAAACTAAATGTATATTTTCTGGAATATTTAATTGACAGCTCATATAGAACCTCCTTAAATCTTCTTCATAAACGCTAATACTTTTGTGTAGGTTTCAAATTTCCTCTACCATCTCTTTTATTTAATTTCATCAACTATATGGCTCTTAACCTTAGAAAACAAACTTTTACTTTATTATATCTAATAGCAATATCTTTCTCTAAAAAGAAAAACAAGATTGTAATCTTCATACAAAATTAGAATCCTCTTTATACTTTAAAATATAATAAACTTTGTGCTATATCTTTATAAAATTTGTCTCTATGTATATTATACCTATCTAACATCACTAAATCAAGAGCAGTAAATCTAGTCGATAAACAATATCCCCCCTTATAAAAAATATCCTAAAATTCGCACTTAAAAATTCAAAATGCTCCTTTTTGAATATCCCTTTATTTTTTTAATCTTGTAACCAATAAACAAATTTCTCCCACAATTTGGATAACCAATAAATATGCTTTCTACAGAGGCTTAATAAACAATGCATGAATTTCTTGCACAATCCTATTATAAAATAAGAAACTTTAAAAAACATATAAAGCGTCCACAAAAACGGATACAAAATATACCAAACTAAAAGAACTATATGACTTGGAAATAATCCTAATAAAAGAAAAAAAATAAAAAAACTTATAAAATAAAAAACAATATATGAACTTGAAGAAGGATTTAATAAACTAGTAATAATACTATTTACTATTGGTGAAGATTTTCTATATAAAATATAGATATAGACTAAAAGAAAAATTAATGATACAATATTTGATACAGCGAATACTAACTTTGTTTTCCTAGTATGAAAATGAATTAATAAGGCAAGTCCAACAACAACAAACAACAAGCAAATCCCAAAAACAATAACCATTTGTAAAGGAATAGACAAATTAAACACCAACTTTCTGTAAGGAGTAGCAATATGAATATTTTAAATTTCACACCAAATATCATAATTTGGTGTGAAATTATAATCTCACTAATGATTATATTATTTATATTAATTGGACTCCATTGTCTTCAATATCATATACATGAATATGGTCATATCTTAGAACTTAAAAAATCAATATATAAAAACATACGTGAATATAAAAAAGAAATGAAATCCAATAAAATAAATATACAAGTTATAAAATTTAAAGGCATTCTCATTCCAACAAAAATTAAAACATACAGTGATTACTTTGAATTTCTAAAAAATAAAAAGCAAGAATGTGAGTACCAAAACATAATAAAGAATATAGCAATAAGTGGATATGAATTCAGCAAAAATATTATAATAACATATAAATTATTCTGGATTATGTGTTTTAGTATATGGATATCCATATCTACATTTACCCTATTTACTATATTTTATATTGGCAGTCATACAACAATAAATATCACTATTAATATCAAACTGTTATATTTGAAATTATTATCCATCCTAGTATTGATTTTGATTTTAATAGTATGTATTATCTTTGGTTATCTTTTATTATGCGAAGCTGGATATGGTTCTGCTAAAACCATTAATAGTGATTGCTATATTTATCATTATCCAAAAAATTTCGAATATACAACCCTAGAAGAAGATAAAAAATATATCAAAAAGGATTGTAAAATACTACTAGATATAATGATTGATTTAAAAGATATAGAAAATCCAAAAATAAGTATTACATCAAAAGATATACTCTATAATTTTATAAAAAGAAAATACCCATTATAGAAAAAAATATCCAAATTGCCAACTTACTATATATCAAAAAGATAATATATAGAATATAACACTGCATTACATGCAGTAGAAAGAATAAAAATAAAAAGAAATAAAAAGCAACTGCCAACAACGCTATCATTTATTGATATACTAGCAAAGATAAAGTAGAAAAAAAACAAAGAAGATACAAGTACTATTGAAGAGAACCTAGAAATAACAAATAATACAAAGCTATTATCGCTACCCAAAATCAAACACCTCCCTCCAGTTAAAAATTACTATATAAAGTGATTAATGAACTAAAATCTTAAAATAAAGAGATTGCTATTTTGGCAATCTCTTTTATTTTATCTGATAAGCTTTTTTGTCTATATACATAAAAACTATGTTTATATTGTTGGGTCTTCTGGAGAAGAACCATCAGTAGTAATAGATATTACATTTGTATCGCTGTAATATATAATACTAACTCCTGCTAAATTCTCGGATATTGTCCTTAATGGTACATAGGTTAACCCCTTGTCAACATCTATAAATGATACAGTATCATTATCCAATGCGACAGGTACTGTAAATAAACCTTCAACTGATATTGTGTTAAAATTGATAGGTAATTCTAAATATGTACTAATGTCTGTATCTTTATTATTGATTTCCAATTTTGCTATCTTATTTTTTGCATCCCAATACACATTTGCACCTATTGCATCTCCAACTTCTCTTAATGGTAAAAAACTACTGCCATTAAGAACTAAAATAGGTTCCTTCAACTCCACTTTTCTGCCATTGACATATAATTTAAATTTACCTACACTTACCTTATTACTATCTATTTGTTTTCTATAATCAGCATTTTTTGTTATATCTACAGCTAAATCTGTAGCATAATAACTGCCACCATCAACAGCATAAACAGATTTAATTGGACTTAAATCTAATACGCTACCTAAGCTAAGAACTGATAAAGATAAAGCTGTCACTTTAACAACTTCTTTTTTAATCTTTCCAAATAATTGCATTATAAATTCCTCCTTATTTCTTATTTAAAAACAATTCTCCTAAATCATCTAATTCTAAAATGGAATACACGATATCCATAACATCTTCGTCAACTAAAGAATCAACAAGTATTTCTGCTTCTTGTAAAGCTATTTTAGCTAACACTGACTGATATTTCATAAGATTGTCCATATCACTTTCAAAACTATCAGGCATATAGCAAGCATATTTATCTCCTATTTGCTTAGGAATAAGTTCCCTGCAGACATCTGGTCTATCGTCATGATTTAATCTACAACCACTATCAGTTAAGTATACACATTGATTATTATCGCCATAGAATGTTGATACTTTATATTTATCATTAACGCCCATAGGTCTTAAATAAAACAACATAACTATGAAGTTATTATCATTACAATAACCATTTTTTAAAAGATACTCAAATATCTTTTTATCATCATTAATTTTATCAAAAGCTTGAACTACATCATCAGCATTCAGAACTGAATTCATATGAAGCCCCAACTTTCTTGCTATAATAGGGTTCATTATTGGACTACAACCTATTGTTAATGTCTTGCCTAACTGCTCTTCAAAATCCTTAGGTAACTCATAATAATATCCAGGATTACGCTTACAACATGCACCTTTACATTGACTACAAATTTTCAAATTTTCCGTATAAATCATCCTTTCTATTTTTTACTTCTTCTTTTAAAATATTTTCTAAAAAATAATCATGAAATATAAATTTTCAAAGAAGTATAAATTTTTTATAAAAATAAAAAAGAAAAAAGGACACCTAATTTTAAGTGCCCTTACTCAATAATTTTTATTTTATCTCAGTATAACATTTTTGAAAAATTCCATGATATATCTCTTAAAGGGTATCTTTTTCATCTACCTTAACACCGCTAAATTGTATTCCATTCTCTACTTCTGTTACTTTAATGTATTGTTCCACACTACGTCCATTTTCGTGAAATGGACTAAAACTAAAGGCTCTAAACAAATCTCCGTTCTCGTTCTTAAAAAGATATCCATCCTTGTTAGTGTCATATTTTTTGTAGCAATATCTCATTCTATCGCTAGACTGAGAAATACAGAATTCTAATAGTTCATAGTCTTTAGGGCATTCCTCGACAATCTGTAACAAATCACCACACCAATCTTCTACTAAGTGCTCTGTAGAACCAGATGTAATGCCTTCCATTAAAACCATTGCAGTACCACCACCAGTTTCAGTAAGTACTGATATTAAATCTATTGTCGCTTCAATATCTTGTACAAAAAATTTAGAATTTTCAAAATATTCTTTTAGATTGATAGCTTGTTTCTTTGTATGGTTTATTAGGAAACCATCATAGTTTACACAATAGGTCTTTTCAAGGTCAAAGTATTCTATTGCATCGTCCCATACAGATTTATGTTCCCATGTTTTACTGTTATCATCTATAAATTTTATTTTGTCATAATAGCTTAAATTTTCTATATCATCATTGTTACACTGAAATTCTTTCATGTTTTCATATGTTGATATTCCTAACAAAATATTTTCATTAAAAATATCCTCCAGATAATCATCAATTAAAACATATTCTCCACCTCACATCACATGATAAGGTTTTTGTTTTAAAAGATAATGCATAGAAGCTACAGCTCCACTGTAAGAATAATAATTTGCATGGAATTTCTCAGCAAAAACGGTATAGCAAACTCTACTATCTACATCATAAACACAAGCATTAAAAATTTGTCCCATATAAATCACTGCTCTTTCTAAATTAATATTTAATCAATACAATATTAATTTAATATAACATCACTCTTTAATATAAAGCTATTAAATTTTGAAATTGAATACTAAAAACTTACTGTTTGGGTCAAATAAAAAATAAAAATTATTTATTTACATTTGTTATAAGATTTAAGTATTTTACTTGAATTCAAATCTGTTACCTTTAGTACATATAACAGATACAATCATCTCTATATATTTTTACTTAAATCTTAATAATTTTAAACATGATGTATTTGGTTTAGTAGTATCTACTTTTATTAAGCTAATAAAATCTTTTGCTCTATTAAAAATAAAATCACCAAACTCTAAATCATCACATAAATCTTTAAATTCATTTGTATCAATTTTAAAAATTGTATTTTGCATAAAATCAAATTTACTTATATACTCAAAAACTTTCTGATGGTTATAAATTCTTTTACTGCTGATACCTAATAATGTAGTTTCTGTAAAAGAATTTGATAAAGACATTACAGTATCATACAATGGTGCAACTGCAATTAGATTTTTATTTAAATTAGTTAGAAAATCTATATTACCCATATGTCTGTCTTGATTCCTACATAAAGCATCTAAAAAAGCAACTTTGCATAAATCTTCAAAACATCCCTCTGTAACTATCTCTCTTAAACCTTCAAGAGAATAATCTATATCATCATCGTAATTTGTTTTTCCAGCACTTACTGCTTTACTAGTATATTTTTTTCCATTTCTATATAAATCAGAACCATTTATTCTATGATATCTACGAGTATCCTCTACAATAGATAAAAAACCATCAATATTATTTAATGTAAAAGGAAGAACTCTAGAATAAGGAATGTCAAAAAATGTAGCTAAGCGATATACATTTAACTCAATTAAATAATCATCACCACTTTCATCTGGTTTAAATAATGCTTTATCTCCTCTTTCATTTGACATCCATGACATATCACTTGTAGTACCAATTACTTCTTCTTCAAGAAGAAACCAATTTTTATTCATCATACCTGATCACCCTTTTTGGAATTTCTTTATAAAAATAAATACGTTCATACCCATCATGCAAAGGAATCCTTAAATGATGCTTACTAACAAGACCTGTATAAAATTTATATATATAATCTAAATAATCCCAAGCATTGTACTTTTCCATGTCTAAACCATGTTGCTCAAATGCTGTTTTACATACCCAACTTCCTTTAGCTGGAACAATCCTTCTCATAATGCCATGCCAAGTTTCTTGTGTATTGTATATTTTTTGGGTATCATCCATATCTGGTATATGAACCACAATATTAGGAAATTTATCTCTGTTTCCAAACATATAATGGAACTGATAATCTTCTTTAGAGAGACGTTCTAGTTTCCCTATCAACTCTGGACCTACTCCAATATCTTTTGTCATAATGTAATAAAAGTCAGCCATATAAATCACTCCTTTACTTCTTAATATTTTACATAAAAAGATTTAATATGCAAGAGGGTCTAGTAAAAACTGTACAACATTCATTTGTTTCAAAATCAAAAGCAACTGCACAAAATACTTGACTAGGCATAGTTACTCCTCCTTTATATCATTAATATAGATAATCTTTCTAAAAACATCTCATATTTTTGCTGATCATTATGGAACCAGCTGGAGTTGATGGGTTGTATCTGATTTAAACCTATCTTTCTGACTGCTTCTATTGCTGCGTCTTTTTGTGTCATTGGAACTGGTGTTGTTTGACAGTTTGCACCTTCTATGGAATCATAAGCGTTGAATGCTTGATTAAAATCCATTAAAGGATGTAATGAGATTGGTTCATTGATATTATTATCTAATAAGAATCCCCAGTTTCCCCAGTGTCTGTCTGTGTTGCCAACAAGGTAATCTAAAATATTCATCATATAATAGGAGTAAGTATCTAACGATAGGATGTATTCCATAGGATCGATGTCATGATTTACTGCATAGATATCAAATGATTCTTTAGAGACAATAGAATACCTTTTATCAGTAAAGATGTTGCTTACTGAAACTGGCATGCCTTTATATGTGCTTTCCTTATAAATAACTTGACTACATCGAAAACATTGACAGATTTTACTTGCAAGAATTTCATTTTTGACGACGGAGATATCTCCACCTTTTAGAAGCTGAAATTGATTATTATTTCTAATCCAAGCTTTAGGAAAACATCCGTTAGTTGATAAATCTTTTTCAATGCCTTTTTCTAATTCTTTATTTTGCAATGTGATTTGTTTTCCTAATAAAGAAACATCTACAAGTGCATTTTCTAAATTGTTATCGTAAAGATTAATTTTTGCAAATGTAACGGGTTCATTCAGAGTGCGAACCCAATAAACATCTGTTAGACATAGACAATGATAAGATAATGAAATTTGAGCACGCTCTTTATCTGTCACAGCTTGAGATAAACCAAGAGTATTTAAAATTATTTTTGCATACTTGCGATCTAGTGTTAAAATTCTACTAGCACACCAAAAATTAAAATTTAACACATTATTTATTTGAGTATCAAAGTCATTGTCTACTTCTTCTAAAGAAAGATTGTATGGCATAAATTTTTTAGAATAAATATGACAACGACCTTGCGTATCTATTTGTGCTACTAATGTTTCATTATGCAGTATTTCATAAGTCATAATACCCGCCCCTTAAAAAGAAATTTTAGGTATCCCCACCATTAAAAGATTAAGTATTTTCAGTAATAATGTCAAGTACTTCTTGTTCTATGAGTTTTACACATTTAACTATAATCTCTAATGATATATTACTTTTATATAATCTCATAATTGTATATCTAATTCTCGACATAAGCTAATTCCCATTTTTGTCTGAATGATTCAACAACTTCATAATTTGATAATAATATTTCCATTGCTAATGTTATCCCAAAACTAAATGCATTTGAAGTATCTCCTCCGAATGTATGACATAATTCATGTACATAAGTTGATAAAGCATCATAATACTTATCACTTTTGAAAATAGTTCTTTTTAAATAAATTTCAGCAACTCTATATCTTATTGCAATTCCCCTGTTGTTATATTCTATCTTGCTTTTTTTATATATTTTTGCCATTCCATGATAAGAAGCATTATCATTTTGAATTATTCTTCTAGCTGGCATTTCTTTTTCAATAGGAAAAAAATTACAATATATTTGTTTTACCATATCTTCCAATATATCAAAACCTTTATTTTCTTTATCATCAGGCAAATCATTTACTACAAATCCCCCTTGTTGACTGCACATTTCCTCTAATGTTGGGTAGCCAAGTTTTGAGAAATCCTCTTGAACCAGTAAATATTTTTTATATTGTGAAGACAACCATGCCTTTGCTTGTCCTCTCCTATTCCTATCTTCCATTGTGTAAATTGGTCTTATGCAAAGCAAATCGGGATATTTTTTTAAAAACTCTTCTGTTATTTCTGAGGATTGAGCAACTTTTCTTATCAGATTAGAAATTACAAAAGACCATGAATTGATATCAATGCGTTTTTTAGGAGTCGAATTCCAATAGCGACGCATTTTTTCCAAAACACGCATAGCCCCATAAGAAGAAATACAATATGAAATATCTTTAAAGATATCCACCACTTCAAATCTATAGAGCGTTCTGCGTTCTCTATCTTCTTTTATATAATTATGAAAACATATAACCAAACCAAATGGATTAGAACCCAACAATTGATAAGAACAAAAAACCGCTCCCTTTCGTCCAAAATCATAAGTATATGGAAGATTCCTAGAATAAGTATTATCGTTGTATATATACACAGCACCTTCATAACCTTCCCATATTTTTTCACCAAGAATAGGATTTCCATAGTAATAAAAGCTTAAAATAGTATCTTTAAAAAGTTGAAAATCCTCATTTTCTATAGGATATAATTCCAATTGACTTGTATTGCGATAAACTGTATTTTTTATATCATAAGCCAACATATCTACTTGACTATTGTCAATTTTTTGTTTTATGCTTATTACGTCTAGTTTCCAATCCCCTGAAGACATTTTGACTTGCCAATCATGATCCCTAACTGCACAAAGAGATGCTATCTTGAAACCTTCACCAAAATATCCAGCATTATGAAATGAATTTGATGTTTTTGTTGAAGCTCCTATATGCAACAACCATTCATAACTAAAATTAATATCATCCACCCACATACTTAAAATTTTATTTTCATACTTATAATGAAAACAATCTTTCCAGTTTTGAAATCCTACCGCATCATAAAAATTTTGTAAAAAATCTCGAATTACTTTATATTTACTCCACCTAACAGGATATGTCATCACAATATTCAAAGGTATAATTTTACTTTCCATACTACCCTTCATTCTTTATATATAATTTCAACGAAATAAAAATTTGATTATCTAATTTCAACAAAAATTTCTATCAAACCTATTGCAACTTCCTTATCATTTTTTAAGAACTTAGAATTTTTCAAAATATTATTTAAGGTCAACTGCCCATAAATATAGATAATTTCACAACAGAAACTACATCTCTGCTACAAGCAGAGCAATCTTCACAAAATTCACTAGTATAAATTATACAACAAACTCTATTTTCTATATCATAAACACGAAATCTAAAGTTTGTGCAAACATAATACCAACTCATTCATAGTTTCTCAAAAGGAAAAGGATACCTGTTTTTAAGTATCCCCCCTTAGAATGTTGGTTATTTCAGTTTTTCTATTTCCTTTTTCGATAGACCTGTACATTGTACAATTGTCGCTATTGGCAAATGACTTTTTAACATATTTTTTCTTTTTGTCTTTCTTCTTGTCTTATAGCTTCACCTAACTCTCCCATCTTATCAATCCTTTCAAAAAGTTATTGCTCCTTATATTGTTTAATAATATCAATTACTTTCTGCTCATCAAGTTTTACACCATCAGCGATAGTACGAGTATCTATTCCTAGTTTGTAAAAATTTATAATCATCTCTCTTTTTGCTTCTTGTCTGCCTTCTTCTCTTATTTCTGCACCTAAACTTGCCATCTTATCAATCCTTTCATCAATCTCTTGCTTTTTAATACCATACTCTTCTGACAAAATTCTTTTTTTCTCAGAAGCACTATACTTATTTGTTAATAAGTATGTCAAAAATCTTACTAAACTTGATTTCTGCTTATTAGGATCTTTTGGTAATCTAATAATAATTGATGTAAGTAAATCATAATCCTCTTTAGTAATATTGGTATTAACACCAGCAATGTCTTCCTTTCCCATTGATAACTTAGTGATATAGGAAACATTTGTATTAAAATTGTTCATACAAATCCATATAGTATACACTTTTATAATTTTTTCATAGCCAGTATCCTCTTTCTTATTGGCTGTAAAAATAGTACCATTTTGCGAAGAAATTAATCTACAAGCATAATAGATAGACCTTTTAACTAAATTAGAAAACGGAGATATTCTATTCTGACCTTCAACATTAATGATTAGCTGTATCGGCTCATTATCCGGCGTTATAGTCGTAAATTTTATGTCATATCTTAATAAGCGTTCTGATAGATTACTGTCTTCTGTATTATCACCTATAATTCTCTCATTTGGAAGAACAGTTTCCTTAGAAACAGGTGCATCTTTTTCAAGACATCTTATTATAGTATCTATATCATAACCCTCATACTCAGATACACACCCTTTTAAAATCCTGGCAAGCACCTCTTTATAAGAAAGTAATAATTTACATTCTTCATCATAATGTGATTCATATTCAGTACTATCAATTGCCTTTAATAGAGAAAGAGAATCCTTTTTTTCGTATTGCACTTTATTATTTGTATTACCAAAAACATTCATTTTCTTTATATCACTCAATTTATCACTCCTTCCCTCATTCATTTCTGAATAAGATTATTATACCACGTTTGTTCATTAAAGTAACTATAATCAAACTTTTTGATTATATAACTTTAAAAGATATAAAAATCAAAATAATATCTGAAGGATAAATAAAAAGAGAGAAACAATCAAAAGAAATGATCTTAATCTTAATTATTTCTCTCTTTCATTAAAAATCTAATCACTCTCTTTACAATCTAAAACTCTTAGATAATATGCACCTTTCTTTATTCCTTTTTCATAAGACATTTTTAATTCAATATTATGTCTCATACTTATTACTTCTAATAACTCCTTCCATTCATCATAATCCTCTGACAAAAGCATATGTTGTATACGCTCTTTTAATTCTTCCTCCCTCTTTACAATAAGTTCATACTCTTTTTTAGCATTACTCTCATTAAATCCCATAATATTTCACCTCACTATTATTCGTTTTTTCTCCATATCTTTCTTTTCTTTTAATTAAGTGCATAAAAACAACAAGGAGTGCTAAGATTTCTCCTAACACTCCGGTTATAGTGAAAAGTTTTAAAATAAAAAGGAATTTATTTTATCGTAATTTACTGCCTTTTTCTTACCATAGCATTACAATATGTATTTTACTTTAACATAAAACAATTTGAAGTATGTCTTTTACTTTTTAGAGGCTATATACTTTCCATTACTTACTTTTGTACTTGTCTTTAGAAAAAACTATGACAAGAAATCATCAAGATGGTCTTCTAAAATATAACTTGTATAAACGCCTTCTCATAAATTTTATCAAATGAAATCTTCTACTTTTATTTTTACAATAATTCTTTTACTCACTCAAAATAGTAGGATGACAGCTGATTTTCAAACTAAGCCTTCCATATCTATGTCGTCATTTAAGGCGGGCTTTGATTTTGTCTTCATATTATCCTTAGTAAATGTTATCTATTATTACCATGCTTTTTTTCCTTGATAATCATATTTTTTAATCTGTGTTCACAAATCTGATATATCTCTTCTTGTGCAAGCTCTCCTGTTTCTTCAAAGTACTCTTGAGGTGTCATATTGGAATATTTTTTCTGCATATGGTAATTGTAGTAAGCACTAACACCTAAACAAACAAGAATAAGAGATATTAAAACAAGAACTGCAAAAGGCATACTAACATTACCTGTAATCAATAAAAGAAATATTTCAAAAATAGCAACAGCGATACTAACATGCCCACCAACTTGAAAAGACCTCTTTAATATCTTGTCAGTAAAAGTATCATCTAATGTACTTTCATAATCTCTTTTAGAAACACTATTTTCATATGTAAGCCCTAAGCTTGGAGTCAGTTTACTCAAAAGAACACCATCTGGAAGTTCATAAAGTTCTAATGTTCTATCTTTCTTAATATTGATATCTTCATCATATAAAGTATATGTCTTATTTTTAGCAAGTGTTATATAATTGCCATTAATATCTGTACCAATTATTTTTCCTTTAATTCTATTACATTTAATATGCTTTCTGCACTTTGACATATGACTCACCTTCTTTTACATTGCCTTTAATATTACTTATCAATAACCTTATTTAAGATCCTCCTATTACCTGCTGATATTTTAATGCAAATGTATAATTTTGTTTTCTAATAGCATCTGTTAGAGGAACGTTAGAAAGCATATCTAAAAGTGCATGATGGCATTTACAGAATATTTCTTCTTCCTCTGGCTTTAAATATGAAATATTTACAAAAAATTCCATACAGCTAATATAAATCAATGTTTCTAATAAACTCTTATCTATTGCTTTTTGAATGTGTTCATCTTTAGAAATACCAGTTTGTGTGGTATTCTTTAAAAATTCCACTGAAGCATTTAATTGATATTGCAGTAATTTCATATCTTTAGAATTGTAACCATTGACTTGTGGTGCAACCACATTATCACTCCTTTTCTATATTCAAAAAAATATAGGGCATGTCCTAAGACATACCCTACCTTTACATAGTAATTGAAAAATATTTTCAATTACTCCCATCTTATCAAAGATAAGACCTTTCAACATCAAATCATTTTTAGATGTTCGCTTCATTGAGAAACTGAAAAAAGATATACTTTATATAACCTTTTTCCTTTTCTTATATTTACCTAAATTAGTGTTCTCCTTTATAACTTCAAAATCATTTGAATCTCTTTGCTAAAGACTTAATGCTAGTGTCTTCTGTAGCTTGACCAACAGCATTAAATTTCCATTCACCATCTTTACGATAAACCTCGCCAAAAATCATAGCAGTCTTATTGTCATAATTTTCAGAAAGATTATATTTACACAATTCGATTTTTGTATCTGCATCTACAATTCTAATGAAAGCATTTGATATCATACCAAAATGCTGTTTTCTTGTTTTACACTCATAGATATTAACTACAAACATAATTTTATCATAATCTTCTGATACTTTAGAAAAGTCAACAATAATCTGTTCATCATCGCCTTCTCCATCACCTGTCAAATTATCGCCTGAATGAATAACTGCTTTTGATTTATGCTTAAGATTATAATAGCAAACAATATCATTTTCTTTCACCAATTTGCCATTTCTACATAAAAAAGCAGACGCATCACAATCAATGTTTGTTTCATCCATTTCTGCTGCATCCCAACCTAAACCAACAATAATTTTCTTTAAAGATGGATTATTTTTTGTTAAATCTATCTTTTGACCTTTTTGTAAATTTATTGACATTTTATATCTCCCTTTTTCAAAAATATACACAGCCTTCAAGCCTTTACTGTCCCTTTTTAAAACCAAATGAGGAAATCCAACTAGAAAATCCATTTGGATTTCTGGTTTGAATACATATCATTCCAGGACCTCTAAAACGGCAAACAAGACATTCTCCAGACATAATACTATCTGCCCAATTACTTGATGCTTTCTCAATGTTATAGTCCATATCTTCTGACCATGCTACTAAATGACCATTATCTACAATCATTTCTTCTCCAACATCTAAAGTAATGGTATGAATAGCACCATAACTACTTAAAAACAATATTCCTTTCCCTCTTGCTTTTAATATAAAAAATCCTGCTTTTGAGAAAATTCCTTTTGATAGGTTTTGCACTTTGGTATCAATTTCTACACCTTCAGTAGAAGCAAGAAAACCATCTTTTTGTATTATCAAATTAGAAGTACCATCTAACTCCACATCAACAATACCTCCAGGATAAGCATGAGCAAATAAAACATCTCCATCCCCTCTAGTGGCTGTAAGATATTGAAAGAAAAATTTCTCACCAGAAAGCATACGAGTTAGACCCTTTCTAATGCCACCCTCTACACCACCTGTTACATCAATAGTAGATGACATAGCAACCATAGCATCTGACTCCGCCTTCAAACGCTCTCCCTTTTTAAGATGATATCTTACAATGGGAAAGGCATCCTCATGTAATATTTCATATTCCATCCTATTTCCTCTCTTCTTTGTGTTATCCTCTTATGCTGCGTCAATACCATAGTTATTGCAAAGTGCTGCTAATCCTCCTTGGAATCCACTACCAATCGCATTGAATTTCCATTCTGTACCATTGCGATATAATTCACCCACAACTACAGCAGTTTCAATGGAGAAATCCTCTCCTAAATCATAGCGAATGAGTTCATTATTGTTTGCAGAATCCACTACTCTAATATAAGCATTAGAAACTTGTCCAAAATTTTGTCTTCTATTCTCTGCATCATATATGGTAGCTGTGAAAGCAATTCTATGTACATCAGCAGGAACTTTAGAGAGGTCAATCAAGATTTGTTCATCATCTCCATCTCCACCACCTGTTAAGTTGTCACCTTGATGAACTACGGCACCACTTTCATGACTTAAATTGCTGTAGAAAATAAAGTCTTCTTGTTTTCTTACTTTTCCATTTTCACCCAGTAAGAAAGCAGCTGTGTCTAAATCAAAGTCACTTCCACCATCATATCTGTTTACATCCCATCCTAATCCAATACATATTTTTGTTAATCCTGGATTTGTTTTTGTTAAATCCACTTTCTGTCCTTTAGATAAACTAATTGGCATAATTTTCATCTCTCCTATCTTAATCATGTACTATACTTACTTATATAAGTAATAGGTATGTAGATCTAAAATCATATAAGTAAGCATTTGACTATATTATCAAATATTAATCTACATACCTAATTTATTTAGTGCAAATAAAGCACTTATTAAAACCCACCTCTTTTATTGAGGTGAGCTTTATAAATGTTTTATGTATTAAATATATCTCACTATTTGTTTCTATAATATAACTTTCTAATCAAATCAATTGGGACAATTGTAAAAGACAAAATAATAATGAATAGCCATTCTGTTGCGGTTAAACCATAACAACAAAGAATATTTCCACCAAAATAAGTCATGCAGATTTGCACAACTACAATAAGAGATAATATCTTTAGAAAGCCACTATTGCCCTTGATGTTATCGAAAAGATTTATTTGTTCTGTTCTAGCGTTAAAAGCATTAAATACAGATATGAAAATGAAGAAAGCAAAGTAACCCGTTAGAAGATACTTGTTAGATGGGTCATCTCTGAAAAAGGCATCTGCTTCATGGAGTACCAACATTCCCATACTCAATAGGAATATCCATAGACTGCCTGTGATGATTTGAGACCACATATACTTGCTGACAATCGCTTCATCTCTACGTTTTGGTGCTTCTTTCATATAACGTTTGAGAGCTGGTTCTCCACCAAAAGCAAGTGCTGCTAATGTGTCCATGACAAGATTTACCCATAGAATTTGAGTAATGGACAATGGGTTTTCCATACCTAAAAGCGGTGACATGAATGATACTAAAACTGCTGCAACATTAATTGTTAATTGAAATATAATAAATTTTCTGATACTATTGAATATAGTTCTTCCATAAAGTATTGCTTTGTCAATAGAGGTAAAGTTGTCATCAAGAATTACAATGTCGCTTGCTTCTTTTGCAACTTCTGTTCCACCACCCATAGCAAAACCAACATCTGCTTTTTTAAGTGCAGGAGAGTCATTTACACCATCGCCTGTCATACCAACAACTAAATTTAGTTCTTGTGCTAAACGAACTAAACGGCTTTTATCACTAGGTAATGCTCTTGCGACTATTCTTAAGTCTTTTATTTTAGATTTAACTTCATCATCAGATAATGCAAGCAATTCATCACTTGTTAGAACAACATCATCATTAGAAGTGAGAAGTCCTGCTTCTTTTGCTATTGCAACAGCAGTATCTTTTCTATCACCTGTAATCATAACAACTTGTACACCTGCATTATGCACTTCTTGTATTGCTTCAATAGATTCAGGACGAACATCATCTCGAATACCTAATATACCAACGAGAGTATAGCTGTCATTAGGGATAACATCATTTTCTATTGGCTTTTCAGAAATAGCTAATCCTAATACACGGATTGCACGAGATGCTAATTCATTGATTTTGGTGTTAATGATAGCAGGATTTAACTCTTGCTTTTCACCATTTTCATCAAGATAATAACTACATTTAGAAATGATTTTTTCAGGTGCTCCCTTTAGAAGGGTATAATTGAAATCTCCTGTTATTTGAGTAGCAGAGTATTTATTGTCGCTATTGAATGGTACAGTTGCCACTTTCTTTAGATTGTAATGTGGAATATTCTCAGATAAGAAACCTAATACTGCTCTATCTGTTCCATTACCACCTATGATTTTTCTTTGACCTTCTTCTTGTGAAATCACAGCACTTGTGTTTTCTAAAATAGAAATTGTTAGAATATCCTTTAGATTAGAATCTACTTTCTCTATGCTGTCCCACTGTTTTCCATCTCCATTGATGAATGTCACAACTTCTAAAATACCTTTCGTGATTGTGCCAGTCTTGTCACTGAATAGAATGTTTAAACTGCCTGCTGTTTCAATGCCACTTATCTTTCTGACTAAAACATTATCCTTTAACATCTTACCCATGTTTTGAGCAGATACAATGGCAATCATAAGAGGTAAACCTTCAGGTACAGCCATAACGATAATGATAACTGCTAACATAACTGCTTGTACAATATCGTTTACAACTGTCATCCAGTTAGAGCAATAAGAGATTATCTGTGTCATGTCAAAGCTGTTATGGACAATGATTCTTTGGAATAGTAAAGCAACTGCAATCAGGATACCACCTAAATAACCAAATTTGCTAATACCATTAGCAAGGTTAGAAAGTTTTACTTTTAATGGAGATTCTCTGTCATCATCAATTTGCAATTCACTTGCAATTTTACCATAAACAGATTTATCTCCTACTGTTGTGACTTCCATAATGCCATTGCCAGAACAAACAATGGTACCTCTAAAAACTTTATAGGGATTTAGAAAGTCCATTACTTTATCTGGGTCATCTTGGTAATTATCTTGGATTGCTTTCTTTTTTGCTTCTTTACTTTCTCCATTGAGTACAGATTGGTCTACATTGATACTACCATCAATGAGGTTTCCGTCAGCTGGTATTTTATCTCCTGATTGCAGTATAATACAATCACCAACCACTACATCATCAATAGATATCTCTGTGACCTCATTGTCTCGATAGACTTTACATTTAATTTTAGAAGCCTCATCTTGTAACTTCTGAAAAGCATTTTCATTTCGGTATTCTGAGAAGGTAGAAACGAATGTTGCAAGAATAACTGCCATTGCAATCCCCACCGATTCATACCATTCTGTCTGCCCTAGAAATGCAAATAGGATATTGATAATAAGTGCTACACAAAGTATCTTAATCATAGGGTCGCCAAAATTACCTTTTAGCTTTTCCCAAAAGCCTTCCGATTTTACTTCACTTAATCGGTTGTCTCCATGTTCCTGCCTGCTCTTTAGAGCTTCCTGTTCTGTCAATCCTAACTTCATTTTTTAACCTACCTTTCTTATTTTGGATTGTAATTAGAAATTAATAATTCGCTGACTGTCCCCCTTCCATATGGATTACTATTGATAGACCTTTTTGCATCAACATAATTGATATAAAAATTCTCATATAATATCTCAAAAAAGTCATCATATTTATTGGTATTTTTAGGATTAGAATTACTCATTAGAAGCTTTGCTCCTGTAAAATCTAAATCCATAAAAAAGTCCGCAAGTTTGATTTGTTCCTTATCATCAAATTGAGATGCATCATAACGTACTGTATTTGTAACATTACGTAAAGCTCGATAGGGTGGGTCTAAATAGACAAATGTGTTTTCATCTACAAAAGAACGACAAACATGATAATCTGCTGCTACAAAACCAACAGATTGTAACTTAGAAGAAACAGCTAGAATGTTCTCTTTATCAAAAATAATAGGTGATTTATAAGTACCTCTTGCTACATTAAACTCACCATCTTTGTTAACACGATATAATCCATTAAAACAAGTCTTATTCAAAAAAATAAATAATGCTGCTTTTTCCACTGTCAGAGATTTCATAGAGTTATACTCGATTTTCTTGTCTGTATAATAATCTTCTTTTTTATCGAAAGGAGACAGTCTATATTCTTGTTGATAAGTAGAAAGTAATTCTATCAAATCATGAGGAGTATCTCTAATTGTTTTATATGTTAATATTAAATCTGCATTGATATCACTAACATAAACCTCTTTTAAAGAAAAAGTATTTAAAATATCAAATAAAACTGCCCCTCCACCTACAAATGGTTCTACATATTTGTTAATATTCGGATATCGATAAAATGGATAGTAAGTTCGTATTTTATCTAATAATTGTCTTTTTCCACCAGCCCAATGTAAAAATGGCAAAGCTATCAAAAAATCACCTCCAATAAAAAAACTACCCAAGAAACAATAAATTTTTCTCAAGTAGCATAACTTATTTACAATTAATTATAGAATTTATTCTCTAAATTAGCCTAGCATATAAACTGCTAAATGTTTTAACTTAAGTTTAAGTTAAGCTCATGTACTAGATAATCGATAAAATCACTTTGCGTTTTAATGACAGGTGCTAAAGCTTCATAAGCTTCCCAATATTTATAATAATACTTAGACATAACAGCACGAAAATCTAATTTTGCTCTAATATGTCGATATATCTTTTCCTTAAATAAAGAAATATTTTGTGATTCCAGCTATAAATCCTAGATTATGTGCTATCTCTATAATATTTACTTCACCGCCACTGTAATTTGTCCTTTTGAAAAGAACTTTAGATTTTCCTCAATAGTATGATTGTTCATTGTATAATTATCCTTTCATGTATAGTGCAAGATAAGGCAGGTTGCTAGAAATGAGATTTGTTAGAAAACTTGTTCTCATTAGAGAGACCACACTTTTGAAAATAGATGTTGAATGTATCATCTAAAAACCTCCTGAAGTCTGCACAGTAATCTGGTTTAGTCTTTTCCAAAATGGATATAGACTTTTTCATAAAAGATATTTTAAGGTCTATGTCTTCTAAAATTAAGTCTATTATTTTATGCTTCTGAACAAGAATATGTATGTATTCAGAATCAACATTTTCTTCTGATAACTTGGCTCTTTCCTTTTTTGTACTAACACCATAAAGATAAGAAATGACAATATTATCTTGAAGATTGTCGTTATAGGATAGGAAGGATTTCAAGTCATCTAATGTTTGAAGACAACATTCACAAAGATGTCCAATAGAATAGATTTCTTCAGAATAAATACCATTTGGATTAGAAAAATAATATCCCTTTAGAAAGCTATTTTTTAGAAGTTCTTCTGTAGAGGAAAGAATGATTTCAATTGGAACTCCTCTCAATTTTCCCTTTAGAATGTCATCTATAATTTTTGTTAAAACCTGAAGATGTAATGTATCCATCATTTTGACATTTTTCTCTTTTAAGAAATTGATACTCTTGTTAATGAGGGAAGCTGCATAGAATACTGATTCTTCTCCTTGTGTTGTGAGTATGTTAGAGGCTTGCTGCAAACGTTCTATACAAAGAGCAAAGTCCACTATATTGTCATGGGTAAAGTCTATTGCATCTGCATAGTATCCCCATGCTGATAGAATAGGCTTTAGACTGTAATCTTTTGCAATATTCTCTTGTTGGCATTTGTGGTGGAATGCTTGTAAAAAATGAGTTTGAATTTCTGTGTAATAATTTAAATGTTTATCTTGTGTTAATAGACTCATTAGAATTCACTCCTTTCCATGTTGAGAAATGTTAGATTAGAGCATTTCTTTTATTATTGTTATAAATTGATTGGCATCTAGGAAATAATTTGGATATGCTCTCTTTAGAGATTCAAATGAAGAAGCAGATACAAGGACAGTATCGAATATTGGGATTTGTAAGGCTTCCATTTGATTGTAGCATTGTATTGCTTTTTCTAATTGATTCATTGGAAAATATTTTATTTCTAATTGATGTGTTAAAATATCTAGTTCCATTAGATAATATCCTTCGGACTCGTTAAGAGAATTGTAAGTAGCAGTTATTGTACTAAGTGTTTCTAAAATATGTAATCTGTTATCAATTTCTTTTATCTCTGCTAATAACTTGTTAGAGTCATTAGATGTGTTTAGGCATAATGGTGTACCTTCTTTGATAGCAAATAAAGAGGATACTAGTGTGAAGAATCTTAGAATGTCATCTGTACCACACATGATTGCCTTTAGAGAAGTATTTGTGTGAACACTCATAACTTCCACTGCTGTTGCCCATAGGTGTTGAAGATAGGTACGAAACTGAATTTCAATTAACATAGAATCATTAGATTGATAAACCATGTGATAAGAACGATATCCAGATGTTTTAGGATTTTGAATGTAATCATTTTCTTTCTTTAGAGTATAAAGTGAGAAGGATGATTTGTAGTTGGAGATAGAGTCATACACCTGCTCTATGCTGTTTAGGATAATTCTGCAACCACCTAAATCTTGCATTTTAGAGAGACGCATTTGTGGAAATCTTTTTAACTTTTCTATGATTGAATCTAATCGTTTTAAACGATGAACAATGATAGCATTAGGATTACTAAAAGTAAGATTATTCATTATTGTATTTAATGGAGAAGCATGGACTGCTCTCCAATTGTTTAGGATAGCCAATGCTTGTTCTTTTTCTTTTTGTAAAGACTCTTTAGATGTAAGAGTTTTACCTGCTTTATCTATTTGCTTTTTAGAATACATGAATATTTCCTCCTTTCATTTTTTAATAGTTAAAGATGAGTTAAAAGGCAGTTAAAAAATGTTCCTTTTGTATACTTCTTCTGCATTATCAATAGAACATTGGTAAGCATTTTTTCCTGTTTTAGAAATGTTCTTTAGAACAAAGATATCTCTACACTTTTTAGGTGAAAGTTTTAGAATATAGTAACCTATACTAGCACTAAAGAATGTAGTGGTAAAAATCTTTATTCCATCAAAGTCCAGAATTATTTTGTTATTGTTTCCAATGACTTTTTCAATTTCTTTTCTTAATTGCAATCCTTGTTCTTCTGTGATTGCTGTGTCTGTGATATCTTTGATTTTTATGTAATTATCATACATATATGTATTCCCTCCTAAATAAAGAGGGGTGCAAAAAGCACCCCAATCCACAATGTTTACAATGGATAATTTTCTGTTCCTGAAACGCTTTTGATAAGGAAAGCATATCTATCTTGTTCTGTGCTGTTAGGAACTGTTGCAAGTTTTCTTTCTAAGTGGTTTAGACTGTTTTCTTTACATTTACAAACAAGTGTCTTTAGAGAATCCTTACGGATGCTGAAAAGAAATGGAACTGCAAAGATGAACAAAATAAAAATACCAGCCCAACTAGCAAGGAACATATTCAATGGTAAACCAGCAGTTGCAATGAAATCTTGCGGTATATTAATGGCATAAATTGTAATGTACATCAAACCTAAAGTAATAAACCATTTTTCAATGAATTTAAACTCTTTAGAGAGTTCTCTCATCCACTTTGTTAATGCTGGATAATAGAATGAGTAATCATTGATTTTGATGTTCTTTAGATTGAATGAAAATTGCAAAAGTGATAGGTAATGAATATAGGCTTGAATACCTATGTAAAACACTACTGCACCTAATGCACCACCATAAATACCAGTTATTGTTGGTTCTAAGCAGCCTACTGCAAACATAGTGGTAATGAAGAAAGCAACAAGAGCAAAAGAGATTATTTCACTTGTAATAGAACAATCTATTCTTGAAATAAAAGAATGAAATACTGATGATTCTTTTATGCTTTGTTTAAGTTCTTCTGTACCTGCCTGAATATGCTTTATAACCATAAACTCCAATAGAAACATTGTTAGAAGCATAATTTGATTCACATGGAATAAATGATGTGGGCAAATAACATTCAGTATTTGACCAAGAATCAATAGAATACTAGCTGTGATTATCATTGTTTTGTTTGTAAGTTTAGGATACAAACTTTTTAGTAACATAACTGTGACCTCCTTATAACTACAATATAATATGTTATATACACTACCCTCCTTTTATTTTTAATAAATATAATTTTAAGATAAAAAGGCTGTGGTGTATATTTCAACACCACATCCTTTTTATGCAATCGAATAATAGTAAGTTATATTTAGAACATAGAGAACTTAGCAAGGAGTTAAAAATAAAACACTGCTATATCAACACTTAAAGAGAAGTAACCAAAATTTGCAATCAAACATACCACTATGAGATAAAGGTGTCTACAAATTGTATTTACTGACAATATTGGTAGAAGTACAATATTACAAGTTTTTGCTAAGCTCTAGTCTAAATAAGAATAATTGTAAAAAGATGTTTATACTAAATCTATTTTTATTATTCTCACTATTATATAGTGTATATTCTAGTTCTTCTATGTAATTAAGGTCAGACTATTTTATTCAAAATTGATATTCATTATGGCATTTGAGGTCAAAACTTTAAAGAATTCAAATCTATTAAACCATCGCCAAAATCATGCACTGTTTCTACATAAAAATAATCCATTTCTGCTTTATAGCCTAACTTAGCCTCAAAAACATATTTCAAAAGTGGTTTCCCCATTTTCAAAGATATATATTTATCCCTCAAAAACTCTAAATAAGACAATAAAATAAAGCCGTCTGTCTCAACCATCATGTTAAATTTTTCAGCAAGGCTAAATAAGGTGTTTTCATTATTTCTAAAAAATTCTTGCATTTTATCAATATTGTCAATAATAGAATGTAACAGTGTTACTTCCTTATCACCTGTACCACCAAACGTATTAAGTAATTCCTCATTTGAGCTACTTGAATATAAATTTTCACTGTCCATATAAACTAACAATCCTTTAATCAATTCACATACCTGTCTATAGTCTTGTTCTGTTATAGAAATACTCTCATCATAAACCCAATCATGTATAACTGTATATTTATTAAACCATTTATTCTCAGATATATATTTTTCCCAACAATTTACTATTTCTTCTATATCAGATGCAAAATGAGCATATGGTGCAGAAGAACCAATAAATAAATTATCAAGTTCTGGCAATTGCTCTAATTTATACCTATTCAAAAGATGATACGTTAAATATAAGAAATCTCTAAAATATCCAGTTCTAGCTAAACAATTATTAATCACAAGACGTGTATTTGCAATATTTTCCTCAATTTTATCTATTTGTTCATGAATTTTTCTTAAATCCAACCAATTAGCACCAGATTGATGTCTAATTCGAACAATTTGCTCAAGTCTTACCTTTTCACTATATGAGTTATCAAGCCACACAAGATTTTTTACGGTATTACAATATATACCATCTTTTAACAATTTATCTATGAATTTAGCAAGTCTATACCAATTCTCTGTAACTAATACTTGATTAAAATAACAAAATTTTAATTTTGGTTTGTCAGGGATATTACTTTTTGATTTTTCTTTTGATTTTCCATCAAAAAATGACATCTTTGGTACTAAACTCATATAAATCCCTCCTTTTGATTTTCAAAATTATTTTTATAAAAATATAAAAACAAAATAATATCTAAAATGATAAATAGAGACAGAGTTTATTTCACTTAACATCATTAAAATAGAAATACGATTATTTTATTTAAAATTACAACATAGAAATATGTTTATATTTATGTTTGTAGTAAAGGAAAAGGGCTGTAATTAGAATAATCTGTATACATGCAGATGTAATCATACCAATATTCACAGCATAGACACTTCTAATAGAAGACGCAAAAATCCTTAGTGTAACTGCTACAATAGAAATGATTGATAATTCCTTATATCTTCCTAATGAATTTAGGAAAGAAGACATAGCATAATAAGATGTATCTATTATCATTCCTACAATATCCAATGACATATTTAACAACATATAATCCGTTATTGTTAGAAAGAAACTAAGTATACCGAGTATTACAAGTGCTAAAATAAAAATAATACCTAACACAATATAACCAGCTAGGATATCTAATTTTAGAATATTAAATAATCTCTTATCATTTATTTGACTGATGTGGTTGTATTTGACAGGTTCAGAAGCAATGTCAAGAGATACTAAAGCACTTTCCTCACAAGCACAATCCCATTGTATATCTGTTACAGTTGTTATGAAAGCATACTGAAAAGCTGTACTACCATTAGAATTAGAAGTTGTAGTTATGCCTGCTAAATTGATATTTCTTGTACCTATAAAATTTCCTATGGTATTTAAAATTCCCTTTAGAATATCCCTAATTCCATATTTGAATGCACTTAAGAATTCCCAAGTGAAATGGATTTGATAATGATTTATTTCACGAAGAACCTTTAGAAACATTGTTAGAGTAAAACCTATAATTGGCAAAAGTAAAATACATAATTTTGATAGATTACTTAAAGAGATGAAATTGTTTAATGAGACACAAAGCAAGGAACCACCAACTCGTAATATAGCATACAATAATCCTAACTTATTATTTAACTCTAGTCTTCCAGTGTACTCATAGAAAGAAAATATAAAAGTATCAATCAATTGTAATCCGATTGCTGCTATGGCATATATGGTATAGATGTAACAAATATCTATTAACTCGTTAGACACTTTTAGCAGAAAAAGGAATTGCTTTGCATAAAGCATAAATAAGATATAAACTACTAATTCTATTAAAGCTAAAACAATGCAACCGCTAAATACAATTGACATTGTTTTATCTTTATCATTTTTAATATCCTTGAAAGCATAAAGAAATATAGGATGATTGAATCCTCTGCTAAACATACTCCATAGAAATTGGAAAGCATAAGTAAATCCAAAGACACCTATGATTTCTTTGTTAATGAAACCACCTAAGATATACAACGATAATATGGGTGCTAAAGATGTCAGAAATGTGGTAATGTCTAACTTGAGTAATCTGATAACTCTGCTTGTTAGGTCTTTTCTATTTACCATGGATAACCACCCTATCATATATTTCCTTCCAGCTGTGCACTCTTGTTGCATTGATGTCTCTGTTTCCTATGGTATCCATTAGGAGTGCAAGAATGTTGTTTTTAATACAATCTAGGTATACGGTTTTGGAATCATCAATCATTATGTTGATGTTATTTTCAAGACATTTTTCTACTTTTTCAGAAGTAGTTTTTGTAATGATGAGTTTATCATAATAGATATGGTTTTCAAATAACCAAGTCTTTGTTAGAGTGTGAGGGTCAGTGTAATCACCATTATACCTAGCTGTTATAATAATGATTTTGTAACCATCGGCTTTCAATTTATCTATGTACTCTTTAGAGTGTTGAACAGGTTTTAAATTGGTTGCTATTCTCTCTGCATTGTTTCTATAGAAGCAATCTGCTTCCTCTGGTGTCCAATCAAACATACCAAAAATGTTAGCTGAATGGAAGTTGATGATTCCACTGTTTCTCAATGTTTTATCATGCTTGAGACATTCTTCTATGAAGCAATTATCATAGTCTGATATAACATTATCAATGTCTACTCCTATGTTCATTTTTAGATTCTCCTTTCAATACATATTCTTTGATTTCACAGTTTTTCAATCCTTTGTCAAGTAATCTGCCATCTTTAGGAACCCCATTAAAATAAGCATAGAACGCTTTAGAGATACCACTATGACCAACTACTAAGATGTTGTTGTAACTGGTACTCTTTAGAGAGTCAATGAAGTTAAATATTCTGTCAAAGAATGGAACAATATTTTCAGATGTTCCATATTTTATTTTAGAGTAATAATTCCAGTACTCTTCTCTATTAGTGACTTTTAATGGTTGTCCTGATAGACTACCAGGATTTCTTTCTGCCAATCCTTTATCAATTATAATTTGCTTGTTTTGTGTGTTTATGATTTCTGCTGTGTGTTTTGCCCTCATTAGAGGAGAACAGTAGATAATATCATAATCAATATCTGCTATATTGTCCTTTAGAGTCAGTGCTTGTTTTATGCCTGTTTCATTTAAATCTTCATCAACATTAGAATAAATACCATAGAGATTATGGTCGACTTGACCGTGTCTTGTTAGATAAATTTTCATAGTATCCTTCCTTTCTTATGTCGTTATAAAGTTTGTGAGAAAATAGGATTTGTTTTCTCATTGATTCTGTAAAACTTTCTGTCATTACTTTTATAGTATTTGGTTATATTGTAGTCTTTATAATGACCGAAAGTATCATGAATAATTGAGAGTGCTGATCCATACTTCCAAGCTTCAAACCTATTAGAAAATAAAAAGTTATTGGTTTTAATTAGATAATCTCTGTAGAGGAAATACAATAATTTTTGTAGTTTCATCGGTGTAATAGGGATGTTCTCATTAGAGGAGAGATAGAATATATTGTTTGCTACTGATAGTGGACTTATTGTGCTCATTAGATTCACCTGCTTATCTAAAGTTTTTAGAAAATAAAAAAGGGACACCTGCTTTTTAGGTGTCCCAAGAAGTTGCAATACTTTTATTAAACTAATATACTTTTTTGTAAGTTTTCTATTTCCTCTATAGATAAACCAGTTACTTCAGAGATAAAAGAAATCTCCATACATTGTTAGAATGGTAACAAGTAGCATAATCATTTCACTAGCATACTCTCTTGTATCTCCTTTATTTCTTGTATTGATAATTTACTTATACTAGATATAATATTTATATCTATATTATTATCCAGCATACCTCTTATCATCTGAATACGCTCTTCTTGCTGTCCTTTCAATTCACCTCTATGCATCATATCTAAATCTCTTTCTTTTTGAGTCATATAATCAGTCCTCCATCCTTCATTTCTTTTTACTCTGTTTATCTCACTTAAAATTTTGTTTGTTAATGGACTTTCTGTATCGGTGTTAAAACCGTCTCTAATAAGTTCAATGAAAGCCTTTAGATTGTTGTCTTTGATTTTACTTAAATCACATTCAGAGTTAACAAAAACTCTATAGGCATCATCTTTTAGTTTAATTACTTTATCATTTGTTAAACAGATATTTTCAAATGTATAGATACATTCATTTGTTTCTGAATTTTCAAATGGATGAAATGTGCAGATAAATATGATATAACTTTTCTTTAATCTACTGAAATGCTTTTCACCTTTTCTCAACATATGAATATCGTTTTTAGCTTGATAGAAACGAGTTCTCTTTGGTAAGTCACTATTACTGGAAGTTTGAATTTCTATGTCATATGCTGTTTTGTCATCTTCAATATAAACATCAAAACGAACTCCTCTTAGATTAGAAACTTCACTTCTTTGAGATTCTCTTTCTATTCTTATTATTTTGCTTATACTTACATTTAAAATTGCTTCTAACAAACTTTTTGCAATGTCTTCATTACTAATTACAGTTGTAAATAGAATATCATCTACAATAGGTATGTTGTCAATTATCTCTTGTATTTCAGCATCGGAATATTTTAAGTTGCTCAAAAAATCACCTCTTTAGAAACTATCTTAATTCTATTATACTCTTTTATTTTAAAGTGTAAATAGTTAGCCTCTATAGAAAAGACTTAGTGTTCTGCCATTTGTTGCTTCTATATCGACTAAGAAACATAATAGAGCGAAAAGCCCAATCCATTGCCATAGCTATTTTAATTCCAATAACACCTAATCCAAAATATTTTGCTATTATATAGCTTGCACCAAATCGAAATATCCACATAGAGGATACAGAAATTATCATTGTAAATTTTACATCTCCTGTTGCACGTAATATATTTGCTAAAGTGAAACTTGGAATATAAAATAAAATAACTGAAATATAGCTCATTGCTGTTAGTAACATAGCTAAATTCCATACCTCATTAGAAACACCATAAAGAGAATGTAATATAGGTATTAACAATAATAAGATAGGTAATGTAATTATGATTGATAGAATACCCATTAGCATTAACTTTTTAGCATAGTATTTCACTTGCTTAGAATCTTTGATGCCAACACAACGCCCTATAATTGTTGTAGATGACATAGATACAGAATCTGCAAGTAGCTCAATTAAAAGGTCTATGTTAGAAACAATCACATTAGCAGCTATTTGTACTGAACCAAATGTGCTGAGTATACTTGTAACTGCTAATTTTCCTAATTGAAACATCCCTTTATCAATAAATGTAGAAATACCTAATGATAATATTTCTCTTAAGGAACTACAATCAATTTTATATTTGTAAATGTTTAGCTCAAAATAGATATCATTTTTTTTATTGCATAAGAGAAGAAAAAGAGTTATCGTTGAAAGATAGCGTGCAATCACTGTGCCTAAAGCTGCTCCAACTACACCCATATTGAAATGGTAGATGAAAATATAATTGCATGAGATATTTATTAGATTCATCATAACGGATATTTTTGTAGGCATTTTGGAATTTTTCATTGCACGAAAAATATCAGAACAGCAGAAATAAATAACTTGTGTCGGATAGGTTAATGCAAGTATCTTTAGATAAGTTGTAGTTGCTTCATAGGTTTCAGGATTTAGTTGACCAAATAATAAAGTTACAATGGTTTCATTATATAGACCAACTATAATAGAAACAATGAAACTGATTAGAGTTAAAAATGTTAGAAGTGAATAAGATACTTTATGTGCTGATTCAATATCTTTTCTTCCTAAAAGCTGTGATACTAATATCATACCACCTAAAACAAGACCTCTAAATATCTCATAAATAAAAATGTTAATCTGACTTGCTAAGCTTAATCCTGATAGGATATTTTCACCTAAATGAGATACCATGATATTATCTGCAATATCTAATAATCTAAGCAGCAATTTCTCAATTGCTATTGGTAAAATAAAATACCATATCATTTTATTTGTAAATAGTTTTTCACTTTCTTCTGTATTCATAATTCCTCCTTTAAAATTTTTAGAAGATAAAAAAGGGACACCTATTTTTTAGGTGTCCCATGGATTTATTACTTTGGATAATCTTTCATTATCACTCTACACCAATTCTCCAAAGTATTTTTATTTTCACTTTTCTTTCTTTTAAAAATATTATTTGGTATAATTTGAGGAAATTGTATAATAATCTCTTCTATTTGTGCCAAGTTTTCTTGCACTATCTTTACTTTCCAGAAAAAGCAAATAACTAGCTTCGTATCAAAAAATTTATAAGGACGGCTATCTGCTATAGATGAATCTATAACATGTTTCCATTTGACAAAGATTAAATCAGATCGAATCTGTATTAAGTCTATATAAGATTTATCCAATTTAACGTAATCACCGATTTTAAATCCCATATAAGATATGTTAAAATTTCTAATTATAATAGAATCTAGGAAATCGCAACTATCTATAGCTAGCACTGCTTTTAATTTATCATAATAATAACAAGCAACTATATCCGAATTATAGATAATTGGTGGTACTTCATTACGGATATTTCTATGTATTCTTGATGGTTCATCTATTAGAGATATTATCTTTTGTTTATTATCCCCTAAAGAGAGAACAATTCCATCTCCTAAGTTCACTTTATTTAGCACATATTTTCCTACGATAATATTTCCGTCTTTAACCACTATAAAATCACCTTCCAAATTCTGATTTGCCTCTAATATCAAACATGATTTCTTTAACATAATCAGCCAATTAAATAATATAGCATATTTATCCTATCTTCTGCCATCTTTCTTTTATTTCTACAAATATCCAATTCTAGATATTTACTATCTAAGTTTTCTTTCAAGTAATACACATTTACCTCATCCATTTGCGTGATATTTAATATATCGCATTCTTTTTCTCTTATTTTTGTATCTAATAATACCAGTTCTTCTCTTATAGTATTTATTTTATCCATTATTATTCCTAAAATAACCACTTCACCATCAGTATTCAATTTATCCCTTAAAGAATTCAACAATTCGCTATTTTCATATAGATATATGATATCATCTAATAACCTGTTCATCTTTATATTGTCATTTGAGTAAGGATTACCTATTGTTGACTGAATATATGCTAATTTATTTTTTACAGTCGCTTCATTATATTCAATCTTCCTTTTAGTATCTCCCAATTCAATATTTATCCTATCTTTTATAATACTCATTCTATATCACCTGCCTCAATATCTATACATCATTTTTACTTATAATGTATAAATACACAATATTTTATAATATTTATGCATATAAAATACTTGTATAGATATTATCTATACAAGTATTTTAATTTACAAAACAGTATATTTTTATTTTAATTTATTTTATTGATAAAAAATAATACTTAATTTTACGATAATTAAAAAATTTACTTGAAAAATGCTTATAAAAGTTTTAATTTTTCATCCTACTTTTAAAAAAGTAATTTTTCCTATTTTACTGTAAAAAATATAATAGTGAAAATATAAACATATATTCATATAAATATGAATATTTTTACATTTTTAAACAAAAATATGATTGATAGATTATCAGCATTCTTGTGTACTAAATGCCAGTACTTCCAAAACCTCCATCATCTCGTACAGTGTCACTTAAAATGTTTACTTCTTCTAAAGTCTCTCTTTCTACATTAGCCAATACTAATTGGGCAATCCTGTCTCCTCTTTTTATTAAAAAGTCTTCTTGCCCTAAATTAATCAGTATAACTCCAACTTCACCACGATAATCTGAATCAATTGTCCCTGGTGCATTCAATACAGTAATACCATGTTTTAATGCAAGACCTGATCTTGGTCTTACCTGTAATTCCTGTCCACTTTTCAACTGAAAAGAAAAGCCTGTGGGAATTAACTTTCTTTCTCCACTTTTTAAAATAACATCTTCTTTTATGTTTGCAACAACATCCATTCCACTTGCTCCATCTGTTGCATATACAGGTAATGGTAAATCATTTGCTCCATTCATTCGTTTTACTTTCATAACGATTCCTCCTTTAAAATATTAAATTTTATTGTAAAATCCCAATAGGAATTTATACCTAAACTATATCTCTTTATTTAATTATCAAAATAAAAAATCAATCTTCCAATCAATCCTTTTAAGGAAGGGTACTCTCTCAAGTCATATACTTTACCATGTGTTGTGCTAAATCTGCTAGTAGGGGGATTTTTTAAGATAAGGAATAATACAATGAGGTAAAATGTCAATAGAATGCCTATTTACATTCGCAAAGGCATTCATTTGAATTTTGATTTCATCATTGATTTTAAACCAATTATCATAATGACTATATTTTTGCATTCCTACCACAAGTGGTATCCAAACTTCACCAATCGGTTCTGCCATGAACCAAATGTCTCGACTGTTTTTAAAACCATTGCTTCTCTTTAGATATTCCCAAACATCTAAGTGATTCATTTGATAATACTCTAAAACAGCATTTGCTGCTGAAAACTGCGTAGGTTCTGGTGCAATGCCTTGCATAATGCGTGGTAATGTTTGAAACTCTTCTATCTTTCCTTGATAGTTCTGTATAAAAGCATTTGGAGTTCTTTCTACATATCCTATACATTCATTGTTGAAATTCATAATAAATATTTTATCGTTCATAAAACTCTTTCACCTTTCTATACATATAATTTATACGTTTACAGGAATATCTAAAGCCTTAATTAAACAATAATTCAAATATAATTATTATTACTGTTTCATATTTTTACAAAATATGATAAACTAAAATAAATTGAGGTGAATAAAATGTATCCATATTTCTCTTTGATAGAAAATATTACAATAATACTTCATAAAATATGCCACACTCTTGCAAAATCAAATACAGCATGGTTACTAGAAGGTATGTTATTTGCAATTAGAAAATATTATCAAGAATATAAAATAACTATTAATTATGTATTTTTAAATAATGAAACACTTAACATAATAAGCAGAGAAAATAATTATCCAAAAACACAATATATAATCAAGCAATTATGTAAGTTTAAAATATTAACTCATATAGTATCTGATATTTATTATATCAATCCTGAGATATTATCCATTATTTATATCAAAGAATCTCTTGTAAATAAGAAAACATCTATAACAATAGAATCTCTCGAAATAAATGAAGCAAAATATAAAATCCCTGATATATTATTTCCAGAAACCAAAATGACAATTACTTATAATCAGTTTATACTACATACAATGTTTCAAATTACATCTAAAACAACAATGAATATCTTTCAACATATGCATAATATGATAATGTATGATGTTATTACACAACAATATGTTTTTTCAGGAAATGATAAATTCATAGAAGAATTAGCAGTAAAGACAAACAAAAGTATCTCAACCATTAGAAAAACAATATCAGAATTTTGTAAAGTAAATAAATTTTCTAAAATTCAAATTTTATATAAAACAAATGTTTCAGGACGTTATATTGTAAATAAAATGTTTACAGAAACGATAAAACCATCTATAAAAGAAATATCTCTACATTTTAAATTTTCTGAAAATGAGATATCTGCAAAAGAGGTATCTATTCGAGATTATGAACTAGTAGAAAGTCTAGAAGAATTTGATGCCGAGTATGATAATCTTGAATAAGAATATTTATGTAAATTATTTAATATTAATCTTTGTATTTCTAGTTTTATTAATTCTTTCTTCTTTGAATCTATATCATAACAATTATATAGATTTATAATCTGCATTTGCTTATTACAAACAAATAAATTATCTATGGATGGTATTCGGATTCTATAATCGCTTATTTCTATATCATCATAAAATAATTTATTTTTTGTTTTTTGTAAATAAAAGAGTTGCAAATGATATAAAATCATTTGCAACTCTAAATTTGTTACTGGCTTTTCAGTTAGGCAACATATAGTTATAACATATTTTGCTATTTCAAAAGCACTATTGATTTTAACATCTATATCTTAGCACCTCCTAAATCAAATAACTCAAATTACACACTATTCTATAGGAATAACAATCATAAATATCAATAAAACGCTATATAATCCATATTATGAGTTTTCTAATATTCTATCTATCCTCTTTAAATATTCCTTCATCCTAGAATCAATAAATGTTGGCTGAACCTGAACAATTTTTAAAGGAACTAAAACTGTAGAAGATTTCTTTTTATGTACTTTTTTAGTACAGTAAACTGTACTAAAATCCATAACCATTTTTCTTGTAAAAACTAAATATATACCAAATGGTATGGCAATTAATGCTAATGTAGCATCCTTATCTATAAGATAAGAAACTACAGAAGCAATTATCCAAAATAAACCACAGGCTTTCTGTTTTATGAAAAATATTTTTTGTTTTTTTCGCTTTTCTTTGCACACTTTACATACACCTCCTGCCTGGTACTTTCATACACTCTATATAGCATGAATCTAAAGATAGATCACTAGTTAAAAAATCTACTCCTTCTATATTAATCTGGGATAAACAATCCGCAAAAAATCTGATATATTCGACAAAAAATATTTTTTCTTTTCGGAAAAAATTATTAGACATTTGTTTTAATAATGTAGTAATTCTAACTTCTAAATCTTTTACTTGATTAAGATAAAAATTATTTTCCAAACCAAATTGAATTGCAATCCCTCTTTCTAACCGCTGTAATACCTCTTCATCCACTGTAAACATATAATTGCCTAAATCCTCTATATTTGCAGTAACAGGCTGCTCAGTCAAAATCACCTGATAACATCCATTATAGAAAAACTGGACTTGGCTTGGAATTGAAGTTTTAGATCTTCTAGTAATTGGTAAAAGATTACAGGTTGTAGAACTTTTATTCCCTTCATTTGTTGACACTACAATATAAGGTCTTGCTTTTCTTTCTAAAGAACCTCTCATTAACAAATCTGGAGGTACGTTATTTTTGCCAAATATCCCCCAAAGTGAATTATAAAAATAAACTTGTCCTCTCACTACTTTCATACCATTTGTTTTCATAAAACTATCTCCTTATTAAAAAGGTTCTTGTTTATTACAAAAAACAAGAACCTTTTTTCTGCTTATATTGAAAAATTGAATGTTAAACTTTCTATTTCACTAGAATGTAACATAGAAAATAATTTTTCAAAATGTTCATTTAATTGTGGTAAAAAATCAAGGCTAGTATCATAATGTAAATATAAAATATCAAAAATAGTATAGAAAAAAACTCTATATGACTTATCGTCACCGCTAGTAAATTTCTCTACAAGGAAATTATAATTTGTATCCTTCATCAACTTAAAAATAAAAGTTGACCATGCAACAAACACTTCCTCATCTAACCCTTTTATCCACTCTTTTACAAGTTGTGTCTTTTTTCCACCACAAGAGACATCTTGATTGAAATAAAAAACATTTCCACTTTCCCCCTCCATTCCTCTTCCTAATGGATATAACTTACAAACAGAAGGTTTAAATGCATGTATAGTACATCTATTGTTTTTTAAAAAACTGCACACGCCATTTTCAAAACGAATTCTAACAATAGGTATATTTGACGTTGGACCAATATATATTTCACAATACATTTGGATTATCTGACTATCTGACATATTTAAACCCTTAGATAGTCTAAAAATATCATATGCATTTAATAGAATATCATCCCTATTTTTACAACATTCACCACATCCATCACAAGAAAAAGAAAAACCATCTTCTAAAGCCAAAATGTTCTTTTCTAAAAAATCATATCTACTCATATTAATACCCCTCTACAATATTGTCTTATTTTTGACTTCTATCTAACAAACTCACAAACATCTTTAAACATATCTGTAATCTATAAAAGTAAGGCAGTTTAACTGCCTTACTTTACTTTTATTATACTTCACTAATGTTGTCTTCGTTTTTTACTTATATCATAATATATAACACCTCCCCATTATCCCAATTAAGATAGATACCTAACAAAAGTAGGAATACTAAAGATAAATAGGTATCTATCCAAAAGTAAAATATTTCAATCCTTTATATTTATTAATAACCAATAAAATAAAACATTTAATCACACATATATACAAAGTAAAGATAGATTACTTAGATATTTTAAAGATATGTACTGTTCAAAAGACAAAATTTTCATACACTATATTATTTAAAAATGAATTCACAATATTGTAGTATTGAGTATAAATTGAGTATTTTTAATTTTGATTACTTTGTTTTAGTTTTTGTAATTTGTCCTTTATATAATAAATTCTACTTGATGCTACTTTTCTTGTTGAGTACTGATATTTAAGCATAAAATCTGATATAGGTAGTTCTTCATAATCAGACAAAGCCTGTTCCATCATTTCTATGGTATATTTACATTTTCTTTCCTTATGTTTTGATGTAGAAGACTCTGCTGCTTTTAATAAATCATTTGTATTGTTTTCTAAATTAACAGAAAAATTTTCTGCAATTACTTTAAGTATATTATCTGTAACTTCTTTTATCTGTTTACTATCTATCAAAGATTTTTTTCTCTTTGAATCTTCAGAAATTCTATGTATAATCTTATTCAGCTGAGATATAAAATCATCTAAAATCAGATTATTATCTTTACATTCATAACCAACTTGCATCATAATTGCATCAGTCACCTGCTCCAATATTTCATCACTTACTGTACAAACATAATCTCCTAAATCTTCTATATTAGCTGTACAAATCTGTTCCACTAATATAATTTGAGGACGTTCTTCAAAGAAGAATTTTACTTGAACAGGTATTTTCACCTCATGCCTGGTTGTTATTGGCACTACAGTTACAACATTACTAAAGGCATTACATTTATTATTTGATACCACCAAATAAGGTCTTTCTTTTTGCTGCAAACACCCTTTTAACTTTATGTTTTTAACAGGTTTATCATCTAAAGTTGATATAGAGTTTAAGGGATCATACATAAAAATTTGCCCTCTACTCACTCGCATATAGTCCATATTGTTTCCTCCCTCAACATTGTAAATAATTACAAGTTACTATAAGAAAAATACAGTATCCAAGCTGAAATTTTTTGGAAAAAATAAAATAGATAAGTAGCTCTTTTTATTCTTACTTATCTATTTCATTTAAAAATAATTTGAAATTTTTAATATCTTTACGAATACAGGTCACAAATATATTTATTATTATTTAATATTTTCCTGTCCATTTAAGACGCTTATATAGAAAAATTGCGGTTTTTCAGGCAAAATAAGATAGAAAATATAACTATTTTTAGCAAAAGTCATATATCGTTTTCAAATAAGTTGCAGAATACTTTTCTCCATTTACATTTTTTCTACCATCAGTTTGTTTTGCCAAGCAATAATGTCTTTTGCTTCAATTTCTGCAATTTTTCTATCACCAAAATAAGATAATATTTTTGTACGAATAATATGACTTTTGGATTCCCAAGTGTTTTCTTTTAATCGCTTTTTCTTGTCCTGCTCATAAATTTCAAAGAAGCTAGCAAAAGTCATATCTAACTTTGTTTGCTGCTTCAGCATGATTTCTCTTTCCCACGCTTGAGACTCTTTTTTTGTTACAAAACCTCGTTTTTGTGTCTGCTTTTTCTCCTCTTTCCAATTCGTATAGCGATAAATTACTCTTCATTTGCTACCATATTTGTATACAGCCATATTATCAACCCCTTTCACTTTGCATTTGACTACTGCTCTTTATAACAAACTTATAGTTTGCATTCACTTTACCCGAAAATGTCAAATAATCAAGTTTGTTCAATTCCTCATTTAGTTGCTTCACAATTTTATAAGCATAGAACTTCAACACTTTCAATTTCAATTCTTTTGCGACTTCATCGATTGTCATAAAGTTTTTGTTTTCCATATTTTCTCTTGATTACTCACTAAATAAAATAGAAAAGAAATTACACAAAAACAATTTAGCAGAATGCTTGTTTTTTTTGGAAGAACTTTTGATATTTGTATAGCATAGTATAAGGCAAAGGCATAAATACCCAAACAAGAACTGGTAGAAAAAAATGGCTAATATGAAACTTTTCATTATTTCTTCTACATCGCCATTTTTCATACCTTCAGAAATACAATATTTTATATGACTTTCTAAAGTAGCCTGTCCTGCCTTATGTAAAGCAGATTTTGCTGCATTAATTTGTGACAAAACATCTTCACAAGGCAAATCTTCCTTAATTATTCTGTCAACTGCCTGCGCTTGTCCTATCATTTTTTTCAATCTATGGTGTAATTTTTCATTTTCACTTTCCATACATTTTTTTATAATATTCTTTCCAAACTTTAATACAATAACAAGTATATGTATATAATAAATTTTAAATAACATATTGTCAATTATTTTTTAATTATTTTAAAAAAACATAGAAAAAATTCTTTTTTTGACAAAAAAGAAACTCACAACAGCATATTACCATTGTGAGTTATAAAAATATATCTTCTCTTTATTTATTTAACAACTGCTTATAAACATCAATAAATTCTTCTGCAATAATACGAAATCCTTCCGCACTCATCAATTGGTCTTCTGCGTGAAGTAAAAGCAAACCAACAGCAGACAAGTTACCTTCTGCATCTTTTGTAAGCAAATCTGCATGGGCATCATGTCCTTGTGAAAATGCCTCATCTCCTTGTTTTATCATTTGCTCAGCCTGTTCAAACTCGCCTTTTTTGGCACACTGTATGGCATTGATAAAACAAGAACGTGCTGTACCTACATAAGTAATAATTTCAAAACAAATAACACTCAATTCTTCAGACATATTCCATTCCCCTTTCTATATTTTCAACGAATTCCCTTTTAATTACCAGTCATCGTCATCAGCATTTGCAGTAGCATTTTGTTCTGCTACTAAAGCATCTTTGTCAAGGCGACGAACAAATGGCATATAAACAAAAAATGAAATAATAAAAATGACAAGTTGTAATAATGCACTTCTCCAGCCACCTACTAAAAATCCTGAAATAATAGGCGGACAAGTCCAAGGAACCATAACTCCTCCATAAAGAGGACACAAACCTGTTGCAAGTGCAGCATATTGTATGACACAAGAAATTACTGGCATTGCAATAAATGGAACAGCAAGCATAGGATTCATTACAACAGGCAGACCGAACAAAATTGGTTCATTGATATTAAAGAGTGCAGGGACTAATTCCAAATTTCCTAATGTTTTTAACTGTTTTGATTTTGCAAATGCAACCAAATAAATAACTAAGCCGATTGTTAAACCTGCACCAGTAACATTAATAAATTGGTCATAAAATTGTGCTGTTACAATATGTCCTCCATTTGCGACAGTAAGTTCCATTCCTTTATCTAATATTGCTTGATTTTCCAAACTATTTGCTTGTAAAAGTCCGCTCATAATACCACCGACAATCGTAGAGCCATGAACTCCAAAAATCCATAAAAATGGTCCTGCAAAGCACATCAATATTGCACCACCTAAAGAGTCTGTCATACCTTGCAATGGTATTTGAATCACTTTATAAATCAATTCGATTGCTGTTGTATGTAATCCAATGCTGAAAATTCCATGTATAATAGTAGCAACTACAACAATAACAACAGCAGGAATTAAACCAGAAAAAGCATTTGCAACTCCAGTAGGAACACCTTCTGGCATTTTGATTTTAATGTTCTTTTTCAAAAACCAAGAATATGCCCAGCCAACAATCAGTCCGATTAAAATTGCTCCAATCATGCCCTTTCCAGCAGTCCAATCTTTTTGTATAATATTTCCAACAATATCACCATTTTCTGATGTTATAGAAGATGGCTGAAGCAGGAAAAAAACAGCTAATGCAATCATTGCACCACTTAATGGTTCTTGTCCTTCCAATTTTGCATAGGTATAAGAAATACCTACAACTGCAATGATAGCACTAATACTAAATGTAGCACCATAAGCCTGATTAAATATATTTGTAATGCCTGCATTAGCAAGTGCATCTGCTGCTGCTTTGATTGGCAAATTCGCAAGAATTAAAAAGATAGAACCAACAATCAAAAGGGGCATTGTATATACCATACCATCTTTAATTGCTTGAACTGCTTTTGTATTGACAAATGCAAGAATTTTAGGAATTACATTTTTATTAAACCATTCACCCATAATATCACCCTCCCTTGTTTTACTTCATATTGTAAAATAAAAAATAATATCAATATTTGAAAGAATACCGCATAACGAATTAATATGAAATTATGCGGTATTACAAAAAATTATTTAGAAGATTTCAATTTATACGCAAATTTCAATACATTCATACCATTACACATACCATTACACATACCATAGTCTGCCATTGGGATAACAGCAACAGGAATCCCTTTTGGCTCACAGATTTTTTTTGCTTTATCAAGCTGAAAACCTACCTGAGGACCTAAAAGAGCAACATCAATTCCATCGGTACGCATTTCCATTTCTGCAATAGGAAATGCTTCAATTTCAGCCTCTTTTCCTTTTTCTACGGCTGCTTCTCTCATTTTATTAACTAACACACTTGTAGACATACCTGCTGCACAAAATAAACGAATTACCATAATATAACCTCCTTAAATTTCTTCTCCATTTGTTTGAATAACTTTTTGATACCAGAAAAAAGAATCTTTTTTACTTCTTTTTAAAGAGCCATTTCCCTGATTATCTTTATCAACATAGATAAATCCATATCTTTTTTCCATTTCGCCAGTACCTGCACTGACTAAATCAATACAGCCCCAAGGAGTATATCCTATAACTGGAACACCATCTTTTAATATAGCCTCTTTCATTTGCTCTATATGCTGACGTAAATAGTTGACACGATAAGAGTCATGAATACCATCTTGTTCTACTTTGTCATAAGCACCGAAACCATTTTCTACAATAAAGATAGGCAAATGATATCTTTGATGAAGTAAATTCAAAGAATAACGCAATCCTTTTGGGTCAATCTGCCAGCCCCATTCGCTTGCTTCTACATAAGGATTTTTTACAACATAACAATGGTCATTAAATTTTTGTTTTGCATTTTCAGCAGAAGCACTTACTACTTCACTCATATAATAACTAATGCCTATGTAATCGACGCAACCCTCTTTTAGGCTTTGTAAGTCTTCTGCTGTCACATCTAAGTGCATTTCATGATTTTTTTCAAAAGACTTTATGTAGTTTGGATATTCCCCAAATACATGGATATCGCCATAATAGTACAATCTTTGTTCCATTGCATATTGTGATGCAATTATATCATCTGGTGTACAAGACAAAGGATAAAAAGGAACCATTGCTAACATACAACCAATTTTGAAATCTGGATTGATTTCATGTCCTAATTTTACTGTTTTTGCACTTGCCACCATTTCATAATGAACAGCTTGATGCAGTACAGTTTGTATGTCTTCCTCTGGGCGATATAATATTCCAGAATTTGTCCACGCTGCCCAAAGATGTTCTGTAGAACCTTGATTATTGATTTCATTAAAAGTCATCCAATATTTTACTTTGTCTTTGTAACGTTCCATTACTGTTTTGGCAAATCGTACAAAGAAATCAATCAATTTACGATTTCGCCATCCGCCATACTCTTTTACTAAATGATAAGGCATTTCAAAATGACTCAATGTAATCACTGGTTCAATACCATAGTGGAGTAATTCGTCAAATAAATTGTCATAAAATTGCAATCCTTGTTCATTTGGAGTCGTTTCATCTCCATTTGGAAAAATTCGTGTCCATGCAATAGAAGTTCTGAAACACTTAAATCCCATTTCAGCGAATAGTTTAATATCTTCTTTGTAATGAGTATAAAAATCTATTGCCTCATGATTGGGATAATTATGATTTGGTAAAATACCATCTGTAATTTGACGTTCCACACCATTTGCCCCTGCTGTCATGACATCTGCAATCGAAATTCCCTTTCCTTGCTTATCATATCCCCCTTCTAACTGATGTGCAGCGACTGCTCCTCCCCAAAGAAAACCTTCAGGAATAATTTGTTTTTTCATTTTATCACATCCTTTATTTTCTTGATGAAAAAAAATAAGACTGCTCACAGAACTTCTCTATCCAAGAAGTTCTATAAACAGTCTTGCTTACCTTTACGTAATAACAAACTGGTTGCTATTTCTTTCTATATTTAGCATAGCACAAACAAATGCTTTTGTCTATATCTAAAATTTTTTTTGGATATTTTAACATTTTTATAAAAAAAATTTTGTAACAAATGACAATCTGTATAAAAAAGCATTGTATAAAAAAGTAAAATAAATTTTATTTTACAGAAAGAAAATCTTGCAGTAATTCGCAATGTTCTGACTGATTTAGCAATGTAATCTCTTTATAGTTTTCTGTATTTGTAATAATAATAGGAGTAGATAAGTCATATCCTTCTTTTTCAATTTCCTCTCTGTCAAAATTTAATAAAACATCTCCTTTTTTGATGATTGTTCCATTTTCTACACAGGGATGAAAGAATTTTCCTTTTAAATTTACAGTATCAATTCCTACATGAATCAAAAGTTCTAATCCCTCATCACTTTGTAGTGCAATCGCATGTCCCGTTTCAAACACTACTGCTACTTTTCCACTAAATGGAGCAACAATTTTGTTTTCTTCTGGTATGATTACAGCACCTTTTCCAAGTATTTCAGAAGCAAAAGTAACATCTTTTACTTCTGTCAAAGGAATCATTTTTCCTTTTGCTGGTGCTGGAACAAAAAGTGTTTGATTAAAATGATTTTCTATTTTTGTTTTTTCTTCTGTGTCATTTTCTGAAATATCTTTAAAACCAATTAACAACGTAATAAAAAAGGTAGCAACTATCGTTACTAAAATCGTCAATATCGCACTCAAAAAACTAATTGGGTATGTTGTGTCTACATACTGCACAATGCTTAAAATAGCAGGAATAGCAATTGCAAAACATTTTAATTGAAAAAAAGCACCAAATAGTCCTCCAATCGCAGCACCAATACAAGCACCTATTATAGGACGTTTTAAACGAAGTGTTACACCATAAATTGCTGGCTCTGTAATTCCCGTAAACAATGCAGAAATTGCCGCAGTAGTAGCATTTTTTTTCAATATTTTGTTTTTGCTTTTTACTGCAACCGCAGCAGAAGCAGCACCTTGTGCTATATTAGAACAAAGCTCTCCAATACAAATAAAATTTTCAAATCCTGCAGAGGCAATCATACCTAATTTAACTGGTGTAAGAGCATGATGAATACCTGCCATTACAATAAAAGGGTAAATACCTGCAATCATACCAACAGCAATAAAACCTAATTGATTATGTATCAAATCAATAATATCGTACAAAATATGTTCTAATAGAGAACCAAAAGGAGCCAGCACAAACAACACAATTAGAACTTCTACTAACAAAACAAATAATGACTGCAAAAGATTTTTTAATATAGTTGGTATTATTTTTTCTGCTAATCGTTCTACATATTTCAAAATCCATATTGCAAATATAATGGGGATAATGGAATAAGCATAAGAAATAGAAGGAAGTGGTATATACTTCATAAAATATAAATTTTCTCCTTTATCCATCATATCCATAAAATTAGGGTGCATTAAAATAAGGGCTACTGTAACAGCATAATAAACATTTACACAAAAACGCTTTGCTGCTGAAATAGCAATTAACACTGGAAAAAAGAAAAATGCACTATCACCAATAATATTAAGAATATAGTAAGTCGTTCCATTTACATCCAAAATATCAAGCATATGTAGTAAATTCGTTAATATACGAATCATTGCTGTACCCATTATAGCAGGAATTACTGGAGCCATAATACTTGATATAATTTCCATAAGTTGTGTAATATTATTTTTATTTTTTAATACTTCTTGTTTTTTAGGAATAGGAATAGAATTTGAAAAGTCCCCCAATTTGCATAGTTCATCATATACATTACCAACATCATTGCCAATAATAATTTGATATTGCCCTGCTTTTTTCATAACTCCTACAACACCTTTTGTATTTTTCACTGCTTCATCATTTGCTATCGCTTCATTTTTTAAAGTAAAACGAAGCCTTGTCATACAATGAATAACAGTAGCAACATTTTCTTTTCCACCAATATGTTGCAATATTTGCTTTGCAATATTTTCATAATCCATAGTATTCCCTTCTCTCTTTTTATTTATTATGATTCTTGTTCTTTTTCTCTTTGCTCTTGTTCTTCATCTAATATTCTTTTTAAATGAATTAAAAGATATAATGATTCATCTATACTCAAAGTGTACCCATACTGTTTTTGAATCAACTCAGCAATTTTTTTTACACCAGAAAAAATAAATTGATTTTGTGTAACAAGTACATCATAAATTTCCTGCATACTGTCGTGATAATCTGTTTGATTAAATATTCGTGCAGCAAAAAATTTTAAATGCGTAATAAATCGCTGATAGGAAAAAGAATCTTCATGAAATACAATTTTAAAATGCAGTCGTATCATATGGAGGATTGCTGTAATTAATTCTGTAATTTTCTGTACATCAGATGGAGAATTATTATCTAATTCAGAAGCAATAATGTGCATGGCAATAAAAGCTGCTTCATCTTCTTTTAAATCAATTCCTGTTTTTTCTTTTATCCATTGAATTGCTTTTTTGCCGATTGAAAATTCTTTTGGATAAAAGTTCTGAATATCTGTTTTGATAATATTTTTTAGCATAATACCAGATTTTGCCCGTTCTAAAACAGAATTGATATGGTCAGCAAGTGTAACATAAAGGATATCATTCACTTCTAATTTTTCCTCTTGTATTGCTGTCTGTACCACTTTTTCAGCAATATCTAAATATTCTTCAGAAACAGTCTGCACATATTCTTGAAGTTTTTTACTACCCTCATCACTTTGTAAACAATATATTCTGTCAATTAAAGATTTATCTAAAAATTCTCCTTTCTTTTTACGAAAGCCAATGCCTGCACCAGTAACAATAATCTCTCTTTTTTCTTTATCTACTGTTACAACTGCGTTTGTATTCAAAACTCTAATGATTTTCATTTTTCCATTTCCTTCCATATCTATAAAAAAAGACTGTTTATAGTATTTCTTTATAAGAAATACTATAAACAGTCTTGCTTACCTTTACGTAATAACAAACTTATTTATTATGATAGCATAAATGCAATAAATTGTCTATATTATTTTTAAGAAGGTTTAGGATAAACATTTAAAATTTTGAGGGTGTTATTAAATTGATGAATGACGACATACTAATAGCAAAGGAAATGCTATTGGTATGGAATGTAAAAAATGTGGTGGAACAAAACATAGTAAAAATGGATTTATAAAGGGTTATCAAAGATATAAATATAAAAATTGTGGGTATCAGTTTGTTCCAACTTTACAAAAGGGGTTTGATAAACAAAATTAACTGTATGTTTATTGTATATTAATGGATTATACTTAAGAACGATTGCTTGCTTACTTCATACTTCAGCAACGAGTGTACTAATTTGAGTAAGAAAATTTGCACTAGAAAATTATGAAAAACCATAGCCTTCTTCAGAAGCTGTAGTAATACAATTAGATGAAATGTGGTACTTTTTAAATTTAAAAAAACAAGCTTTGGATATGGAAAGTATATTGTGTTGATACAGGATAACTCATTGACTGGAAATGTGGCAATCGTGATATCAATACACTTAAAAAATTACTCCAAAGATTAAAAAAGTGGAATGTAAGAATTTATATTATAGATTATTGGAAACCATATGCAGAAATTATACCAAAAGAACTGTTGCTACAAAATAAAAAGTATACACATTCTATTGAAAGAAATAACTCTCATCAAAGACATTGGTTTGCACGACTTTGTTTTATTAGGGGAACATTTCCCTATTATGCTTCATTTCTCTTATTCTGTTTTTGTTTCATTTTATAATAGAAAGCCGTTTTATTCACATAAACAAAACTATATACTCTATATATTTCATACAACTTTTTTTATTCCACTTTTCGTATTTGTATTCCTTTTAATGCTTCTGTTCTCTTTTTTGCCTCCTTAACGCTATCATATTGAAAATACATATTTTTATTTTCGCTTAAAAGAAATTCATATATTGCAATGCTTTCTTTTGCATGATAATGGTTTTTTTAGGTAAATCTACATTACAATAGATTTCCATTTCATCAACTCCTATATACTGTATATGTAATAAATTTTTATCTGTCACAATATCACCATATGTTATATTGTCTGTTTCGTTTATGACTTGTTGTAAACTAATTGTTTTTATGCGTTTTTTTGCTCTTTCATTGCCAACCATGTTAAGCATTTTATAATAGTAAATAGTCGAAAAAGCATATTTATGTAAATCTTTTCTTTGCTGTCGTTTGTGTAGGATATTTCCCCCTTTGCCACTAGTTCCCTGATACGCCACTCCAAAATAGCTGCATGAGGGTCTTCTGTTTTCAATTCTTCTGCTGCCTTGCGAATACTTCGCCATTGTGGCATATTTTTAGCTGTATCATTTTTGATATTGTTTAATTGTTTTTGTTCTTTCTGTAGGACAAATATTATAAATCAATACAAAAATAAACATTAAAAAAGTGCTGAAAACATTGTATTTACAATGTTTTCAAGCACTTTTTAATATTACTATGATTTAAAGCATTTTTTTATCATAAATATAATGATATTTTTTCTTTTTGTTAATACTACTATATTTGGCTAAATTATTTTATTGTTTTAAACAGTTTCAGAAATTGTTGTGCTATCAATTCATGTCCTTTTTGTGTAGGATGCACACCATCTTTGCTATATAATTTATACCCATAGTGAATACCATATGCATTGATTTCACCATCTATTGAAACAAATAAACATTGATATTTATTTGCAATATTTCTAACAATATGTATTCTCTGGTCTAAATCATTTCGCCATTTTTTATGATGTTCTATTAAAGGTAATACAAAAGGTTCTAACAGTATAATAGTATCCACTTTTATATTTTTTATCTTTAAAACCATATTTTCATACATATTTTGAAATCGTTCCATTTCTTTTTCTATATCATAATATTGCTCTTTCATAAAATGCCATACATCATTAATACCAATCAAAATACAAACAATATCGGGCTTTAAATCAATACAATCCTTTTGTAGCCTGCCATATAAATCAGCAATTTTATTCCCTGCAATTCCTTTATTTATAACATGATATTTTTTATAACATAACTGTTCTTTTATCATACTGACATAACCTGTGCCAACACTCTCTATATCATCATAATTTCTTTCAGAATCTGTAATGCTATCTCCCAAAAATACTATTTTTTTCATATTATTTCCTTTCTGTCACTGATTACAAAGATTTGCAGCCCCTATCATGCCTGCATCATTTTCAAGTAGTGCACAAGAAATTTGAGGAATATAAGAATTTTCTCCTCCAAAAACATGAGGAATTACTTTTTTTTGCAGTATATTTACAATATAACTTCCCTGTTTACTTACACCTCCTCCCAAAAGTAAAAGCTCTGGTCTAAATAAATTAATAACATCAATCATTCCTTCTGCCAAATAATCTGTATAATTTTCAATTACTTGTAGTGCTGTTTTATCTCCTGTTTTTGCTGCATCAAATGGTATTTTTCCATTCATATTTTCAAGTTTTCCTTGACACATTTTATATAACTCGGATTCTTTATTTTGTGCTGCTGCCTCTTTTGCCTGTTCTATTAATGCAGTAGCAGAAGCATAAGCCTCTAAACAGCCTTTTCTGCCACACGAACATACCTTTCCATTTTTTACTGCTACAGTATGTCCTATTTCCATGCTACCTATGCCACCTTCTAATACTTTGCCATTTATAATAACACCACTACCAATGCCAGTTCCTATTGTTATTAAAACTGCGTTTTTATATTGCTCCGAAAATCCCGCTTTTACTTCTCCTAATGCTGCACAATTTGCATCATTTTCAACATATACTTTCATATTTGTTTTTTGTTCTATTTCTTGCTTTAATGTCACATGACTCCATTTTAAATTATTAGAATAGATGACATCACCACTCTGTACATCTACTGTACCAGGACAACCTATTCCAATGCTGTTGCAGTTTTGTTTTGGAATACCTGCTTCTTGGAGCATACTTTCTACTGCATTTGTAATTATTGTTACAACATTTTTCCAACCACTTTCTGTAGGATATTCTTTTTTCAAAACAATATTATTATTTTTATCTACAATACCTATTTTAATAGTAGTTCCTCCAATATCTACTCCAACAGTATATGTCATTTTTTCAGGTATCATTGTTTTTATTATTGTAACAGTACCACTAATAGTATATTCTCCTATACCTGCTGATACAAATATGCTATCTCCTTTTTGTATCTCCAATTCTTTCTCATTATAAAATATTTTACCTTTTCCATCTGTAACAATAAGAGAATGAAATGAGCTATCATCTGCATTGAGCAATATTTTTTCTCCTATTACAGAAATTACACCTACATCAAACACATCACAACTTACCATATGACTTCCAAAACGATATTTTTTCCCTATAAAGTTTGTGTTTGTTACTTCTAGTGCTTTATCAATATGTAATTCTCTTTTTTTACCATCCGCTCCCACTCTATTATAGTCATATACCCTATATGTTACATTGGAATTTTGCTGTATTTCTGCAATGGTAATGCCTTTTCCTATAGCATGTATTGTTTTAGACTCTATAAAAAATACATCACCTTTTTTAACTTTTATTTTATTAAGTATTTGTTCCAATGTACCTTGCTCTACTGCTTTTTTAAATTCCTCTTTTGTAACAGGTTTTTGAAAACCATAATATAAATAAGAATCTTCATCACAGTCTAAAACATACCACATTTCTGTTTTGCCATATTGTCCTTCTCTTTTGAGTGCATATTGATTATCAGGGTGTACTTGCACAGAAAGAGGTTCTCTAGAATCAATAAATTTTATCAATATAGGAAATTCCTCAAATCTTTCACAGTTTTTGCCAAGACTTTGCTTATTTTCTGTAATATATTCTAAAAGTGTTTTCCCTTTATATGCTCCATTCTGTATTGTACTATAACCATCTTTATGACAAGAAAGTTCCCAAGTTTCTGCTAATATTTCGCCATCAAATTTTTTATGAAAATTCTTTTTTAATTTATTACCGCCCCATAAATATTCTTTACAAGCACAATTTAATTTTAATATCTCCACATATATCCCTTCTTTTTTTAAATCTATTTACTAGAAATTTTAACAAAGGCTGAAACATAGTTTCAGCCTATTACTATTATTGTTTATCTATTCTTTCATATACATCAACAAATTCTTCTGCCATATCTAATACAGTCATACCTGTCATAAGGTGGTCTTGTGCATGAACTAATAAGATAGAAAGTTCATTTTTTACACCGCTTGCTTCATCTTGTATCAGTGTTGTCTGATATTCATGTGCATTTAATATTTCTTCTCTTGCCTGTTTATTAAGTCTTTTGCTTCTGCAATATTGTTTTGTTTTGCTGCATTAATTGCCTCCATAGCCATACCTCTTGCATTACCACCATGTGATATTAACTGAAAAGCAATTTCAACCATTTTTTCATCCATACAAATCCCCTCCTAATATTAGTCTTCAAAACCATTCTTCTCAGATAATTCTTTAAACCACTTTCCACTTTTTTTGATAGTACGCTTTTGTGTTTCTAAATCCAATGATATTAAACCATATCTATTTTTATAGGCATTTGTCCATGACCAGCAATCTATAAACGTCCACAAATGATAACCTTTGCAGTTTGCACCTTCCTGTATGCCCTTATGTAGCCATTTCAAATGATCCTTTATAAACTCAATTCTATAATCATCTTCAATATATCCTTCTGCATTGATATATTTTTGTTCATTTTCTACACCCATACCATTTTCTGATATAAAAAACGGTATATTGCCATATTCTGTTCTAATATTTGTGCAGATGTCATAGATTCCTTTTTCATATATCTCCCAGCCTCTATAGGGATTTTCTTTTCTGCCTGGCATATTATATTCGTCAAAATAATTGTCTGGCATAAATACATCTTTATATATGGCTTCGCTTTCTTTTGCCTTAATTCTTCTTGGACGATAATAATTGACACCTAAAAAGTCAATCATATTGTTTTTAATGATATCAATATCTTTTTGCTCATATTGTGGTAAAGCATTATTTTGTCTCAAAAACTCCACCAATTCTTTTGGATATTCTCCTTTTATAGCAGGGTCTAAAAAACTTTTATTAAAACACAAATCTGCAATATTTGCTGCTTTAACATCTTCTGGATTTTGCTCCGAACGAGGATAAGAAGGTGTTAAATTCAATATAATACCTATTTGACCATCTAATTTTAAACTTCTATAACATTCTATTGCTTTTGCACTTGCTAATGCAGTATGGTAGGCAACTTGCGCCCCTCTTTTACCATCTATTACATTAGGATAATGAAAATCATACAAATATCCTCCCTCAACTGGTACAATAGGTTCATTAAATGTCGTCCAATACTTCACTCTATCGCCAAACAATTCAAAACATTTTTTGGCATATTCTGCATAAGCATTTACTACTTCTTTGTTTTCCCAACCACCTTTTTGCTGCATACACAAAGGCATATCGAAATGATACAAATTGATAATAATTTCTATATTATTTTTTATCAATTCATCAATCACATTATTATAAAATTCTACTGCTTTTTGATTTATCTCTCCTACACCGTCTGGTATTAAACGACTCCATTGTATAGATGTTCTAAAAGAGTTATGCCCTGTTTGTTTTAAAAGTTGTATATCTTGTTTATAATTTTTATAAAATGTGGAAGTATTTTGAGGTCCTACACCATCAAAAAATCTTTCTGGTGCAATCTCAAACCAATAATCCCATATGTTTTTACTTTTTTCGTCACCTTCTACAGTGCCTTCACTTTGAGGTCCAGAGGTAGCACTACCCCACCAAAATTTTTCAGGAAATATATAGTTCAATGTAATACCTTCTTTCTTTATTACTCTGTTTGTTCTGCTGCTTCCTCTTTTAGTATACTTTTATCCCATGTTTTTAAAAATGGAAACCATATAATTCCAACAATAGCCATTTGTACTAATTGTAATAACCCGCCTCTTATAGAATTTGTTGCAAGGATACCACTGATAAATACAGGAACTGTCCAAGGTACAGATACACCTGTTGTTAATGGCACAATGCCTGTTGCCATAGCTAAATATGCAACCAATGTAGATACCATAGGTGCTAATATCCAAGGAATTGCTATTGTTGGATTTAATACAATAGGCAAACCAAATATACAAGGTTCATTAACATTAAATATGCCTGCTGGTGCTGCTAATTTTCCAACACCTCTCAACTGTTTGCTTTTCATCATAGTTAATATAATAATTAATACAACCAATGTCATATCTGTACCACCTAAACTGACGGTAAACGATTCCATAAATTGCTTTGTTACAATATTTGGAAGCATTTCTCCTGCTCTATATGCATCTATATTTTCAAGAGAAAGTGTATTCCATATTGGGTCTAATACAGAATTAACTATAATTTGTTCATGCAGTCCAAAAAACCAAAGTAACTGTATTGCAAATATTGCTATAATAGTTGGTATAATTCCTTTTCCTAAGCTAGTTAATGGTGCTTGCACAATTTGAAATACAAAATCATGTATATTGCCCCATGGTGTAAATGTAAATATGATTCTTACAATTAAAAATATCGTTAATGTTAGTATTGCTGGAATGAGTGCTGCAAATGATTTTGATACCGCTGGTGGCACACTTGCTGGCATTTTAATTACAAAATTCTTTTTTACAAATTTGCAATAAAGTGCCGCTGAAAAAAATGCTGCAAACATACCTACAAACATACTTTTTGCACCCAGTCTGTCTATACTAAATACATTTGATACTACCTCTTCATTTTCTGTAATAACTTCTAATGGAGTCAAAACCAAAAATGCAGCAAGTGCAACCGCTGCTCCAAAAAGAGCATCTACTTTTTGGTCTTTACTGAAATAATATCCTATGCCAAGTACAATAAATACTGTTGCAATAGACATTGTTACTGCTGAGGCAGGATTGAGCATATTTTGTAATATTGCCAATCTTTCTGCCCCCAGCAACTTATCAAGAAATGGTAAATTAGCGATAACTAATGTGATAGAGCCAAATATTGTTAATGGAAATGCTAACATAAATGCATCTCTTAATATTTTTAATATTGTATTATTATTCAACTTTTCTCCTATTACCATAATAGGTTCTTCCATTTTATCAAAAAAGCTCATATATTCTCCCCCTTTATTTAGCTATCTATCAGTAAAATAAGTTCTTTACTCCTGTAATACTTTTAAAATATTACAGGAGTTTTGATAACAAAATCCCCAATATATTTATGAAATTAGTGCATTGTTTTAAATATAATATTTTTATTTATTTGCTATCATGTCCATTGCCATTTTTAATACAGCTTTTCCATCACATCTGCCATAACTTACTGGTGGTATAACATCTAATGGAACATTTAACTCTTTTGATTTTCCAGCAAATTTTGTTTTTAAAAATCTCATTTGTGGTCCAAATAATACAACATCTGCTTTAGGCATTTCTGTTTCCACTTCTGCTTGACCAACTGCCCAAATTTCTGCCTCTACACTTTGCTCTTGTGCTGCTTCTTTCATTTTGTTTACCAATAAACTTGTTGACATACCAGAAGAACATGCTAATAAAATTTTCATAAAAAACACTCCTTTTTTAAAAATACATAATTATAAATTTAATTGGTAACTACTAATTTTTTGATGTTTTTATTATAATACAGTTTTGTTTATTTTTCAATAGTAAATTTACTTTTTACAACAATTTATTGCTTTTTGACAAAAATACAAGCATTTCAATATGGAAATAAACTCTCTTTTTATACAACTATAACAATTTCTTATAAAAAAATAAAACCACTCATTTAAAAAGTGGTTTTAAACAATTTTATTATTTTATTTTTATGATATTTTAAAATGTAGATAATTTTAATAATTTTGTACTTTTATAGTTATGGATAGATTTGGATACCGCAAAAACATCTCCTGTACTTAAAAATTCTACACTCTCAATAATCAGTGCCGGCTCTCCTTCACTCAATTCAAAATAACTTGCATTTTCACTGTCTAGTTTATCTGCATAAATTACTTTATCTGCAAATCCTATATGATACCCTAAATCATCTATAATATAGCTATAAATTGATTTTTGTGCTATTTCTTCATTCATATATGGAATTACTTTTTTATTAAAATAAGTGTGTTCTGTTGTAAGAGGCTTTTCATCTATAAAACGAATCCTTTTTAAAAAATATACAAGGCTATTGACATCACATTTCATTTGTGATGCTATTTTTTCATTAGCCTGTATCAATTTTAATTCTATTACTTTACTTACAATCTTTTTATTGGGATAATCTCTTGTTAGCCCCTTTAAACTTTCTAAACTTAAATAGCCTTTTAATGCTGATTCTCTTAGAAATATGCCACTGCCCTGTATCTGGTAAACATATCCTCTGCTTACTAGTACAGATATCGCTTTTCTAATAGTAGTTCTGCTTACTTGATACTGCTTCATTAAATCTTCTTCTGTAGGAAGTTTCTTTACCTCATTATATTTTCCTGATATGATATCATTTTCTAGTTCTTCTAATATGACTCTATATTTTGCACTCACAAAAATTCACTCCATCACTTATCACTATATTCTTTCCATATTTTTATAAAATATTATATCATAAAAAAGTATTGAATTACAATTTAGTTCATAATTAATATAAAAAAATTATGTTTATATTATAAATTAACTTGTGTCATTCTGTATACAAAAGGGCGAAGAAAAAGAACGCATCAAAATGGGAACATTGTATTTATTTCTTCTATAACTGGTTTAT